>Ga0187879_10000805_pt1 | contig 21078 bp, 18 predicted proteins | sample June2016WEW_19_1_FD_132423 | JGI IMG/M metagenome (GOLD analysis project Ga0187879, IMG submission 132423) | Peatland microbial communities from SPRUCE experiment site at the Marcell Experimental Forest, Minnesota, USA - June2016WEW_19_10 | ecosystem: Environmental > Terrestrial > Soil >... | reverse complement strand
GCGCGCGCCGCCGCGGCGCGCGCGCTGCGCGGCCAGCCACCCGGCGTGGAGACGGTCCGGACTCGTAATGGCAAGCAATCCGGCATCGGGCACGTCCTCGCGCAGCGCCTCGAACGCCCGCAGCAGCACCGGCAGGCCCTTGCGCTCGACGGCCTGGCCGACGAACAGGACGCGCAGCTGTCGCCGACCGTCGCGCAGCTCCGATTGGCTATGCGGGTCGGCGTCGTGCGGGGACTCGCCCGTGGGCTCGTAATCGAGCGCGGGGGTGGACGGCGCGCCGTCGAGCAGGTGCACGCCGTTGGGGATGATGCGATAGCGCCCGCCGTAGAAGCGCCGCGCGGTCCACGCGGCGGCCTCGGACACGGCGATGCGCACGCACAGGCGGTTCATCCGCCGCCGGCCGCCGAGCGGGCCCGCGGCGATGCCGTTGGTGAGGCGGTTCTCGGAGTAGGTGTGGAAGGTGCCGACGAGCGGCAGCCGCCCGGCGCTGCAGAGAGCGTCCCACGAGAGCATCGGCACGACCGGCTCGTGGATGTGCAGCACGTCGTAGCCGCCGTCGCGCAGCTCCCGACGCATGGCGAAGACCGCGTGCGGGGTGAGCGCCATGTTCGAGACGGCGCCGTTGGCGGGCACGCCGACGGTCCGCCCGAGTGCGACGAAGTCCGCGGGCACGGGACGCGGCTGCGGGCGCGCCCCGCGGTGCAGCCGCCGCGAGAGCGCGTCGTCGGGGTCGAACGGCGCGAGGATGCGCGCTTCGTGTCCGGCCGCGGTCAGCTCGGATGCGAGCGCCTCTATGTGGCGGGTGACACCACCCGGGTAGGTCCACGAGTACGGCGACAGCAGCGCGATCCGCACGGACTCATACTCTATCCGCCGGGCTGCGATAATCGCGTTGTGAGCACGCGCCGCTTCGTCAAGTACACGTTCCTGAAGCTCGACCCGGCGTGGCGGCGGCTGGACGGGGAGCGTCGCGCGCAGGACAAGCGCGAGTTCGCGGCCGCGTGCGAGGACTTCGCCGACGGTCACCTGCTGCAGAGCTTCTCGCTGGTGGGCACGCGCGGCGACGCGGAGCTGCTGCTCGTGTCGGAGGCGGAGAACCTCGACCGCATCCACGAGTTCCACGTCGTGCTGGCGCAGAGCGGACTGATGCAGTGGGCGCAGATCCCGCACTCGTTCCTGGGCATGCGCAAGAGCTCGGAGTACTCCGAAGACGAGCGCAACGTGTCGCGGGGCTTTCGCGGCCGCTACGTGTTCGTGTACCCGTTCGTGAAGTCGCGCGAGTGGTATGCGCTGCCGGCGGAGGAGCGCTGGCGGATCATGCAGGGCCACATCCAGGTCGGCCGCGAATACCCGGGCGTGGACAACCACACGACGTACTCGTTCGGCCTCGACGACCAGGAGTTCGTGGTCGCGTTCGACACCGACGACGTGGGCACGTTCCTCGACCTGGTGCAGCGGCTGCGCACGACGGAGGCCTCGCGCTACACCGTGCGCGACACCCCCAGCTTCACGTGCCTGGCGATGTCGCTGGAGCGCGCGCTGAACGCGCTCGACGGCGAGCCGGTGTCACTCGAGGCCGCGCTGCCGGCGGCCTGAGCGGGCGCCGCGTGGCCAGACGCGCCGCCGCGCCGGCCGCCACGCGCAGGGCCACGGCACAGCTGCGCGCCGCCGACCCGGTGCTCGCGGAGCTGATCGAGGCGATCGGCCCGCTCGGCGACTCACGCGACGGCCGGCCCGACCTGGATGACCACTACGGCGCGCTCGTGCGCTCGATCACCGGCCAGCAGCTGTCGGTGCTCGCCGCGCGGGCGATCTACGGGCGACTGACGGCGCGCTTCGACGGGCGCCCGCCGACGCCGGCGGAGATCCTCGCCGACGATCCCGAAGAGCTGCGCGCGGCGGCTGGACTTTCGCGCGCGAAGGTCGGCTACCTGCGCTCGCTCGCCGAGCACGTGCTCTCGGGCGAGCTGGAGCTCGAGCGCCTGGACGAGCTGGGCGACGACGACGTGATCGCCGAGCTGGTCGCGGTCAAGGGCCTGGGCGTGTGGACGGCGCACATGTTCCTGATGTTCCACCTCGAGCGCCCCGACGTGCTGGCGGTCGGCGATCTCGGCATCCGCCGCGCGATCGAGCGCGCGTACGGGCTCGACGGCCTCCCCGACGCGCCCACCATCGAGAGGATCGCCGAGCCCTGGCGCCCGCACCGCACGCTCGCGTGCCGCTACCTGTGGCGCTCGCTGGCGAACGAGCCCGGGTAGCGCTCCCCGGGCCGCGCAGCGGACCCGAGGCACTCACGAGCGAGCAGAGCTCATCTCCACCGCTTCTTCGTTGGTCTGCGTGGACTTGAGCTTCAGGGCGATCCGTTCGAACGGCCCTCCGTCGAAGGACGCTTCGAGGACCTCGCTCGGCTCCCCGACGAAGCCTTCCGGGTGCTGTGTACCGTGCGCAGCCGAGAAGGCGAGCTTGGAGGACACAGCCATATGGTTGGCCGCCAGCACACCGATCACCGAGCCGCGGATCGATACCGTCGTTGCGCCGCAGCTGAACTCGGTGAACAACTCGTTTTCACCGGCAGGCGAGAGCGCGAGGCCGATCCCGTTCCTGGCGGCGGTTTCGCCGAGGCGCGTGACGCCGAGCACGCCTTCGAGCGGCCCCGTGACGATTTCTCCGGGCGCGGCGTGCGCGCTCGAGCACGCCTGGCCGAGCAGTTCGCATCCGGTGAAGGCCAGGGTCACGCCGGCGACCGTCGTGAGCGTGGTCGCGCTGTATTCGCCGGCGCCCGTCTCGCCTGAGCACGCCACCTTGGCGCGCTTGACCGTTTCGAACGTCGCCCCACCCGATGTGAGACTGGACGTGAAGCGGGTCTTGTCGACCCCCGGATACCATTCGTACCTGCCCTTTTCGTCCAGCGTCGTGCAGTTGACGCGCCCGTATCGCCCTCGGTAGTGCGCGCCCCGTACGCTGGGGACCCTGATGCACCTGCCGAATTGAGCGGGACTCGGCGCGCTCGCGGGCTCGCCGGCGAACACCCACGCGGCGCCGGCCAGCCGGCTCTCATGCCCGCCGCCGATCAGCGCGGTGCCCCCATCGGAGGACAGCGCCACGCTGCTGCCGAAGCCGCCGCCGCCGAGGCCGTATTCGGCTTCGGTGCTCTCCCCGCTGCCATCGAGCCTTTCCCCCTGCTGGCTCCAGGTTGAGTCCGAGCGCGCAAGCACCCACGCCGCGCCGTTGGAGCCGGTGTTTTCGTAGCTGCCGCCGATCAGCGCGGTATCGCCTTCGCCCGAGAGCGCGACGCTGCGGCCGAAGAAGCCTTCGCCGATCTCGCCGCCGCCGGTGAGCTTTGCGCCCTGCTGGGTCCAGGTGGCGCCAGAGCGCGTGAACACCCACGCCGCGCCGGCGTCGTGGTCGTCCTGGGGGGCGCCCATCAGCGCGGTGTCGCCATCGGCTGACAGCGCGACGCTTTCACCGAAGAAGGCTTTGCCCACCTCACCGCTGCCTTTGAGCTTTTCGCCCTGCTGGGTCCACGTGGAGCCCGTACGCGTGAACACCCACGCCGCGCCGACGTCGCAGTCCCAGGAGGCACCTACCAGCGCGGTGTCGCCATCGGCAGACAGGGCGACGCTGCTGCCGAGGTCGGGGGTTCCACACCCGCCGCCGCCGACGAGCTTTCCGCCCTGCTGGGTCCACGTGGAGCCCGAGCGCGTGAACACCCACGCCGCGCCCTGGTAGACGTCGTCGTCGAAGGCGCCGACCAGCGCGGTGTCGCCGTCGGCGGACAGCGCCACGCTGCGCCCGAACCAGCCCGGGCCGACCTCCCCGCTGCCGGCTAGCTTTCCGCCCTGCTGGGTCCACGTGGACCCCGTGCGCGTGAACACCCACGCCGCGCCCGTGTGGCCGTCGTCGCCGGCGCCGCCGATCAACGCGGTGTCGCCATCGGCGGACAGCGCCACGCTGCTGGCGAATTCGCTGGCGCCGCTCTCGCCGCTGCCGGTGAGCTCTTCGCCCTGCTGGGTCCAGGTCGAGCCCGAGCGCGTGAACACCCACGCCGCGCCGCGACCGCCGTCGTCACCGGGCGCGCCGATCAGCATGGTGCTGCCGTCGGGGGACAGCGCGACGGTCTCGCCGAAGGATGGGCTTTCCTCTGAGAGTTTGCCGCCCTGCTGGACGAACGGGTCGCTCGCCAGCGCGAAGTGCGCCTCGCGCGCGTCCGTGCGCGGCGGCAGCGGTAGGTCGGGCGGCGCGAGCGCGCGGGCCGTCGGCGCCAGCGACAACGCCAGCAGCACGGCCGTCGCCGGCGCACGCCACCAGCGGGCACAGGACGCCTCCATGGCTACTTCTTCTTCGGCTTTGCCTTCTTTGCGGCTTTGGCGCCGTACTTCTTGCGGGCCGCCTTTTCGCACGCGACGCGCTTGCGCTTCTTCTTGTCCTTCTTGCACGCCTTCAGCGCCTTCGCGAGCCGCTGCGCCTTCGTTTCTTTGAACGCCGCCACGCCTTTGCAGCCGGTGACTTCGACCGGGGTGGTCTCGCTGATGAACGCGCCGTTCTGGCCTGTCATTTCGGTGGGCAGCGAGAGCGTGGTTTTGCACAGGTTGAAGTTTTCGCTTTCCGGCACGTTGGGCGTGAGCGCCGAGTGCGGGCCGGCGGGAAAGATCGTTTCGAAGCTCGTGAACGGCGCGTCGGGGGACGTTTCGAACTTCGAGTAGGTGACCCCGTGTGTGATGTGCGTCTTGCCGTCCACGACGATCGTGACGTTTTCGCCCTGCAGCACGAACTCGACGTCGGGGAATTCCGCGCCTCCGTGGGAGACCAGGTACGCCGGACCGCGCAGCGGGTTCTTGAATACGGGCGTGTGCACGACCCCTTCGCCGATCACCGACCCTTCGTCGCAGGAGGCGGGATTCGCGTTGAAGACCGCTTCCAGGCATGCTTTCTGGATCGTCGTCAGGCGCGAGGGCAGCAGAGCGGGGATCGTGAGATCGACCTTCTGGATGTTCGCCTGACCGAGCCCGGGCGATTCGAGCTTGACCGAGAAGGTCGTGCCGTTCGCTTTGCTGCCCTGCCCGACGACCGACGCGGTCAGCTTCGGCTTGAAGGGCAGCGCGCCGCAGTTGGTCGGTTGGAAGGGCGCGGACACGGGCTCTTCGCCGCCGCCGGCACCCTTCAGCGTGGCTTTGATCGACTGCGTCTTGCAGTTGGTCGGGTTGAACTCGAAGTTCGGGCGATTGACGGTGACGTTGAGCGCCTTGAGCTGGCTCGGAACGCCTTCGATGAGTTCTGGGAGCCCCGGCAGTTCTTCGATCTGGCCCTTGTAGCTGATGAACCTCGCGGCTTCGGTGTTGATGGTGGCGGCCGCTGTGGTCGGGTTGATGGCGATGCTCGAGCGCACGACGACCCTGCCGAGATGGAAGGGACCGGCGGTCGCCTGCGTCACCGCGGAGAGGCCGAACGGGGCGTTGTCGTAGGGGCCCGTCAGGTAGACCTTGCCGGGCAGCGCAAACGGGTCGCTGCCGAGGCCGCTCAGCGCAGTCGAGGTGCCGATTTCGCTTTCGGGGCCGCAGGTGCCTTCGGCGGCCTGCGGTTCGCCGCACGGCGTCACCGATGCGAGCACCGCCGCCAGGCCTTCCGGCAGCTGCATGCTGGAGATCGCCCTCAGCGCCGAGTCGGCCTGCGGGACGTCGATCGTGAGCGTGAACGGCGTGAAGGCTCCAGCCTGGGTGTTGCCGACGCCGGCTTTGAAGGACGGTGCGAACGGCTGTGGGTTGGGGCAGCCGGAGCTGATCTTGAACGGTTCGGAAGCCACCGTGACCGCCTTCGGTTCCTTTTCCGGTTCCTGCGGGTTCGTCGACCACGGCGTGAAGCTCGCCTTGGCTTCGTATGACCCGCAGACCGCGGAGGTGGTCAGCGACGCGCGCGGGCCGTTGAACAGTTCGATCGTGAGGTCTTCGAACGGCGCGTCGGGCGTGTTCTTGAACGTCGAGGTGATCTGGCCTGTCGGCGAGACGCTGAGTTCGCCGGCGGCCTTGACCAGCACCTTCGACACCGGGTCCTGCGCGACGATGTACATCGCAAACAGCGAGCCGAACGGGTTCGCGGTCTGCGCGGCGAGGTAGACGCCGCCTTCGAGTTCGTTGGGCAGGTCGGGAGTTTTGATGCGCACGACGCCGACCTTTGACCCGTTCGGGCAGAAGTTAGTGCCCGGTTCGAGCGGTTCTGGCAGTTTTTCCGTGAACGCGTTCGTCACGTTTTCCGGTTCGAGTTCTTTGAGTTCTTTGTCGAGTTCGACGGTGCCCGTGTAGCCGATACCCCCGCTGCCTTCCCGTTCTCCCTCGGCGCAGGCTTCCAGGCCGTTCGCCGCGGAGGGGTTGAGCAGGAGACCCTTGGGAAACTCCACCGTCGTGTCCTTCACGGCCGGCTCGGCCTGCTTGCCGGCTTCGAGGCTCGCTTCTTGGGGCACGTGCACGTCCACCGTCAGGCCGGTCGGCGTGTTCGCCGCTTCGGTGTCCGGTGTGACGCTGATCCTCGGAGTCGAGCCCGGGAAGGCGAAGTTGAGTCGTTCGCAGCCGGTCAGCGAGGCGGGGAACGTGTATTCGGCGTTTTCTCCGTGTTCTCCGTGTTCTCCGGGGACGACCTTGCTGACCTTGGTTACGCCGCCTTCTCCATACGGCCAGGATTCGATGCTCACGCTCGTCGTCGGCTTCCCCGTGCAGGAGGTCGGCAGCGTCAGGAACGGCGCCGGCTTCGGCACTTCGTGCGCCGTGCAGCCTTCGGGAGACCAGCCGAGACAGGCCCAACCGCGCGCTTCGTTGTGGCTGGCTTCCTCGGGAACGCCCCAGAAGGTCACCCGGCTGCTCAGGATGTAGATGGTCTGGGAGACGTTGTGAATGTTGACGGTGACACCGTATTGACCACCCGTTTCCAGGGAGGTGTCGAGCACGACCGGAACGTGGTCCACCGAGAAGCCGAAGCGTGCCGGCTCGCCCGGCGCCGGCACGAGGTTGAAAACGGGCACGAGCTTCGTCGTGAAGCCGACCGTGATCGGGTCCTCGATATCCACTGCCGCGACGCCAACCGCCGTATCGGCCGGACACGCGTCGACACCCTGGCCGTCGAGCGTGCCGAAGTCAACACCGTCGCACTGCTGGGGAGCGTTTTCATTGCCGGCGACGTTCGCGTCGCCGATCAGTCCCGGCGGCAGCTTGAAGCTCAGGTTCCTCTGGAGCGCCGGGGTCACCGGCGCGGGTTCTTCGGGGCTGCCCTTCGTCTCTGGCGGTATCGGGACATAGCGCGTGTTCAGGTTGAAGAACGTGGTGAGCTGGAAGGGATGGGAGCCGGCTTCCGTGTCCGGTTCCCCGTTCGCGTTTTCCGGGATCAGCTGGTAGCGTTCGACGCCGAATTCCGTGGGAGCGCCGCTGACTTTGAGGCTCGCTGTGCTCGACGCCGTTGCCGCTTTGCCGCCTTCGGCCGTGACTTCGTTCACCAGTTCGGATTCCGGCACCGACTTGAAGCGCGTCTTTACGTGGATCGCAATTTCGAGCTGTTCGAACGGAGCGAGATCCTGCTCGAACGTGCAGGAGATGTGTCTCGCGGACGTCTGCGTACAGACGAAGCCGGTCGGGTTGGGTTTGTGCTGGATTTCGTCCCGATTGAGGATCGAGCGGTAGGTGTTTCCGGCGCTGCTGCCAGCCACGAGTGTGACTTCCACGTTTTCGGGCAGCGTGTCCGTGATCGTGACTTTTTCACCGACGCCGTTGACGGGGGTGGCTCCCAGGTTGCTCGCGGTCACCGCTATCAACGATTCGCCTTCAAGCGGCAGGCTGGTCGGGTAGGTGATGGTTTCCAGGTGCCAGTGCGGCGGGTCTTCGGCGGCGAGCGCGGGCGTCGCGGCCAACGCCGCCAGAGCCACGCTGAGGAGCGTCGCGGCCCACAGCCGGCGGCCCAGGATCGTCTTGCGCGAGCGCCGCGGGATCATCCTCGCCTCCCCTTTGCCGAGCTCTTCTTCGCCCTGCTCGGTCCGTAGCTCTTGCGGGCGGCCCGTTCGCACGCCACGCGCTTGCTCCTGTTCCTGTCGCGTTTGCACATCTTCAGCGCTTTGGCGAGCTTCTGCGCCCGCGTCAGCGGCTTGGGTGCCGGCTTCGGCGGCGAAGACACTTTTTCGCCGAGCACTTCGTGCTGCGCGCTGACGCTGCCCGGGCCGGAGACCGCTTCGCTGGCCGGGGCTTCGAAGGACGAGCCCAGAGAGTATTCCGAGCGACATTCCTGTTCGGTTGCGCACGGCGGTTGCGCGCCCACGGGCGGCGGCAGGCAGCGCGAGGACGGTTCGCAGACGCGCGCGTCGTAGACGTCGTAGCTTTCGTCGCTGTCCTGCTGCACGAGTTTGCTGGCCGTGACGAAGAACACGTCGTTGCCGTTTTCGCTCGCGTCGATGAAGGCCGATTCGTGCGGGTCGGTCCCGGAGGAGATCAGCCCGACACAGCCGCCAGCGCTTTCGCACCTGCCCATCCCTTCCGGCTCATACTCGTAGACCTTCGCCGCATCGCTCTTCGCCGCCGGCACGAGGTGGTCTGGGCTGTCGAAGAACAGCCGCCCTTCGTTGGACAGATAGCGCGACTGGTAGAGCGCGTTCGTGGCGTCGTCGATGCCGGTCCATCCAGGGATGTCTCCGGCGAGCCAGTGGTCGACCCCTTCTTCCGCGGAGCCCCAGATTTCCGGCCGGTCGATTACGAGGGAGGGGCTCACCTGTGCTCCCTGTGCCCCGACGCCTGCGTCGAAGACGCCGTGCGGGCGTTCGCCGCTCGGGTTGCACGAGGCGCACACGAGCCGTTCGTCACCCGCGTCGTATAGATAGACCTCCTCGTCGGCGTGGCGGCCGGTCGCTTCGTTCTGGTCGATGTTGTCGTACCCCGTGAGGCTCCTGTCGGACATGAACGCGATGTAGTTGCCGTTCGGGGAGACGCGTGAGGTCATGGCGCCGAGGTCGCCTCCGGCGAGCGATCCCCAGTCGGGTTCGTCTTCGCTGGAGAGGGTCGCGACCAACCGCGGTTTTTTCGCCCATTTTTTCAGGGCGGTTTCGTAATGGAGCACGTACAGGTGGCACGTCGCACCGGGGGGCGGACTTGTAACGCCGCAGCTCCCGCGACTTTCGGCCCCGGGCGCCAGACGCCCGTCGGCCACGAAGTAGACGATGGAGCCGTCTTCACTCGCGCCGAGCACGCCGCCGCCCAGGCCCTCGAAGACCTGAACGTCGGCGCTTTCGCCGCCTTCGCCCTCCGGAGTGAGGTCGGTGAGCTTCGTGTACGTGAGCGGGTCCTCGGGCGAGGTTCCGCCGCTCAGTTCGGCGACGTAGAGATCAGGCGAGTCTTGCCGAGCCCTGGAGTCGGCGGTCAGCCGCTGCGTGTCGGTGAAGAACACCCGCGACCCGCTGGCGCTCGCCGTCTGGAACCGCGGGGAGGCATCTCCTTCTCCGGATCCCGAGATCACGTTGTCGAGCAGGAGCGTTTCGTGCGTCTCCGTGTCACGAACGTACAGGTGGCGGACAGCTGTTTTTTCGTTGTAGCCCGTCCAGAAGACGAGGTCGCCGTCTTCTGAGATCGCGTGGCGGAGGACCCGTCCGACGGAGCCCCCGAGCGTCGCCGATTCGGTGACGTTGGTCGCCAGCGGCGGCAGCGGTTTGGTCTGTCCGGGCAGCACGCTGACGGGCTGGACGTCCCCGCCCGTGCACAGCGGCTGTTCTGTGGTGTTGCAGCTTCCGTTCGGCCCCCACTCGTAGATGCCGGGAGCCGCCCTGCGGGATTCGAAGACGACGTGCGTCAGGTCCGGTGTCGCGAGCCCCGGCGCATACACGCCTTCGTCGTTTTCCTTGCCCACGCCTTCGCCGAACGGTTCGCCGCCGGGCGCGTTCAATTCGCTCACAAGCGCCAGATAGCCGCTGCCGTTTTCGCTCGCCGCCGCGTAGTCTTCGCGCTCTGCTTGCGAGGCTCCCGGCGCCAGCAGTTCGGAGCTCCCGTCCGCGCGCAGGTAGATCGTCTTTTCCTGGTGGCCCTTTTCGGCTTCGGTGAGCGGCGGCGAGAGCGGCGGTTCGGCGAGATCGTGCCCAAGCGGACCTGGATAGGGCTCCAGCAGCGCGAGCGCCAGGTCAGAGGAGAAGATCCGGTACTCGGCGTCGAGCCCGGGGTGCAGGCCGGTCGCTTCCTGGTTGGGCGTCGTCACGTCCTGCGAGCTCCATTCGTGAGGACCGATCGTGGCCAGCTCCTGCGTGAATTCAGGGCTGCGGCTGCCGCCGACGTGCGAGCCGATCGGACCGTCGGTGAGGTAGGCGATCGCGTTGCCGTCTTCGGATGCCTGGATCTGCCCTCCCGTGATGGTGATCGATTCGGCTTCCGCGCCCTCCTTCTGCGCCGGGGAGACGAGCTCCCAGGAGCGGTGGTCGGGCAGCCCGCCCGCCGCGGCCGCGATCGTGAACGTCGCTTCGGGGCTCGTGACCTGGCCTTCCGCGTTCTTGGCGACGATCCTGTAGTGGTAGATCCCGCTCGGCAGTTCCGGCAGTTCCGGGCTTTCCACGCTCCTGTCGGCGAAGCCGGCAAACCCTTCGGCGACGGGCCGTTCGGGCGTCGCGGTGCACGGCGTGGCGGACGAGCAGCTGCCCGGCCCGGCGCCGTATTCGAAGTGGTAATGCGTTTCCGAGCCCTCGGGGTCGACTTGCGCTCGGAGCGTCGTCGCGTCCCGAGCCGTCGGGCAACCGGGACCGCCGCCGAGCGTGCACGCCGATAGCTCGCCGGCCGTGGGGGCTCCACGCGGTTCGAGCTCGAAGACGTCGACGCGGTCGGTCTCGCCATCGGCGACGTACACGGTGCCGGTCTTGGAGTCCACGGCGATACCGTCGCCGTCCTGCAGGCCGCTCGCGGTGAAGCGCTGGATCGGTTCGTGCTGCGCGTTGAATGCCGCGACCGTCGTCGCGTCCTGACCTTCGACCGAGGCGACGTTCGTGATGTAGGTGTCGTTGAGTTCGGAGACTTCGTTGGCCGGTTCGTTCGCGGGGTTGACGGCGATCGCGGTCGTGTATTCGGGGTCGAGCTCGGGGTGCTCGACGTGCCCCGTGGCCGGGTCGAACTCGGCGGCGACTGCGAATTCGCCTTGTTCGATCAGCTTGGACTGCACGTCTTCTACGTCGATGGTTTCCGTCAGTTCTTCTTCGAATGCGGAGGCGCCCATGCTTTCTTCGGCACTTTCGATCCCGGCGTAGAGGTGGCCTTCGGAGTCGATCGCGAGGCCGCCCGCTCGCACTTCGACGCCGGTTTCTTCGTCATTCAGCAGCTGCTGATGGCCGACGGCCTTGTTCTTTTCTTCGTCGTTGAACTCGAACACTTCTTCTTCCTGGTCGATCCACACCGACCCGCTGGCGTCGACCGCGATGCCGTCGAGTCCTTCGAATTCCGCTTCGAATTCAGGCGACTTGATCTTGATCTTGGTGAGTTTGGTGATCGGTTCGCCCGTCGGGGTGAACTTGTATACACGGAACTCGCTGGGATGCAGTTCTTTTTTTTCGGAGCTCAGCGCGCCGATGACGTACACGTCGCCTTTGGAGGGATCCGATGCCGAGGTCGAGTTGTCCACGGCGACATACACCGGATAGGGCACCTTGAATTCGCCCACCCAGGTCGGCTTGCCTTCGGAGTCGAGTTTGGGTTCGAACTCCTGGACGCGATTGTTGCCGCGGTCGGCGACGTAGAAGTCGCCGGTCGCGTCGTCAACCGCGATCCCGGTGGCGTGCTCGAACTGGCCGGCGGCTTTGCCAGGCGCACCGAAGGAAAGTTCCGGGCTGTAGACGTGCCCGCGCTGCCCGATGGCCGATGCCGGCGCGCTCGTCAAGAGCAGCGTCGCGAGCAGCGCGCCAAGCGACATGAGCGAGCGCCGAGCCGTCCGGCGGCACGTCGAGAGCGCGGCCGACCCACCCAGCCGCAGCGGTCTCGCGCTCATCACGTCTGTGTCCCTCGCTCCTGCTCCCTGAGACTCCACGCCGCTCGCTCCCGTCGGAATTCTCCCCGCTCCTACGGTCAAGTGTATCGGGTTGTCTCAGGCTGTCAAGCTGGAACACGCGCTTGCCCTGGATCAACTCACCGCCCGCGCGTGCACCGCCCTGGGTCGGGATGGACAAGAAAAGAGGCGTGTGTGGGACCCGATGTCCCACACACGCCTCGACTGCGACTGCTATTGGGACCGGGGTGAGGATCTGGCGACCCTCACCCAAACCCCTAGATCAAGGCTGTCTACGCTTTGATCTCGATCTTTCCAGCGTTCTTGGCTTCGCCCGTGACGTTCTCGACGGCCGGGCCGGTTTCGATTTTGCTCGTGAACGGGTTGAAGAACGTCGTGAGGAGGTCCTGTTCACCCACTTCTTTGTTGAACGTGGTCTTGCTCTTGGTGGACATGACGTTCACGTCCTCGGTGGTGACACCGGAGAGCGAGCCGTTCGTGGTGAACGGGATGCCCGAGCATTCCCATGAGGCCAGGGTGCCTTCGGGACCTGTCGTGCCTTCGCCCGTGTACTGGGTCCAGACTTCGCCTTCTTTTGGTTCCTTGCCGCTGTCACCTGTTTCACCGTGGTCGATCAGCGTCGTCACGTTGTGCGTCGTGACGATTGTGCCTGCGGTGGCGGTGTTCTGGCACGATTCTTTGGTGACGGACAGGATGCAGCCCGTGAACGTGGTCGTGTCCACGTCCGATTTGACACCAGTCACTTCACCGGCGTCCGTGCTGGCCTTGCAGGTGATGTCGCCAGCCGCACCTTCAAGGATGGCCGTCTTGCTCTTGGACGTGTAGGTCCATTTCGTGCCAGCCGGGCCCGGGTAGGGGTCCCATTCGTACTTGTTCTTCTTGCCTTCGGCGATTTCGCCTTCAGTAGCTGCTTTTGTGCAGTTCTTGTCGAGGTATTTGCCGGTGTACTTTTTACCGGACTTCGCCGCCTTCGCACAGACGCCGTATTCGCCGGCGAATGCCGACGACGCGCCCATCGCGCTGAGCGCGAACATGGCCGCGAGGCACAGCCCTACGATACCGATGCGTTTCATCTGTCCACTACTCCTTTTCCCTCTAGGAATTAATCGACTGACCCCGGAATCCCCTCTTCAGGACTCAGATGCCCCCGAAGCCAGTTGTTGTTGTCGGCTGTATCCAGCAGACAACGCTGTAGACGTGACCTTGGCAGAAAACATCTCCTGAGTCAAGGTCAAGGCCACAACAACGTCTGGGCACGGCAACCCGCCCCCAGCGGAAATCTGAGCATTGCCGGAGGTCTGGGCGCTCCGCACCCCTTGAGACACTTGACATCATGTCGCGGCGACCGTACCACAGAGGCCGCTCAGCCGTCAACCCCCCGCTGCGCGATCATTCCGTGCGCCGGACGGCGACCGTGCGGTCCGCCTCGGCGAGGATCTCCCAGCCCGAGGCCGCGCCACCGCGGAAGTGGCGCGATCGGAAGTGGCGCGATACCACCGCGGTCGGGCCGGGCAGCCCGCGTCCGCCCGCCTCTTCGGCGCGGGCGTCGTGGAAGACGACACGCCCGCGGGGCGCGACGAATGGCCGCCAGCTGGTCCAATCGAGCTCGCACCCCGCCTCCGAGTGGTCGCCGTCGATGAACAGGAGGTCCACCTCCCCGCGCCAGCGAGCGGCGACCTCGTGCGAGAGCGCCAGATGCCAGTGCACGCTCGGAGCCTCGCCGGCGCGCCGGCGCACGGCGCGGTCGACCGCTCGCCGCGTGGCCCACGCGCTCGCCCCCCATCCACCGGGCAGCGCCTGCGGATGCGAGCCGAAGGGGTCGATCAGGTGCAGCTCGGCTCCCTTCGTGAGCACGTCGCACAGCGCGATCGCGGAGGCGCCCTCGTAGACGCCGATCTCGACCACGCGCCGGGCATCGCGAGCCGCGTCGAGCAGCACGCGCGCGTCAGCCGGCGAGTGCATCGTGCGCGGCGGGATCAGGCCGAGGCCGAGCGCCAGCGCGCGCAGGCGCACGTCATCGCGCAGGTGGGCGGGCGTCAGGCTGCGAAGCGCTTGGGGCAGGATCGCCACGGCCGGGACAGCCTATGGGCGCGCACCCAGCGGAGGGCTTCCGGGGCGCGCGGCTGCTCAGACCGCCGAGACCTGCTCCTCCTCGGCGACGCGGAACGAGGATCCGCAGCCGCAGGCGGCCACGACGTTGGGGTTGTCGACCTTGAAGCCCGCGCCCTGCAGGCTCTCCTCGTAGTCGATCGTCGAGCCCCGCACGAACTGCAGGCTCTCGCCGTCCACGAGCAGCTTCAGGCCGTGGCTCTCGAACACGACGTCGTTCTCGCGCTGCTCGTCGAACGCCAGCTGGTACTGGAAGCCCGAGCAGCCTCCGCCGCGCACGCCCACGCGCAGCCCGGCGACGCTCACGTCGGCCTGCTGGGAGGCCAGGAACTCGTGCACCTTCTCGGCGCCCTTGTCGGTGATCTCGATCATCGCTTCGCTCCTGTCGACGGCTGCAAGACTTTCCAAAGTATAGCGGTGCCGTAACGGCGGCCCGCGCGTGCCCGCAGACCTTCTACTCTTGATGCGGATGCCCTCCGCAGAGGACATAAAGCAGCGCATCGAGGCCGGGATTCCGGGGGCGCACGCCGACGTCGAGGACTACACCGGCGGCGGCGACCACTTCCGCGCGAGCGTCACGGCGCCGGCGTTCGACGGCCTCAGCCGCATCCAGCAGCATCGTCTCGTGTACGCGGTCTTCGGGGCGGAGATCGGCGGAGCGATCCACGCCCTCGCGCTGAAGACCGGCACCCCGTCGAAGGTCCAGACCAACTGAGAGCCAGGAGCACTCCATGCCCAGCAGCCAGTTCGAGCCACTGCCGATGTCCAGCGGCGAGCCCACACCAGCATCCGCGCCGAGCGCGCAGACCAACCCGATCCGCGACGCGATCGCCGAGGCGATCAACGAGCACAAGGTGATCCTGTTCATGAAGGGGACGCCAGACGCGCCCGCGTGCGGCTTCTCCGCGCGCACCGTCGCCGCCCTGCAGGCGCTCGACGCGCCGTTCGCCGCGGTCGACGTGCTGCCCGATCCGCGTATCCGCCAGGAGCTCTCGGCCCTGTCGGACTGGCCTACGATCCCGCAGCTGTTCGTCGACGGGGAGCTGGTCGGGGGCTGCGACATCGTCATCGAGATGTTCGAGTCGGGAGAGCTCGCGCAGGCGTTGCTGTAGCGTCCCGCGCCGCATGCCTGCAGTAGCGGTCGCAACCGACAGCACCAACTACCTTCCCCGCGCGCTCGCGGACGAGCAGGGCGTGCATCAGGTCAGCCTGTACGTGGGCTGGCAAGGCCAGCCCGAGCGCGAGCTGCGGATGGACGGCTTCGACGCGTTCTACAAGCGCCTGCACGACGATCCCGAGCTGCCCAGCACCTCGCAGCCGTCGATCGGGGACTTCCTCGCCGTGTGGGAGCCGCTGATCGACGCGGGCCGCGACGTCGTGTCGATCCATCTAGCGGGCGGCATCTCCGGCACCTGCGAGGCGGCGCGCCAGGCGCACGAGCTGCTCGCCGAGCGCGGCCTCGGCGAGCGCGTCGCGGTGATCGACGGCGAAACCGCCTGCGGCGGAACCGGTCTGCTCGTGCTCGCCGCGTGCGCCGCCGCGCGCGCGGGCGCCGACCTGGACGCCGTCGTCGCGCGCGTGCGCGAGGCGCGCAGGGCGCTGCGGATCTGGTTCTGCCTGGACACGCTCGAGTACCTGCGCCGGGGCGGGCGCGTCGGCAAGGCGCAGGCGTGGCTGGGCGGCACGCTGAAGATCAAGCCGATCCTCTCGCTCGAGTACGAGATCGTGCCCGTCGAGCGCGTGCGCACCGCCGGGCGCGCGTTCGAGCGCATGGTCGCCTATGCGCAGGAGCTCCACGACAGCGGCTCCGACGGCTGGGTCGTGCAGCACATCCAGGCGCCCGACCAGGCCCAGCGCCTGATCGACCGCTGCCGCGAGATATTCGACTCCGAGCCGGTGTTCACCTCAGAGGTCGGACCCGTCATCGGCACCTACACCGGCCCCGGCCTGATCGGCGTCGGCGCGATCCCCCGCGCGCTGCTGACCTGATCAGCGGCGGCGGCGGCGGCGCAGCACGCGTACGCCGATCATCAGCCCGACGACCGCCGCGCCGACCGTGATTTCGGTGCGGTGGCGCTCGACGTGTCCGCGCCAGTCGGTCAGGCGCGTGACCTCGCCGCGCAGCTTCTGCACCGACACCGCGAGCTCCATGCGGTTGGCCTCGATCGAGCTGCGGATCTCAGCCGGCGAGCGCTGAGCCATCAGCTCTCGCCTCCCGCGGCGGCGGCCGGGTAGGGGACGCTGCCCTCGCCGCCCTGGGCGGGCGCCGCGCCGGGGCCTGCGCCGGGCGCCGCTCCGGGGCCGACGCTCTCGCGGATCCTGCGGGCCTCCTCGATCGCCATGCTCGGCACCGGCGGCGAGCCTTTTTTGACCGCCTTCGCGGCGATCAGCCCGGCGAACAGGCCGAGCACCACCAGGATCACGGACATCGCGAAGAAGCCCCAGAAGTAGGTGAACTGGTTGCCGATCGGCAGGTAGTAGTACAGCAGCCACGCGCACCCGACCAGCGCGAACACGAGCGCCGTGAAGAAGAACACTCCCGCGGCGGCCCCGACGACGGCGCCCTTGACGAGCTTCGTCGCCTTTTCGCTCATCTCCGCCTTGGCCAGCTCGATCTCCTCGCGCACCAGCAGCGTGGCGCGCTCGGACACCTCCGCTATCGCCGTCGCGATGTTCTGCGCCTCGCCCCTGCTCTCGCCGGTCGCCGATCGATCGCCCGCCGGCGGTGGTTGGGCGCCGTTCACTCCGGCGGCTCCTCGTCGAACACGCGCCTCCACACGGTCGCGGCGACGCGGGTCGCGAGGATGCTCGCGAGCGCGCCCACGCCCGCCAGCAGGCCCTGCCACATCAACCGCTTGACCATCTCGTTCTGCACGATCGCGCCAGTCTATTGCTCCAGCCCGCCGCAGACAGTCTCGACCACCAGCCACTTGGCCCGTTCGAAGTACTCCTCGTCCTGCGGCAGCAGCCCGAAGATCCAGCCGGTGAGCAGCTGCTCGATCGCGCCGTAGAAGGCCATCGCGGCGAACCGCGCGTCGATCTCCGCGTTGAACACGCCCTCCGCCTGCGCCTTGGCGATCATCCCGCCGATCAGGTCGTAGGCATCGCGGATCATCGCGATGTGGGTGTTCCCGAACGAGTTCGCCGCGCGCGTGACCTCGACGATGATCACCTTCATCAGATCGGGGTCGTGCCGATAGCTGTCGACGATGAACGACGCGATCGCACCGAGCTTGTCCCTCACCGGGATCGCCTCGGCATCGACGTCGCGGATCAGCTCGAGCATCACGCTCCAGCGCTCGACGAACAGCGTGTCGAGCACCTCGTCCTTGGAGGCGAAGTAGTGGTAGACCAGGCCATACGCGACGCCCGCCTCGTCGGCTATGTCCGACACGCGGCACGCATGGAATCCCTGGCGGGCGAACACGCGCACCGCCGCGTCGAGGATCAGGCGGCGCTTGTCCGGCGCCTTCGCGCCGGAGGCGGATGCGCGGCTGGCGCTCATACGGTCTCCGCGACCGGCCAGCGGTAGGCCTCGGGGCGGCGGTTGGCGAGCGAGGGCAGGCGCGCGCGGATCTCGAGCTGGCGCGCGAGGTCCAGCTCGGCGACGATGTAGCCCTCGCGGTCGGGGGCCTGCGCCAGCACCACGCCCCACGGGTCCACGATCATCGAGCGCCCACCCGAGTGCTGGCCGGCGGGATGCTCGCCGACCTGGTTTGCGGCGATCACGAACACCTGGTTCTCGATCGCCCGCGCGCGCACGAGCACCTCCCAGTGATCGCGCGTCGTCGCCAGCGTGAACGCCGCCGGCAGCGCGACGATGCGCGCGCCGCGCACGGCGAGTATCCGGTAGAGCTCGGGGAAGCGCAGGTCGTAGCAGATCGACAGCCCCAGCTCGACGCCTCCGGCCGTCTGCGTCGTCACGATCTCCTCGCCCGGCTCCTCCAGCTCGGACTCGCGGTACGAGCGCCCGCCGACCTCGACGTCGAACATGTGCACCTTGCGGTAGGTCGCCATCACCTCGCCGCGCGGGTCGACGTGAACGGACGTGTTCGCCAGCTTCGCCTGCCCGGGAACGCGCTCGAGGATCGAGCCCGCGACGAGATCGACGCCGAGCTCGCGCGCGATCGCGCGCGCCCACCCGACCGCCGCGCCGTCGAGCGTCTCCGCGCCCGCGCGCAGGTCCTCCTCCGAGCCCATCGCCGTCCACTTCTCCGGCAGCACGATCAGCTTCGCGCCGTCGGCCGCCGCCGCGCGCGTGAGGCGGTCCGCATGCGCCATGTTGGCGATGAGATCGGCGGTGGAGTTGAGCTGGACTGCCGCGACCCTCACAAGCGCGTTCCCTCCCGCGGACGCTGCGCCCGCAGTTCCCCTGAGGGCTTTGCAACAGAACAGATTGACTGGTCAGTCAACATCTCAGAGCATAACGGCCAGCCGGCGTGGCGGGATGTCAACCGCCACGCGCCCCCGCTCAGTCGGCGCCGCGCCCGCGCTGGCGGCGCAGCTCCGCCAGCAGCAGCTTGGAGTGCATCGCTCCGATCAGCTCGCGCAGCGGTTCCGCGCCGGCGGCCACGATCTGCATCGCCCGCTCGACCTCCACCTCGCCCGCCAGACGGTCCAGCAGCGCCCGCACCTCCTCCTCCACCAGCGGCTCGAGCGCCTTGCGGTAGCGCAGCGTGTCGTACACGGTGAACCCCAGCGTCTCGTCGTAGCCGCCCGCGCGGAAGCTCGCGATCGCCTCGATGATCTTCACGTCGTCGCGGTCGTAGCCCTGCTGGTTGGGCGTCAGCACGCCGATGTCGGCCAGGCGCGCGAGCACGTTGCGCGGGACGCCGTAGCGCTCCTGCACGAGCTTGCGCGACACGCGACTGCCGTCGTCGGCGCTGATCGCCGCGCGCTCGAGGATGCGGTCCTCGAGCTCGATCAGGGCGCGCACGCGATCGGGATCCTCCTGCAGCGCGCTGCGGATCACACGGAGCGGCATGAAGCGCTCCTCCTGCAGCCGCTTGATCAAAGCGATCCGCTGCACGTACTCGGGCGGGTAGTAGGCCATGTTGCGGCTCGTCCTCACGACGTCCTCGCCGCCGCCGAGCATGCCCTCGCGCAGGTAGTAGCGGATCGTGCCGGCGCTCACACCCGAGCGCTCGGCGAGCTCGCTCATCTTCAGCAGCTCTCGATGGCTGTTCACGCTCGGAACGTCGTGGTTATTGAATCCCCACCCGCCCCCTCGGTCGCCTCGGCCGCGCCCGCCGCCGCCCCCGACGCCAGCAGCTCGGCGACCTGCTCGTCCGAGTAGCCGGCCGCCAGCAGCACCTCCTCGGTGTGCTCGCCCAGCGCCGGCCCCGGCAGCCGCGCGTGCGCTGCCGGAGTGCGGGTCAGCTTGACGGGCACGCCCAGCTGACGCACGGGCCGCTCGGCCCCCGGCTGCTCGATCTCGACCACCATCTCCCGCGCGCGCACGAGCTCGGATGACAGCGCCTCGTCGAGCTCCAGCACCGGCTCCAGGCAGCAGTCGTGCTCGCGCGCGAACGCCTCCCATTCGGCGCGCGTGCGCGTCTTGAAGATCGCCTGCACCTGCTGGTGGGCCGCCGAGCCAGGGTGTTCGAACTGTGCGGGGATCAGCTGCTCGTGGCCCACGCCGCGGCACCACGCCTGCCAGAACTTCGGCTCCAGCGCACCCAGCGACACCCAGCCGTCGGCGCACTCGTACGGCCGGTAGCAGATGAGCGAGCCGGCGAGCGGAAGATCGCCGCGGCGCGGAACCATGTCCTCGGCGAAGTAAGCCGCCGCCACCATCGCCAGCCACGAGAGCGCTCCGTCGGTCATCGACACGTCGACGAGCTGGCCTTCGCCCGATCCGGTCCCGCCCGCCCGCCGCGTGCCCGCCGGTCCCCCGCCGTCGCGCTCGCGCAGCGCCGCCAGGATCCCGAAGGCCGCCATCAGCGCGCCGCCCCCCAGATCGGCGATCTGCCCGGCGGATTGAATGGGCTCTCCACGATGCTCGCCGGTGAGGCCGAGCAGGCCGATCAGGCCGAGGTAGTTCATGTCGTGGCCGGAGGCGTCGCGCTTGGGGCCGTTCTGACCGTAGCCGCTGATGGCGCAGTACACGATGCCGGGGTTCTCCTCGCGCATCCGCTCGTAGCCCACGCCCAGACGGTCGAGCACGCCCGGGCGGAACGACTCCAGCACCACGTCGTATTCGCGCACGAGCCTCAGCAGCGCCTCGCGGCCGCCCTCGCTCTTGAGGTCGAGGCGAATCGAGCGCTTGTTGCGGTTCAGCGACAGGAACAGAGCCGACGCGGCGGTCTTGTGGGCGCCCTCGTAAAAGGGTGGCGACCAGCGGATGTAGTCGCCCATGCCCGTGTCCTCCACCTTCAACACGTCCGCGCCGAAGTCCGCCAGCAGCAGCGAGCAGAAGCCGCCCGGCAGCAGGCGCGACAGGTCGAGAACTCGTATGCCCGCGAGCGGCAGCGTCATGCGACGCTCGCCTCGCGCTGGGGGATCGCCAGCATCGCGCGGGCCTCCCGCACCGTCGCCGGCCGGCGGCCCATGTCCTCGGTCATCTGCCGCGCCTTCGCGATCAGCTCGCCGTTCGAGCGCGCCATCTCGCCGTTCGGCAGGTACAGGTTGTCCTCCAGGCCCACGCGGATCGAGCCGCCGAGCGTCAGCGCCGCCGAGATCAGCATCCACTGGTCGCGCGAGATCCCGATGACCCCCCAGTGGGATGCCGTGCCGCCGCCCGCCGCGGTGTCCGGGATGTTCTCGACCATCGCCGCCAGGTTGCGCGCCGTCGGCGGGATGCCGCCGACTACGCCCATCACGCAGTCGACGTGCAGCGGGGTCTTCAGCACGCCCATGTCGATCAGCGGCGCGAGGCTGCCGACGTGGCCGATGTCGAAGCACTCGTGCTCCGGTTTTATGCCCAGCTCGTTCATCGCCTCCAGCAGCTCGATGATCTCCTCGAACGGGTTCTGGAAG
>Ga0187879_10000803_pt1 | contig 21083 bp, 16 predicted proteins | sample June2016WEW_19_1_FD_132423 | JGI IMG/M metagenome (GOLD analysis project Ga0187879, IMG submission 132423) | Peatland microbial communities from SPRUCE experiment site at the Marcell Experimental Forest, Minnesota, USA - June2016WEW_19_10 | ecosystem: Environmental > Terrestrial > Soil >... | reverse complement strand
GGTGGGGCTAAGAGGACTTGAACCTCTGACCTCAGCATTATCAGTGCTGCGCTCTAACCAGCTGAGCTATAGCCCCGGAGGCCCCGGGGTCACCGAGGTCGAGCCGCGACGATACACCGCCAGGCCGCTTCGCCACGCCGCTTGCTCTCGTTCGCCGGAATGCCTCGAGGGCGCAGGAGGGCGCAAGTCGAGCGAGGTAATCCCTCTCAGCGGCGCCGTCTCCGGTCACTTCGGCCGGCCAGCACGGCGATGAACGCCAGGCCACTGACGGCCGCCGCCCCGAGCGGCACGTGACCGCCCGGCGCACGAGCGGGCAAAGCAGACGCCGAGCCTGAGGTGCTCGATGGGCACCACGGGTCGTTCGGGACTCCGACACACGGGTTCGGCATCGTCGGCAGGCCGCCCGGCACCGTGGTCATCAACACCTTGTTGCCGGCGTTGGGGTACTTGGCCCCTTTCGGGCACGGGCCGAAGCCGGTGTCGCACAGCACCTGACCGAGCAACGACCCACCGGTGTTGCCCGCTTTTGTAATGGAGCCACAGGTCGGCTCGATGTTCTCCAGATCGGTTGGCGCGCTGCCCTGCGGGTCGGTGTTCCCTGCGAAACAGTTCTGCGGCTGACCGCCGTCGAGGACGATCTGGCCGAAGTCGGAGTTGCTCGGGTTGCCGAAGTAGCCGTCGTCGACGAACGTGTTGTCAAGCAAAGCGTCACCTTCCGGGTCGTAGATGCAGCCGAGCGATCCGCCGACCTCGACCCCGCCCGTGCCCTTGCAGGTCTGACCGTCCTGCGGCTTGCTGTCGTCGGGGTAGGGGACGAACAACACGCCCCAGGCGCCGTTGTCGACGAAGCGGTTGTCCATCACCGTGTCGTTGCGTCCGCCGGATACCGTCATCCCGGTACCCGTCGGCCCGGCGGCAGCGCTGCCGGCTCTCGGCATGGAGGCGCTGTTGTTGTCGTGAACGTAGTTGTCGATGAAGACCCAACACGAGTGCGTGTGGGTGATCGGGCTCGTCCCGCCGTTCGGGCAGGCACCGTCCTGGGGCGCCGGAGGGTCACCAGCAATCTGGGTGTTGGTGTCGAGCCCGTCCTCGTTGTGGTCGAACTGGGAGTGCTCGATGACGATCCGTCCGCCCGAGTTCGTCCCCGAGTATCCGAGGGCGTTGTTCTCCATCCAGGCATTCGAGATCGTCATGTCGCACATCTGGCGGCAGGCGCCGACGTACATGCCGGAGTCGTTGAAGTTGTTGGCGTACAGCTGGCTCCACTCGCCCGGACCCGCCGCGTTGGAGGAGAAGATGCCGTATTCGGCCGCTGTCGTCTCGTTGCCGAAGTACGTGCTCGTGGCTGTGAGGTAGGAGCCCTCGTAGCCGTGGAGGCCGATCTGTGCGGACTCCGCTCCACCGTTCCACCAGATCTCGTTGCCAGAGGCGCCCGTGCCGGCGAGGAAGTTGCAGATCGTCATGTTGTCGACGCTGACGTCGTTCGCTTGCCAGATGACGATGCCGTCGCGACCGTAGGCCTTGCCATCCGGGCCCTTCACGCCATAGTCCTGGTACTTGGCGGCACTGCTGCACGGCGTTGGCGCACCTCCCAGGGTGCCGTCAACGATGACCGAGTTGCGGTTCATCCCGCGGAGATGAATGCCGGAGGTCTCGATGAGAACGCCGCCCATGTAGCCCTCGTCAGCCTGGGACGTCGTCGGCGGGTACTGGTAGTCGTCCGTTTCGTGATAGTCGCCCGGGGCTACGAGGATCCAGTCCCCCGGCCGAGCCGCCGTCACAGCCGCCTGGATCGTCCTGTAACCGCCAGCCTTGCCCTTGTAGGTGCCTACGAGGAGAACGTTCTTGCTGAACGGCACGGTCTTCGTGGCTGGCGTCGCCGGGCCGGCGCAGCCGGCGGCGACGACACCGAACAGGAGACTCGCTCCCAGCACGCTTGCAAGCCGGCTCGTACGTTTGCGACCTCGAGTGCTCACCGTCGTCCCCCTGGCTTGGCGGAGCGGGTATCGCCCGCCGACGACAGTAGCGATCAGTAGGGCAGCTGAGCGGGCCATCGGCGATGATGGCAGCGATGACTGACCAGCTCCACGCCCTCGCCGAGCTGTGGGCGTGGTTCGGGCAGCACCAGTGTCGGGGGTATTCACCGCTCTACGAGCGCATCTCGATGGCCGTCGCTTCCGATGACGAGTTGCTCGCGCTCGTGCAGGCGGCGCCGCCGGCGGCCCACATGCCGCCTGCGCTGTTGGCGGCGGTCCATTACGTGTTGCTCGAGGGTTTCGAGCATCCCTTGGCCGACGTCTACGCCGGGCGCTCGGACGCCGACCCGGTGCCGCTGTTCCTGGACGTCTGCCGGGTTCGGCGGGCAAAGGTGGCGGCGCTGCTGGCCACTCGCCACATCCAGACCAACGACTGCGGCCGCAGCGCCCTCATCGGCCCCGGTCTCACCTGGCTGGCCGCCTAGCTCGGCGACCAGCTGGCGCTCGTCGACGTGGGCGCCAGCGCCGGACTCAACCTCCTGTGCGACCGCTACCGGATCGACTACGGGGAACACGGGGCAACGGGTCCGGCGGACTCAGCGGTCGAGATCCGCTGTCGGGTCATCGGGGGCGACCCGCCCATCGCCCGGCAGCTGCCGGCCCTCGTCTCCCGCGTGGGAATCGACCGCGCTCCGGTCGATCTCCGCCGGCCTGAGGACGCCCGCTGGCTGCTCGCCTGCGTATGGCCCGACACCGGTCGCCTCGAGCGCACGGCTGCCTCCATCCGCCTCGCCCAGGAAAGCCTCCCGAGGTTGGTCGCCGGCGATGCCAACGACGTCCTTCCCGCAGTCCTCTCCGATCTGCCCGTTGCCACCGTCGCCATCGTCGTCACGACGTGGGCCTTTGCGTACCTCAGCCTTGAGCAGCGGCGACGTTTTGTCGAGATCCTCGAGATCGAGTCGCATCGCCGGCCCATCGCCTGGCTGAGCGCCGAAGGGGCAGGGGTCGTGGAGGCCTTCGCCCACGAGTCCGCGTACCGCCACGACGAGACCCAGTCCGACGTCCTTGGAGCCGTCGTGATCCGTCGTGGCGACTTTCGCGCGCAGCTGCTCGGCTATGTCCACCAGCACGGCAGTTGGATCGACTGGCGGGCAGCTCGGCCCTGAGGCCGTCGCTCGAGCAGGCCATCGCTCGAGCAACCTGGTAGTCACTTTCACGCGTATGTGTGTGTAACGCACTACCAAGTTGGGTACGAGCGCCAACTAGGCGCCGAGCCCGTCACCGACCGTTGCGAGCGGGACGGTGTACAACTGTCCCGCCATGGACGACCGTTCTAGCGCCGCCGGTCGCGACCCCCGCGATCCCCTTGGCCTCGCCGCCGATGCGCCGCTCCTGGCGGCCTACCTGGCCGCCCTCGACCGCCGTGCCGCCGGCGAGCACTCCTTCACGACGCCCGGTCACAAGGGCTCGAGTGCCCTCACTGGGATCGTCGTGGCGGGCGACTCCCCCATGTCGGGCGGTCTCGACACGGTCAAGTTCAAGCACGGCTGGCTGGCGCAGGCAGAGCAGCGTGCAGCGGCAGTCTTCGGGGCGGACGTGTGCCGCTTCTCCGTAGCTGGATCGACCCACGGGAACCAAGCGCTCGCCCTCTCCGTCGGCAAGCCGGGTGATGAGGTCATCGTCTCGCGGACGCTGCACCGCTCCCTCCTGCTCGGCCTTGTCCTCGCCGGCCTGACACCGGTCTGGGTCCGCCCCGACGTCGATGTCGCCACGGGGCTGCCTTTGGGCGTGGCTCCCGAGCGGGTGGCTCGGGCGCTCGAGCAGCACCCGAAAGTGTCGGCCGTCTTCCTTGTCGAGCCTTCCTACGTGGGCACGTTCTCGGATCTGGGCGCTCATGCCCGCATCGCCCACGCCGCCGGCGTACCGCTCATCGTGGACGCCGCCTGGGCGGCGCATTTCGGCTTCCATCCAGCTCTGCCACCACACGCCCTCGGAGCAGGTGCCGACGCCATGGTCACGAGTGCCCACAAAGCTCTTCCCTCCTACACGCAGGCGGCGCTTGTGCTGGCCCGCACAGAGCGAATCGACGCTGCTCGTTTCGAGCGCGCCTTCGAGGCGACGCACACGACGAGCCCGGCCGGCACCATCCTCGCCAGCATCGATGCCGCCCGCGCCCTGATGGAGCACCACGGTGAGCGGCTGATCGCCCGCATGCTGGAGAGCGTGTCGAAGGTGCGGTCGCGCCTGTCCCAAGTGGAGGGTCTGATCGTCCTGCAAGGACCCAACGTCGATCCCGCCAAGCTGGCCATCTCGCTGGCCGGCACGGGCGCCCATGGCGTCGGGGTGGAAGCAGACCTCATCGCGGCGGGCGTGCCGGTCGAGATGGCGGACCGGGACACGATCGTCGCCCTTGTCACCGTGGCCGATGGCGAAGGCGACCTCGAGCGGTTCACCGAGGAGCTGATCAGCTCGATCGAGCGGCGGCGCGGACCGGGGCGCACCTTGGCGACGGCAGCCGCCTGGATCGTCGAGCCCGAGTTGATCGTGCCGCCGCGGGAGGCGTTCTTCGGCACCACCGAGCGCGTCCCGATCGCTCGCGCCGCCGGGCGCGTGAGCGCCGAGCTCGTGGCCCCTTACCCGCCCGGTGTCCCCGTGCTCGCTCCCGGCGAGCTCGTGACACCGGAGGCGCTCGCCGCCCTCGCCGGCGCCCGCGCCGACGGCGTGCGTATCGCTTATGCCAGCGACCCGGATCTCGCCACCCTCGACGTCCTGCTCAAGAGCGACTGAGCCGCCCGCGCGGGTCTCACGGCTGCAACCGCTCCCTCTGCCAGCCTGCATCGCCGGCGGTGTAGCGGAGACGATCGTGCAGCCGGTCGTCGCGGTTCTGCCAGAACTCGAACACCTCCGCCGCTATGCGGTAACCGCCCCAACTCTCCGGCCTCGGGACGGGTATGCCGGCGTACGTCTCCTGGAGGCGCCGCACTCGCTCGTCGAGCACGTCTCGGCTCTCGATGGACTGACTCTGATGCGAGGCGTGTGCGCCGATCTGCGCACCGAGGGGCCGCGTGGCGAAGTAGGCGCTCGATTCCTCGCCGCCGATGCGGGTGATCGAGCCCTCGATGCGTACCTGGCGGCCCAGCTCGTCCCAGTGGAAGAGCAGGGCGGCGCGGGGGTTGGAGTCGAGCTCGCGAGCTTTGCGGCTCCGGTACTGGGTGAAGAACACGAAACCCCCCGCATCCCAGCCCTTCAGCAACACCATCCGGACCGAAGGCCTGCCGTCGACGTCTGCGCTCGCCAAGGCCATCGCCTCGGGCACGCGGACGACGCCGGATGCCTCGGCATACCAGGCGCCGAACTGCTCGAAGGGGTCGGCGGAGGCGTCCGCCTCGAGCAGCGGGTGGGCGTGGTCAGGCACGTGAACGACGCTACCGGGTGACATGGCGAGCACAATGGCCCCTATGGAGCGCCCCGGTGACACCGCAAGCCTCGAGGCTCGAGCCGCCGAGGCGGTTGCCTCAGGTGCCGAGCGCGCCGCCGTGGCCGTGCGGACGCTGACGAAGGGTAAGGAGCTGGCGCTGGCGGCCGATCTGTTCGTGGCGGTCTGGCAGACGCCGTTCCCCCCTGAGCTCCTGCGAGCCTTCGAGCTCTCGGGCAATTACGTCGGCGGCGCCTTCGACGAGGGCGGCCGCCTCGTTGCAGCTTCGGTCGCCTTTGCATGCGTCGCTGACGAGCGCGAGCTGCACTCCCACAGCACGGCCGTGGCCGCCGACCACCGACACGCCGGCGTCGGCGTCGTCATGAAGCTCCATCAGCGCTGGTGGGCCCTCGAGCGCGGCATCGGTGTGATCAGCTGGACCTTCGACCCTCTCATCAAGCGAAACGCCAACTTCAACCTCGCCCGCCTCGCAGCCACGGCAGCGGAGTACGTCGTGAACGCCTACGGGGTCATGGATGACGCCCTCAACGGACGGGACGAGAGTGACCGCCTGTGGGCTCACTGGAACCTGGCCGACCCGGAGGTGGAAGCCGCCGCCTCCGGGCGCCCGCGCCGTGTGCAGGTGCCGCCCGGCGCCGTAGCGCGGCTGCAGGTGGGGCGCCATGGTCGTCCCGTCGTGCGAGCCGCTCATAAGGGCGACGAGCAAGCCTTCACGTGCCAGGTGCCCGATGACATCGAGCTGCTGCGGCGCAGCGAACCCGAGCTGGCGAGCACCTGGCGGTTCGTCCTTCGCGAAACTCTCGGCGGCTCTCTCAGTGCCGGCGCCCGCCTGCTCGGCCTCAACGACGAGGGCGACTACGTCATCGCCCCGGCGACGAGGACGCCATGATGAGGAGCGTGAAGATCGAGGCGTTCGAGCTGCGACGCGTGAACCTGCCCCTCGTGCGAGAGTTCCGCACGTCCTTCGGCACCGAGACGGCGCGGGAAGCGCTCGTGATCCGAGTGCTCACGAACCTCGGTGAGGGGTGGGGGGAGTGCGGGGCCGGGTCGGACCCGCTCTACTCCTCCGAGTACGTCGACGCCGCCTGGCTGACCGTCCGCCAGCACCTCATTCCCCGCCTCGTCGGCCCGCCCGAGCTGAGGGCGGCCGACGTCGGGCAGCGGCTGTCAGCCGTGAAGGGCCACCGCATGGCGAAGTCGGCCCTCGAGATGGCCGTGCTCGATGCCGAGCTCCGGGCCGCCACCATGTCCTTCAGCAACTTCCTCGGCGGCGTGAAGGAGGCCATCGCTCCCGGCGTCTCCGTCGGCATCACCGGTTCGATCGCCGAGCTCCTCGATGTCGTGGCCGGATACCTCGACGACGGTTACTGCCGCGTGAAGCTGAAGATCGAACCCGGCTGGGACCTGGCGCCGGTGGAGGCCGTGCGCGAGCGGTTCGGCGATGAGCTCCTCCTCCAAGTGGACGCCAACACCGCCTATCGGCGGGCGGACATCGGCCACCTGGCCAAGCTCGACGCCTTCGGCCTGCTGTTGATCGAGCAGCCCCTCGACGAGGAGGATCTGCTCGGCCATGCCCAGCTGGCCCGCCGGCTCACGACGCCCGTCTGTCTCGACGAGTCCATCGTGTCGGCGAAGGCGGCGGCGGACGCTATCGCTCTCGGCGCCTGCTCGATCGTCAACATCAAGGCCGGCCGCGTTGGCGGCTACCTCGAGGCGCGGGCGGTGCACGACGTCTGCGCCGCCCACGGCGTCCCGGTGTGGTGCGGCGGCATGCTCGAGACGGGCCTCGGGAGGGCGGCGAACCTGGCGTTGTCGGCGTTGCCGGGCTTCGTGTTGCCGGGGGACGTCTCGGCGACGGCGCGCTACTACCGAGAGGACATCACCCCGCCCTTCCTGCTCACCGACGGTGTCATCACCGTGCCGAGCGGACCGGGGCTCGGCGTGGACGTCATGGCCTCGTCGCTGGCGAAGCTCACGAGCGAGACCGAGCTCATCACCGTGTGACCGCGGGCCGAAGTGCCATGAGGTGGCACCTCGGCGGCGGACTCGAGATGGGCGCCTCGGAGCCCTACTGCGTCGTGGGCGCCTCGCCGACCGGTATCGCCACGATGTGGTGAGCATCGGACGTGAGGCAGCGTCCCGTCGCCAGGTCGAAGCGCCAACCGTGCATGCCGCACTGCAGCACGCCGTCGTGCAGCTCACCGAAGCGCCCGAGGTCCGCCTTCAGGTGCGGACAGCGCCGTTGCACCATGTAGTCGCCGATCTGGACGAGGTCGTCCGGCTCCTCCTGCTCGGCGTACCAGCCCTCGGCGTACGAGAGGCGCTCAGGCGCCAGGCACTTGAAGAAGGTGTAGATGAACTCGTTGTAGGCGCCCCGACGGGCGGCCTGGAAGCGAAGCGAGAGGAAGAGGCTGTTCACCCAGTCGATCTCATGGGTGGCGACGAGAGCCTCGACAAGCTCGTGCGCCATCGTGAACCGATAGCGGCACTCCTCGCCGGCCCAGCGACGCACGTTCCGGGTGGCGAAATCGATGACGATCCTCTCCTCGCCGATCTCGAGGAGCACGGGCACCCCGACGCCCGGCCCGATCCTGTCGGCCAGCTCCAGCAGCGGGTCCCACCACTCGGCGAGCGCCTCGGCCAGGTCGCCTTCGTAGCGGGGCCACGAGGCGCGCTCAGCCTCGATGCGCGGCCGTTGGCGGGCGGCGTAGGCCTCGAGGTACTCCGTCTTGTTCGTGAAGATCGACGCCACCTCGGCCTCTGGCAGGAGATGGGTGACCGTGCAGGCGGGGGCCGTCGGCCCGGGTGCGATCTCGGCCGTGCTGCCCGGTATCAGCAGGCGACCGTTGTCGTGCCCATGGGCGGCGAGGTAGTCGAGAAACACGGTCTGGTCCGGGAAGGGGTTGTCCTCGCTGTCAGAGAAGTCGTTGTAGGCGAACAGGTCGATGTCGAGGAAGGCCGGCGGCCCGCTGTTCGGAAAGATGAAGGCGGCGCCGACTGTCTCGGCAAAGCGCAGCGCACGCGCCATGCCGTTCTCTCGCTTGCGCACCCCGAGAGCGCTCTTCGTGGCGGCCGCCAGGTCGTAGACGACCGGCCACCAGATCGCACCGGAGAACTGGAGGGAGTGGCCGTCGTATGGGCCGAAGGCGGTGATGGGCTCGAAGTCGCGGGGACGGGCGTCGTTTTGGTTGAAGAACCGCACGCTCCCGTCGTCGACGGCGAGACAGGAGTCCCCTAGAGGCCCGTCGGCCGGCGAGGTCATGGTGGCGATCATGACCCGCAGGCCGTCCAGCTCGACGGGCTCGCCGTTCGTGGTCTGCACGAAGGCAGCGAACCCGAGCTCTGCCAAAGCGTCCCGCAGGTCGTCTGTCGGGTAGTCGGGCAGCAGCACGGTCGTCGTCTTGGACACGAAACGACGGAGCACGTCGGGGTCGAAGTGGTCCTTGTGCAGGTGCGACACGTAGAGGTAATCGCACGACATCGCAGCGAAGTCGACGTCGCTGTTGTCGGGGAAGACGAACCAGGAGGCGAAGTACGCCGGGCTTCGCCACGGGTCGCAGAGGATGGAGCCGGCGGCGGTCTCGATGTACAGGCCGGCATGGCCGGTGCAGGTGATCTTCACGACGGGAACAAGACGCTGTCCATGGCGCCGGAGGTTACGGGAACTCTCGGCACGTCAGACGGCGAGGCCTATTGGTCGGCGAATGCCGCTCTCCGGTGCGCCGGCCTTAGCATGACGCCATGAGTCGCCGAGCCTCGCTCCTGCTGCGAGCGTCCGTCGTGTGGACGGTCTGGATCTGGGTCGTGCTGATTCGCAACATGGTCGTCGGCAACTTCCACTGGTCGTTCAAGCTCATCCACATCACCCTCGCCATCGTGTCACTGGCATTTGCCGTCGTGACCTGGCAGATCACGACCACGAGCCGCCGTTTCGCGCGAGAGGTCGAGCGCGAGCGCAACCCGAAGCCCGATCGGATGAGCACCGCCCAGCTGGCGCGAGGCGCCGTTCGCCTCGGTCTGCGAAAGCGGGCCGGCAGGGGCGCCGCGGTCACGTCTGAGGCAGGCTCGGTCCCCACGCCCGCTCCGGTACCGGGTGACATCGCAGAGTGAAGGGGCGACGCCCGTCTGCGTGCCTGCGGTGACGCCGACCGGTTGAAAGCCTGAGCTCGGAGTTGCCCGAGGAGGCGAAGGCGGGGCGAGATCTCTCGCGTCGGGTGTACCGTGCCCGCGTGTCGTACCGTTGAACCGTGCGAGTCTTCTCGCCGGCCTACATCACGACCCTCGTCGTCACGATCGTGACGGCAACGACGCTGTGCGTGGCTGGGCGACGTCATCGCGGACCTCTTCCGGCCCGCGGGATCCTCATCGCCAACGCCGTGCTGGCAGCGGCCTTGCTCGTCTCGAGCGGCCTGTGGCTGGCGACGACGCTCGGCGACCAGCCCTTCTCGGCGGCCAACTCGCTCCCGTTCGCCCTCTGCGACGTTGCCGCTCTCGTGGCTGCCGCCGCCCTCCTCAGCCGGCAGCGGCTCCTCGTCGAGATCACCTACTTCTGGGGTCTTGCCGGCAGCCTGCAGTCTCTGCTGACGCCCGATCTGAAGGTCGGCTGGCCGAGCCTCGAATTCGTCGAGTACGTCGTGGCGCACGCCGCCATCGTGTGCGCGGCGCTGTTTCTTGTCGTCGGCCAACGCCTGGCACCCCGTCGTCGGGCGGTCGTCCGCATCTGGCTCATCACGCTCGTCTACTCGGGCTTCGTCGGCGTCGTGGACGCCCTCAGCGGCGGCAACTACATGTACCTACGACACGTGCCGGGCGAGTGGACGCTCCTCAGCGTGCTCGGGCCCTGGCCCTGGTACATCGCGTCCGCCGCCGGTGTGGCACTCGTGCTCTTCACGCTGCTGGATCTCCCCTTCTGGAGGGGGAGGCGCGACCTCGGTGCTTCCGTCCGACCGGTCGGGCCTCGGGGGGATGGCACGCGCCGCCGGAGCGCGTCCAACAACCCGACCGGCCGGACGGATGCACCCTCGCCGCAGACTGTGGGCCAGTCCGCCGGAGCTACGGGAGCTACGACCGTCCGAGGTGCGTCGTCGGGTACCGACCCTACGCAAGCGAGGTGAATCGAAGGTGTCGTCTTGACGAACGTGAGACGAACATCGCGTGATCAGCCAGGACGGGTTCCTCGAACGACGGCGGCCTCCTGCACGACGGGCACGGCTTTCACCTGATCGAAACCCGCCTGCTCGAACATCGCCACCCACGCCGCCATGGAGACAGGCCGCTCCTGGGTCCTGAAGAGGTAGCGCCCGCCGTTCTTGGCGATCCGCCACCAGCCGCCGGGGCCTTTGCGGACGAGGAGAGAGAGCTTGGAGGCGATGATCTGGCGGTCCCTCGAGTCGCCGCCACGCCCGAACATCATGTCGCCGAGCACGAAGCGGCCGCCGGGACGGAGCCACGTGAAGATCTGTTGCACGACTTCGGGTTTGTCGGCGTCCCGGAGGTGGTGAAAGGCGTAGTTCGACACCACGAGGTCGACCGACCCGGGGGCGAAGTCGAGTTGCTCGATAGGGATCGCCCTGCCCTCGACGTTGTTGACGCCGGCCGTGCGAGCGTTCTCGAGGAGGAGGTCGATCATCTTCTGGCTGACGTCGACGGCGAGCACGGATGCCGCCCTGCTGGCGAGCGCCAAGGTCACCTGGCCGGAGCCGCATCCGAGGTCCACGGCAAGGTCCGCCGGCCCCGGGTCGGCTTCGGCGATCACGGTGTTGACGACCTTGACGAGGCCCGGGTTGTTGCCTGCCCCGTGATCCCAGCTGACGGCCTGCCGCGTCCAGAAGCGTTGTTGCCTTGCGATGTTGCGTCGCGCCGGGAGCGGCCTCGGTGATGGGGTTGCCATAGCGCCTCGAACGCTACCGGGCGGCGGCCGAGCTCAGCGGCCAGACTTCGTTGTGCTGAGCCGGGGCGCGGCGACTTTCAGCGGCGAGAGGGCTCGAAGAGGAGGTTGCAGGGGCAGTGCGCTGGAGGCGGCACCGTGGCGAGCCGCTTCAACCCGCGATACACCGTGATGGTCGTCCCACCAGCCCCGATGATGACGAGCATCCCGCCCGTCGCCGGCAGGGAGAGGGACTGGCCGGCGCTCTCGAGGATCTCCTCCGTCGGGACGCCGCTGACCTGGCCGGCTGCGTACGGCTGACCGGACACCCAGACACGATTCGGCCCGGCCGTGACCGTGACCGAGTACCGCGACCCCCTCACGACGTAGCCAGTGACGGGAAGTCCTTTCCAGTCGCCCGGCTGCGGGCTCATCAGCGCGACGGCCGCCTTCGTGGCGCCCGCAGCTGTGGCACCCTTGCCTGCTTTCGTGCCGGCAGGCGAGGTGCCTCCGGAGATGGACACAACGGTTTGGGCAGGCACGATGTGGCGAAGCGGCGCCACCCAGCTGGGGTGGTAGCGGATGATGAAGTCACCCGCACCGGCGAAGAGGACAGCGAAGGCCAGGATCCAGACGACGACCCGGAGGATGAGGGGAGCCGGCAGCCGCTTGCGGGAGCCTGGATACCAGACTGAGCCGTCCGGCAGCAGCACGCCGTAGGAGGGCCCGGCGCGTACGGCGGGAATCTCCGCCGTGATCACGGTGCCTGAGCTGGTGTCGCGTACGGGCAGTCCCACGTGTCTCTGGGGCGCGCCGGTACTCGGATTGACCGCCGTGAAATTGGACATCGACGACGCCGCGTCGTTGGCCACCGTTGCTCCTTGTCACCTATCCGACACAGAGATTACTCCCGTGGCGCCTGAGTTGAGTTTCTACCGGGGACACGCCATCTGAGAGGATTCGACCCTATGGCGAAGCGGCGACCTGATTCTCTCGTGCTGCTCTGCGCTTTGCCACCGGAGGCGGTGGCCGCTCGGCTCGGGATCGGCCGCTCCAGGCGGCGAGCCTCAAGGCCAGCCGGGCACAGCCGCGTGCGCCTGACGGGCATGGGACCGCTGAAGGCACGTCAGGCCGCCTCTCGGCTGGCTTCGTCACTCCCGGACGGAGTTCCGGTCGTCGTGGTGGGGGTGGGTGGCGCACTCGTGAAGGGCTTCGAGGCGGGTGACCTCGTCGTGGCGAGTGCCTTCGGGACGGCCAACGAAGGCCCGGGCGGGGGGCTGCAGGTCGTCCTGCCCCCGACGCCGTTGGACGAACGCTCGCGGGATCTAGCGCAACGCCTGCGGGAGGCACTCGCCGAGCGATTCGCGTCCGCCACCTCCGCTCCGCTCCTCTCGGCCGGCCGGACCGCTCGCGGGCCGGAGCGAGCGTTGCTCGGTCGTTCCGGCGCGGTGATCTGCGACACTGAGTCGGCCTGGCTCGCACGTCTCGCCGAGAGGCGGCCCTTCGCTGTCGTCCGATCGATCGTCGACACGCCCGAGCGGGAGCTCTTCAGCTTGCAGACGGTGACGGGCGGCGTGCGAGGGCTGAAGCGCCTGGCGGACGCCTCCGAGATCATCGCCGACGTGCTGGCCGGCTGAACCGCCCGGGGCTGACGTCCGGTTTCCGGCCGGTGTCGCCAGGCAAGGGTCAGCGGCGCCGTAGGGTCGGAGTGTGAACCCGCCCTGGAGCAGTAACCCCGCCGACCGGTGGTTCAGCCCGTCTCCGCGGTTGCTCACGATGCGGCGTGTCGAGATTGCCGTCGGGACGCTTGTCGTTGGGCTCGCCGTGCTGGCGCCGGTGCTGTCGGCGGGAGGGCCTATCCCGATCATCGTCTATGCCGGGCTGGCTCTCGCCTGCGCGGGCGGGGAGGTCGTCGCCGGGCGGCGTTACCGGTCCTGGGGGTACTGCGAACGGTCGCTCGACCTGCTTGTCCGGCGGGGCGTCCTCATTCGTCGTCTGACCGTCGTGCCCTACGGGCGCATGCAGCTCGTCGACGTCACGGCCGGGGCGGCAGAACGCGCCTTCGGTCTCGCCACGATCAAACTCCACACGGCGGCCTCCTCGACAGACGCCCGCATTCCGGGCTTGCGCCCCGACGAGGCGACCCGGTTGCGCGACCAGCTGGCGGCACTGGGTGAGGCGCAAGCGGCGGGAGTCTGAGCTGCAGCCTCCCGGAGCGCTCCCGGCCTCGCCGCAACGGCTGAGTCCGCTCTCACCTATCGTGCGCATCGGCCGGGCCTTTCTCGGCCTGCTCCTCCTGCTCGCAGCCGATCGGCTGTCGTCACCCACGAAGGGCTCGGGCCACTCAGGAGACGTCGTCGACCTCTTGATCGTCGCGGTCGTGCTCGTGCTCGCCGTTGTCTCCTGGTACGTGACGACGTGGCGGGTCGACGGTGACACCTTGCAGGTTGCGACCGGGTTGATCCGCCGCAACACCGTTCGGCTTCCTCTTGCCCGCGTGCAGGCGGTGGATCTCGTCGAACCGCTCATCGCCCGAATGCTCGGCCTCGCCGAGGTCCGCGTGCGTACGGCAGGTGGCTCCGGCGGAGATGCCAGATTGCAGTACCTGAGGCTCGAAGAGGCCAACTGGGTGAGGGCCAGCCTGCTGGCCATGGCCCACGGGCTGCCGGACACTACGCCACCACCGCCCGAGCGGTCGCTCTTCCAGATCTCGAACGGCCGTCTCGTCGTCTCGATGCTCATGACCGGTGCGACCCTCGGCGCCCTCCTGCCCCTCGGGCTGGTCATCGGTCTCTTCGCCACCGGCACGGTGGCGCCGGCCGCTCTCGGTCTCGCGGGAGGGACGCTCTTGCTTGACATCTTCGCCCTCGTGTCCCGGATGGTGAGGCGAGTTGCAGAGGAGTGGGGTTTCGAAGTGGCGGAGGCACCTGACGGCCTGCGGATACGGAGCGGCCTGGCGTCCCGCGTCGCCGAGACCATCCCCTACGGCCGGGTGCAAGCCGTGCGCATGCTCGAGCCGCTGCTGTGGCGTCGGTTCGGCTGGTGCCGTCTGGAGCTGCATATCGCCGGCTCCGTGGGTCACGAACGGAATCAACCCCGAGCCGCTATCCGCCGAGCCCTCCTGCCAGTCGGCGACCGGTCACAGACCGAGTGGCTTCTAGGGCGGGTGGTGGCTGAGCACGAGGTCTCGCTGACGCCTCCGCCGCGACGGGCGGTCGTGAGAGCACCGCTCAGCTATCACTTCCTTGCCGCTGGTCGGAATCGGTCGTGCGCGGTTTCCGTCAGCGGGCGGGTGCGGCGGCTGACCGAATGGGTCCCGCTCGGCAAGGTGCAGAGCATCCGCTACGGCCAGGGCCCCTTCCAGCGGTTGCTCGATGTGGCCTCCGTGCACCTCGACGTCGCCGGACGGCGGACGAGCGTTCGCTGGTGGCATCGGGCGTCGGCAGAGGCCGACGAGCTCATGCGCACGCTCCCTTCCGAATGCCGGAGGGCGCGGGAACGGGATGCCGAGTTCAACCGCCAGGCGGCGGCGCACGCAGCTGCTGCACCGCGGGCCCTCGTGGCGGTTCCGTCGACGCCAACTTCGTCGCCTCCGCCGTTGCCGGCACCGTCCCCTTCGGCGCACGGGTTTCCCCCTCCGCCTGCCGAGTCGCCCGGAGGGCCGCACCCGTTCAGTCCGCGGTTTCATCCCGATTCATCGGACGGCGAGAGTCCCCCGACGGCATAGGCTCAAGGCGCCTGCTCCCCAGCCAGCGGGCGCACGGGGCTGTAGCTCAGTTGGTAGAGCACCGGCTTTGCAAGCCGGGTGTCGCCGGTTCGAGTCCGGTCAGCTCCACCACGTTGTCGAAATCACAACGTTGCCCATACTCAACGGCCTGACTCCCTGTCCGGTCGCTCGACGACCTTGAGGGCCTTACACCAACCCCCTTGGAGAGCGGCGGCGCAGTATGTGGGCAGTGTCACGTCCTGTCGATCGGGGACCATAGGGAAGGGCGCTCGTCAGCGAAGCGAATCAGGTCGACCAAAGCCTCCACTGAGTTGCCCCTCCGGGCTCTACGGTCTGAAGCGCCGTCGCTCGATCAGGCACCAGGCGATAGATCACCCATGGAGGAGGACCAGCGGAAGGGGCGCTGAAATCCGCAGTCAGAGCGACACCGGATTCATCGACTCGGGCCGGCCAGCCTTGATCGCTCCACCTCTCAGCCATAAATGCGACAGTCGCAGTGTCCTTGATCTGCTCGGCGATGCCTTCCACGACGAGATCGAAGCCCTGTGTCGAAAGGCTCAGCGAACACCGAGGGTCACGACGGAGATTCCTCCCCTTCCGAGTGTGTTCTCCGGTCTCGAACCAGAAGGCGTCATCGACCCACAGTGCGCCTACGCCCGTGACGTGCGGACTGCCGTCCTGATTGATTGTCGCCAACCAACAGGTGTGCCGATCGGGTCCGCCAGTGCCCGGGGCCTGGGTCACCCCCTCCGCGAGTCGGTCTGCGATGCTGTCCCAGTCAAGGAGTGGAAGCCCGTAGAGGTCCGCAAGGTTCTTGGCTTCGGCAGGTGTTCTTCGCGGCGAAGGGCGGGGGGTCATCACTGCTGCCATTCTGCTCGCGCTTGCGCCGTCGGCGTGTCTCTCCGACCCGGCGTTCCGTGGCGCGCCCGGTACGGCAAGCGAGAACGCCACCTACCGCCGGGAGCCAGGCGGTGCCCGACGGGGGTTCGAACATCGTCCGATCACTTCCTGTGCCTACCTTGCGGCGGGCCATCCCTTGCCCGAAATTCGCCCAAGCTCAGGCTTTCGTGCTGTATAACCCCTGGTCAACCGGCCAAGAGGGGTTCGAACATAGTCTCATCACCTCCACAGATAAATCCCCAAGTCAGTGGCAGTAGAGCGTCGTTGATCGCAGTGGGGTCCAAGCAGCTGGGTATCAAACTTGGATCTGCACGACCTAAGACACCACTCGGCTTTTGTAGAAATCCGAATCCTGTACTCTCAGCGGACCTTGCCGGGCAAGCAGAACGGGCGTGTCCCGCCGGGTGGGGTGCTCGGCGGCGCCTGAGCCGCGCCGTCCCACGGTGTACCCCCTCTCACCGAGGTGGCGCCGGAAGGAGCCGAAGAGGTCGGCGACGTAGAGTCTGTGCACCCGATGGGGGAGATCCCCGGGAGTGGAGGGGGATGTGGCTGACGTATTCGTTTCGTACTCGCGCCAAGACTCCGCCTTTGTGACCCGCCTGGCGGGAGCGATCGAGTCCGGCGGCAAGCAGGTTTGGATCGATACCGCTGGCATCGAGGACACCGAGGTGTTCCCGCTCGCGATCCGCTCCGCCATCGAGACGTCCGACGCATTCCTGTTCGTCATCTCGCCAGCCTCTGTGGCGTCACGGTTCTGCGAGCAGGAGGTCGACTACGCCGTTTCGCTCCACAAGCGACTCGTGCCCGTGTTGCGAGCGCGCGTCAGCGACGAGGAGCTCCCAGAGCCAATCCGCGAGCGCAGCTGGATCCCATTCGAGACTGACACAGAGTTCGCCGGTTCGCTCAGCCGGGTTCTCGGCGCGCTTGACACCGACCTCGAGCACCGCCGGAGTCACACGCTCTGGCTGACGAAGGCGATCGAGTGGGACAAGGAGGGCAGGGACAAGAGCCTCCTGCTCCGCGGCGGTGAGTTGCGCGCCGGTGAGACGTGGCTGGGCGGCACCACGGGACAATCCGACCCGTCTCCGACGACCTTGCAGCGCGAGCTCCTGCTCGCCAGCCGTCAAGCCGCCGCGCGCAGGGGACGGCTTCTCGTGACTGGCAGCCTGTCAGTCACCCTCCTCGCTGTCGGCTTGGTTGTGTTTGCTCTCATCTCGCGAAGCCAAGCGGTGCACGACCAGCACGTAGCCGTACGCGAACAGGTCGCGGCCACCGCCCAGGCGCTCGCCGTCGAGAGCCAGAACGACCTCACCGTCGACCCGGAGGCATCCGTGATCCTCGCCACGAGAGCCGTCGAGGACGACGCCACACCGGAGACCATGCTGGCTCTTCGGGAGGCGCTGGATGCGTCGCCACTGCTGGCATCGCTGCCCACGGTTGCTGCCCCGATGCTCTGCAACGGCCCGGCGACGCCGGCGGTCGCCTTCCGACCCGGGACCGACCAGATAGTCGAGAATGCGTGCACTCAAGGGATCATCCTCGCCAACGCATCGACCGGAAAGACGATACGTCAGCTGTCACCTATCGCCAGCGGCACCGACATCTCGTACAACCCGACAGGAACCCTTCTGGCCGTCGGGACCTTGTTCGGAGTCAGCCTGCTCAATCCGGAGAGCGGAGCGGTGGAGAAGGTCCTGCTCTCGACCGCTGCAGTCCCCGGCACCTCGACGACCGCAGGCTCGATCACCTTCAATCCGAGCGGCAGCATGGTCGGCGTCGCGGCCGACGGCTTGGGCGGACAGAGCGAGCTCTTCGAGGTGAAGAGCGGCCGTGAGATACCCCTTGGAGGGACGAATCCCCAGAGTGTCGCGTTCGGGCTGGCGACCAACAACAGTTCGCTCTCCTTCACTTCGGACAGCCGCTTCGTCATCGCCGCGCCGGGCAGCGGGGGGGTCACGCCGGTGTTCGACGCCGCGACCGGTGCACTTGTCCGAACTCTGAAGACCGGTCCTCCCAGCCTCGATGGGTTCTCCACGTATGCGGACACCAGTCCGAACCCCAAGGTCCCGCTCCTGGCGGTTGCGGTCAACACGGATCTCGGCAACGGCAGGGTCGAGATTTGGAATACAAGGACCTGGAAGGAGGAGTTCGTGCTCACGACGACCTCGAACGTGCAGTACCGCGGCCTCGCCTTCAGTCCCGACGGCGACGATCTCGCCGTGGCCGAGACGAACGGATCCGCCGCCGTCTGGTCGATTCCGACGGGGCGCCAGATCGTGCCACTCCTCGGTCAGACGGCCGGCATCGATACGATCGTGTTCAGCTCGAACGGTCGCGAGGTCGCAACCAGCTCGGATGACGGCACCTGCCGCGTCTGGCGTGCGTCCGGACCGGAGCTCGACGATCTCGACCTCAACGGCAGGATCGAGAGCGTCGGGTTGACCGCCAGCCGAGCCGTCGTGGCGTCCCTCGACGACCAGAGGGTGCGGGTGTCCGTCTGGTCATGGCCGTCGGCCCAGGAAGTCAGCCAGTTCGTCATACCCGGAAGCTCTCCGTATGACGTCGTGAGTGTGAGCCCGGACGGTCGATACGTCGCCGACTTCGCTGACACGCCGAACGGATCCTGCGGCCCTGCACCGGTCTTATGTCCCGCGGGCCTGGTCCGCGTCTATTCGGTCGCCACGAGGACGGTGTTGAGGTCCTACCCAGTGGCAGGTGCAGAAGACATCTCGTGGAACGGGGATGACGATGAGATCGCCGTCGCCACGGAAGGCCTCGAGGTGTTATCCCTCAAGACGGGCCTGGCGGCGGCACTCACCGTGACGAACGCCGAATCGTGCGGCGTGGACCGCGCTCCGGCCTTCTCGGCGCAGGGTTCCCTCGTCGCTTGGGCGACGGGTTGTGGCAACGTGGCAGTCTTCCGCCTGTCTGGGGGTGGCACGGGAGCGCCGGTCGGAGAACCCGTCACCACGTTCCTCGCTCCGGGGGAGTCACCGGACATCGCTTTCAACCCGGCCGCCACGCAACTCGCCGTGACTAGCTCGAGCGGCGCCGTCACTGTCTTCAACCCTCTCACGGGCAAGCGAGAGTTCTCCCTTCCCACGGCTGCAAGCGACGTGACGTCCGTGGCCTACAGTCCGGACGGGCGCTATCTCGTAACGACGCTGCTCGACGGGTCGGCCGAAATCTGGAGCTCGAATGGCCCGCTGCAAGGGCAGCTGCAACGAGTCGACCAGGACGGGGAGGCGTTGCTGACCGAACCTGCCTTCGACGCTGGAGGAGACTTCGCAACTGGCGACGCCGACGGCAAGGTCGAGATCTGGCAAGAGTGTCCGGCCTGCGGAGACTCCAGCGCTTTGCTCCGCCTCGGGCGGAGTCACGTGGTGTCCCAACTCACGCCGCTCGAGCACCTCGCGAAGGGGTAGAAACCCGCATGAGCCGGCTCTCAGCGCGCTCCCATCGGCCGGGTCTGACACCAAGCCCGGAGCCATCGACGGCGAACGAATGGCTGGAGGCGGTTCGTGGGGAGGAAAGGCGCGGGGAGTTCCTTGCGGAGATCGACCTCGCCAACCGTGGGCTCGAGCGGTATCCGGACGATCTCCGCCTGAAGCACCGGAGCGTCCTCGCCCTGGCCCGAGCCGGATCCACGAACGAGGCCGCCCGACGCTTTGCCGAGCTCGGACTTGGCGCCGTCGACGACGACGAGATAGCGGCTCTCGGTGCGCGGATCGAGAAGGACTTTGCGCTCTCCGCTGACGGCGAGACTCGGCGTCGTTACGCCGAGCAGGCAGCCGAGGCCTATGCCGCCATCTACGCGCGCACGGGCGGCTATTACCCCGCCGTCAACGCCGCCACCCTCATGCTGCTCGCTGGCGACGTCGAGCGGTCCCGATTTCTGGCCAGAGAGGTGCTGGCGGTGCTCGAGCGGGAGGAGGACCGGTCGTATTACGCCGACGCCACTGCTGCAGAGGCGAGCCTTCTTCTCGGAGATGAAGATCGGGCGCTCGAGTCTCTCAGGCTCGCCGTCACCAAGCACGGAGGCGATCACGGAGCCCTCTTCAGCACCCGTCGGCAGCTTCGGACAGTGTGTCGCCTGACGGGGGCGGGCGAAGGCCTGCTTGACCTCTTGGTCGGTCCAGAGGTGGTGTTCTACTGCGGTCACCTCCTGGACCGAGGCCAAGGAGGGGCAGGACTGTCGGCACGACAGGTTCCTTCTGTCGCTCGAGCGATCGCCGCCGAGCTCGAGCGACGGCCTGCGGGCGTCGCCTACGGCTCACTCGCGAATGGGGCTGACATCCTTTGGGCCGAGGCGCTGCTGGAGCGAGCCTGCGAGCTTCACGTCGTCCTCCCACTGCCGATCGACGAGTTCGTTCGCGCTTCGGTGGCCCCTGCCGGCGAGGAGTGGGTACGACGGTTCGAGCGCTGCCTGGCGGGCTCGACCGAGGTTCACCTCGCCACTGACGACGTCGGTCCCGCCGACGACGTCCTTTACCGATATGGCGCGGAGCTCGCCATGGGTCTCGCCCAGCTGAGGGCGCGTTACCTCGACGCCAGTGCGCGGCTGCTGGCGGTCTGGGACGGACGCCCGTCCCGGCGCGACGCAGGCACCGCCGCCGAGATCGCCACGTGGCGACGTGCCGGCGGTGCCGTCACCGTGGTGCCGCCCATTCCGAGCGGAACTCGACAGGCGGTGCCGCAGGGGCTCGGCGCCCCAGCCGCAGAGACAGAGGTGAGATCGCCCGTTGGATCGGAGGGGCGACGCGTCCTGCGGGCGTTGCTGTTCGCAGACATCCGCGGTTTCTCGAAGCTCACCGACGACGAGCTGCCGCGCTTTGCCGACCACGTTCTCGGAGCCATAGGACAGGTACTCGATCGCCACGAGGCCAACGTCCTTTGGCGCAATACCTGGGGCGACGCCCTCTATGCGGTGCTGACCAGCGTCGAAGAAGCTGCGGCGTGCGCGCTCGAACTGCAGGAAGCGATCGAGAAGATCGATCTTGCTGCGATCGGGCTTCCCTCCAGCCTGGCGCTCCGCCTCGCCGCGCACTTTGGTCCGGTCCTGCAGCTTTGGGACCCGGTCCTGAAGACCATGACATTCATGGGATCCCATGTCAGCCGTGCAGCTCGAGTCGAGCCGGTGACACCGCCGAGTGCCGTCTATGTGACCGAGCACTTCGC
>Ga0187879_10000801_pt1 | contig 21098 bp, 18 predicted proteins | sample June2016WEW_19_1_FD_132423 | JGI IMG/M metagenome (GOLD analysis project Ga0187879, IMG submission 132423) | Peatland microbial communities from SPRUCE experiment site at the Marcell Experimental Forest, Minnesota, USA - June2016WEW_19_10 | ecosystem: Environmental > Terrestrial > Soil >... | reverse complement strand
GACTGGCCCGCTGACTGGCCGGACTGGCCCGCTGACTGGGCGGCGGGGCCCGGCGGGCGTGCGGCCCGGCTGGGCGTGCCGATACTCACCCGGTACCCGTTATATGTTCCGGTCTTACCGGGACCCGCGCGAGATCGAGCGCGGTGGCGGCGCGGATCGCGGCTGCCACGGCCGGGCCGGACGAGATCGTCGGCGGCTCACCGACCCCGCGCACGCCGTAGGGCGCGTTCGGATCCGGGTACTCGAGCAGCTCGACCCGCATCGGCGGCATATCGAGGATGGTGGGAATGAGGTAGTCGGTGAACGACGGATTCCTGATCACCCCGCCGGTTACCTGGATCTCTTCCATGATCGCCAGGCCAAGCCCCTGCGCCGTGCCGCCATAGATCTGGCCCAGCACCGCTTGCGGGTTAATGGCCTTGCCGACATCCTGCGCGCAGGCCAGCTCGACCACCTTGACCAGGCCGAGCTCGGTGTCGACGTCGACCACGGCGCGGTGCGCGGCGAACGCGTACTGGACGTGCGCGAAGCCCTGGCCGGTTTCCGGGTCGACCGGCCGGGTCGGCCGGTGCCGCCACTGCACCGTCTCCTCGATCACCTCGGCGCCGAGCACCTCGGCGACGGCGGCCAGCCGCTCGCCATCGGCGGCTACGACCCAGCCGCCGGCCAGCGTCAGCCCGGCGAGCGTCCGGCCCATGCTGCGCTCGGCCAGCGCGATGACGCGCTCGCGGATGAGTTCGCAGGCGGCCTTGACTGCGCCGCCTGTCATATAGGTCTGGCGGGACGCCGACGTGGAGCCCGCCGAGCCGACTCCGGTGTCCTTCGGACTGAGCAGCACCTGGTCTACGCCCAGCTCGGTGCGGCAGATCTGCTGCTCGATCGTGACCAGGCCCTGGCCGACCTCGGCAGCCGCGGTGTGCACCGTGGCGACCGGCTCGCCCGCTGTCACCTGCAGCCGGACCCGGGCGGTCGAATAGTCGTCGAAACCCTCGGAGAACCCGACGTTCTTGTAGGCCACCGCGTACCCGATGCCGCGGGCCACGCCCTCGCCATGCGTAGTATTCGACACGCCACCCGGCAGCTCCCGCAGGTCATAATCGGCAGCCGGGCGCTCGGGCGGCAACGGCATCGCCTGCAGGCGGCGCAGCAGCTCAGCCACCGGGGCCGGGCTGTCCACGATCTGCCCGGTCGGCGCCTCGCAGCCCAGGGTCATCCCGTTCCTGCAGCGCAGCTCGACCGGGTCCATGCCGAGCGCGGCGGCCAGCTTGTCCATCTGCGCCTCGTACCCGAACGCGGCCTGGACCGAGCCGAAACCGCGCATCGCGCCGCACGGCGGGTTGTTGGTGTACACGCCGTAGCAGTCCACGTGCACACTGGGCACGACGTACGGGCCGACCCCCATCGTGCCCGCGTTGCCGACCACCGCCGACGTGCTGGAGGCGTAGGCGCCGCCGTCAAGGTAGATCTGCGCCCGGACGTAGACCAGGCTTCCGTCGCGGTCCGCGCCGTGCTCGTAACGCAGCACCGCGGGATGCCGGTGCACGTGCCCGAAGAACGATTCCTCGCGGTTATAGACCATCTTTACGGGCTTGCCTGTCCGCAGCGCCAGCATGCACGCGTGCACGTGCATCGACAGGTCCTCGCGGCCGCCGAAGGCCCCGCCGACCCCGGCTAGCACCAGCCTGACCTGCTCGGGCGGCAGCCTGAGTGCGGCGCAGATCTGCCGCTGGTCGGAATGCAGCCACTGGGTGGCCACGTAGAGGTCAACGCCGCCCTGACCGTCGGGGATCGCCAGCCCGGCCTCTGGTCCGAGGAACGCCTGGTCCTGCATCCCGACCGAGTACTCGCCAGTGACGACCACCGGGGCGGACGGCGCCGGGTCGCCCTTGCGGATCTTGAGGTGGCGGACCAGGTTGCCGGGTGGATGCAGCCGCGGTGCGGCCGCGTCGAGCGCGGCCACCGCGTCGGTGACCGGCTCGAGGGCCTGGTAGCTGACGATGATCTTCTTGGCCGCCCGGCGGGCGATCTCGGGGTGGTCGGCGGCTACCAGGGCGACAGGTTCGCCCTGGTAGCGGACCACGTCGGCGGCGAGCACCGGCTGGTCGGCATGTTCGAGCCCGCAGCGATTGGCACCGGGGACGTCCGCGTGCGTCAGCACCGCGAAAACGCCCGCCGTGGCCAGCGCAGGCCCGATGTCGATGGACTCGATCTTCGCGTGGGGGTGCGGGCTGCGCAGGGTGACGCCCCAGATCATGTCCTGCGCGAACAGGTCGCTGCCGTAGGCGAACTGCCCGGTCACCTTCGGCGTGCCGTCCGGGCGCCGCGGGCTGGCACCGACGCCGCTGCCCGCCGGAGCGCGCAGGCCAGCGGGAGCGTTCCTGGTGGGCGTGCTGCTGCCGGGCATCAGGTCTTCTCCGCCAGGGCGAGGCTGGCCCGGCGGGCCGCCACCGCGGCCTGGTGCTCGTCGACGGTCAGCAGCCGATCACGGGACACCACTGGCTGGCCGTTCACCAGCAGCAGCTCAAGCGGGGGGCGCGGGCCAAGCACCAGAGCGGCAACCGGGTCGGCGATGCCGGCGTGCGGCAGGGTGTCCAGCCGCCAAAGGGCGACGTCGGCCAGCTTGCCGGGCTCCAGCGAGCCGATCTCGGCCTCCCGGCCGAGCAGCCGGGCACCGCCGCGGGTGGCCAGCTCCAGCGCGTCCCTGACGCCCATCGCCTGCGGGCCGCCCACCGCGCGGGCGAACCGCGTGGCGGCCCTGACCTCGCCGATCAGCGAGGTCTCCTCGTTGGACGCGGCGCCGTCCACGCCGAGCCCGACCGGCACGCCAGCGTCGAGCAGCGCGCGGGACCTGCAGATGCCCGAGCCGAGCCTGGCGTTCGACGACGGGCAGTGCGCGACGCCGGTGCCGGTCGCGCCGAGCCTGGCGATGGCCGCATCGCCGATGTGCACGGCGTGCGCCAGCCACACATCGCTGCCCAGCCAGCCGAGCGATTCCAGGTACTCGATCGGCGTGCAGCCAAGATGCTCCGCGCAGTAGTCGTCCTCGTCAGCTGTCTCTGCGATGTGGGTGTGCAGCCGGACTCCCCTGCTCCTGGCCAGCTCGGCGGCATCGGCGAGCAGCCCGCGGGTGACCGAGAACGGCGAGCAGGGCGCGACCCCGATCCGGAGCATCGATTCGGGCGATGGGTCGTGGTACTTGTCGATCGCCGCCTGGGTGGCGGCCATGATGGTGTCCCGGTCTTCCACGACGTCGTCTGGTGGCAGCCCGCCCGTGCTGGCACCGAGGTCCATCGACCCGCGGGTCGGATGGAACCGCAGGCCCACCTGACGCGCGGCCTCGACGGTGGCGCCCAGCAGGTCTCCGGCGCCGGGCGGGAACAGGTAGTGGTGGTCCATCGTGGTAGTGCAGCCCGTTCTGGCCAGCCAGGCCAGCGCGGCTGTCGCCGCCGCCGCGACGATCTCCTCGTCGAGGCCGGCCCAGACCGGGTACAGCTCGGTCAGCCAGCCGAACAACGTGGCGTCCACCGCCCGTCCCCTGGTCGCCCACTGGTACAGGTGATGGTGGGCGTTGATCAGGCCAGGGGTCGCCAGGCAGCCGCTGGCGTCGAGCTGTCTGGCGCCGGCCAGGCTGGCGGGCACCGGCCCAGCTCCGGCGCCCACGATCCGGCGGCCGTCAACGGCGACATACCCGCCGGCGTGCTCATCCCGCGCGGTGTTCATGGTCACCACGTGACATCCGGTCAGCACGAGAACGGTCACCGTCGCTCGCCCTCCCGCTGCTGCGCCGCAACGTTCTGCGCCGCAACGTTCTGCGCCGCAACGTTCTGCGCCGCAACGTTCTGCGCCGCAAGGTTCTCTGCCGCCAGCGCGACCGCCGCGAGGATCTGCTCGTACCCGGTGCACCTGCACAGGTTGCCCGCGAGCGCCTCGCGGACCTCGGCCGTGGACGGCCGCCCGCGCCTGCGCAGCAGGTCATGCGCGGCGACCAGCAGGCCAGGCGTGCAGAACCCGCACTGCACGGCCCCGGCCGCCACGAACGCCTCCTGCACCGGATGCAGGTTCTCGCCATCAGCCAGGCCCTCGACAGTGACGATGCTGCGGCCCTCCGCCTGGCCGGCCGCCACCAGGCAGGCGCAGACCGGCAGGTCGTCGAGATACACGGTGCAGGACCCGCACTCACCCTGCTCGCAGGCGTTCTTGGAGCCGGGCAGCCCCATCCGCTCCCGCAGCATATACAGCAGGCTCTCGCCTTCCCAGACATCGTCGGCCCGCATGACCGCGCCGTTGACGGTCGCCGTGATCCGCACTGATCAGCTCCTTCCGGCCCGCTGGCCGCCGTCACGGTAGTCCTGCCAGGCCCACGCCAGCGTCCTGCGGGCCATGACCGCGAGCGCGTGCAGCCGGTAGGCGGCGCTGCCCCGGACGTCATCGATGGGTTCCGCCGCCGCCTTGACAAGCTCGGCGAACTGAATGGCGACCGGCTCGGGCAGCTCGCCCCTTGACTCCCACAGGCGCGCCTCGTCCAGTGCGCTGCCGAGGAACAGCTCGGCCCGGGGGGCCCGCCGCGGGGTGGGCGCCGCCGATCCGATGCCCGTCCCGACGGTCCTGCGCACGGGATCAAGAGCAATGCTGAACGCGGCCACGGCAATCACCATCGCATTGCGGGTTCCGATCTTGCTGAACTGCTGGGGACCCGCGGCGAGCGGGATCAGGACCGCCGCGATCAGCTCGTCGGGGGCCAGCGCGCTGCGCTTCACGCCGGTGTAGAAATCGTCGGCCGGCAGCACCCGTGTTCCGCGCACCGAAGCCACCTCGACCAGGGCCCGGGCCGCCAGCAGCGGCGGATGGCAGTCCCCGGCTGGCGACGCGGAGCCGAGGTTACCGCCGACGGTTCCACGGTTGCGGATCTGCGGCGAGCCGACCGTGCGGGCGGCCATCGCCAGGCCGGGCAGCAGGCCGCCGAGTTCGTCGATGACCCGCGCGTAGGTCACGCCGGCGCCCAGCCGGATCTGGCCGTCGGCGGCGGCCCAGTTCGTCAGCTCGGGAATCCTGGTGAGGTCGAGCAGCGAGTCCGGCCTGCGCGCGTCGAAGTTCAGCTCGACCATCACGTCGGTGCCGCCGGCCAGCGGCAAAGCCGTCGGCCTCGCTGCCTTGGCGGCCAGCGCCTCGGCCCAGGTGGTCGGCTGAATAAAATCCACAGTTGCTCCTCGGATCTCATCCTCCCACCTACGCGACCTTAGGCCGTGGCCCGCGCGACCCCCGCGGCCAGCACAGGGACGACCAGCACAGGGAACCGCCGGTACCCATCTCAAACAGCGTCTGCTGTTTCGGCCCGGACGTCGCTGCGGGCGAGCAGCCAGTACAGGGTGCCGCCGACGACCAGTCCGAGGAAGACGCTGAAGTCGGATCCGCCCAGCCGGCTCGACAGTGGTGACACGTAGGGCGGGTAAGCGTTCAGCCAGAGCGCCGCGGCCACCATGCCGCCCGCCAGGGCGATCACCCCCGGCCAGTGGACACCGCCGTTGCGGTAGTACCGCCCGCCGCGCTCCTCGAGCAGCGCCTGGTGGTCGTAGCGGTTCCGGCGCAGCCAGCTGTCCACCAGGTAGATCGCGCACCACGGGCCCAGCCAGACGATGATGAACAGCAGGAAATCCGTCAGCAGCGTGAAGAACCGAGACTGGAAGACCGCGTAGGCGACGAACGCGCCGCAGATCACCGTGTCGATCAGCACGCACTGCAGGCGCCGCAGGCGGGGCACCAGGCTTTGCAGCGTCACGCCGGAGGAGTACAGGTCCAGGGTGTTGATCGCGAACAGCTGGAACATGGCCACGATCAGGTACGGCACGATGAACCAGCTGGGAAATCCCTGGGTGAGCCCGGTGATCGTGGTCGCTCCGGGCACCCCGGTGGCCACCGCCGCGCCGAGGATCTCCAGCAGCGCCGACGGGATGGCCGCGCCGAGCGTGACGGCCAGCACGATGTTCCGCTTGCCGGTGCCTGACGGTAGGTAGCGCGAGTAGTCGTTACCGTTCTCGCTCCAGCCCAGGCCGCCAGCGGCGATCACCAGCGCGAGGAAGACCAGCATCGAGCCCCAGCCGGCGCCGTGCCCCGCGGCGTGCAGGTTGACCTTCGAGCTCGTGATGACCGCCATGATCACGAAGAGCACCACGAACGGGATGGCGAGCCATCTGAGCACCTTGACCACCGCGGCATGTCCCAGCAGCGGCAGCACCGCCTGGACCGCCACCGCGGCCACGATAAAGATGATCTTCGCGGGCGTCCCGGCCGCGAAGCCAGCGCGCAGCGACAGGGCGATCGCCGCGAAGACGACCAGGGCGACCCCCTCGATCTCGAAACCGACCTGGGTCACCCAGTTGAAGAATGACGGGATCCGGTTGCCGTTCGGCCCGAACGGGGCCCGGCTGATCGCGAAGGTCGTGGTGCCCGCCTGCGGGCCCTGCAGGCTTGCCAGGCCGGTGAGCAGGTAGGACAGGTTGCCGACCAGGATGACCACGACGGCCTGCGCGAAGGACAGGCCGAAAACGAGGACCGCCAGGCAGCCGTAGATAAGAAACTCGACGTTCCAGACGGCCCCCGCCCACATCCAGAACAGGCCGATCGGCCTGCCCCAGCGGCTCTCCTGCGGCACATGCTCGATGCCGCGCTGCTCGACCGCGGTAATCGGCGGCCCGTCCGACCGGGCCGTCGCGCTGCCGGCAGCTGTTTCCCTCACCATCGCCGAAACCTTCCTGCTGCGGGCCCTCCGGCCAGGCAGGCACCATCTGTCGGCACCGACGGGAGGGGCCAGCCAGGCGCTCCGAAAGCTGACGTTGCGCCGAAGCGGACGTTACTACGCAGTCAGTACCAAAGAAAAATCTTCCGGACGGCCACCGCGGTATCCAGGCAGCGATACGGGCAGGAACGGGTCCGTCACCGGCCTGCCCCGGCCCTGCACCGCGCCGTCACCGGCCGTCACCGGCCTGCCCCGGCCCTGCACCGCGCCGTCACCGGCCTGCACCGGCCTGCACCGGGCCGTCACCGGACCGTCACCGGGCGAATGTGACGCACGTCACCAATCCCCGACCTCTCGGGCGCCGAACCTGGGGCATGAGTGCAAGAGGGGATACCGCGATGCCGGATACGGGGATGTCCAGGGGCAGGGGCTTCGCGGCAGCACGGGCGTTGTGGGCTGGCCGCCGGTCCGGATGAGCAGCCGCCGGATTGCCGTGATCGGCAGCGGCGTGGCCGGGCTGACCGCCGGGTATGTGCTGGCGCGGACCGACGACGTAACGCTGTTCGAGGCTGACGACCGGCTCGGCGGTCACGCCCACACGCATCTGCTTCCGCTGGCCGATGGCCGGGAAGTGCCGGTCGACACCGGGTTCATCGTTCACAACGAACGCACCTACCCCCTGCTGACCAGGCTATTTACCGAACTTGGCGTGACCACTACGGAATCGGAGATGAGCATGTCGGTCCGGTGTGCCGGTTGCGGCCTGCAGTATGCGGGCCAGCGTGGCCCGCGCGGGCTGGCGGCCGGGGTCCGGCATGGCCGCGGCCGCTACCTCAGGATGCTCGGCGAGGTGCTCCGGTTTCACCGGAGCGCGCGCAGCCTGCTTGGCGAGAGCAGCTATAACGGGATCCCGGGCGGTGATCGGACACTCGGCGAGTTCCTGGCCGCCGGGGGCTACTCGCGCTATTTTATTACGCATTTCGCGATGCCGTTCGTCGCGGCCGTGTGGTCATGCTCGCCGGAGACCGCGCTGAGCTACCCGGCCAGGTACCTGTTCAGGTTCCTCGACAATCACGGGCTGCTCTCGGTCACGGGCTCGCCGCCGTGGCGGACGGTCGCCGGGGGGTCCCGCAGCTACGTCGAGCGGGTCGCCAAGCAGCTGTCGGCGGTCCGGGCCGGCGCCCGGGTGCGCGCCGTTCGCCGGTTTCCCGGCGGCGCCGAGGTCAGGTATGACGGTGATCAGGCGGACCAGTTCGATGCCGTCGTGGTCGCGACGCATCCCGATCAGGCGCTGCGCCTGCTCGCCGACCCGACTGCCGCCGAGCGGGCGGTCCTCGGCGCCTTCAGATACTCCCATAACGCCACGATCCTGCACACCGACCCGGATCTGATCCCGGCGAGCCCGGCGGTCCGCGCCTCCTGGAATTACGCACTGCCATCGTGCGCGGCATCAGCCGCCCAGGTGCAGGTCAGCTATTACCTGAACCGGCTGCAGCGGCTGTCGGTCACCCGCGATTACATCGTCACGCTGGGTGGCGGCGGTCAGATCCGCGACGAGCACGTGCTCGCCAGGATGGACTACGAGCACCCGATCTACGATCCGGCCAGCGTCGCCGCGCAGCGCCGGCTGCCCGGGCTGAATGACGGGGTGACCGCCTACGCGGGCGCGTACCACGGCTGGGGCTTCCACGAGGACGGCTGCCGGTCCGGCGTGGCCGCGGCGGCTTCCCTGGGGGGCCGGTGGTAGCGGGCTCGCCGGCCCTCTATGAGTGCCGGATCAGCCACGTCCGCACGGACCCGCTGCGCAACGCGTTCCGCTACCGCAGCTACCAGTGGCTTGTCGACCTGGACGAGCTGCCCCGGCTGGCACCATGGCTCAGGCCGCTGGCCAGCTTCCGAGCCGGTGACCATCTCGGCGATCCGCGCCGCAGCATCCGGGCCAACGTCGACCGCTTTCTCGCCCGCCGCGGCGTGAACCTGAACGGCGGCCAGATCCTGATGCTCGCCAACGCCCGGGTGCTCGGCTACGTATTCAACCCGCTGACGGTCTACTGGTGCCACCGGCCGGACGGGGCGCTTGAGTGCGTGATCGCCGAGGTGCACAACACCTACCACGAGAGGCATTGCTACCTGCTGCACACCGACGAGGCGGGGCGGGCGACCACGCCAAAGGAGTTCTATGTGTCGCCGTTCTACCCGGTCGATGGCGGTTACCGGATGACGCTGCCCGAGCCTGGCCAGCGGCTCGCGCTCACCATCGTGCTGGATCGCGGGGACGGCCATCCGTTCGTTGCCGCCGTGCGCGGCTCCCGCGCCCAGGCCAGCACCGCCACGCTGCTCTCCGCCGCCGCCAGGCACCCATGGGCCACCGCACTGGTCAGCACCCGGATCCGCTGGCAGGGCCTGCGGCTTTACGCCCGCGGCCTGCGGCCGCGGGCCAGGCCCCGCCAGCACGCTCAGGAAGGAGTCCGATGAGCCACGCGACTGACCTGCGCTGTGGGCACTCCGCCGCGAGCCGTAACGCCGGCCAGCCGGCCGGCAGCTCCGCGCCCGGCCCGGCCGGCCAGCCGCCGGAACCCCGGGCCGCTAGCGGACACCTCGACGTGAACCCGGTCAGGTGGCCGGACGTCGCTGCTGTTCCCAGATCGCCGATCCGCGCCGCCGTCGCCCGGCTGCTGTTCGCCAGGATCGCGGCCCGGCTGGCGCTGCGGGTGACGCTGCCATCCGGCGAGTCTTTCGGTGGCGGCGGCAGCGATGCGCCGGTCCTGACCATGCACCGGCCAGCCGACTTCTACCAGCGGGTCGGCGCCGCCGGGCTGATCGGGTTCGGCGAGTCTTACATGGCCGGCGACTGGGACGCGGACGACCTGACGGGCTTGCTCACCGTGCTGGCCAGGCAGGTAGACGGCCTCGTCCCACGACGGCTGCAATGGCTTCGCAACGCATACGTGCGGCGCCAGCCGCCGGATGAGGACGCTTCTGAAACCGGCGCCCGCCGCAACATCCGGCGTCACTACGACCTGTCGAACGAGCTGTTCGCGCTGTTCCTTGACGAGACCATGACCTACTCGGCCGGGCTGTTCGAGGAGGACGGCGACGGCCGGCCGGCCGGCTCGGGTCACCCGCGGGCCGGGCCGATGGACCGGGTGCCTGCCCGGCGCGCAGCCAGCCGCCCGCCCGCCGAAGCGGACCTGGCGGCGGCCCAGCGGCGCAAGATCGACCGGCTGCTCGACCTGACCCGGGTCGGCCCGGGCACCAGCGTGCTTGAGATCGGCACCGGCTGGGGCGAGCTGGCGATCCGCGCGGCCAGGCGCGGCGCCCGGGTGCGCACCGTCACCATCTCGGCCGAGCAGCGCGAGCTGGCCATCAGGCGGGTCCGCGAGGCAGGGCTGGCCGACCGGGTGAGCGTCGAACTGCTGGACTACCGGCGGGTGACCGGCACGTACGACGCGATCCTTTCGGTCGAGATGATCGAGGCAGTCGCAGAACGCTACTGGCCGCAGTACTTCGCCGCCCTGGACCGCCTGCTTGCCGCGGGCGGCCGGATCGGCCTGCAGGCGATCACCATGCCGCATCACCGGATGCTCGCCACCCGCCGGACCCAGACCTGGATCCTGAAGTACATCTTCCCTGGCGGCCTGATCCCGTCGGTCACCTCGATCGAGGACAACGTGGCCGCGCACACCGGGCTGCGGGTGGCCGAGCGCCGCGGCTTCGGCGCCCACTACGGCCAGACGCTGCGGATCTGGCGGGAACGGCTGCTGGCCAGGCAATCCGAGCTGGCGCAGCTCGGTTTCGACGAGGTGTTCGGGCGGATGTGGCTGCTCTATCTCTGCTACGCGGAGGCGGGCTTCCGCTCGGGCTACCTGGACGTGTCCCAGTTCCTGCTGGTGCCGGGCCGCGAGGAGGCAGTCCAGGGCCACGACGAGGAGAACCCGGGCCGCGACCCGAGGCGAGCGGCATGACCAGGTCAGCTACCCGGGCACGGCCCGGGACGGGCGCGGCCGGCCTGCTGCTGCCGGTCGCCGAGCGGCTCTTCGGGGGCGAGCCGCCGGTCCGGATCCGGGCCTGGGACGGCAGCGAGGCAGGCCCCGCTGACGCGCCTGCCCTGGTGCTGCGGACGCCGCAGGCGCTGCGCCGGATGATGTGGCACCCGGGCGAGCTCGGGATCGCCCAGGCCTACGTGACCGGCGAGCTCGACGTCGACGGTGACCTGGCCGAGGCCCTGCGGGCGGTCTGGGACGCGAGCAGGCGAGCCGGCCTGACCGATCGGAGCGACAGCGGCGGGACCGGCGTGACCGGCGGCGGGACCTGCGTGGCCGGCGGCCGGGCCGGGCGGCGGGGGCCGGCCCGGCTGCCGGTTAGCGCCTGGGCCGCGGCGGCCCGCGCGGCCCTGCAGCTCGGGATCGGCGGCCCGCCGCCGAAACCGCCCGCAGCGCAGGCCCGGGTATCGGGGCGGCTGCACAGCAAGCGCCGCGACCAGGCCGTCATCGCCCACCACTATGACGTGCCCGCCGCGTTCTACCAGCTGATCCTCGACCCGAGCATGGCGTACTCTGCCGCTGACTGGGCCCGCGCGGGCGGCGGTTACCCGCTGGCCGACGCCCAGCGGGACAAGCTCGACGGCATCTGCGCCAAGCTGGCCCTGCGGCCCGGCACGCAGCTGCTGGACGTCGGCTGCGGCTGGGGCTCGCTGACGGTTCATGCCGCCCGTGCATACGGTGCGCGGGTCACGGCGGTGACCCTGTCTCGCGAGCAGGCGGCCTTCACTGCGCGGCGGGTAACCGAATCCGGCCTGGAAAGCCTGGTCGACGTGCAGGTGAGCGACTATCGCGACATCACCGTCGGCGATCACGACGCGGTCGCCGCTATCGAGATGGGCGAGCACGTCGGCGCGGGGCAGTATCCGGCCTTCTGCGCGCTGCTGGCCAGCCAGCTGCGCCCGGGCGGCCGCCTGCTGATCCAGCAGATGTCCCGGGCGGGCCGGGCCCCGGGGGGCGGCGCGTTCATCGAGGCTTACATCGCCCCTGACATGCACATGCGGCCGGTCGGCCAGACGGTCAGCCTGCTCGAAGACGCGGGGCTTGAGGTCATCGGCGTGCGCGCGATGCGGCTGCAGTACGCCAGGACCATCCGGGCCTGGCTGGCCAACCTAGAGCGGCGTTCCGAGGAGGTCACTGCCATCGTCGGGCCGCAGTCCGCCCGGGTCTGGCGGCTCTACCTGGCCGGCGGCGCGCTGGCCTTCGAAGACGGCCGGATGGGCGTCCACCAGATCCTCGCCATCAGGTCATGACCGGCACCGCCGGGACGCTGGTCCTGACCCTGCTGGTCACCGCGGCGGCCTTGATCGCGACGATGCTGGTGACGCTCGCCGTTGCGCTGCGCGCCGGGCGGCACAGCGTGATCGACACCGTCTGGGGGCTCGGTTTCGCGCTGGTCGCCGTGGTGGCGTTCGCCGTGTCGGCCGGCCACGGGGTCACCGGCCGGCGGGTGCTGATAACCGTCCTCACGGCCAGCTGGGGACTTCGGCTGGCCGCCTACATCGGCTGGCGCAGCCGCGGCGCCGGCGAGGACCCGCGTTACGACGAGATGCTGGCTAAGGCACCGGGAAGCCGCACCGCTTATGCGTTTCGCAAGGTATATCTGACCCAGGCGGGGCTGATCTGGCTGATCTCGATACCGGTGCAGGCGGCCATGGTCGCGCCGGGACCGCTGGGTGCCGCCGCCGTCGCGGGCGGGCTGATCTGGCTCTGCGGGCTGGCCTTCGAATCGGTCGGCGACTGGCAGCTGGCCAGCTTCAAGGGGAATCCGGCCAACCGCGGCACGGTGCTGGACCGCGGGCTGTGGCATTACACCAGGCACCCCAACTACTTCGGCGACGCGTGCGTCTGGTGGGGCCTGTTCCTGGTCAGTTGCGGCTCGTGGCTCGGGCTTGTCACCGTTTTCTCCCCGGTGCTGATGACCTACCTGCTCGCCGCGGGGAGCGGGAAGCCGATCACCGAGGCCAGGCTGGCGGGGCGGCCGGGCTACGCCGAGTACGTCGCCCGGACCAGCGGCTTCCTCCCGCTCCCGCCGCGAGCCGCCTCCTGAGCGGGCGCCAGGCCGCCGGGCCGGCCGAGAGACGACGAGACGCTGCTCCCGGCTGAACCCTGATTTCCGGGTAGCGGCGGGTGCGGATGCGGCGGGCCAGCCGGGCGGGGAAGATGGGGTCCATGGATCTTCCGGTTATGCCGCCGGTAGCGCCGATGCTCGCCAAGGCGGTCAAGGGAATCCCGGACGGCTCGCTGAGCTTCGAGCCCAAATGGGATGGCTTCAGGTCGGTCATCTTCAGGGACGGCCCCGAGGTGGAGATCGGCAGCCGCAATGAGCGGCCGATGACGCGCTACTTCCCTGAAGTCGTCAACGCGGTGCTGGCCAACTTGCCGGAGCGGTGCGTCGTCGATGGCGAGATCGTCATTCCCGATGCGGCAGGCCGCAGGCTCGACTTCGAGGCGCTGCTGCAGCGGGTGCACCCGGCTGACAGCCGGGTCCGGCTGCTGGCCGCGCAGACCCCGGCCGCCTTCATCGCCTTTGACCTGCTCGCCCTGGACAGCACCGACTTTACCGGCCGGCCGTTCACCGAGCGGCGTGCCGCGCTCGAGGGCGCCCTGGCCGCCGCGGGGCCGCCGGTCTATCTGACCCCGGTCACCAGGGACCGGGAAGTGGCCGCGCAATGGTTCAGCCAGTTCGAGGGCGCCGGGCTCGACGGCATCGTCGGCAAGCCGCTGACTGGGACGTATGAGCAAGACAAAAGGGTTATGTTCAAGGTCAAGCACGAGCGCACGGCCGACTGCGTGGTGGCAGGTTACCGGCCGCACAAGAGCGGCCCTGATGCCATTGGGTCGCTGCTGCTCGGCCTCTATGACGACGCGGGCAGGCTGGCCAGCGTCGGCGTGGTCGGCGCCTTCCCGATGGCGCAGCGCCGGGCGCTGTTCACCGAGCTGCAGCCGCTGGTCACCAGCTTCGACGAGCATCCGTGGAACTGGGCGGCCAGGGTTCCGGATGTCCGCAATCCGCGCGAGGCGCAGGCCAGCCGCTGGAACAGCGGCAAGGACCTGTCCTTCGTCCCGCTACGGCCAGACCGGGTGGCCGAGGTCCGGTATGAGCACATGGAGGGCACCAGGTTCCGGCACACCGCGCAGTTCGTCCGGTGGCGCCCGGATCGTGAGCCGCACTCGTGCGGTTTCGGTCAGCTGGAGGAGCCGGTCAGCTTCAGCCTCTCGGAGGTCCTGGCAACCTGAGCCCTAGCCGGCGGCCGGCTATCCGGCCGCCGGCTCTCCCCGGTGAGTCCCGAATGACCAGAGATAGCCTTCGGGGCGTGGGCCCGGTCCCGGTGCGGAAGCGGTCACGCAGCTGGCGGCCGCTTGGCCCGACGTCATCATTCTGGCCGCCGAAGGCGCGGGTCACACGACGGCCGTTGCTGCTCGAGGACTGCGGCGAAGATCCCGTTGATGACGGCGTCCAGCTGGTCGATGGCCTCGCGCAGCCGCCGGGCGGCCAGGTCGCTGCCGGTGGCCCGGACCACCTTCCGCAGGTCCAGGCCAGCGGTGAACAGTCGCTCTATGATGTCCTGGGCAACCTCTGTCGCCGTTTCCTGAATCGCGTCGGGCGGATTGCTGCGCAGCGCTGTCACTGTCGCCATGGCGGTGGACGGATAGGCCGGGCGCGGGCTGTAATGAGCAGCCGGCCCCCGACTGAGGCCCCAGAACATTTTGCGGCTCCCAGCGCTCTTGTTTGAGGGCGCAACTCCGGAAGAGGTCGCCGGGCCCGGGGCGGAACGAGCCTCGCGACGCCGCTACCGTGCGCAACGGCCCCAAAGCCGTCAATTGTGAGCGTACCAGCGGAGGCACAGGCTGGTAAGCGCCCGCGTTACCGTTCGGCTGGCTCAGCGCGAACGGCGATGGTCAGCCCGTCATAGACGACAGCGGCGGCCACCTCGACCAGCTTGCGGCCAGTGCACCGAGCCTGGCGGCGCAGCGCGGCGAAGGCCACATCGACGGATACCTGCGAGCGCTCGGCAAGGACGCCTTTCGCCTGCTCGATCAGGATCCGGCTGTCCAGCGCGGTCTGCAGCTGCCCGATGACCACCTCGTGCTTGCTGATCGTGCGCCGGTACTGCAAGCCGACCGCGGTGATGGCGGCCAGCGCCTGCGCAAGCTCAGTTGTGTCGGCGCTGAGCGCACCGGCGGTCGCGCCGAACAGGTCGATCGCGCCGAGCGTCTCGCCGCGGAGCAGCAGCGGGATGCTATGAACGGAGCGGAACCCGGCCGCGCGCGCGGCTAGGGCGAAGCGCGGCCAGCGCACGTCAGCGCCCGAGAGATCGGCGCAGTGCACCGGAATCCCGCCGCGAAGGCAGTCGAGCCCTGGGCCCGCCGAATGGTCCAGCTGAGCGAGCTCCGCGGTCCTGGCGCCGGACGGCTCCGCAGCGGCCAGGCGGACCGGTCCCGCATCGCCGGCCAGCACCAGGCCCGCGGCGCTGACCTGGAGCAGCTCTGCGCAGAGCGTGACGACCATCTCGTGGAAGTCGGCCTCGCTGAGATCCGCCGCCAGCGTATCGGCAAGCGCGACAACGGCGCCTGTCACATCCCGCTCGACGGCGGCCATCCGCTCCCCTCTCTCGGTCCCCCGCTGTATAACCAGCCTCAGCTTAATATCCAGCGTAGCTCAGATCACCGCCATATCCGGTCGCTGCGGACTGTGCTGTGATCGGGCGCGGGACAGTCACCGGGCCCGGCGAGGTTGCCGATGATCCGCAACAGCGGCGGCCGGTCCGTTAGGCTCAGATCAGTCCACACCTAAGGCCCCATCCAGGTACTAAGGGGTATTTCGCAAGTGTCAGAGCGCGCGGCGGAGAAATTCGACATCGTGGCGGTGGCGTCATCAGCTGGCGGCATCACCGCGCTCGGCCGCGTGCTCGGGGCGCTGCCCGCAGGGTTGCAGGTACCGCTGCTGATCGTCCAGCATCTGGATCCGCGGCACGAGACCGTCATCGCCGACGTGCTCAGCCGCCGGTCGAACATGCCCGTCAAGCTCGCCCGCGCTGACATGGTCGTCGAACCCGGCTTCGCTTACGTGGCACCTCCCAACCACCATCTCCTAGTGGACGCGGGGGGCATTCTCGCGCTCTCGAGCACCGAGCTTGTCCATTTCGTCCGGCCGTCAGCCGACCTGCTCTTCGAATCAGTGGCCGGCGCCTACGGGCCCCGTGCCATCGCCTGCGTGCTGACCGGCTCGGGCAGTGATGGCGCCATGGGAGTGAGCGCCGTCAAGTCCCGCGGCGGTACCGTGATCGTCCAGGATCCCGAGTCAGCCGAGTTCAAGGGCATGCCGGAAGCCGCCGTCGCCACCGGCGCCGTCGATTTCGTGCTGCCGCTTGACGAGATCGGCGCCGTGATCCGGGGCCTCGTCGAGGCCACGTGATGACCGCGGCATCGGACGATGACGCCGACCGCGAGCTTGAGGAGCTGCTGGCCTTTATCCGCGACTCGCGAGGCTTCGACTTCACCGGGTACAAGCGGTCCTCGCTCAACCGGCGCATCCGCAAGCGAATGCAGGATATCTCTATAGCTGGATATGTCGACTACCAGGACCGGCTGGAGACTGACGCAGAGGAATTCCGCACCCTTTTCAACACCATCCTGATCAACGTCACCGGATTTTTTCGGGACCCCGAAGCCTGGTCCTACCTGCAACGCGACATCATCCCCCGGCTGCTGGCCGGCCGGGATCCCGGCGAGGAGATCCGGGTGTGGAGCGCCGGCTGCTCGAGCGGCCAGGAGTCGTACTCGCTGGCGATCGCCTTCGCCGAGATCATGGGGGTCGATGAGTGCGTCAAGCGGGTCAAGATCTACGGCACCGATGTCGATGACGAAGCGCTCCGCGAAGCCCGCGCCGGGCTCTATCCGCCGCGGGCAATCGAGCACGTCCCGGCCGGGCTGGCCGACAGCTATTTCCAGCCCAGCGGCGCCCAGTTCGCCTTCCATCCCGAACTCCGCCGCCGCGTCATCTTCGGCCGCCACGACATTACCCGGGACGCGCCGATCTCCCGGCTCGACCTGCTCGTCTGCCGCAATACGCTGATGTACTTCAACGTGGAGGCGCAATCACAGATCGTCGACAGGTTCCATTTCGCCTTGCGCGAGGGCGGCTACCTGTTCCTCGGTAAGGCCGAAATGTTGCTGTCAGCCAGCGACCGATTCGACGTCGCCAGCATGCGGCAGCGGATCTTCAAGCGCAGGCCCGGGGAGGCCGTGCCGCCGCACCAGTTCGCGCCCCTGCGGCTGGACGCCGAGGGCGGCGCCGACGTGCGGGACGCTAGCCGCAAGCGCCAGCTGCGGGATCTGGTCCTCGATACCTCGGCGAGCCCGCTGCTTGCCGTCAATGTGGATGGCACGGTCAGCGTCATCAACAGCCCGGCACGGTCGCAGTTCGGACTCACCCTGCATGACGTCGGCCGTCCGTTCCGCGACCTCGAGATCTCCTACCGGCCGATCGAGCTTAGGTCGCTCATCGAGCAGGCGGAGAACGAGCGGCGGGTCGTGCGGGCCAAGAGCGTCGAGCGGCGGCTACCCGGCGGTGAAGTGCAGTACCTCGACATCATCGTCCAGGCGCTGACCGCAACCGACGGCCAGCCGGTCGGCGTGGCATTGAGCTTCGTTGACACCACGGTGACCACGCGGCTGCACAGCGAGGTAAGGCGGGTACGGGAAGACCTCGAGACCGCCTACGAGGAACTCCAGTCGACCAACGAGGAACTCGAGACGACCAACGAGGAACTCCAGTCCAGCATCGAGGAACTCGAGACGACCAACGAGGAACTCCAGTCCACCAACGAGGAACTCGAGACGACCAACGAGGAACTCCAGTCCGGCAACGAGGAGCTGGAGACCATGAACGAGGAGATGCGCATCCGCACCACCGAGGTCGATGAGGCACGCGGTTTCCTCGAAGGCGTCCTGTCGAGCGTGGCGGCGGGCGTGGTCGTGCTGGACTCGGAGCTGCGGGTACGAAGCTGGAACCGGGGTGCCGAGGATCTCTGGGGCCTGCGCGCCGCAGAGGTCCACCACCAGGCGTTCTTCTCGCTCGACTTCGGCCTCCCGATCGGTCAGCTTCGTGAGGCCCTGAAACGCTGCACCGGATCGGGCCGCCGGACTGTCCCGGTGCACCTTGAGGCGGTCAACCGCATCGGCCGCACCATCACCTGCTCGGTAACCTGCTCGCCGCTGGATAGCCAAGGCGACGGGGTGGTGCTGCTAATGGAAGAGGTTCCGCAGGATTCGCCAGCGTAACCTGGAACCATGACGGCTGGAGCTGAGTCCGCGCCCGAGGTGGCGCGCGTCCGGGACCGGGCTCGCGCAGGCCGTCGGCGCGCGGCCAGGGCCGCCGCGATCGCAGCACGGCACGAATCCCTCGCCGCCGGGGGCAGCGAAGCGCTTCGCAGCCTGCACGAGAAGATCGCGGCGATGCACCGGCAGATCGAGCGCCGCCATCGCGAGGCGGCGGCGATGCACTCGGAGTACGCCGACCGGCTGGCGGCCTGGTTCCGCCGCCCGGTGCAGCGCGAGAGGCGCCCGGTCTTCATGGCGTCGGTGGCGCGCACGCTTGGCTCGCACAGCGCAGCAATCATGCTGCTCAGCGCAGATCTCGACGAGATACTGGCCGCCGCATCGGACGGGCTGGCCAGGCAGGCGCAGGACCTTGAGTTTGCCTTCCGCGAGGGTCCGGCCAGGGACGCGGCGATCGGGCGCATCCTGGTGACAGCCGACGATGGGGCCTTCAGTGACCGCTGGACGCACTACGGGCCTGCCCTGGCGCAGCTTGGCGTGCATGCGGTCGCCGCCGTTCCGCTGCAGCTGTCCGAGGGCGCCTTCGGCGCGCTGACGGCGTTCAGCACCGGGCCGGCCGACGACCTCGACCTGACCACCCTCGGCACGGTTGCCGATACGCTCGCCCACGCCATCCTGGCCGCGCCCGAGCCGGCCGCATTCGAACAGGACCTGCCACGGGTCGGGGTATTCGAGGACGGCGATGTGCGGCCGGTGGTTCACCAGGCAGCCGGGATGCTCTGCGTGCAGGCGCACTGCACGATAGCGGACGCCCTCGCGCTGATCAGGGCGAGGGCGTTCGCCGACGAGGAGCCGGTGGAGGCAACCGCCGGGCGGATTCTCAGCGGCGTGCTGCACCTGGCCTGACGCCTCGCGCTGGTGCCCGTGCCCTGCTGACCGGGCTCACCCCCGGAGGGTGACGTCGTCCAGGTGATCAGCCGCCAGACTGCAGATGCGGCTCGGCGGCCCGCGTGGTGGCCGGAATCCAGCCGCTTCGCGCGCCTGGCAACTCGGCCAGCGAGACGGGGGAAGGAAGGCAGCATGTCCGGCTCTGACGGGACTTTCATCTATGTCGCGACCTATCCGAATGAGGCGGCCGCCAGGGAGGACTACCAGGTCGTCAAGGGCCTGCACGCCACCGGCTTGGTCGGCTCGTACGACGCGGCCGTTATCACCAAGGACGCTGACGGCAAGGTGCATGAGAACAAGGACGAGACGGCCACCCGCCACGGTGCCTGGTGGGGCATCGCCGCAGGTGCGGCTGTCGGGGTCCTCTTCCCGCCCGCCATCATCGGCGCGGCCGCCCTCGGCGGCGTGATCGGCGGCGTCAGCGGGCACCTGGCCAAGGGCATGTCCCGCTCCGACGCCATGGAACTCGGCGACTTCATCGACCCGGGCCAGGCCGGGCTCGTCGTCGTCGGCGAGAACAAGGTCGAGCAGGCGATCGAACATGCCGTCACCAAGGCGGAAAAGCAGACCGCCAGGGAGCTTGGCGTCAAGCCGGAAGAGGTCGACGCGGCGCTGCAGGAAGCAGTCGGGGAGATGTAGCCGCCGGAGGCCGGGCTGGCCGGCGAAGGCTCCCGCCGATTCGCCGCCTAGGGCCAGCGCACGCAAGCCGGGGTGCCCGGTAGCCTGCTGCGGTGACTACCTGGCCGGCAGCCCCTCGCCGCGGGCGGCGATGACCCGCCATCGGCTGCCTGCCGCCAGGATGGCTGTCGGCGATCGCCCCAGTGCCAGGCCAAGATCGCGGCCCGCTCGGTGAGCGTGGGCAGCGGGATGGTGACCTGCCGGTCGAACCTGCGCCGGACGATCACCCGGGCCTGTCGGCAGGCCGCCGCCGGACGGCTCGGCGTGGCACTGGTCGGCGTGGCACTGCTCGGCGTGGCACTGCTCGGCGCCGGTGCGGCCGGATGCTCAGATACCGGGCAGCCGGCCGCCCATACCGCCGCACCGGGCGCCCAGCCGACCGCTACGCGGGCGAGCCCGCGGCACCGGCCACCGAAGCCGCCCATCGGGATCATCGGCACCTACCAGGTCGGGGTGGCGAGACTCAGGCTGGTCGAGGGGGCTCATGCCGGACCCGGCGGCGGCCAGGTCGGGCCCCGCGCCCTGCCGACGCTCGTGCGGTTCCCCGTCACCCCGGTCGCCGGTAGCACGGGCGGCGGACCGTTCCCGCTGATCGTCTTCGCCCCCGGCTATCTTCAGTGCGGCGGGGTCTACCGTGACCTGCTGCACGCGTGGGCAAGTGCCGGATACGTGGTGGCTGTCCTGACTTTCCCGCGCACCAACTGCGACCTCGGCGCCAGCGCCGACGAGGCCGACCTGGTAAACCAGCCAGCCGACGTCTCCTACGCGATCAGCAGGCTGACCGCGCTCAGTGCCCGGCGCCCCGGCGCGCTGGCGGGCCTGATCGACCCCGCCAGGGTCGCGGTGGCCGGGCACTCCGATGGCGGCGACACGGTGGCCGCGGTGGCCGCCGACACATGCTGCGCCGACCATCGGATCGCCGCCGCCATCGTGCTGGCCGGCGCGAAATGGCCGCCCCTGCAGGGGAGGTATTTCCCGGCTCCCTCTCCTCCCATGCTGTTCGTTCAGGGCAGCGCCGATCCGATCAATCCGCCCGGGGCGAGCCTGCAGCTCTACGAGGCGGATAGCACCGGGCCTCGTTATTACCTCGATGTCTTCGGCGCCGGGCACCTCACCCCGTACGAGGGTGACACCGCGCAGGAGCGGCTGGTGGCCCAGGTGACGACCGAATTCCTTGATCGCTATGTCGCCGGCCAGCGCGCGGCGCGGGCTGCCATCGCCCGGGCCGGCGACGTACCGGGGCTAGCCGTCCTGGTCCGGGGCGGCCGCCTCCCGCCAGCCTGAAGTCAGGCGCCGCCCGCAGGCCGGCCGTCACCGCGTCGCCTTGACCGGTCCATCGCCGTCACAGCGTCCATCGCCGTCACAGCAACCATCGCCGTCACAGCAACCATCGCCGTCACAGCAACCATCGCCGT
>Ga0187879_10000799_pt1 | contig 21111 bp, 18 predicted proteins | sample June2016WEW_19_1_FD_132423 | JGI IMG/M metagenome (GOLD analysis project Ga0187879, IMG submission 132423) | Peatland microbial communities from SPRUCE experiment site at the Marcell Experimental Forest, Minnesota, USA - June2016WEW_19_10 | ecosystem: Environmental > Terrestrial > Soil >... | reverse complement strand
TCCGAGGCCCGCACCACGATCGAAGCGCTGAACCAGGAGGTCGAACGCATCGGCGCGGTGGCCGACATGATTGGCGAGATTGCCTCGAAGACCAATTTACTGGCGCTCAATGCGACCATCGAGGCGGCGCGCGCGGGCGACGCCGGGCGCGGGTTCGCCGTGGTGGCGTCGGAAGTGAAGGCATTGGCCACACAGACCGCGCGCTCCACTCAGGAGATCGCGCGACACATCGGCCAGGTGCGCTCGGCCACCGGCGCGTCGGTCGCGGCGGTTGGTCGGATCGAGCAGACCATCACCGAAATGGATGCAATTGCCGCTTCAATCGCCGCCGCGGTGGAGGAGCAAGGCGCGTCGACCGCGGAAATCGCCCGCAACGTCGCCGAAACTGCCGGTGCCGCGAACAAAATGACCAGTCGTACCAACGAAGTCTCGACCGAGGCAGTCGATACCGGACGCCTCGCCGCCGATGTGCGCGACAATATCATCGCGCTCAATCAGGTGGTGGAGGAATTGCGTCATTCGGTGATCCGGACGGTACGCACATCGACAACCGACGTCGATCGGCGGCAAACGCCGCGCAGCGCGGTGAACCTCTCAGGCCGGCTTGGTGTTGCCGGACAGGGTGAGCACGTGGTCCGCGTCAGTGATCTGTCCGAAGGCGGTGCCCAGGTGAGTAACGCTCCGGTGTTGCCGATAGGCACGAAGGGCACGCTGCTTATCGCCGGCCTCACCGTTGCGCTGCCCTGGGTCGCGCGCGCGACTGCCGGCGACGACCTGCATTTGGAGTTCGCGCCTGACGACGCCGGTCGGGCGGCCTTGCGGTCGTTGCTGGAGCGATTGGCGGGACGCCTGGCGGCGTAATGACTTAATCAACCGATTTGGCGCGATTTGTGTCGCTGCCTGGCCCTTCGCTGCGAAAATTCAATCATCGCGTCACCATTGTGCTTTGGACAAAGGACCTGACCATGCGGAATGTGCTGCGCGCGTTCGTGCACTGGACGATAACCGCCAAACTCGCCGCCATGGCCGCTGCGGGCGCCCTGTTCATGGTGCTTATTTCTGTCACCGTGCTGCTGATCGCACGCGCCGAACTCGCAGCCGAACGAATTGAAAAGGCCCATGCGGTCGTCGATGCCGTTTGGGGGATCGCCGATAACCTCCGCCAGGCCGCTGACGCCGGCAAGATTACCGTTGACGAAGCAAAGGCGAGGCTGTTCGCCGCGGCCGGTGCGGTTTGGTTCGAGGGCCATACCAACTTTGTCTTCTTCTACGACGCGGACACCGGCATATGCGTAATGAACACTGGGCTCCCGGCACTTGTCGGCAAGGACATGCGCGGCATCCGGGATCCGAATGGCATCCCGTTTCCTTCGATGATCCTTGACATCGCGAAACGAGGGCAAGAGGGCACCGTTCGGTTCGTGTTTCCCAGGACACCCGACACGCCGCCGGTCGAGAAGATTGCCTACGTTCGTGGCTTCGCGCCCTGGCACCTGGTGATCATATCTGCCGAATACATGACCGACATCGACGCCGATTTCTGGGCCATGACACGCACCGCTGCCGCCGTGATCGCCGTCCTGCTGCTCCTCTCGATCGCCATAACCTGGGCGGTGGCGCGCAGCATCGCCAGGCCTCTGGGCTTGCTCAAAGCCCGGTTGGCGGCACTTGGCGACGGCGATCTCGACACCGCCGTCTACGGCTCCGACCGGCGCGACGAGGTGGGCGAAATGGCACACGCCATTGTGACCTTCAAAGATCGAATGGTCGCGGCAAACCTGCGCGCGTCCGAACAGGAGGAGGCGCGTCAGCGTGCCGAGGCAGTGAAGCGGCAGGCGGCGCTCGCCGCTTTGGCCGACACGGTCGAGACAGAGACCGGCACCGCCCTGAAGAACATCGGCGTCCGTACCGTCGCTATGACGACCACCGCTGATGCCTTGAGCGCGGCCGCAACCCGTACCGGGGGATCGGCGCGTGATGCCGCCACCGCTGCGGCGCAGGCTTTGGCCAATGCTCAGACTGTCGCCGGTGCGGCCGAGCAACTTGCCGCCTCGATCGGCGAGATCGGCAGTCAGGTAACCCGGTCCGCAACGATGGTCGGGCGGGCGGTAACTGCTGGGGCGGAGGCTCGCACCACAATCGAAGCGCTCAACCAGGAGGTCGAAAGCATCGGGACGGTCGCCGACATGATTGCCGAGATCGCCGCCAAGACCAACCTGCTGGCGCTGAATGCAACGATTGAGGCAGCGCGCGCTGGCGAGGCCGGCCGTGGGTTTGCCGTGGTGGCCTCCGAGGTGAAGGCGTTGGCCACGCAGACTGCCCGATCCACGCAGGAGATTGCCCGTCACATCGGTCAGGTTCGTTCCGCCACCGGCGCGTCGGTCGCCGCAGTGACGCGGATTGAGGAGACCATCACCGAAATCAATGCGATCGCCGGGTCGATCGCTGCTGCGGTAGAGGAACAAGGCGCCTCAACGGCAGAAATTGCCCGCAATGTGACCGAAACAGCCACCGCGGCGAACGCAATGACCAGCCGCACCAACGAGGTTTCCAACGAGGCGGTGGATACGGGACGCCTCGCCGTCGACGTCCGCGACAACATCGTCGTGTTGAGCGAGGCGGTGGAAGAACTGCGGAATTCGGTCATCCGGGTCGTGCGGACAGCGACCACTGACCTGGGTGGCAGCCAAATACGCAATACGGTTGATCTGGCCGCAAGCCGTGCCACCGCCGGCCGGGCCCGGGCATGATTGGGCCCGCTGTGTCCAAACGCCTGGCATTGCCGTTCCAGCTGGATCAGCCAGCCGAGCCGAAGGTATGCCGCGACAGCTCCGGCATTGCCTGGGCCAACCGCCCGCCAACGCGCACCGGCTCGATCCGCAGCGCAAGGCCGGTCAGGTCGTCCGTCTCCACGAATACGCCGCACAGAGTGGCCTCACCCTCCGCTGGGCCCAGACGTTCACCGGGCATTTTGCGCCAGAACCGTAGCGCGGCGCTGTCTTTGGTCATGCCGATGACGCTGTCGTAGTCGCCGCACATGCCGGCATCCGACTGAAACGCCGTGCCGCCCGGGAAGATCTGCGCATCGGCCGTGGGGCAGTGCGTGTGGGTGCCCACCACGCACGACATCTGGCCATCGAACACGTGCGCGTAGGCCATTTTCTCCGAGGTCGCCTCGGCATGGATGTCCGCAACGATGGCCTGAACAGTGGTGCCGAGGCGGTAGCGCGACAGCAGATCCGCCGTGGTGCGAAACGGACAGTCGAGCGGGTCCATGTAAAGCCGCCCCATCGCCTGCAGCACCAACGCCCGGCGCCCACCGCTGACGTCGACCACTACGAAGCCGCCGCCCGGTGTTTCCGGCGGGTAATTCAGCGGCCGGATCAGCCGCGGGGTCTGCGCGATATAGGGAATGATCTCCTTGCGGTCCCACGCATGGTTGCCAAGCGTGATCACGTCGGCGCCGGCGGCGAACAGCGCGGTGGCCATGTCCGGGCCGAGACCAAAGCCGTGCGAGGCATTTTCCGCGTTGACGATTGCCAGATCGATCCCCATCGCCTGACGCAGGCGAGGAAGTTGTAAGCCCAACGTGTCGCGACCGGTGCGGCCGACGACATCCCCCATAAACAGGATGCGCATGGCGCTGGGAATAGGCGGTTAATGGCGGCCTGTCATCCGGGCATCACTACGCCAGCGCGGCAACCAACGCTGCCGTCCGCTGCATCGCGTCGCCCCACACGCCGGTCGTGGTTTGCCGGACCAGGGTCAGCGACGGATACCACGGCGTATCGGTCCGCTCCAGCAACCACCGCCAATCGGGCGCGCGCGCCAGCAAAACGAACGTCTTGCAACCCATCGCCCCGGCGACGTGGCAGACCGAGGTGTCGACGGTGACCAGCAGATCGAGCGACTCGAGGATCGCCATGGTATCCTCATAATCGGTGATTTCCGCACCGATATTCACCAACGGCGCGCTGCCGAAATACGCACCGGCCTGCGCCGCCGCCGGGCCTTTTTGCAGTGAAATCAGTGCCACGCCCGGCAATGCCGCCAGCGGCGCGAAATCGGCAAGCTTTGCCGACCGCCAGCGATCGTTGTTATGCGTCGGCCGGCCAGCCCAGACGATGCCGATACGGCGCCTCCCGGTTGGTGACAGGCGGTCGAGGCGCTGTTTCCAGGCCGCTGCCCGAGCCGGATCAGCCCGCAAATATGGTTTGTCGCCCAATACAAAATCCGGCCGTGTGCCGTGCAGCGCCGGCAGACCGGACAAGGCTCGGAAGGCGCGGAACGGCGGCGCGGCGCGCCACTCGTTGAACAAGCGCGCGGCAGGATAAATCTGGCGCAGTAATGGTATCATTTCGGTCGCTGTCGCAACGGCGATGTTCGGGCAGCGCTCCGAAGCCCAGGGAATATAGCGACTGAACTGGATCACATCGCCAAATCCCTGGTCGGCGATCAGCAACAGAGTGCCATCGTCGAACGGCGTGCCGTCCCAGCGCGGCTGCGTGGTTGGCGGCATCAACGGCGGGTTGCCCGGCAGATCGAAGCGCCATTGATACTCGTTCCATCCGCGTTCCCATTCACCGCGCAGCAACAGCGCCTCGGCAAGCTGAAAATGCGGGCCGGGCTGGAATGCGTTGATCTTCAGCGCCTTTTCCGCCGAGGCAATGCAATCGTCCAGTTCGAGCCGATGATATTGAATAACCGCAAGGTTGTGCAAACAAACCGGATCGTCCGGTGCCATCGCGGCCGCCCGCAGCGCTGCGTTCAATGCGTCATCAAAACGGCCAAGCGCCCGGTAGACCTCAGAGATGTTGCGCAGGTACAGCCTGATGTCGATACCGCGTTCGATGGCGCGTTCAATCTTGGTCAGCGCTTCGTCACGCCGGCCCAGGCGGAACGCGACAATGCCAGACAAATGCAACGCATCGGGCTGATCCGGGGCAACACTCAGCGCGCGGTCCAGCAGCCGGTCGGCGAAAGCATAGTCTTTTTCGTTTTCCAGACGGGCCGCCAATGTCATCAGGTCGCCGAACGCCAGCGGGACTTCCGGCGGAGCGCGGTCAGTCAACGGTATAGCCCAGACGCTCGATCGTCGGCTGCAGGATTGGGATCACCGGTTCGAGGTGCTTCCGATAATGCCGATAGCGATTCAGGGATCGCTCATATAGCGGCTCCGTTACCTGCGCGTAACTGGCGGTGCGGGCGTAGCGGCGGTTCTCGTGGAAACTCAGGCAACGCTCGTCGAACGGAACTCCGATGAAATCCAGGATGGCGCGGACGGTTTCCGCCTGATTGGTCACCATCGCGTCATAGCGGACCGGCAGATAGCGCAATGCCATTTCGGCACGGTAATGCATCACCAGATCCATCACCCGGACATAGTGCGTCGCCGCCGACTCCAGCGAGGTAGCACAGAAATAGCCATGGGTGAAATGATTGGACAACGCGGAAATCATCACATCCAGCGGATGCCGAATGACATGAATCAGCGGCGATGCCGGGAACAGCAACCCGATCAATCCCAGTTGGGTTTCGTTCAGCGGCATTTTGTCGGTGAACCAGGTTGCTCCAGGCTCCGCCACCTCCATTTGTGCCGCTTTTTGCAAATAGTAGTCGCGCAGATTGTCGAGGCCGTCGCGGTGATCGCCCATCCATAGCTCGGCCAGCGCCTCGGGATACTGCAACGGGCTGTTCAGCATACGCGGCATGATGTTGGTGATGTCGTTGATCAGCGGCAACTCGTCGCCTGCCGAGATCATCGGATGCGCCGACAGGGTTTGTTCCACCAACGTGGTGCCGGAGCGCGGAAAGCCCAAAACGAAAACCGGTTGCGGCACGTCGGTGCGGACACCGGCGCGCGGCAGCAACGCCAGCCGGCCGGCGATGAAAAATCCACGCAAACGCCCAACCGCATCACCCGCAAGCTGATCCATATAGGCGTTGCCGGTCAGTTCCCGGGCCAACCGCTTACCCTCGACGAACGCGGCCCAGGCTTCGTCGTGACGATCGAGTTGATCCAGCAGACGGCCCTTTTCAGAAAGCTCGGTGGGGCCCAGACCAATCGGCGCCGAAGCCAAAGCGTCGCCCAATGCGCCAGATTGGGTCGTGCCATCCCCAGGCGCCGGCGCCTGCCGATCCAACAGTGCCAGCGCGTCATCGGGCCGCTTCATGCGGCCCAGAAGCACCGCACGGGTCAACACCGAACCGGGATCGTTGGGGAACAGCGCGTCCAGCCGATCAAGTATCTCGGCCGCGGCAGTGAAATTCCGGTCGGCTTCCTCGAGCCTGGCCCATCCGAGCAACGTTTCGCGGATTTCCGGGGCGGTCGCGGTAGACTCGACATATAGCGCCCGGGCCTCCTCCATGCGTCCCTGGTTCTTCAGGCACCACGCCAGATTGGCGAGCACGATCGGGTCGCGGGTCCCGGTAATCTCAAGCACCTTGCGGTAGTGATACTCGCCAAGACGCGGCCGTTGCGCCTCGGTCATGATCATGCCCATCAGATTGTGTGCCTGCGGGGCCTGCGGCGCGATGCGGATGGCGTTGCGAGCGTGGATCTCGGCCTCGCCCAGGGCGCCTTTGCTGAGCAGCAGCAAAGCAAGCTCATTGGTGGCCTCGAAATTGTTCGGCTCGAAATGCACCAACCGGCGGATCAGCGCCTGCGCTGCGGCGGCTTTGCCCTGTTCCTTGCGAATCGAATACAGCACCGACAGCGCGCCCGGCCGGTCTGGAGCGAGTTCCAGAACGTCGAGACACAGCCGCTCAGCCACATCTTTCGAACCTTGCTGGTAGGCCTGAATGGCACGCTCGACCAACGGCACCAGATGGCGAATGGCCTCGGCGGGCGGGATCGAGCCAACTTGCAGGGCGCAGCATCGCGCGGGCCGAAGACCGCTGCCGCAGGGACACAATCCGGGGGATGGGGCGTTCATGAGCCCAGCATGTACGCTGGCGGGGCGGGGCGATTCAAGAGCGACAGTATGATTGGCCCCGGCTCAGCCACTCCCTGCCGGTTGCTCCTTCTGCGTGGGCAAGACGAATCGGCGATGGACGACCCCAAGTCCGATCAGCGCCAAACCAAGGCCCAGGAACGACAGCACGCGCCAGAGGCCGGTGAGGTCCGCCATATCAATCAGAAACACCTTGAGGCAAACCAGGGCAACCACGGCCAGAGCAGCCAGCCGAAGCAACCGCTGCTCGGTCCGGATGCCCAGTACCATCAGGGCCACGCCGTAAGCCAGCCACGCGCCAGACCACGCCCAAAGTTCGGCGTCAGCGATCGAGCCGAAAATCACGCTCATGTTGTTGGGATGGAATGATAGGCGGATCTGCAAGCTGATCCAGGCAAATCCGCCAACCAGGGCATAAACGCCTAGCAAACGGCCAATCCCTGGGCTGGTCACAAGCCTCAGGGCGACAACTGCAAGGGCAGGCGGGACAAGATAGGCCTCAAGCAGGCTGACAACGTTGACTCGTTCGCCGGTCAGCGCCGGGTTGAACACCAACAAACCAATTGCAACAGCCAGGCCGATGGCACCCAGAACATGCGCGGCCCAATACAGGATCTGCCGGGCGGTTCTCTGGGCGAGGTACAGATACATTGTGGCCTGCACCGACAGGGTCACCAGATGCAAAGCGACCTCGTCGAAGCTGAACGGCTCCACCAGCGCGCCGTCATTGAACCCGTGGCGAATCTCCAGCGCGACGAAGAACGCCGCGAAGGTGACGGCGCCGGCCTCCAGGGTGGCGACCAGCAAATCGTCGGCGCGGCGGCGGAACAGCATCGCCGCATAGGCAAAGGCGGCAGCCGGCGCAGCATAGGCGGCGATCAACCCGTTGGCGACGGGCGTGGTGCCGAACGTGTAGTCCAGCACGTACCAGTTTAGCACCAGCCGGACCACAACCAGAGCCGCCACGGCCAGCGCGACCTGACGCAGCGGCGGCAGATCGGCGCTTGCCTCGATCCAGGCCAGAGCGGGCAGGAACAGAGCGATAGCCAAGGTCAGCCAATGATTGTGCAGCATCATGGCACAACCCAGCGCCAGGGCGGCGACTGCACCGGCAGCATGGATTCCCCCGCGTTGTCGGGCAGTCTCCGCCACGGCGCGGGCGGCCGTGACGGTCAGCCCGGCAGCCAATGCGAGGGCGACAATGGCCCACCGGAAATCGGTCTGGAAGCGCGCGATCTGTGCATACGCGACCAGCAATGTCAGGACCGGGACGGCACCGACCAGAGCCGCCCAATGCAAGGGTTGCGGCGCGCGCCGCTCCTGCCACAGCCCGACTGAGGCATGGAAGGCAGCGAACAAGGTTGCAGCGAAAATCAGTGGCCGGATCACGTCCGGCGCCCAGGCGCCCGGGAGAACGGCCTCGACGATGTCTTCGACGGTGATGACTTCACCGGTGGGCTTCCACTCCGGCAAAGCCCAAAGCAGCAGGGTCAACAAGCCAAACAAAGCGGCAAGCCAGGGCAAACGGTCCAGCCGCGGCTCAGTCGCGCCTCGCCAGACGGCGATGGGCGACAGCGCGAACAGCGCGAGGCGGGGGGCTGTGCCGGGCAATTGGGTTTCCAGCAGCAGGCCGGCGGCGCCAATCAACGCGACGGGGATCCAGGCCAGGCGTAGACCAATCGGATGGTCGAGCGCGGCTGCAGGCAGCAGTCCCAGGTTCAGCAATGCGGCCACGGGCACGAAGGCGGCTGCCGCCCATAGGTCTGTGCCGCCCGAAAACGCCGCAATGCAGACCCAGACGGCACCGGCGATCGTCGTCGCCCAACCGAGCCAGGTCCAGGCTGTGTAGCGGACAACCGCCAACGCCGCTGCCGATACGACGGTCAAATATACAAACAAGCCCGGGTAGGACGGGTTCTCCACACTGACCAGAGCCGGTGTGACGAAGGCGCCAGCGATGCCGACGGCCGCTGTGACCTGGCCGTAGCGCAATGCGGCCAGCAACCCGACGAACGAGGCCGCAGCCATGGCCAAGAACGCAAGCAGCGGCGACAGCAGGTCGTAGTACGGACCCGCGCCATAGGCCGCACCGAACAGCACTGCGGCGCCTCCCGCAGCAAGCGCCCCGGGGGCCTGATCCGCGGTGAATGGGCCGGGCAGCGATGGCGGTTCGTGACGGGTCAGCCACTCGGCTGCCGCCAGCAGCGCGGCCCCGAGCAATGCCGCCATGACGCATCGGGTTCCAGGCCCGAGAAGCTCTCGCTCGACCGCGTAACGGATCAGGAAAACGCCGGCGAGCAGCAGTGCCGCAGCGCCAAGCCAGACACCCCAGCGCGCTGTGAGCAATTCCTCGAGGTCACGCGATGGTTTGGGCGCGGGTCGCGGTGCCGGCCGCGGCGCGATCGGTTCGGCAGCCGGTTCAGCGAACGGCGGCTCCGGCGGGATCGGCGTCGCCAGCGGTGCAGTGACGGGCGGTTCCGGCGTGATCCGCGTCCCCGCCACCGCAGCCGGTTCGACCATGGGCGCGGCGGCGACAGCAGCCTCGGCTGGAGCCGGCGACCTCGCCAGCAGTTCGGCGACCTGGCGGCGCAGTGCTGCCACCTGGGTATGGGCGGAGTTGGCTCGGAAGAAGCCAATGATGCCGAGGACGTATCCGCCCGGCACGAGCATGCCGAGCAGAAGGTAAAAGAACACATCCATAACGACAGAGGGCGTGACCTTAACCGCAAGGTCAAGCGAAATGAATCATCCAGCCATCTGATGGATCGCCGCACAGCAACCCATTACTCGGGAAACTCAATCACCCGCCAGAAATGCTGCAGCATGCCGATCGCCTTGAGGAAACTTTGTCCCGGGCGGTGTTTTAACATGTAACCGGCAACGTTCAGGTTATAGGCACGCATCCGATCCTCCGCCGCCGCAGACGTCGTCATCACGAAGACCAAAATGCGGCGCAGCGCCGGATCGCTGCGCAGTTCCTCGAGAAACTCGATCCCGCCCATACGCGGCATGTTCAGGTCCAGCATCACGAGGCACGGCCGCGGTACCCTCTCATAGCCGTTCAGCCCGCGCAGCCGGTCCAGCGCTTCGATGCCATTACGCGCCTCGATCACCGGATTGGCGATATTCAATGCCAGAAACGAACGTCTGACCGCCATCGTGTCGACCTTGTCGTCGTCCACCAACAGAACAGTTACAGTGGTGTCCTTCACGCTGTTGGCTCCTTCCAGGTAAACACTATGGTGGTCCCTCGCGCCGGTGGCGCACTTTCCACCCAGATGTGGCCGCCGTGGGCTTCGACTCGCTTCTTGACGATGGCGAGGCCGATACCGCTCGATTCCAGTTCGTCGCGGCTCGACAGAGTTTGGAAGATCACAAAAATCCGCTCATGAAAGCGTGGCTCGATGCCAGGTCCGTCATCGCTGACACGGAATTCTGCGACACCGTTCACCAGCTTCATGGCGATGGTGATACGCCCTTCGTTGTGGTCATGGTGCTTGATCCCGTTGGCAATCAGGTTCTGCAGCACGACCAGAATTGGCGTGCGATGGGTGCGCAGCAACGGCAGCGTGCCGTCGCAATCGACCTCGAAACCCGCAGGCGGCGACAGCACGGCGACGATATCACGTACCACCTGATTGAGGTCGACCTGCTCATAGCTGACCCGGGCCTTGCCGATGCGCGCATACGCCAGCAACCCGTCCAGCAGGGACTGCAACCGCACGACGCGCCCGCGCAGCAGCTTGAGGTTGTCGATCGTTTCGGTACTGGCAGTGACCTCGATATCTTCGCTGATCCACTCGACCAGGTGTGAGATCGCACGCAATGGCGCCTTCAAATCGTGCGAGGCGACATAAGCGAATTCCTCGAGATCGGCGTTCGACCGCTCCAGCTCGCGTCGCTGCTGCTCCTTCTCGAATTCGGACCGGCGCCGCGCGGTGATGTCGATGATGCCGGCAAGCACCATTGTCTCACCCTCGAAGTCGATCGGATTGAGGCCGATTTCCAGCGGGAACTCGGTGCCGTCCTTGCGCAGGCCAAACAGGTCCCGGCCCTCGCCCATCAGGCGGGACGACATATCGGCCGCGAAATGGTGACGCAGCAGGACATGGCCGTGGCGAAACCGCGCCGGCATCAGGGATTCCAACGGCTGATTCACCAACTCCGCACGGTCGTAACCGAACATGCGCTCGGCCTGCCGGTTCACCATTTCGATCAGCCCGGCTGGTCCGGCCAAAACCAGCGCGGTCGGCGACGCCTCAACCACCAGAGCGAAACGATGTTCGGCCGGCAGGCTTTGCAGAATGTTCGGATCGGCGGCTTCGCTGCGGTGATCCGGCTCTGGGTCCATGGCGAGGTTCCTCAGGGTGCTCCTGGAGGACACTCTGGCAGAGCAGAGTTAACGAACCATGAAGGCCGCACAGTCGCATTCTACGCAGAGCCAATCCGGTTTTAAGTTTTTCTTAAAGTTCAGCGTGTATCGCGGTGCCAGGGAGTGCCATTATCATGCCTCACGGGGATCGCGAGTATCGACTGCTGATTGTTGACGACGACGAAACCGATCGGCGCCTGTACGGCTGGCTCCTCGCTCGCCAGGCTCCCGGGCAATTCCAAATTCATCACGCGGCCGATGGCGCGGCGGGTCTCGCAGCACTGCGGGCCGAAACATTCGATTGTGTGCTGCTGGATTTTAGCCTGCCCGACGTCACCGGCCTCGAATTTCTGACTGACGCCGTGATGAACGGCACGCTGCCCGCGGCCTTCGTACTCATCACCGGCCATGGTAATGAAGCGATCGCCGTCGATGCGATGAAGCTTGGTGTGCAGGACTATTTGGTGAAAGATCACGTCAACGAAGGCCGGCTATGGCGGGCCATCGTGCGCGCGGTCTCGCAGCGCGAGTTACGGCTACGGCTCGCCCAGTCGATGCGTGCACTGACCGCAGCAAATGCCAACCTCGAACAGGAGGTTACCGCACACAAGGCCACCGAAGCGCAACTGCGCGCGGCGAAGGAAGCCGCCGAGCAGGCGGACCAGGCCAAGACCCGCTTCGTCGCCATGGTAACGCATGAATTACGCACACCGCTGAACGGGATCCTCGGCTATGCCCAGTTGCTGCGGCTGGAAGGCGAGTTGTCGGCACAGCAGAGTGCGCGTGTCGCCGCGATGATCCACTCCGGCCGGCACTTATTCGGCATGGTTGAACGTGTGCTGGATGTTGCCAGCATCGAATCCGGATGCATGGCCTTGCACCCTGTGCCGGTGTCGGTTCGCGACCTGACCGAAGGTTGCATCACTGCCATTGGGCCACTGGCGGACGAACGTGGGTTGAGCATGCACCTTGTTTGGTCGCACGATGCACCGCGGCAGATCGTCGCCGATCCGACACGGTTGCGTCAGGTGCTGCTGAATTTGCTTGGCAATGCCGTGAAATTCACCCGGGCGGGTTGGGTAGAGCTGCGTGTGCTGGCCTCCGAAACATCAGGCTGGTCGCGCCTGGAGGTCGCCGATACCGGTCCCGGCATCAAAGAGTCTGCGCGCGACCGGCTGTTTCAGGACTTCGAGCGGCTGGACGCTCCGCCTGCGGTCGAGGGCTCGGGCCTGGGTCTCGCCATCGCCGCGCGGTTCGTCAGGCTGATGGGCGGCATGCTTGGGTACAGCCCCAACCCGTGCGGCGGCAGCATTTTCTGGCTGGAGTTGCCGGAGAATGAGCCTGCTGCGGTTGCGCCGGCAGAGGTGATGGCGGCCGCTCCACCCCTGGCCGCGCGGCGGGTCCTGCTGGTCGACGACATCGCAATGAACCGAGACGTGGTCGGGGCGTTCCTGCGTAGCGCCGGGCATGAGGTGTGGCTTGTTGAGAACGGCCAGGACGGCATTCGGCTCGCGTCGGAACAGAACTTCGATGTCATCCTGATGGATGTTCGAATGCCGGAGATGGATGGGCTGGAGGCGACACGGCAGATCCGGGCGCTACCAGAGCCGCGCGGCCAGGTGCCGATCCTGGCGCTGACCGCAGGTGTGCTGCCGGAAGAGATCGCCGAATATGAAGCCGCCGGAATGGACGGTCTCGTTGCGAAGCCGGTGGAATATACCAAGCTGATCCAGGTGATTGCCGATACAGTCGTTGGCCGCCGGCCTGGCTGGCGCACCAATGGAGGGGAATTGTCTCAGATTGGGCCTGGGGCGGACGCGTCACCACGGTTGGACCGCGCGGTACTGGATCGGCTGCTGACGTAACCGGTGACCACGGACTTGCGTTCGCTGGTTGCCTCGATAGGCGCCTGCGGAAGCCTCGAATATGTCCAATGACGCGTCGCCGGCGCCTAAAGGCCGAAGCCAGAACAACGGCCGCGGCGAGTTACGCCGCGTATCATAGCGGCCCCAAAGCACGGACAAATCTACTGGTGCGACTTCTGGCTCGACGCGCAGTTGCCGGAAATGTGGGAAACGCGGCCGGTTGTGGTAATTTCCTACAAGAACACACTGCATGGTCCGTGTCTCGTGGTACTGACCTCGACCGATCCGCAGGTCGGCAGTCCATGGGCGTCGGAGCCATCGATTTCGATTGATGGGCGAAGAAACCGGGTGGTCTGCAACCATCTGTATACGGTTGCACCAAGCCGTTTGTCCCAGGTGAAGGGACGTATTCTTCGTGTCCCAAACGTAGAGTTCAATGAAATTCTGCAGCGGGTTTCCGGCTGGTTGGCGCGGCTGTTTGAAGTTGAAAAAAAGAGCCAATAGCCCCACTTGTTATCGCCGCTCCGGCTCGCCGGATGACCGTTGCCCGCAAGGGAGTGACTCGCCAGGGGAGCCTGACGGCCCCTTTGGTTTATCAGGGCTCCGAAGACCTTCAGCGTGAGATCAAAGGTGGCGGTTCACCGCGAACGTCAGTGCGCCAGATCGGGCTGTTCCGTCGCGTGACCCGCTGACGGAAAATGCTTTGCTCACGACACCAGCCCTCGCCCTCACGAATTCTCCGCAATCGCCCTGTTCAGCGCCTTCACCCCGGCACCGGGCCCATCGGGATGGTTCCAAATGCAACCAACCACCGCCAGAAAATCCGTGCCCGCCTGCACCAGTGGCCCGCAGTTCTCCGGCGTAATGCCGCCAATGGCGCAGGACGGCAGCTCCATCATTTCCGACCACCACGCCAGGATCTCCGGATCGAGCAGATTCTTCACTTCCTTTGTCGTCGACGGAAAGAACGCTCCGAAGGCGACATAATCCGCACCATCCTCGCCCGCCTGCATGGCGAGATCGCGACTGCCTTTGCAGGTCACCCCTAGTGTCCGGTCCGGGCCGATCAGAGTACGCGCCTGGCGGGCCGGCATATCCTCCTGCCCGACATGCACGCCATCGCAGCCGGTCGGCACCACCAGATCGGTACGGTCATTCAACAGAAATGCCACGTCACGCGTCTGCGTCACTGGTCGCAGTACGTCGATTGCCCGTCGCCAGGTATCATCATCGACGTCTTTCAGCCGCAACTGCACCGCCGCCACGTCACCGGCGTCGAGTGCAGCAGCCAACCGGTCAGCGAACGACATCGGCTCCAGCACCGGCGGAGTGATCAGATAAATCCGGCAGCCCGGCGCGGGCTGATCCGAATCCTGGCCACTCCGCTGCGACATCCGCCTGATCAATCGCCGTTCTTGTAGATGTCGATAATTTTGTTCAGCATCTCCAGTGCCTTTTCCTTTGGCCGCTGGAACGTGTTACGCCCAATGATCGACCCGTTGCCGCCGCCATCGCGAATACCGCGCACTTCCTCATAGACGCCGTCAAGGTCCTTCGCCTCGCCGCCGGAGAACACGACGATACGCTTGCCGTTGAACGACGACTGCATCACGTGAGCAACGCGCTTCGCCAGCGTGGAACCGTCGAATTTCTCATAGCTCTTCTTGGCGGCTTCCAGGCTGACCACCGCAGTCGGCGGCTTTACCTTGATGATGTTCGCACCGAGCAGTGCGGCCATCTGCGCGGCATAAGCGCAAATATCCACCGCCGTCTCCGCAGCGCGATCCAGATTCGGACCACGCGGATAACTCCAGACCACAACGGCGAGCCCGGCATCCTTGGCTTCCGCGGTTAGTTCCCGCAGTTCTTCCATCTGCGCGAACGCGAATTCGCTGCCCGGGTAGATCGTGAAACCAATGGCAGCGCAGCCGAGACGCAGTGCATCCTTGACGCCGGCGGTGACTGCCTGGTCCTTGTTGGTCGCCAGGCTGTTGGAACTGTTGCACTTGAGGATCGTCGGGATTTGGCCCGCGAAGGTGTCGGCGCCCTGCGCGATCATGCCGAGCGGCGCAGCGTAAGCGTTCAGGCCGGCTTCGATCGCAAGCTGATAGTGGTAGTGCGGGTCATAGGCCGGCGGGTTCGGCGCGAAACTGCGTGCCGGACCGTGCTCGAAGCCCTGATCGACCGGCAATATGACCACTTTGCCGGTGCCACCCAGTTTCCCGGTGCACAGGATACGCGCCAGATTGGCCTTCACGCCAGGCGGGTCGCCTTCATACCAATCGAGGATTTTCTTGACTTTCTGGGTCACGCGCATGGTGCTGGTCCCTTTCCTGGAAGCATTTGCTGGTGGCGGTAACAACTAACCTGGCGACCGGGTTTTGTCACCGTTTCCGAGGCGGCGGTTTTCCGAGCCAGCACTGGCGCCTGCCGCGCTGGCGTTCCGCGGACGGTCAGCGGGCGGCGGCGCTGCCAAAACGAAGCCGCTCAGGGATTCAGCGATGGCAACGACGGCTGCGCGACCTGGCGCATTGGGCCAGAGCACCAACCGCGTCAGGCCGATCCGCAACGCCGCCAGCGCCTGCCCGGTCCCGTCCGCACAGTCCAGAATGTCGGTGCACGGCACATCCGGGTGCATCGATCGCGCGGCCTCCACCAGGGCGCGCCACCAGCCGCAGCCCGCATACAAAGCTGCTCCCGGGGCAGAAAGCAGCGTGACCCCGCGGCCCGCAACCTTTGCCTCGGCCAACGCGACCGCCGCCTCGCCGAGGCCGTGCACGATCACGGTGCGCGCATGCTCCATAGCCTCGTTCAAACACCGTGCTTGACGTTCTGACAACTGCCAGGTTCATTCCCCCTGACATCTGGACTGGAGTCGTCATGGCCGAGCACACCGCGCCCCAACAAACGGACCGTGACGACAGGGAGAACATGGACATTGTGGCCGACCGGCTGGAGGCGGCGCTGGAGCGGATTGCCCGACATCTGGATGCCGTCAGGCCGGCCCCACATTCGACTGAGCTTGTGGCGCGGCTGGATGGATTGATTGTGCGGCTGCGCGAGGCTCTGGATCCCCCGCCAGGCCCGTCCAGGGACTGAAGCAGGACCGGTATTTACATTCGGCGGACCGCAAGGCCACCGATTGAGACAGGGAAGGATTGCGCGGCATGGCGCAGGTTTCACTCCAAATCAATGGTTACGCCTATATCCTCGGCTGCGCGGATGGCGAGGAACCGCATTTATTTGCCCTGGCCGCCGACCTCGACCGCCGGATCGAGGAGATCAAGGCCGCGACCGGGCCAGGTGGCGAGGCACGGCTGTTGCTGATGGCCGCGCTGATGCTGTCCGATGAATTGCATGACCTGCGCGAGTATCAGCAGCAACTGCAGCAGCAGGAGGCTGGAGCGGCTTCAACAGCACCGAAAGCCGAGCCAAAGGCCGGTCGCCGGCTGCGGGGGCTCACCAAACGGGCCGAGGCGATCGCCGACGCAACCGAGACGTTGCCACTGGCCGCCGCATCGGATCCGGCAGCGGATCCGTCATCGTAGGCCGTTTTCGGATTCTCCGGCTCAGGCGCAGCCGTAACCCGGGTCAGGCCAGAATATCCCGGCCGGGTCATTCCCCGGCCGTGTAATTCCCAGGCCTTGTAATTCCCAGGCCTTGTAATTCCCCGGCCATGTAATTCCCCGGCCTTGTGGTTCCCGGGCCGTGTATTTCATTGCCGCGCGACCCGAACCACCCTACATAACAACCGCGGGGCTGCCGGGTGCGTCAGGTCATACATCCCCAGGGCCAGTAAGCATCTCCCTCGGGAACTGGCGCTGCCGGGATCCTGGTCTCGGTATCTGGTGCCCACCTGCACAAGCAGGCTCTGGGAGGATGAAGCACCAACGGCCATGGTGGCTCCGCACAGTTTTTCCTCCATTGACGATGCGAAACGGGTCGATGACGCGAAACGGGCCATGCGCGCCGAGCGCATGGCGGCTCGAGCCGGTCACGACCCCAAAGCCGCCGGCACAGCGCTGACCGCTCTGGTATTACGGGACTGTCCGCCGCCGCCTGATGCCGTGGTGTCCGGTTTCTGGCCGCTCGTTGGCGAGATCGACATCAGGCCGCTGTTGCTCGCGCTGCACGCGCGCGGCCATCCCATCGTCCTGCCGGTCACGCCAAAACACGGCCTGCCGCTGAGCTTCCGCCTCTGGCAACCCGGCGACCCGTTGGTGGCGGAGCGCTTTGGCACCATGCGCCCGACCGGCGAGGAACGCTCGCCGGAGTTTCTGCTGGTTCCCCTGTTGGCGTTCGACCGCCACGGCGGGCGTCTCGGCTATGGTGCCGGCTACTACGACCGCACGCTGCCCCTTCTCACGCCACGTTTCGCCCTGGGCTGTGCCTTCGCGGCGCAGGAGGTGCCGGAGGTGCCGATGGGGCCACGCGACGTTCGCCTCGATGCAGTTGCGACGGAACGCGAGCTGATACGCTGCACGTCGGGCTGACCGGCAGACCGGTACCCCTGCACAATTGTTTCGACCGCTTGCATGAGCCGGCCATCTGTCTCGGATGGTCAGGCATACTTTCAAATGAACTGGAGCCAGTACCTACCGATGAAGCCCGGGTCGCTTCGGCCACGCTGTCATTGCGCGAGAAGCGAAGCAATCCCCGTGTCCTCATCGGCGGAGATTGCGTCGCTGCACTCGAAATGACAGTAGAAGCGGATCGGCCGCAGTTCACCGATGGTGGGTAGTAGGCGCGGCTACATCGGCACTTCGAAACCGGAACAAAGCTCAGGCGAGTGCACCGCCAACATTCCTCCAGGCATTGATACCGCCCTGAATATGGCGTGCCGTGGTGATGCCGGCATCCTGCGCTGCTTGCACGGCCATGGCCGAACGCTCGCCGAAGGCACAGTAGAACAGCAGGCGTTTGCCGGTTGCCTCCGCCAGAACATGCAGCAGGCCACCGGCGCCGATGTTTTCCTGAAGCTCGGGATACGGCGCATGCAGTGATCGCGGGATGCTGCCATGCTTTTCGCGCTCCGCCTTTTCGCGCAGATCGATCAGCACCACGTCGGGTTGCCCGACCAGATCGAGCGCCTGCTGCGCCGAGTAAGCCCAACCGCGGCGAGCGACGTCCTCCTGGTGCAGCCCTTGATGCATGTTCGCGGGAACTGCCACGTCCATCATCTTCGGATTGGCCAGATTGAGGCCGTTCATCAGCGCAATATATTCCTCGGCCGAATTGATCTGCAGCCGCGGATTGTGAGCCCTCTCTTCGGCGATCGTGCTGACGGTGTCACCCTTATAGTCGTGCGCGGGAAATACCAGCGTCTCGTCCGGCAAACGCAACAACCGGCCGAACAGCGACTCATGCTGCGCGCGAGGATCGCCGTTCTGGAAATCGGTGCGCCCGGTGCCGCGGATCATCAGCGTGTCGCCGGTGAACACGCGATCCTGCATCAGAAAACTGTAGGAGTCGTCGGTGTGGCCGGGCGTATACATCGCCTCCATGCTCACGCCCTCGATCCGCAACGGGTCGCCGTCGGCGATGCGCATCGATACCACGTCGACGCTGCTCTGCTCGCCCATCACCGTGATGCAACGCGTGCGATCGCGCAGAGCGCCAAGGCCCGTGATGTGATCGGCGTGCAAATGCGTATCCACTGCTTTGACCAAATGCAGGTCCAGTTCACGCATTAATTGCAGGTAGCGATCGACCCTCTCAAGCACGGGATCGATGATCAGTGCTTCGCCGCCGCGGCGGCTGGCGATCAGATAGGAATAGGTGCAGGAAATCGGTTCAAACAACTGGCGGAAAATCATCGTTCGCCTCTTTGTACCGTTGTGGCCGGGCCTGACCGGGCCACCTGGCGCAGCACGTGCGGACCGAGATGGCCGGCTCGACGGCCGGCCATGACGGATGCGGTACGTCAGCCGACCGGTTGGGCGACCACGCGGAGATACGGCTTCACGGTCGTCCAACCGTTCGGATATTTCGCCGCCGCCTGTTCATTGGACACTGCGGGCGGGATGATCACGTCATCGCCAGGCCGCCAGTTCACTGGCGTCGCCACCGTGTGTTTCGCGACCAGCTGGCACGAATCCAGCAACCGCAGCACCTCGTCGAAGTTGCGACCCGTGGTCATCGGACAGGTCAGCATGGCCTTGACCTTCTTGTCCGGGCCGATGACGAAGACCGATCGCACCGTGGCGTTATCGGCGGCGGTGCGGCCGTCGGAGGTGGTGCCGGCGCCCTCGGGCAGCATATCGTATTCCATTGCCACCTTGAGTTCGGTATCGCCGATCATCGGATAGTTGACAGCGTGCCCCTGGGTTTCCTCGATATCCTGCGCCCACTTCGAATGATTCTCTACCGGATCGACGCTGAGGCCGATGATCTTTGTGTTACGCCGGGCGAACTCGGGTTGCAGGCCGGCCATGTAGCCCAGTTCGGTGGTGCAGACCGGGGTAAAGTCCTTGGGATGGGAGAACAGGATGGCCCACCCGTCGCCGATCCATTGACGAAAATCGATCGTGCCCCAGGTTGTGTTAGCCGTGAAGTTGGGCGCTTCGGCGTTGATTCTCAAAGACGTGCGACTGCTCCTCGTCGATTGTCGTGCCGGACCAGGCCCTGCCGGCGGCAGGCGGTCAGGCACGTGTTGTGTGCAATGACAGGCTGCGCCGCTGCCAACCGGGAGTCCTGAAACGGATCGGAAGAATTTCCGAAATCCTTCCGAAGTGGCTAAGCTCGCCGATGTGATGATTTATGCGCTCGGGCCGTTCCGCCTGGACACCCAGGACAACCTGCTGTTCCGCGGAAGCGAACCCCTGGCGCTCGGTCGGCGGGCGCTTGCCTTGTTGCGCGCGCTGGTGGAACTGCCCGGAGCACTGGTTTCGAAGGATGCGCTGATCGAAGCTGCATGGCCCGGCCAGGCGGTCGAGGAGAGCAACCTCACCGTTCAGATCGCTGCGTTACGCAAGGTTCTCGGCGAGGTTCCCGGTGGCGACCGCTGGATCGAGACCATGCCACGCCGCGGCTATCGCTTCATTGCCCCGGTTGTCGAAGAGGACGCGAACGGCATCACGCCATCGCCAATCGACGCCACACAAGTCCAGGCGCCACGCGCATGCGCCGAGGCCGAACGTCGGCAGATCACCGCCATGTCCTGCGAGTTGGTAGGTACGTCGGACCCGCTGACGGCGTCGGCCTTGACGACCTGCGCAACGCAATCGCAGCGTTTCAGCGTTGCGTTGCAGAAACGGTCGGGCGGCACGGCGGGTTCGTGGTCGACCAGCTCGGCAATGCCGCGCTCGTCCTCTTTGGCTATCCGGTGGCGCAGGAACATGACGCCGAGCAAGCGGTCCGCTCTGGGCTTGCCTTATGCGCGGCGGTCGGCACCGCGAGACCTGGCGCGAATGCGCCGCCGCTGAGAAATCGTGCGAATGCGCCGATGCCGGGAAATGGCACGAATGCGCCGCGGCTGAGAAACCATGCGGACGTGCTGCTGCAATGCCGGGTGGGCATCACGACCGGCATGGCGATCATCGGTGACCTCCCCCCGGACGGCGCGAGCAAGGACCGCGAAATCGTTGGCGACACTCCGAACCTGGCAATGCAGCTTCGGCTATCGGCGCAACCGGGCATCGTGGCGATCGAGCCGGTCACGCGGCGCCTGATCGGCGGCCTGTTCGAATGTCGCGATCTCGGCACGATCGCAGCCACCGGCGGCGCCGAGCCCGTGCGCGCCTGGCGAGTACTGGGCGAGACCGTCACCGTAAGCCGCTTCGAGGCGCTGCGCGGGCCGGCGTTGACGCGTCTGGTCGGCCGCGAGGAGGAGATCAGCCTGCTGCTGCGCCTCTGGTCGCGTGCCATGGCCGGCGAGGGTCAGGTCGCACTGGTCTCGGGCGAAGCCGGCCTCGGCAAGTCG
>Ga0187879_10000797_pt1 | contig 21122 bp, 21 predicted proteins | sample June2016WEW_19_1_FD_132423 | JGI IMG/M metagenome (GOLD analysis project Ga0187879, IMG submission 132423) | Peatland microbial communities from SPRUCE experiment site at the Marcell Experimental Forest, Minnesota, USA - June2016WEW_19_10 | ecosystem: Environmental > Terrestrial > Soil >... | reverse complement strand
TGGTTTGAGCCGCACGCATTGGGGCAGGAAGGTTTGTGTGTCGCCATGGCGTACCGTGGCCGCAGACACGTTCGGTCGTCACACCGTCGCTGGTACGGGCCGGACGGACCAAAATCGACCGCTTGCCCTCGCCGGGGTTCAAAGCAACCGGCGACCTCCAGCCAACCACATTGTTCGTCAGCGTAAGGCTTCGCCAGGCATGCCAAGGCCGGAGCGAGATGGATCAGACTAACTGTCCAGCTCGCTATCCCAATACAGGTAATCACGCCAGTCTTCATGCAGGTAGTTGGGCGGAAACGCCCGTCCATTGTCCTGCAATTCCCAGGTGGTCGGCTGCCGCGGCGCCAGCCGTGGGAACATCTTGCATTCCTTGGGCAACCGGGAACCTTTGCGCAGATTGCATCCCCCACACGCGGTCACCACGTTTTCCCACGTGGTGCGGCCGCCTCGGCTGCGCGGGATCACGTGGTCGAAGGTTAAGTCCGGCGTCGGCCGCCGCTCGCCGCAATACTGGCAATGGAAGGCATCGCGCAGAAACACGTTGAACCGAGTAAACGCCGGCCGCCGCGCCGACGGGATATACTCCTTCAACGCAATCACGCTCGGCAGCCGCATCGTCACACTAGGCGAGCGAACCTCGGTCTCGTATTCGCTCAACACCGAGACGCGGTCCATGAACACGGCCTTGATCGCATCCTGCCACGACCACAGCGACAGCGGGAAATACGACAGCGGACGGAAATCCGCGTTCAACACCAGCGCGGGAAAGTGAAATCCGCCGTCAGGCACGGAGCGACCCTTTGCGTCCGGGCGCCAACCCGGGCCGGGTCATGGAACGTCGACCCGTCCATTGCCGCGCCGCCAAATTATCCACAGGCTTACGCCCGTACGGCTTATGGCAGAGCCCTGGAGTCGCCGCAACAAGAGCGACTCGGCCCTGTCCGGGTTTCATGGCTTCGTCATGCAAACGCCCGCTGCAACGCCAGAGCCCCCATCGCGATACCGGAATCATCGATCCCGTGGCCAAGCTTCGGAACATACAGGGCTTCGACCGGCACCCCGGCCGCCTGCAACGCTGCCTCGGCTTCGCGGGAGCGGTGGACCGGGACCTGACCATCCGCTTCACCATGCACGATCAGTACGGGGGCTTTGTTCCGCAGCTCCGCCGCCAAAATTTCCGGCGCAATCAGGGCACCAGAAAATGCCAAAATCGCCCGCGGTGCGACCGGCCGGCGCAGACCGGCGAACAGTACGGTCATGGCGCCCTGGCTGAACCCGATCAGAGCGCAGGCGTCCTCCGCCAGTCCGAGCCGATCCAGTTCGGCATCGACGAATGCGTTCAACAGCCCGGCAGCACGGCGGGCTCCCTCTACCATCACCTCGGGGCGTCGGTCGCTCACCGCCCACCATTGGCGGCCGAATCCCGAGTAATGCTCGTCCGGCGCGTTCACCGAGGCGAACAGCGCGTCCGGCACGGCGTCGGCCCAGGCGGGGGCGAGATCGATTAGGTCATAGGCATCGGCGCCGAGGCCGTGGCACAGCACCACCAGTTGTTTCGGGGTGCCCTTTGAGGCAGGTCCCCAGTGCACGGCTTCCAGCAGCTCCGGCATGATGCGCTCCTGTTGCTTTGGTTTCAGCCCGTGCTCTGCGGCCTTGACCAGGCCCGGCACCCCGGGCCACTCCGTTTTCACGGGTCTGGCTGCCGGTTTCCTCCGCGCCACGTTGCCAGTCCCGTTCTCCGGGTCAAGTCCCGTTCTCCGGGTCAAGTCCCGGCCGATGCAAGCCACGCTGGCGAAGGCGGACGCCGGCCCGATAGTGACGCACGCTGTCAGCGGATAAGGTAACGGACTCCGATGTCCATCGTTACGCGATTTGCGCCCAGTCCGACCGGGTATTTGCATGTCGGGCACGCTTACTCCGCGTTGCTCGCGTGGCGGCGTGCACGGGCGGCCGGGGGACGGTTTCTGCTGCGGCTGGAGGATATCGACCCGGTTCGCTGCCGGCCTGAATTTGCCACCGCGATCCTGGAGGATCTGGCGTGGTTTGGCCTCGACTGGGACGGTCCGGTGCGAGTGCAGTCTGAACACCTGGGCGATTATGCTGCGGTCCTCGACAGTCTGCGGGCGAGGGGGCTGATTTATCCGTGCTTTTGCTCCCGCACCGACATTCAGCGGCGCGTGATCGCAGCCGCTCCACACGGGCCGGATGGCGGACCGGTGTATCCCGGCACATGCCGCGGCATGTCGGAGGCGGAACGTGCCGCCAGGGCAAACCAACCACATGCACTGCGTCTGGATATGGCGCGCGCGCTGATCCCGGGTCTGACCTTCGAGGAGGAAGGCGAGGGCATCATCGTCGCCGATCCCGCCCGCTTCGGCGACGTTGTGCTGGCACGGAAAGATACGCCCACCAGCTATCATCTTTGCGTCACGCACGACGATGCATTGCAGGCCGTGAGTTTGGTAACGCGCGGCGAGGACCTGCAGCAGGCAACTCATTTGCATCGGTTGTTGCAGGCGTTGATGGGCTGGCCGACACCGGTTTACGCGCATCACCAGTTGCTGACCGACGCCGTGGGACGGCGGCTGGCCAAGCGGGACAAGGCTGTGACTTTGCGGGAGTTGCGAGCGGCCGGCGTGCGGGCGGACGAAATCCGGGACCGGTTGCTGGCCGGTTCGGCGGTGGCATCGGTGACCTGGATGGCGAACCTGACCCGCTGACGGCGTGACCACGACGGCGCTCGTGCAAGGCGTCAGAGACCCGCGCGTTCTTCGTCTGCCGGGATCAGTGCATGGATGGCCCATGCACCCAGCAGCGAGGCCAGGGCGGCGGCGAGGAATGCCGACGGCGGCGACCACGCCACGAGTATCCCGCCCAATACGGTGCCAATCGGGAATCCGGACATATTCAGGCTCATGGATACCGCCAGGACGCGGCCGAGAACTGCGTGGTCGGTGCGCCGCTGCCGCAAGGTGAGCACACCGATATCGATGGGACCGGCAAGCAGACCCGCCAACAACAGACCGCATACCAGTACTGGGCTGAACCCGGTGGCGGCAAACCCTACGCCGAACGCGGTGACCACCATACTCAGTGCCATCCCGCGCACTTCCCTGCCAACCATCCCAAGCTGGCCGGAAACCAACGCGCCGATCCCTCCGGTAACCCCGATGCCGGCCCAAAGCAGGCCGGAGACCGATTCCCAGGTGCCGACGGGAAAGCTCCGAGCCACCGCAACCGGCAAAGCGACCCAAAGCATGCCCCAGGTGACCATGTTCAGGGCGTAACCGACGGCGAGACCGCGCAGCACCGGACGAGCAACGACGAAACCCAGACCTTGCAGCGCCTGCCTGAGAAAACCCCGGGATGGCCGGGATATGGGTGTGATCCCCCGGATCAGCGCGATGCAAAGTGTCGCTGCGGCATAAGCGGATGCGATGGCAACAAAGGCGGTGAACGGCCCGGCGAACCCGATCAACAGACCCGCGAGCGACGGTCCGGCCACATCAACGATGGCGTGGATTGCGGTATCCAACGCGTTTGCCCGGTCAAGTGCTTGCGCCGGTACCAGGCGCGGCAGCAGAACCCGGACGCCGGCTGCGCTCAATGGGCTGCTGAGCGCATAGACCACCGCCACCACCAGCAAGGTCGGAAGCGTGGCCCAGGTAGCTCGGATGCAGACGGCGAGCGCCAACGCCATGGCGGCGCTGAGGGCCAAATCCGCGACAATGCCTTTTATCACTCCCGCTCGATCGAGCCACGTACCGGCAAGCGGACTGATCAACAGTCCGGGTGCCACGGCAGCAAAGGCAACCCAGCCCGCGATGGCGGGTGATCCGAACGCTGCCAACGCGTGGAACACGATGGCGATTGCAAACATTCGATCGGCCAGGCGGGATAAACACGTGGCCCACAGCAACGCGAGCACGTTGGGCAGCCGAATCAGCTGCCCGTACGAAATGGGCCTGTCGTCCATGCGCCGACCGTAACATTGGCCGGCGCTGAGTGGCAGCCACGCAGCGGCTCAGGCCGCCTTGACATCACCGATGAACTGCCGGACTTCGCCGCTGAGTTGGTCGGACTGGCGGGACAGGTCGGAGGCGGCGCCGAGTACGTCTGAAACCGCCGTCCCGGTTTGCATTGCGCCGCGGCTGACCCCACTGATGTTGTTGCTCACGCGCTGCGTGGCCATCGCTGCCTCGTGCACATTGCGGGCGATCTCCTGTGTTGCCGCGCCCTGCTCCTCGACCGCAGAGGCGATTGTTGTGGCGATCTGGCTCAGTTCACCGATGGTGTGGGAGATCGCCTCGATCGCGGTCACCGCCTCTTTGGTCGCCACCTGAATTTGCGCAACCTGTTGGCGGATATCGTCCGTGGCCTTCGCCGTCTGGTTCGCCAGGCCTTTCACCTCGGCAGCAACCACGGCGAAGCCCTTGCCGGCATCGCCGGCACGTGCCGCCTCGATCGTGGCGTTCAGCGCGAGCAAATTGGTCTGTCCGGCGATCGCGCTGATCAGACTGACCACCTCGCCGATCTTTTGCGCACCTTCCGCCAGCGTCTTGACAATGCCGTCGGTGCGATTGGCGTCCGCCACGGCCCGGTCGGCGATTTCCGACGACTGGGTCACCTGGCGGGCGATTTCGCCGACCGAGGCGGACAATTCCTCGGCCGCGGAGGCAACTGTCTGGACGTTGACGCTTGCCGTTTCAACCGCGCCGGCGACGTCGGCGGCCTGCCTCGTGGTTTCACTGGTGGTTTCCGACAAGGAACGCGCGGTGGCTTCAAGCTTGGTCGCCGCCGACGCGACCAGCCCGACGAGGCCGGCGGTCTTTCCCTCGAACTCGCGCAACAAGGTGTCGACCTGTTTGCCGCGCTGCGCCTTTTCCCTCAGCACCGCGTCCTGATACACGGTAATCGCGATGTCCATGTCGAGCATGACGGCGGAATTCACCGCGTTGATGAGCGGCGCGAGCTTGCCGGGAGACCAGCGATGAGTGCGCAGCGCCACTGTGATCAGGCGATTGAGAACATAGGTGTAGCCGCCGATGTACCAACGCGGCTCAAGCCCGATCTTGTGGTGTGCCTGACCGATTGTCTGCACGCCCGAGAGCCAGGCAGCGTCGAAGCGTCCGGTGAACAGCCGTCGCCAATGCGCAGCCTGCGACTGCTTCAGGCGAGGCAACTTGTCGCCGACCATCTTCTTCAGTGGCGGGAATGTCGTCACATGTTGATAGAACCCATCCAGGATCGCTGGTAGTTCCGGCTCGATGGCGGGCCAGAATGCGGTCAGCAAGGCACATGCCGTCGGGTCAAGCCCGATGAAGCGGGTCCGGGTTACAATATCGTCGTCGTTCGGTTGTGCCATGGCATCACGCTCCTGAGCCGCCGGTTCCCCTGTACGTTCGGTCAGCCAGGCGGGCGTTGCGCGAGTATCGCGATGGATGATGAACAGGCGGTAAACGTGTCAGGGTCGCAAGTGAAATTCCGCGCGCGATTTTTGGATTTCCGCCAGTCGCGTGAGGCACCGCCAGGACCTAAGCAAACCTCTCGAGGTTTGCGCACAGATCAAAGCCTGAGCGGGCCTGCGTCACTGAAATCCCGACCAACTGGTCCGTGTCGCTGCCCGCGAGAGCCTGCTTAGGTCGCGCCGTGCCATGCGCGATCTTCCCTCATTGTCTGCCCGGGACGAGGATGGACACGCCGCAGCACGGTCGTCCGCCGTCCCGCGCTGCATTTGCCGGGAGACCCGCGATGTGCCGCATCATTGACATTGTCCCTGATCGCTACCGAGTTGGAGGCGCAGGGTGACCAGGCGCCGTCCCGTGAACCATAGTGACCCAATTCGCCTGCCGCCGCCGCATCCGATGGCGCGGCGCGCGGCATTGCCATGGCATCAACCGAAATCCGTGCAGGACGACGCGACCGCCGCTGATGCGGTTCGGGCGATCGTCCAACATGCGAGTTACCGTGAGGCCGATCGGGATGTGGACTTCCTGGCGCAGAACGATACCAGAGGGGTGCGGCTGCAACTCGACTACCTAAAGGCTGAGTTGTTGCTGACCGAACATGGCATTGCCCATACGATTGTCGTGTTCGGCGGCACCCGCGTCGCCGAAAAGCGGGCGGCGCGGCGTCAGGCCGCTGCCTGCGCCGCGGATCATGCAGCCAATCCGGAGGAGGCCGCCGCACGACGCCGGCTTTCGATCGCCCGGAGGGTCGAGGCGAACAGCCGGTATTACGACATTGCCCGCGCGTTCGGCGGCCTGGTTGGCGCAGCCTCGACCCGTGCCCGCGGCGGGCGCATCACGGTGATGACCGGCGGCGGGCCCGGTATCATGGAAGCCGCCAATCGCGGCGCCCACGATCTCGGCTGCAAATCAGTCGGGCTCAATATTTCGCTGCCGCATGAGCAATACCCTAACCCGTACGTGGCGCCCGAACTGTGTTTTAACTTTCATTACTTTGCCATTCGGAAACTTCATTTCCTGTTGCGCGCCCGGGCGCTGGTGGTTTTCCCCGGTGGCTATGGCACATTGGATGAATTGTTCGAGGTGCTGAATTTGGTGCAGACCCGCAAGATTGCTCCACTGCCCGTTGTTCTGGTCGGCGAGGCGTATTGGCGGCGCGTGTTCGATCCGGATTTCCTGGTCGACGAAGGCATGATCGACCCGGAAGATCGCGAATTGTTCTGGTTTGCGGAAACCGCCGAGGAAACCTGGCACGGCATCCTGCGCTGGTACGAAGGCGCCGGCGCGCCGCTGCTGGAACCGGACACAAACCAGGGACCAGGGGCATGAAACTGTCATTCCACGGGGCAGCACGGACAGTTACCGGCTCCTGCCACCTGGTCGAAACCAACGGTCACCGCGTGTTGATCGATTGCGGCATGCTGCAAGGCGGCCGCGAGATCGAACAGGAGAATGCGGAACCGTTTGGTTTCGATCCGGCTGGTGTCGATACCGTATTGCTCACGCATGCCCATCTCGACCATTGCGGACGGCTGCCATTGCTGGTGAAGCAGGGGTTCCGCGGCAAGATCATTGCCACTGCAGCAACCCGGGATCTCGCTCGCCTCGTGCTGCTGGATGCCGCGCATTTACAGGAGGAGGAGGCCCGCCGTCGCGCCCGTCACCACCGGGACGCCGCGCCGTTATATTCGCTGATCGATGCGATGGACGCACTGGATCGGTTCGATCCTGGCGTGGCATATGGCGACATCGTCACGATCGCGGACGGACTCAGTGCGACGTTCCACGACGCCGGGCACATTCTTGGTTCGGCGAGCATTGCGCTGGAGGCACGGGAAGCGGACGCCACGCGACGGGTCCTGTTCTCCGGTGATATCGGTGGCGCCGGGCGGCCGTTGCTCGGCGCACCCGCGCCACCGCCGGAAGCCGATGCCGTCGTGATGGAGACGACATATGGCGACCGGCAGCACAGGTCGTACCAGGACTCAGTGGAGGAGTTTCTGGCTGCAATCGAGGACACGTTCACCCGGGGCGGCAATGTGATCGTGCCGACCTTTGCGCTTGAGCGCGCGCAGGAGATTTTATACGTCATTCAGGGCGGTATCGCGTCAGGACGGTTGAAGCCGTCGGTGCAGGTATTTCTCGATTCGCCGATGGCGATCTCGGCGACGGAGATTTTCGAGCGCCATCCGGAATGTTATGGTCCCGATCTCGCCACATTATTCCGACATGGCCAGGATCCCTTCCAGGTTCCTGGGCTTCATTTCACTCGCGATACATCGGAGTCGATGGCGATCAATCGGATCGTTGGCGGTGCGATCATCATTGCCGGATCAGGGATGTGTACGGGCGGCCGGATACGGCATCATTTGCAGCACAATCTCTGGCGGAGGCAGGCTTGTATCGTGTTTGTCGGTTTTGCCGGGACGGGAACGCCGGCGCGGCAGATTATCGATGGTGCAAGCGAGATTACGCTGTTCGGCGAGACAATCCCGGTTCGGGCGAAAGTGCACACCATAAACGGCTTCTCCGCCCATGCTGATCAACAGGAATTGTTAGTGTGGAGGCGGGCCATTGGCGGGGGCGGCACCACGTTTCTGGTGCATGGCGAGCTGCCGGCGATGACGGCATTTGCATCGCAGTTGACGGTGGGGCGGGTGGAGATGCCGGTGTTGCACCAGCAGTTTTCACTGTGAGCATCGCCTGGCACGGTACGGCTAAGGTTCGGCAGCGGCGCAGTACGCGAACAAATAATGACCAAACCAGGAACGTTCGGAATCAAGTGCACACGCGGCGCTTGCAGCGTGATCCGCGGTATACGGCAAGGCCCGGAAAGCGATTTTCAGCCGCCCGCTAAAGCCTGCGCACCGGCACCGCGCCGGGCTGGTTCGCTGACCGCACGAGACTTCGGTCAAAGGTCACGAACTCGGCACAGCCGGCGGCCTTCGCCAAATGCAGTGCATTGGCAAAGTCCATCCCACCCTCAAGCCAATCCAGTGCCTGGGCGACCAGCGCCGGATCCTCCATCGTGACCTGCGGTAGCCCGGCGAATCCACGCAAAGCCGGTGCGATCTGCGCTGCCCCGTAACCGTATACGCTGCGCAGGACCCACTCGGTTTCGAGCAAGACGGTCAGACAGACAAACACCGATTCGGCATCGATCAGGGCTCGCGCGCGCGCAGACTGAGCCGGGTGATCGCCGGTCAGGTAGCGGACGATCAAGGTTTTATCGATCGCGAGCATGACGCTGCTTCATCCCCTCTTCGCCGCCGAATTTCATTTCCGCCACAGTCTTCGGTCCGCCACGCCGGGGCAGGGAACCGAATACATCCTGCGCCCGGGTTGGCGAGAACACCGATGCCGCCTTCAACAAGACGCCATCTCCGGTACTCTCGACCATCAGGCGGGTGCCGGAATCCCAACGATGTTGGTCGCGGATGGCTTTTGGCAGGATGACCTGGCCCTTGGTCGATACAACGGTGGTGAGCCGCATCGGCGCAGTCATTGTCTCTTTCCTTTCGGTTGGTAAGGCACAATCTTACTTAATAAGACATGCGGAGGACACTGGTAAGACACAAGTGGGGTATAGTTGGACTTTGTAAGACACAGGTAAGCTCCACGGGCGGACTTAGTGATACAAGCCTGGCGGACAACGCACATCGGCACGATCATGTTACGATGATCCCAATCGTTGGCGGGGACTGCCCGACCCATGCTGCAACGTCGCGGCAAGCCACGCAGGTCAGACCAGCCCACCTGCCACTGCGCCACTCATGCAGGTCGCCAGCGTTCCAGCCAGAATCGAGCGCATGCCCAGAGCCACGACCTCATGCCGCCGCTCCGGCACCATGGCGCCGAGCCCACCGATCATGATCCCGAGACTGCCGAAATTGGCGAAACCACACAGTGCGTAGGTCAAAATCATGCGGGTCCGGGGCGCAAAACCATCCGGCGGCAGGCGAGAAAAATCCAAATAGGCCACGAACTCATTCAGTACGGTCTTGGTTGCCATCAACGAAGCTGCCGCCCGGGTATCAGCCCAGGGCACACCGATCAGCCACATGACCGGGCGAAACGGCAGAGCGAACAGCCGCTGCAAAGTAATTGGCGTACCGCTCCAATCGGGGAACAAAGCCAGAATCATGTTCCCTAGCGTCACCATCGCGACCGTTACCAACAAAGTTGCCAAAATCGCCGCCAGGATCGGCACTCCGTCCATGGTGCCTTTGACCAGCGCGTCGATTGGCCCGGTTGGCTTGTCCTCGATGAAGAAGCTCATCTCACCCGGCTCCGGCTCACCAAACGGCACCATCAGCGCTGCCACCGCGAGTGCGGCAGGCGTCGAAATCACCGATGCGATCAGGATGTTGCCCATCGCGTTTGGCACCGCCTGCGCCAGGAACGACGCATAGATCACCATGACCGTACCGGCGACTCCGGCCATCCCACAGGTCATCAGTGCAAACAGCTCACCTCGTTGCATCCGCGCCAGATAAGGCCGGACCAGCAACGGGGCCTCAACCATGCCGACGAAGACGTGCACCGCAGAGCCAAGAGCCAGCGGCCCGCCAATACCGAGCACCCGGCGCAGCAAGCGGGCAAACAGCCCGGTGATGAACTGCAAGACACCCCAATGGAACAACAGCGAGGCCAATGCGCTGATGGTCAGCACCAGCGGCAGCGCCTGAAACGCAAGTATGAAACTGGCGCCCGGGTGCGACTCGGCGAACGGCAACGGCGGACCGGCGAGGTAGCCGAACACGAACCCGGTCCCGGCCTCGGTCGCCCGATTGAGCGCCGAAGCAGCATCGTTCAGGACAAACATCACCCGGTTGGCACCCGGAATGACGATCAGCACCAAAGCCGCGGCAAGCTGCAACACGAGCCCGCCCGCGACGGTACGCCAACGAATGTTGCGCCGGTCCTCGCTGCACAACCAGGCAATGAACAACAGCCCGAAGACGCCCAGATATGCGCGAGCCATGCCACCCTCTCCCCCACCCCACGCCGCTCTCATGAAGCGGACAATGTGATCAGGCTCCAGTTAGCGCCACCAGGTCGCAGATGACAGGCCCGGATCTCGTGCAACGCGATTGAGCATGACCTCGCGATTCCGGGCTTGTATGAACGGCCGATGGACGCTTTGAACGAATTCGGCCTGGTCGCTGTCCTGGCGATGTTGGTCTGCTACGCGTTTGAGGACCGTTCACCATGGTGGGTCCTCGGATTCGCCGCTTCCTGTGTCCTGGGCTCGACCTACGGCTTCCTGCAAGGCGCCTGGCCGTTCGGCATGGTTGAGGCGATCTGGTGCCTGGTCGCAATCAATCGTTGGCGCGTCAGACAGTGGCCACGCAGTCGATCTCCAGGTTGAATGGGCCTGGCGATGCGGCGACGCACGCAAGATGCGCGCCGGAGGATCGACAGGAATATACCGATTATAGACCCGGTTGACTGTTTCGGCATGTGCCACGTCATCGACATAAACGTTGCACTTCGCGACCTTGGTCAGGCACGAACCGGCGGCCTCCAGGGTGGTCCGCATATGGTCGAGCACGATTTCCGTCTGCCGCTCGATACTTGCCGACACCACCTCGCCGTTTTCGCCGAATGGTGGAAATCCCGAAACAAAAACCAGATCACCACCCGGACTGCCGGTGAAGCCTGGATACCGCGCGCCTTGACGTAAGCGGCAACCGAATCGGGAGCAATGATGGTGCGCGTCATTGTTGAATTCTTCCGTTGGACAGGGAGAACATCGACGCGGGGCGGGCCGGAAACAAGCGGACGCGACGGCGGCGAGTTCTACCGGCGAAATGTCCGAGAAACCCTGTTGCATAGGAAGAATTTAGCACCGCACGCAGGCGGGACACTACGGCCGCAGCCGAAGTATCCCGCGCCGTGTCATGCGGCCGAGCGCATGCCTTGCCGGCCGGATGGCCGCGACTGCCAGCGTCCCGGACCGCCACGGCGGTTTTGTGGGGGTTGCGGGCGAGATTGCTGCGTCTCGGGTGGGATATCGCCGACGACGGGAATTTTCTCTCCCATCAATCGCTCGATTTGCCGCAGCGTCGACCGCTCCGCCGGGTCGCAGAACGCGATCGCAATGCCTTCGGCGCCGGCGCGGGCGGTGCGGCCGATGCGGTGGACATAGCTCTCAGGCTCGGCAGGCAGGTCGAAATTGATCACATGCGACACGCCGGTCACGTCGATCCCGCGGGCGGCGATGTCGGTGGCGACCAGCACCCGTGCACGACCGGTGCGGAAGTCACGCAGTGCCCGTTCACGCTGCGGCTGGCTTTTGTTGCCGTGGATTGCATCGACCTGAACGCCGGTCGCTTCCAGTTTCTCGGCGACCTTGTTGGCGCCGTGTTTGGTGCGGGTGAACACCAGGACCCGCTTGAACGCGGGTTCCCGCAACAGTTCCGCCAGCAATGCCTGCTTGCCCGAGGCCGTCACGAACCGTACCGACTGGGCGATTTTCGGCGCAGTGGCCTCTTCGCGGGCGATTTCGACCCGGACCGGATCGCGCAGCAGGCCGGCAGCCAGTTGGGCGATCTCAGCGGGCATGGTCGCCGAGAACAATGCCGACTGCCGGCGCGTGGGAAGCGCGCTCACAATGTGGCGGATGTCCTTGATAAAGCCCAGGTCGAGCATGCGATCGGCTTCGTCGAGTACGAAGCGCTCCGTCGTGGCGATCGACAGTTCCCGCGTGTTCATCAGGTCGCGGACCCGGCCAGGCGTGCCGATGACGATTTCGGCGCCTCGCCGCATGGCCTCGCATTGGCGGAAGCGGCTGGCGCCGACGATGATTACGACGGTGCGGATACGGGCGCCGGCAGCCACCGATCGAATGGCCTCATCGATCTGAAGGGCGAGTTCCCTGGTTGGCGCCAGGATCAACGCGCGGGTCTGGAATGGCGCCGGACGCCGAGGCTCCGCCATCAGATAGGTCAGGATCGGCAGAGCAAAGGCGAAGGTCTTACCGCTGCCGGTTTGCGCAATGCCCAGAAGATCGCGGCCCTTGAGCAGCGGTGGGATGGCATCGAGCTGGATTGGGGTGGGAGTAGTGAATTTGTGCGCGGTCAGCGCCTGCAACAGGCTATCGGGCAGGCCGAGGCCTGCGAAGTTCGGACTTGTCACGAGGGATAAATGCTCCAGCACCAGCCGTGCCGGTGCCTGTTGTCCATGTCCCAGCGCGATCCAATGGGGACGGACGGTCGGTGGATGAGAAACTCCTGGAAGACGTCCGGGCCGGACTCAAGGCAAGGGCGTCAATCACGCGATCCTGGAATGACGAGGCCTATATCGTGGTGCAGCGCGGCAGATGCAAGGGAATTCGGCGGACACGGTTGTCTGTCACCGAAATGTCGCCTGGTCGCATGATGAAACGAGCCTAAAACTGGCGCCCGGGCGCGAGGCATTGACTGGCAGTCAATAAGGATTGGCAGTCAATAAGGATTGGCAGTCAATAAGGATTGCCAGTCAATAAGGATTGCCAGTCAATAAGGATTGGTTGTCGTTTCACCGCCGGGTTGGCCCCCGTCGGGAGGGTGTCCGGTTCGTCGCGATCAGGCATTATTCGGTTGATTAGCAATGCACCACCCTGCACGCGCCCAATCCCCACTTATCCGGCCCCACTTATCCGGTCGACTTGCGTGGCCGTCCACCATTCCGTCCATTCCGACGAGCCGCTTCCGCCTTTAGCGGCGATGTTGCACGGCCGGCGCGTGATGCCCGCATGCGATCCATAAAGGCTTTCGTCCCGAACAGGCCCGCCAAAAGACCGGGAACACTCAGATCGACGTCGAGATTTTCCCAGTGCAGGCCATACCCATTGCCAAGAATTTTAAGCGACGCGAGATCTGCGTCTGACGCGTGCTCCAACCCTTCGGCAATTCGCGCGGGAAAGGCGAATGTGCAGCCATTTTCCAGGTCGACCAACACGCGCCCTGTTTTGCGGTCGTAGTGCACTGCCTTTGCGCGCGGTTCTGTCGCCACCCGTTTAACACCGCGGCGTTTGGCCGCGTCGAACATGTGATCCAGATCATCCGCCATGCATTCTTCTCCAGGCCTCCTGCGGCGCCTGATGATGGTCGCGCGCCTCGATCAGTATACGTCTAAGGTCTGCCCGCGAAATGTTTCGCTCCCACGTGACGTGGGCGCCTCCGTCAGCCGCGAGATCAATCTTTGCCTCTCCTCCGTGTCCGAATACATGGACGTGCGGAGGCGTATGATCATTCGCGAAGATCACGAACCGAAACCCGAATGCGTAGTGCACCGTGACCATTGGGCAAGATAACCCATCGAAGTTCGGTTTCCAACGCCCCTTGCGGCGCCGGTGAACGTGCAGCTCACCTGACTACCGCTCGTCGCAAGTAACGGCGGTTCCACCTAACTGCCTTCACCCCTGGCCGCCGCTGCTCGACGTTCCCGCGCAAACGGCGGAAGCTCCAACCCGACCCCGCGCAAATGACTGAACAAAATACGCAACTTCGTCTGATCCGCCTCCGGCAACGGCGGTTTCAAAATCGAAGCAATATTCGCCCTCAAATGCTCCGGATCCCCGGTCCCAAACAGCATCACATCCACCCCCGGCTCATGCCGCACGTACCGGTAGGCCGCGTCGGTCACCGAGCTTGCCCCATCCGGATGCACCAAAAATCCCAACGGCTCATCGCTCGCTGCCAGCTCCGCCGGCACCAGCCCCTTTGCCGCGAGGTCTTTCATGGTATCGGAAAGCTGCTCGGGCCGCGCGAATATGCTGCGCACCGCGAACATCATCAGCGTCCCGACCTTGTTCTTCAAGGTCAACGGAAACACCTGCTCCCGCGCCACCTGGGCCATCAGATTGAACGCGAACATCGCGGTATCCCACGGTGTGTCCGCTGCCGCCCTTTGCATCATCACTTGCTCGTGATCGTTCGGCGACGTCTCCGTGATGCCGAGGAAACGAAATTTCCCCTTCTGCTTCTCCCGCAACAATGCCGGAACGATCTCGTTCCGCACGTAGTCATACGCCGCCGGCGGCACCGCATGCAGTTGGAACACGTCGACGTAATCGAGACCCAGACGGGTCAGCGACCCATCCAGACTCTGCAGGATTTTCGCCACCGTGAACGCCGGATCGTTGATCGGTTTCGACGCCTTGGTGCACACCACGACGCTGTCGCGCGCCACACCTTGCAATGCCCGCCCGACCACTGGCTCGGTGCCGTAGACCGCCGCGGTATCGATCAGGTTGACCCCGAGGTCGAGTGCCTGACGGATGATGCCGACCGCGTGATCCTCGGACTGCCCGATGCCGATGCGGCTGAAGCCGCCGGTGCCAAGGCCAGCGACACTGACCCGAAGGCCGGTGCGGCCCAGAGTGGTATAGTCCATCATTGGCTTCCTATGCTGATTGACGGCAACTCTACCAGGGACAGTCATGACGCGACAGATTGAGGTCATAGGCCATCGCGGCGCGCGCGGCCTGTTCCCGGAAAATACCATCGAGGGCTTTCGTAAGTGCCTTGCTCTGGGCTTGCGGTCGTTCGAACTGGACGTGGGGATGACTGCGGACGGCGTCGTGGTCGTCAGCCACGACCTGGCACTGAACCCGTTTATCACCCGCGACGCCGCCGGCAACTGGCTGCGCAGCAACGGACCGCTATTGCACCGCCTGACGTTCGACGCTCTGCAATCCTATGACGTAGGCCGCATCCGGCCGGCGACGCCGTATCGGTTGCTGCATCGCGTCCAGCGAGGTCAGGACGGCGCGCGTGTTCCTTCCCTTAAAGAGGTTCTCCTGCTGTCATCCGAGTGCCGCTTTATCATTGAGTTGAAGACCGACCCCGGGCACCGCGATTGGACCGCCAGTCCAACCGCAATGGCGGAGGCCGTGCTGGCAGTGGTGGATCGGGCTGGCGCTGCCGATCGCGTCAGCATTGAGTCCTTTGACTGGCGTGGCCCATGCCATGTCAGGCGCATCCGACCGGAGGTGCAAACTGCCTGGCTCACACGGGACGAAACCGTGCGGCATGCCGCACTGTGGTGGGATGGCGTCACCCCGGCAGACTTTGCAAACTCAGTGCCGGCGGCAGTCGCCGCCCAGGGAGGCCGAATCTGGGCTCCGGCGTGGGAAACCGTAACCCGAGCGTTGGTCGCAGAGGCGCACGATCTTGGGTTGCGGGTGATCCCATGGACTGTCAACCGTCGTGCGGCTTTGCGGCGAATGATCGGTTGGGGCGCCGACGGTGTTATCACCGATCGGCCGGATATCGCTCTATCCGTCACCGCCGAGCGGGATCAGGTTTAGCCCAGAGCTTGCCCCATGTTACTCGGACAGATCATAGAAATTCGCCGAGACCGACGCCCGTTCCAGCAAAGCTTGCAATCGTGGGTTGTCCTTGCTGTCTGGCTCGGTCAGTTGCTTCATTGGGATGAAGAACTCGTGCGCGTGCGGCAGTTGATGACGCGCGAAACCGGCATAATGCTGATCTTTAAGTCCGTATAGTACTCGCATCTCGCGCACCGGAATCGCCACGGGGATCGTGAGTTCATATCGGAATACTCCGGTCGCCCGCCAACGCGGCGTCGGGTCGTTCGCTGCAACCGGAGCCAGCAGCCAGGGGACCGGGCAGACCGCCAACAATGAATGCGTACTCGGCGCAAAACGCGAGCGCTTATCAAGCAGATTCTGTAATGTGCTGCAGGCCTCGACAGCGAAAATGTCAACGTACGGCTCCTCGAACGTGCCACCGAAATTGAGCCACAAGCCGTCCGGCAATGTCCGCAATTTCGTGCTGCCCGGAAGCTTAAGGAACGGGTTGCATCCACCAGTGTTCTCTGATGGCCGCCCGCGCAGCCAACTTTCCTTGCCGCGGCGCGGCTTAAGTCCAGGCGGTCGTTGTGGCCAGAGCCTCAGGCTCTCCTTGACCATCGTGTCGAGTAACAGACGGTCTTTCATGATCCCCTCCGTCGGCATAATTTATAATTTATATGCAACCTATAATTGTATGTATCAGGTTATCCACACCCTGTGGAAAATTTCTCTGGCCGTTTACCGTTAATTCAATCGTCTTAATCGCCTGCTTCGGCTGACGGCACAGAAGTGATTACCGAGACACGATTCCGGCATCGTCCAACAGGCTGGAAACATCAGAAATATGACAACAGAATCAATATGATAACACAAGATTTCTGTAGGTAATATCAATTTTCCTTGACTTGGACCTGCGAGTTCCATGGCCTCGATTTCCACGCCACAGCCAGCGGCGACCGAGCCGGGCGCTGGTCATAATGGTTGCTTTCGTGCACAGGGTTATGCACACGAACAATGTTCAGGCAAATTCGAACAATGTTCAGACCGACACGAACAACGTTCAAGTTAATCCGACCGCAGGTGGTCATCTTTTCAGTCCGAAGCATAAACTTTACCTCAATAAGAGGGGTTGTGGCATTGGGCGAACCAGGTCACAACAGGTGTCCTCCCGTCCCCCCGCATCCTCGTTTCGCAGTGGTGCTGTGCTCGGGGCACTGGCTGCCGCCAACAGAGACCATTGGCCTTCCGGTGGCCCGGGCGCCGCGGTAGACTTCGTTTCATGCCTGTCTTCTCATCCGAAAGTCCCGGACGCTGCTTCGCACTTCCCGGGCTCAACGTGATGCGCGTCCAGTACCGCCGCGTAGTGCGACAACGGCACCGAACCAGCTTACTGCTGTTGCCGGGAGCGCGGCGTTGACCCCTGCGAACTGGCGCCGCAATGCCCAATCAAGGCCGCTTACGCTGTATCCTTCCGGCATTAGCCGATGTTGCTTCGCGCTGGCTGCGCTGCTGGTAGGCTGCGTCACGATGCATGCGTCGCCGGCGCGCGCGGCCTGTGACGACCCGCCGCCCCCGGTGCGAGACATCATTGCGGACCGCTTTTATGTCGACACCGCCAGCTCGGTCGCCGACAAGGCGATCATTGCCCGTAACAAGAACGCGTTGGCCACATTGGACCATACGCTCAACGCCATTCTCGCGATGGAGGACAAAGCGCTGGCTGGTGATGCCGCGAGCGCTGCCTGCGCCGGCCGCTGGCTCGTGGTCTGGGCTAAAGGTGGCGCCATGCTTGGCCATATGAGCAGCCAGCAGGCGGTGGTCGAGCGCAAGTTGCGGACCGCGGGCATGGCAGTCGGCTACCTGAAAATCCGCCCCTCGCTGAGCCCGGCAGATCGTGCGACCATTGATGCCTGGATGAACGACCTCGGCGACCAGGTCATCGCCGATCAGGGCTGGCCGGCGAGGCGGAACAACCTCGTGTACTGGGCTGGCTTCGCGGCGGGAGCGGTCGGTACTGCCACCGGGGCGGCCCGCCTGAACGCGTATTCCAGGCGCGCCTACGACGCCGGGATGACCGATATACAGCCGGACGGAACGCTGCCGATGGAGCTCGCACGCCGGCAGAAGGCGCTCGATTACACGAATTATGCCCTGGCGCCGCTGGTCATGACCGCTGAACTTGCCGAACTCCGAGGCGAGGACTGGTATGGCCACGAGAACGGCGCGATCCACCGCCTCGCCGCGCGCGTCCTGGCGGGGTTACGCGATCCTAAGGGGTTTGCCGCGCTGGCGCACGAGACCTCGGTCGACGTGCCACGTGGCGGGTTGCTTGGTTGGCTGGCGTTCTACCGCATGCGCTTTCCGGACAAGGTCGATGGCGCGCCGTCCGGGCCATTCCGCTATGACTGGTTGGGCGGCGATATGACACTCACTGCGAAAGCATGGGTGAAGCGGTAATGGACGCCATGCGTCACCGGTGCGGACCGGCTGGGATGCCGGCAGTATATTGAACATGGTAGATCCTGCGTCCATCATTCGTCAGGTGACCGGACAGCTGCGGGTCGTTTACTCCACGCCATCGGCGGCGTCGGTCGCCGAACTGGTCAGCGCTCGGTATGACCTTGGTGAAATCCAGAACTGTGCGTTCCTGAACCGCGGCTTTAACGACACGTTCGCGGTGCATACGTCGGATCGTGGAAGCTACGTGGCCAGGCTGTCGGGGCGGCGACTGAGAGGTGACGCTGACGTCGCCTCGGAAACCGCGTTCCTGGCTTATCTGGCCGCGGCCGGCATTCCGGTTGCCGCGGCGGTGCCAGCGCGTGACGGTGCTTTGTTCACCGAAGCGGGGGCGCCGGAAGGACTGCGGCCGATGGTTCTGTTTCAACGTGTCATCGGGCGGCGGCCGGAACCCGATTCAATGCAGGATGCGCGCGCTCAAGGCATGACGCTGGCCCGGATTCATCATGCGGCTGAGGGTTATCCGAACCGTGCAGGCGGGCGGTACAGGTTGGACCTGGACCACCTGCTGCACCGGCCGCTTTCGGTCGTTTCTGGCCTGCCTCACGTAAGTGCGGCGACACGCGAATATCTCGCCGCACTGGCATTCCGTTTGACAAACATCCTCACCGCGCTGGATGGTCTGACCATGACACGCTGCCACGGCGACTGCCACGGCGGTAACGCGCGCATTGACGGGAACACCGCCACGTTCTTCGACTTCGACGACGGAGGTTTTGGATACGTTTCATACGACCTGGCCGTGTATCTCTGGGCGCAGGTCTCATTCGGCCGGCAGCATTATCATATGTGGCACGGTTTCATTCAGGGCTATCGGTCCGTGTGCCAAATAAAACCGGGGGACCTGAATGCAGTGCGGCTTTTCGTCGCCGTTCGTCATGTTTGGCTGCTGGGAGAGTATGCAGGCCGGATCAAAGAATGGGGCAGTGACAACGTTCCGGCCAGATTCTTCGATCAGCAGGTGGATTTTCTCAGGGCCTGGGAGAAGCGCCAGCTGGCACCTTCGCTTTTGTAGCTCAGCCCGCCGCAGTGGCAACCCGGACGACAAATTAAAACGGCCAGGAACTGAAGTCCCTGGCCGTCGATTTCACATCGCTGTCGCGCTTAACGCAACCTGGGCAGAAAACGTTCTACCCCCGTTTCGCGATCGGCACATAATCCCGGCGCGGCGCACCGGTGTATACCTGCCGCGGACGGCCGATGCGCTGACCCGGATCCTCCATCATTTCCTTCCACTGCGCGACCCAGCCGACGGTGCGGGCCACGGCGAACAGTGCGGTGAACATACTGGTCGGGAAGCCCATCGCTTTCAGTATGATCCCGGAATAGAAGTCGACGTTGGGATACAGCTTGCGATCGATGAAATACTTGTCATTCAGCGCAATCTTCTCCAGCTCCATCGCGAGATCGAGCAGTGGATCGCCCTTAATGCCCAGTTCGGCGAGGACGTCGTGGCAGGCCTTCTGGATGATCTTGGCCCTTGGATCATAGTTTTTGTAGACGCGATGGCCAAAGCCCCAGAGCATTTCGTGATTGTTGCGATCCTTCACGTCTTCCAGGAAGGCCGGGATGTTCTTCACGTTGCCGATATGGGTCAGCATCTTCAGCACCGCCTCGTTGGCGCCGCCGTGTGCGGGACCCCAGAGGCTGGCGATGCCGGCCGCGATACAGGCGAACGGATTGGCGCCGGTCGAGCCGGCCAGCCGCACCGTCGAGGTTGACGCGTTCTGCTCGTGATCCGCGTGCAGGATCATGATCAGGTCCATCGCCTTCGACAGCACCGGATTGACTTTATATTCCTCGGCCGGAACGGCATGGAACATGTGCAGGAAGTTCTCGGCGTAGCCCAGGTCGTTACGCGGATAGACGAACGGTTGCCCGATGGAATATTTGTAAGCCCAGGCGGCGATGGTCGGGACTTTTGCAACGAGGCGGAAGGCGGATATGCGGCGGCTTTCCGGATCGTGGATGTCCAGGCTGTCATGATAGAACGCCGACAATGCGCCGACGACGCCACACATCACCGCCATCGGATGGGCGTCGCGGCGGAACCCGTTGTAGAACGTGCGAAGCTGCTCATGCAGCATGGTGTGGCGCATGACGCCGAGGTTGAACTCTTTGCTCTCCTCGGTATTCGGCAGTTCGCCATTCAGCAGCAGGTAGCAGACTTCCAGAAAGGTCGACCTTTCGGCGAGTTGTTCGATCGGATAGCCGCGATATTCCAGAATGCCGACGTCGCCGTCGATATAGGTGATCTTGCTGTCGCAGGACGCCGTGGCGCCGTAACCCGGATCGAACGTGAACAGGCCAAGCTCGCCATATAGTTTGCGAATGTCGAAAACGTCGGGACCGGCCGTGCCCGACATTAGAGGGATGACGGACTTCTTATTGGTCCCGTCAAGGGTGATCGTCACGGTCCGTTTGTCGCTCATGCGGGCTTCCTTGTTGCAGGCGTTGGTCTCCGCGACCTGGCATTTCCGTTCTGCCACGCCGGTCTGATAGCCCGGCGGAGGAGCAGCGGTAAGCCAAGGCGAAGTGTGGCTGCTTCGCAGGTTATGGCGGCGCGGGTTTTCGTGCAACCTTCGCATCTGCGGCATACAAGGCGGATCGCGGACACGGGGGAGGGACTGTCCCGCCAGCGCTTTCCCGTCTATGCGCGGGCAGCCATGACGGAACCTTCAAATCAGCCGCACGCTTTGGGAATCCTGGCCGGAGGCGGCCCATTGCCGGGCCGGGTCGCTGCTGCTGCCTCCGCCGCCGGTCGGTCTGTCTTCATCGTCGGTCTGGAAGGCTTTGCCGATCCCAACGTGATCGCTGCCTGGCCGCACGTGTAC
>Ga0187879_10000795_pt1 | contig 21141 bp, 17 predicted proteins | sample June2016WEW_19_1_FD_132423 | JGI IMG/M metagenome (GOLD analysis project Ga0187879, IMG submission 132423) | Peatland microbial communities from SPRUCE experiment site at the Marcell Experimental Forest, Minnesota, USA - June2016WEW_19_10 | ecosystem: Environmental > Terrestrial > Soil >... | reverse complement strand
CGCGATTCGAGATGACTTCGTTGGCGTTCATGTTGGTCTGCGTGCCGCTGCCGGTCTGCCAGATGCGCAGCGGAAAGTGATCGTCAAGTTTGCCCGCGATCACTTCTTCGGCGGCCGCGGTCACCAGCCTGGCCTTGTCGGGGGGCAACTTGCCGAGATCGCGATTAACTTCCGCTGCCGCCTTCTTCAAAATCCCGAACGCGCGCACCACCGAACGCGGCATCCGATCGAATCCGATCGCGAAGTGCAGCAGAGATCGCTCGGTCTGCGCCCCCCAGTAGTGGTCGTGCGCGACCTCGATCGCACCCATGCTGTCGGTTTCGACGCGCTTTCCGGTCCGCGGCGCCTCGTCGGCTCCGGCCGGCGTCGCGGCCACTGCGCGCTTGACGACGCTGGCCTTGCGCATCTTCGATCTCGAATTTGCTGACATTTTCTATACCCCGGTTGGATTCCCAACGCCCTCGCGGCGACTATTCTAACCCGGCTGGCGCCCGATGACAGTGATTTTCCATCGCGATTCGCCCCCGCCGCTCTTTTCACAGGCGCTGTGCCGATATAGGTTATGACGCATACTTTGACAATAGCGGCTAATTTTAGATCGAGATACTTTTTAGCTTTGATTTTAGGGGAGACTGCCAACCATGCCTTGGACGATTACCCGCCTTTGCCGCGACTGCGTTGACACCGGATGCGTCAGCGTGTGTCCCGTCGATTGCATCTATGAATACGTCGGCACCGACAAAGAAAAATTCCCCAACCAGCTCTACATCGATCCCGACGAATGCATCGATTGCGGAGCCTGCGAGCCCGAATGTCCGTGGGAGGCGATTTTCGAGGAGCCGGCCGTTCCCGACGTCCTCAAGGACGACATCGCGCTCAATCACGCTCTGCTCGAAATCAAGGATCAGTTCAAGGTGATGCCGTTCAAGAAGGTCGAGCATCCGACGCCCGAGCAGATCGCCGAGAACAAGAAAAAATGGGGCGTCGAGCCCTGAACGCCCGCCCTGTCCACACCGGCGAGCGCTATGCGTCAGCCAAGGTGCGAAACCCGGCCGCTTCCTTCAAGGAAGCTGCGTCCCAGTGGCGTCAGATCAACGAGTAATTCCTGGCCGGCGATGTGCCTTCGAAGGATAAACCCTCGATCGATCGCGTCTTCCCAAACCGTGAGCCTCGGGCATGACGTGCGCCAAGCGTCCATAACCTCGGAGTAGGGCCGCGGTCTGGCCGCTATCCACTGAAGAAAATCCAGAATCAAAGGCGCGAGCGTGTCGCTCATCGGATACTAATAGCCGAGCGCCCGCTCCGTGCATATCGGCGAGCGCCGTCGCCCACATCCCGCTAGACGGCTGCTTCGATTGCAGCCAGCAATGAGCCGAGGTCGAAAGGACCGTCGTGACGTACGCCGTTAATGAAGAAAGTCGGCGTGCCGTTGACCCCGCTCCTCACCCCGCTGCCAAAGTCATCGCGCACGCGCTCAGCGTAAAGATGCGCCGCCATCTCTTTGACGAATCGCGGCACATCGAGACGAAGCGCATGCGCATACCGAACCAGGTCTTCCGCATCGAGCGCATCCTGATTTTCGTAAAGGATATCGTGCATCTGCCAGAACTTGCCCTGAGCGCCGGCCGCCTCCGCCGCTTCGGCGGCATGCTCGGCGTGCGGATGCATCTCGCTTAGCGGAAAATTCCGAAAAGCGAAGCGCAATTGATCCCCGAGACGCTCCTGAAGCGCCTTCACCACCGGATAGGCCTCGCCGCAATAGGGGCACTCGTAGTCTCCGTATTCGACCAATGTGACCGGCGTATCCGCCGGCCCCTGCACATGATCGTTCGCGCCGACCGGCGGTTTGAGTTTGGCGGTCGCAGCCGGAGTCATCGCGGCACCTCCTACTTTTTCGGCGCGAGTTCTTCGAGCGCCGTCAGTATCCCGTCGGCGCCGGGATTGACGCCGACCGGAGACAGGTAGCTCCAGCTAATCGTCCCCTTCGGATCGATCACGAAGAGCGCCCGCTCGCTGACACCGTCTCGATCCCGATAAGCGCCGTACAGGCGCGCGACGGCGCCCTTGGGCTCGAAATCCGCCAGCAGTGGGAAATGCAACTTGCGGTCTCTTGAGAAGGCACTATGGCACCAGGCGCCATCGACCGAGATGCCGACGACTGCCGCCTTGAACTTGTGAAACTCGGGGAGAACTTCGTTATAGAGCGCCATCTGATCGCCGCACACCGGACTCCAATCGGCCGGGTAGAACGCCAGTATCAATGGAGCGCCGCGGAAGTCGCTCAACGAAACGAGTTGGTCAGGTGTACTGTGCAGCGCAAAATCCGGGGCCGCAGTGCCGGGCGCGAGTATTTTGTTTGCGTTTTCAGCCATGAAATCCCTCCTGAGTTTTCTGACAGATCCAAAATTGTTGCGCGGATTGTCGGTGCTGCTCTTTCCGGAGGCGAAGGGAGCAGTCAAAGCGGCCTGGTCACTTCAGCGTGGTGCGCCGCCCGGTCGCGCGGCTGCCATCGTAATACCGGTACGCGCCTGTGACAAACCGGCTCCTTAACCGTTCGCCCGTTTCGCGACCCCGGCGGCAAAATGAGATCGCTACTGCGAGATGACCATCGCCGCGGTGCGGGTGAGCGGGATTGTGACCGACGAGACCAAACTCGTCAGCGGCGGGAAGTTGTAGCTGACGACCACGGTAACCACGCCGCCGGGCTTGTTGTTGGGCGCCCAGGTCGTGGTGACGGTCAACGAATTCATGTTCAGCACGCCGACGACTAGGCCGTCCACGTAAGTCTGAACGCCGGCCGCCGACACCGGCTGCGTCGCGGTCGAGCCATGGACCGTCGCATAGCGAACGGCCTGCTGGGCGCCATAGCAAACGAAGTCGTAGCAATAGAGCGCCAGTGCGAGGTTGATGATCCCGAAAAACAGGGTCAGGCACGGCGTAAGCACCAGCGCGAACTCGGCTATCGCCTGTCCCCGGTGCGAGCATCGGATCGCGGCGCGCAACCATCGGCGCCATAGCTTGATGCCGCTCGCATTCATTTGATTATTGGACGACGCGCATAACGGCTTTGCCGGGCACTGTCATAGACGGCAGGATACCCATGAAATTGACGAGCGGCGTGTACGGGGCGCTGGTGTTGACTTGCGTGTACAGCAGCCGATGGCTGCCGGCGCAATCGGTTGACAGGCACGTCGATGCGGTCCCGTTGGCGCATTGACAGAAATGAGTCGCGGTCGTCGTCATCCCGACAATATTTGGCGCGTCGTTGGCCGCCGCCGCCTGCATCCCGGCGTTATCGGCCGCGGTCGAAAGATTCTGCGAACCGTACTGAACGCCGGCCCGCGCCGCGTTGGAAACCGAAATCGCGATGTAGAACGCGCGGCCCGTTTCCACCACCAGCAGGAACATCATCAGCAGCAGCGGCACACTGAGCGCGAGCTCCACCGCCGCCTGCCCACGCGTGCGACCGCTACGCAGCCGCATCGAACTGGTCGCGCGCATCGATTCAACAGGCTCCGGGAATCGCAGTATCGTACTCATTCGGCCAGTATCGTCCCTTTTATCGGTGAGCCGTCTGTCAGCGAGGAATAGTTGCTGCCCACCGTCGAGTTGCCGTTGATCACCAGCTTGCTCGCCACCACGATGCTGTAGCCGTTGACGGCGCTGTTTCCGTTGAAGGTAACCTGCGTCGTCGCGAAGTAGATCGCTCCATTAAAGGTCGAACTCGAATTTCCGGTTATCGTGCTGCCCGCCGCAGTGCTCGGGATCGAGCGATCCTGAAAAAACAGGATTCCCGCCAGAGCACCCGAGGTCGGCGCACTGAAATTCACCGTCGAGTTTCCGTTCAACGTAATTGGCGCGTAAGCGGCTGTCCCCGTCGTGTTGTAAAACGTCACCCCGGCGCCGGTCATCACCGCGTTGCCATTTATCGTCATGCCGCCACCGGCGAGCACGTAGGTTCCCGCGTTGAAATTCAGCCAGGAATTGCCGCTGACCGAGATACCGCCGCAATAGGTGCCGGCATAGAGCTGGTAGTAACTGCCGCTGCTCCCCGTGTTCCCGCTCAGCGAGAGCGAGGTGTGAGCGCATGAGCCGGTGGCGGGCTCCACTACGTATGCCAGCGGATCGGAGGCTGCAATCACCCCGGTCTTCGGCGTCGGCGTAAAACTGACGTTGCCGCTGGAGGTGTAATTGCCCACCACCCCGATCGTCGGCGCGGTGATCGTCACGTTGCCGGTGACCGCAAGACCGTTGGAGGCGCTCGAGTCCACCAGCAGACCGCAGCCGCTCTGTAGGGTGACGTTGCCGGTGATCGAGGTCGCGCTCGAGGCCGTCGGATGCAGCACGTACATGCAGTTCGGCCCGTTGCCCTCATACGCGACCGAACGCGCCGACACGCTCATCGAGCTGACTCCGAGCACGCGCAGAAAATAAGTCGGCTCGGGCATGGTGACGATCGCCTCGACGTACGCCGTGTTTGAGGTATTCGGTCCCATGCTCGGAGGATTGTTGATCGCCACGGTGACGCCGTTTTGGCCGTTGCTGTACCCGTTGCTCGCCGCGTCCGCTCGGCCCGCCGCCACCGCGTCGCCGTAGTTCAGTTCCTCCGCGCCGGCCATCGCCGCACTGTCCGCTGCCGTCTGCATCATGTTCCTTTGGTCTTGCATGAAGCTGAAATCGGCGACGACGGCAATCATGCCCACCAGCGCGACCAGCGCGACGCAGATCAGCACCATGACCTGGCCGCTTGCGCTCGCCGCCACCGTCATCACGTTGTTCGTATCCCGACGCACTGCGTTGCGATGCGCCGCTGGAAAGTTGCTCATCATCAGTCCGCTCCAGCGCATAAAGCACCGCCCGTGCCATCGGATTGGTCTTCCGATCGCTACGACATCCGCGGCAATCTGTCCCAAGCTGACTGCGGACTGTCCGGTTATGACTCTACCGAAGGAAGGCTGACCGCTCGGCGGCCGGCAGCTGAGGCTGCAGACGCGGAGCAGGCGGAGGAGCGCGCGTTTTAGCATTGGGTGCAGGGGTCACCCCTGCAAACCCACGGTGGGTTTCACATTCAATTAAAGGCCGAGGGAACCGGATTTTCTTAGACCGGGATGCAGGGGCCGACGCGCGCTGCCTCACACGATCCGCTTCTGCCCGTGCTTGAAACCGCCCTGTTCGCCGATCGCCTCATTACCACGCTCAGGCTCTATCGGTTCGCGCTCGCGTTGGGGGTCACGTTCAGGCTCGCGCCGCCGTCGGGGCGGCGGTCCCTCTGCGCGCGGCTCGCGACGGCCGCTCTCGGTAGGCACTATCTCGATCGATCGCAACAATCCTTCACCGGCCGAGCGGGTCGTGATCATCGGATCCTCCTTGAGCGCCAGATGCACCACGCGCCGATCGCGCGCCGGCATCGGATCGAGCCGCACCAGCTGGTGCTCGCGCTTGGCCTTCTCACCCATCGACAGCGCCATCCGATGCAATTGCTGGCGGCGTCGCGCGCGATACGATTCAGTCTCGATTGAAATCGGCGCCGCATCCTTTATTCGCCGCGCCAGGATCCGATTCACGACGTACTCCAGCGCGTCGAGGGTCTGTCCATGCCGCCCGATAAGGATTCCCGAACCGTCGCCCTTTATTTCCAGCTCGACCGTCTCCGCGTCCACTTGTATCTGCCGCACTTCGGTCCGCTCGCCCATCAGCTCGAGGATCTGCTTGAGGATTACCGTCGCCTCACGACGCTGCTCCTCGAGGTCCGCGCTTTTGCGCGCCGCGGCGCCGCCGTTTTCGTTGCTGTCGTTGTCGCCTGCCGCCGGCGCCGGACTCCCGCTACGCGCGCCCTGCTCGGGCGCGTCATTGCGGCCTCGCCGTTGATTCTCGCGCCCGCGAGCCCGCCGGTCAGGCGCGGCTTCCGTGCGCGATGGCGGCGGCGCTTGCGCAACCTGGGGGACTTGAGGGTTCGATCCCGCTTGCCCACCGACGCCGCCCGCAGCATCCGCGCTCTTGCGCGTCACTCGCACCCGCGCCTGCCGCGCGCCCATTCCGAGCACGCCCGCGCGCGGCGTGGCGAGCACTTCGATCACAACCTCGTCCTCGCGCGCGCCGAGCTGCTCGAGGGCTTCCCTGGTCGCTTCTTCTACCGAGGCGGCCGCCAGTTCTATCGAGTCGATATTGCTCATGTAGCCGGGGTGTATTGTTGGAATTCGCGGTTGAGGAAATATTGCTGGATAACTCCCAGCAGGTTCGACGAAAAATAATACAATGCCAGTCCCGCCGGAAAGTTTATCAGCATGATCGTGAAAATCAGCGGCGTCAGCATCATCATCTTCTGCTGATTCGGATCCGGCGAGGTCGGCGTCATGTATTGCTGGAGGAAACTGGTCAGGCCCATCAGCAGCACCAGCACCGGCAGCCCGTGACAATGTACCATCGGCAGCTGCGGCAGTCCCGGTATATGCAGGCAGTCGGGCGTCGACAAATCATTGATCCAGCCGATAAACGGCGCGTGACGCAGCTCGACCGAGTTCAGCAGCGCCTCGTACAGCCCGATGAAAATCGGCAACTGCAGCGCCATCGGTGCGCACCCGCCCAGCGGGTTGACGTGATTGCGCTTGTAGAGATCCACCATCTCCTTCTGCAACTGCTCGTTCTTGTCCTTGTACTTCTCGCGCAGCCGCTCTATCTGCGGCTGCAGGCGCTGCATCTTCATCATCGAGCGCTGGCTTTTGATCGATATCGGCAGGAACGCAATCCGGATCGACACCGTCAACAAAATGATATCGACCCCGTAGTTGGGCGCGAGGTAGTGAAATAGCTTCAGCGTGCGCAGAAAAATCAGCGCCAGTATTCCCGCCCAGCCGAAATCGATCGACTTGCGCAGCGCCGGATTTACCGCTTCCAGAGCCTCCAGCAGCTTCGGCCCCATGTAGATTTCGCTGTGGACTCGCGCCGCGCCGTCGAACAGGATGCGCGCGATCGCCTCGTCACCCGCGTACGCCATCGTAAGCACGCCGGTCGTCGGCGCCGCGGGCAGAAATACCGCCAGAAAGTACCGATCGCCGAAGCCCGCGTACGTGATCGCGCCCGCCACCGGCGGCACTCCGGTCTTCAGCTTCTTTTCGTTCTCCGTGTAAACCTTGTCCCCAACGTCGGCCTGCAGTTCCGGGATATCGTAGTACCCCTGATGCGCCGTTAGGGGCTGGCTCATCGAGACGCCCAGTTGATTCAGCGCCGCGCCACCTGCGGCGGTGCCGGCCGCAGCGGTGCCGGCCGCGACCGCCACGTCCATCGAAAACACGTAGCTGCTCGCCCGGAATGTGAAAGTCTTGGTGATAGCAGTGCCGTCTGCCGTCTTCGCCGCAAAGGTCGCCGTCGCGTCCGCTCCCGCTCGCGGCTTGATTTGCGCCGGCGCGCTTGTCTCGTAGCTCAAATCGCGGTCGTCGAAGACCTGCCCGCCACGGGTCATTACCGCGCCGAGCGGCAGATGCCCTCCCGGCGGGATCTGCACCATCTCGTAGGGCGGACTGTCCTTGGCCGCGTTCTGCCGGTAACGCCGCAGGGTAAAACTCTTGAGCCGCGCGCCGCGAGTCGTGAACACCGCAACGTAAAAATCGGAATCGACCTCGACGGTTCTTTCGGCCGCGACCGCCGCCGACGGCGCCATCGCAACCGACTGCTTCCCGCTTTCGACCGCGCCGGTGGCGACTGCGCCAGGAGCCGCAACCCCGGTGGCGCTCGCGGATAGTCCGTTGCCGAGCGCCTGCTCCTGCGCAGCCTTGGCCGCTTTCGCCTGCTCGGCAGCCTGCTGCTGCTGTTGAGTAGGCGGCGGAAAAAATCGCTTCAGCACCAGCTCCTGGTAGGCGACTACCAGTACTATCGACAAAATTACCGCGATCAGAACTCGACTCGAATCCAAAATCAGTCCCTTGTAAACTCCGCCCGCATCCCGCGGCGGTGCCGATCTGTCTCAATATTGGGTGCAGCGGTCACCCCTGCCGCCCGCACGGGATCGTACCCATGCCCGCCCATCGGATTGCATCGCGCGATTCGCCACAGCGCCATCGCACCGCCCCGAATCGTCCCGTATTCGGCGATCGCGTCGCGCGCGTACGCCGAGCAACTCGGCTCGAAGCGGCACGCCGGTCCGTTGAGCGCATGGATTACCGGTGAGATCGCCGCACGATAAATCGCGATCGCACCGACCGCCGCGAGTCGTGGCGACAACGACGCCTTTAATCGATCTGCTGTATATGCGCGCGGCATCAATTGCGCCCGGCGAAAGCGCCTTTGGCTGCCATTCGTCCGCTCAGGTTGCGTGCCGCCATGGTAAGTTCGTTGTCGATCGCCGGCGACGCGAGCGTGGCCGCGCCGGCCCGCGCGATTACGACTATCGACGCGCCGGCGGGAAGATTATCGCGGATTACCCGTCTGAAAATCTCGCGGACGCGCCGCTTCACCCGGTTTCGCACCACCGCGATACCGACCCTGCGCGACACCGTCACGCCCAGCCGCGCGCGCGCCGGCGCGTCATCCGGATAGCCCGCCAAATTACCCGCGTAAACCACGAAGTGGGGGCTCTCGAATCGCACGCCGCTGCGCTGGAGGCGCAAAAATTCCGCGCTTCGATGCAGCCGGTCTGCCGCCGCGAAGCTCAATTGCGTGCGCACGGAGGTTAGCCCGGCTGCTTGGGCGGTATCGAGATTGCCAGGCGTGAGCGGCCTTTCGCGCGGCGGCGCTTGAGCACCTTGCGTCCGCCCGGCGTAGCCATCCGCGCCAGGAATCCATGGGTTCGTTTGCGTCGGCGGTTGTGAGGTTGGTAGGTCCTTTTCATTGCTCGTGGCTCGCGGCCAAAAAAACCTTCACTCGGGTTTGTATTCGGACCGATTCGGTCGGTTAGTCAGGTCGGGTGTCTTTCGTTCCGGCTTGATCCTTTTCTGGATGGATTACTGCTTGCGAACGACCCCGAACACGCAATCGAACCATACCGCGCGCCATTGAGCAAGCGCCCGGCGCCAACTGGTAGTGCCCTGATTTGAAACGCCGCATGATCCTCGGCGATTAGTGCGCGAGCAGTGACTTTCGCAACGCCTGGTTCTGGCTGGCTGGGTGAAGCCATATATTCATAATCGCGGAGCATAGGGTTGCGTCATCCACCTCACCTTGGATGCGTCCGTTGTAATACGTCAGCGTCTTCTCTTCGCTCGGGCAGAACACCACGACTTGGTCGCCGGAGTTCAGGTTCGGTATCAGTCGCCGCATCTCCAGACGCCAAGATGCGAGTTGCGACGCGTCGCCTAGTTTGAGCCTGCGCATTTCGTCCATCGCGTTGTTAACCATAGTATCGGCACTGACGCTCCTGCCGGACTCGACGTCGAGCGCGTGCGGCTGGACGGGAGTGAATCGGTCGCCGACGACCCACAAGGTTGCGTCGTAAACGCGGATGCCCCATACCGTCTGACGGCCACGACCGAGCGGGCGGATTCCAGGCGCCTGCGACTGCACTGGCGCGGGCAGCGGCTTGGCAGTAAGCGGCTGAGCAGCCAGTGCGACGGGCGTGATGAGAATCAGCGCGACGACCGCGGACGCGAGTCGGGGACGCAACCTCGGATGGTTTGTCAGCGGGCGCGCGGTCGTCATAGACAGACCTCCAACAATTCGGCCAGTGACCATAGCCGATCGGTAATCCCGTCCTCTACTCCCGCTTCAGCCGCGGATCGTCGGCCTGCACGCAAATCGAGTACGAATACCGTTCAACGGCGTTGTCGCTATCGGTCTTCTCCGCTGCGATCACGATCCCCCGATAATTTTCGCAGCTTTCCCGCGAGCTGAAACTATCGACCTGCTCCCACTCCGACAGCGGCGTCTGGCGCTGCAGTCCTTGCCGCGCACAATCGATCGACGGCGCCATCAGGATCCAACCGATCAACGCGACCGCCGCGCCATCTCCGAACCTCATCCAATTGCTTATCGCTATATTCTCACCCACCCGCAAGCATCGAACCCGCACCCCTCACCTGCCGAACCATCGTTTTCCCCCTTACCCTTCTAACAGGGACGACGCCTGCATCCCGCGGCGGTGCCGACTTTTCTTAGCATCGGGTGCAGGGGTCACCCCTGCTCTTAACATTGGGTGCAGGGGTCACCCCTGCCCAAGGAAGTGTGAAACCCACGGTAGGTTTCACATTCAATTACAGTGGGTTTCACATAGAATAAAGTTCTTTTCAATGTACGCCGCCGACACCATCGTCGCGCCCGCCACTGCGCCGGGAATCGGCGCCGTCGCGATCGTCCGCCTGTCCGGTCCGCGCGCATTCGAAACACTCGACGCGATCTTTCGCCCCGCGCGTTGTGCCGAACTCGCGCCCCGAACGATGCGCCTGGGCGATGTCGTCGATCCGGCAACCGGCGCCCGCATCGATCGCGTGCTCGCGTTCGTGATGCGCCGTCCGGCCAGCCTGACCGGCGAGGATGTAGCCGAAATCCAATGCCACGGCGGTCCATTCGTCGTCCGCCGCATCGTGGCGCTCGCGCTCGACGCGGGCGCGCGCCTGGCCGAGCCGGGCGAATTCACCCGCCGCGCGTTTTTGAACGGCCGAATCGATCTCGCCGAGGCCGAGGCCGTCGCCGATATTGTCGCCGCGCGCAGCGACTCCGCGCTCGCGATAGCGCTCGATCAACTCTCGGGCGCACTTTCCGCACGCGTCGCCGAGCTTCGCGCCCAGGTCGTCGCAATTCGCGCGCATCTCGAGGTCGAAATCGATTTCTCCGACGAGGACATCCGCCTCCCGTCGCGGCGCGAGGTCGCCGGCGAAATCGAGCGCCTCATCGCCGACGTTGCCGTTCTGCACGACAGCTTTGCGCGCGGCCTCCTGATGCGCGACGGGGTGCGCGCCACCATCGTCGGCAAACCCAACGCCGGCAAGTCGAGCCTGTTGAATCTCATCCTCGGCGCCGACCGCGCCATCGTCACCGCGGTCGCCGGCACCACTCGCGACGTGATCGAGGACTCCGTCCAGCTTGGCCCCTACGCGCTCGTTCTCAATGACACCGCGGGTGTGCGCGATTCGACCGACGACGTCGAGCGAATCGGAATCGAGCGCACGATGCGCTCGGCGCGCGACGCAGACCTGCTGATCGCGATGTTCGATTCGTCGCGGGCGCTCGAGTCCGCGGACCTCGACGTGATTCGCCTGACCGCCGGCCGCCCGGGACTGGCTCTGCTCAACAAGCGCGATCTGCCTGCCGCGATCGCGGCCGCCGATCTTCGCGAGCACGGCTTGAACATTCCGATCCTGCCGTTCTCCGCGATTCATCTCGAGGAAGCCGTCGCTCTGCGCGCCGAGCTGACCAAAGTCATCGCCGCCCTGGTCGCCCCGCTCGCATCCACCTCCGACGCACAAATCGCAATCTCCCGCGAGCGGCATCGCGACGCGCTCTTCGTGGCTCTGGGAGCGCTCAAGAACGCCCGCAGGTCCGCGCTCTCGCTGATGCCGCCGGAGATCGTCGCGGTTGACATAATGGCCGCGGCCGCGGCGCTCGGATCGATCACCGGCGAAGTCAGCGCCGACGACGTCCTCGACGCCATCTTCCGCGACTTCTGCATCGGCAAATGAAGGAGGCGCTTTTTGGATCGGCTTCAGCCAAGACCAGTGCCAAAAGCCCCGACCACTTGCGGAAGGCGCGGAGGTGGGCTATGGGCATTCTTATCCGAGGTGTCAAAGCCAGATTCCGGTTTAACGGCTTGGTCCAAGCAAGGGAAGGAGGACCGATGCGTGACTCTGGGGTAAGGGTGCGAATTGGCGCGCTCGCGACAATTGCCGCCCTCGCGCTGTTTTTGATTCCCGCGTTGGTGCGCACGGCCCGAGCGCAGAGCGCCGCCGGGACCGTCTCCAGCGCCAGCGGACCGGTTCAGATCCAGCGCGGCGGCGCCACGTTGGCTGCCACACCGGGCACGCCGGTTTACCAGGGCGATCGGATAGTTTCCGGCGCCGATGGGTCCGCCGTCATCGTCTTGACCGACCGCAGCGAGCTCGGACTCAGTCCTTCGACCACCATCACGCTCGACCAGTACACCAATGGCGGCGCCACGCCGACGCGGGTCGGCTTGGGTTCCGGCATATTGAAATCGTTTGTGGAGGGGACCGCCGACTACCAGGTCCATACGCCCAACGCGATCGTGACGGCGCACGGCACCGATTTTTACACCGCCTACACCCAAAACTCGCCTGAACTCGGCAACCTCCCCGGAGTCTCCCACTACACGACGGTCGCCGTGATCGATGGCACCGTCAACTTGGCGCAGGCTGCGACGCCCGACAGCGGCGTTGACGTTGGGTCGGGAACTACCGGGACGGTGGCGGGTGATCAACCCCCGCGCCACCACCATCGAAAATTCCCAACCCCCCGACCCACGCCGACGCGTACACCGAGACCGACGCGTACACCGAGACCGACGCGCACACCGAGGCCGACGCGTACACCGCGACCGACGCGTTCACCGAGGCCGACGCATACACCGAGGCCGACGCATACACCGAGGCCGACGCGTACACCGCGGCCGAAGCGCACACCGCGGCCGACGCCGCATCCGGAGCCGACGCCGGAACCAACCCCGAGACCGAGAGATTCGTCTCGGTCTGGTGTCAGCCCAGTACCAACCGGCGGCGGGTAAGTCACCGATGTGCCGCCGCAGGCGAGGCACCTTTCGGGTTGCCGGAATCGGCATATTTGCGTCATTGCTGCTGGCAGGATGTTCGTCGGGCACCAACGCGCCGCTCAAGGCCTCGAACGAGCGGCGCGGAGAGTATCCCGCACCGAAAGCATCACCTGATTTCGAGCACCTCAGCCAGCGCAAGAGCGCGAACATTTCGGCGGGCGGCCTTGAAGCCCCTGAAACCGGATCGAGCTTGGGGGACAACTTGCTCGTCAATGGAGACTTCGCCAGGGGCTTGGAGGGTTGGCATGCTTCGGCGCGATGTTTCCGGCCGGACGCGTCAACTCGCGCTCCCAACGGAAAACCAAGCCTCAAGATAGAGAACCCCGACTCATGCGGGCCGTTCGCGAAGGTGGCGGTGAACAAGTTCGTGGCTCCGCCCGGCGTTTATTCGATTGGAGGCGAGATCAAAACCCCGGATCTGGCCGAACCGAGGAGGCTGGTCGTCGGAGCGGGAATGGATTTGTTCACGGCCTGCGAGACAGAAGTGGTGAACGGCACCGCCGACTGGCAACAGCTCGTCGGCAAGCACTGCATCGTTGCGCCGGGCACCCATGCCCCCTTTCAGCTCGCAATCAATGGCGAAACATCCGGCTCCGCCTGGTTCGCCAACATGTACGTGCGAAGGGAAATCGCCCCGCTCGTCCGCATTTTCATGCTGTATCCGAATTATCGCGGATACCTCTTTGCCGACCAGCCTCAGCAAGTGCGAGCGGCAGTAACGCTCAATCCGGGCCCTGACTTGCGCCGCCAAGATCTCGTCTTTCGGCTCGAGGCGATGCGCACCGATTCAGGAGCAAAAACCGATCACACCTACAAGTCACCCGCCGACGATTTCACGGCAACCCTGGATTTTGGCCCGCTGCCCGCCGGCGTTTACCAAGTGCGCGCAACGCTTTTGGGCAGCGATGGAAAGGTTCTTTTCGAGCAGCCGCCCTACCGGGTCGTGAAGCTTGATTCAAAGCCCGGCGTCCTTTTGAAGGCGTGGATCGACCCGGATAACCTCGCACATTTCATCGACGGTAATCCTCACTTCGTGCTCGGAATCTACGACACCACCGGATGGTCGTACGCTCCGGCTTCCTTCGTGAAAGGGCTTGCCGCGATCCGGAAGGCGCCCATCAACATGATTATCAACTACTTTCTTTCCAACGCGCCGACCCCGGCGGTTACCGCATACACCACTGCGATGAAGCAATTCGGGATAACCTTTCTGCCGGACGTGAGCGGCTTCCATACCGGCAACTCGGCTTTCCCCACCGGTATCGCCAACGAGTTTGGAACCGATGATCCGGATCAGCTGATTACCGACTACGTCTCCGCGTTCACGTCCGACCGCGGGGTGGTCGGATACTACGTTCAGGACGAGCCCGCGATCACTGCGCAGCCGGAAACGTTTCACCAATATTCGGTTATCAAGGCGGCCGATCCTTCGGGCTTCAACCTGGCGGTGCTCGACCGCCCGCTCGACGTCCCGTTCTGGAAGGACGCGGTTGACGTCGTCGGAGTCGATCCCTATCCGGTGTGGCTGCCGGTCGGAAACTACATCGCTGAAGTGGGCGATTGGACCAGGATGGCGGTGCAGGCGGTCCATGCTTCCCGACCGGTCTGGACGGTCATCCAGTTTTTCCAGGCGGACTCCGTATCCTCCTGGCCGACGGAACAGCAGCTGCATGATATGAGCTGGATGGCGATCGCGGAGGGTGCCAACGGAGTTTTCTACTGGTCGCACGGCATCCGCGCGCTCGGATGGGTGAGGGATCCGGCGGAAAAGGCGGCGCTATGGGGGTCGCTGGTCCGGGTGACCAAGGAGATCAAGGATCTCGAGCCGGTACTGCTGCGGCCCGATACCCAGGTCCTTACCGCCCAGCCGTCTCAGGACATCGTCACACGCGAGAAAACCGGAGAGGACGGTGTCCGTTATGTGATTGCGTACAATCATGGCAGCGATGCGGCGCCGGCCCGCTTCGTCCTGCGATCCCCCGCGCAATCGGTGACCATCCGCCGCGGAATGGTAAAAATTGAAATTAAGGATGGCTATACTTTCGAGGACAAGTTTGACGGCTACGAAGCGAAAGTTTACGAAATCCGCTAGTGGAATCGGAAGCCGGCGCCCGTTCAGTCACGGGAGAGGCCGCGCCTCCAGCGCGGATCCGACTCCTACCTCGCCCGTTCAGTCACGGGAGAGGCGGCCGAGCGCAGCGAGGCAGGTGAGGGTTCTGCCCCTTCGCTCGCATCCATCTCCAACGCGCAAATCGCAATCTCCCGCAAGCGGCACCGTGACCGCGCTCCCTATGGCTCTGGTAGCGCTCAAGAATGTGCGCAGGTCCGCGCTCTTGCTGATGCCGCCGGAGATCGTTTTCCTCCGTCATCCCGACCGTAGTCTGCGGAGCGGAGGGACCCCGGATCCTAGCCTCGCGCGAATGCCCCGCCCGCCGCACTTGGCTCGATCACCGGCGAAGTCAGCGCCGACGACAGTCCTCGACGCCATCTTCCGCGACTTCTGCATCGGCAAATAGCTGGCGGCGCGATTGTCTAACGCGCTGCGCATTGCGCGCGTAGGCAGGGAACCAACGGGAGAACTTGATTGTATGCGAAACCCACCGTGGGTTTCGCGCTTCCTTGGGCAGGGGTAACCCCTGCACCTTAGTACGGATAAAGATGCGGGCTTCGCCCTGTTAGAACTTCTTTTGTGTCATCCCGACCGAAGTGGAGGGACCCCTATCTTTTCTTGGCGGGCTTGGACGCCGGCTAGTCGGGCCACGGCACATCCAGCGCAATAGGCGCAACCGCCTTCCATCGAGGCAATTCTTCAAGAGCGGCCACCTTGTCTGCGTCGAGGATCGCCGCGGCGAGCGCCGCATAGAGCCTGTTGTCGTCGGCGGAGAGTTTGTCCGCTGCCATCGCGAGCACGTCGTCAAATGACGACCCTTCGCGCTGAAAGCCGTTAAGGAACATCGCTTTCAATCTTCCCAGAGCTGGTTCGTCGTCTCTCTGCTCAATCCGGCTTATTAGACCCCGGCACAACGCGACTTCCGCAGCCGCTTGGCCGCGATCCTTTGCGCACAGCGGCCAAGCCCGCCCAGCCATCTCTTTCGCCTCTGAAATCTTCCCACGCGCGAGATTAAAGGACGCGAGGTTGGCTACGATGGCGGCGTTATCGGGCGCCAACTCGAGCGCGCGCCGGTGGAGCCGCTCCGCCTCGTCGTGATTCTTGCGAACCTCAGCAAGAAAGATCGCGAAGTTGCACATGATGGTGCCGTCATCGGGCGCCAACTCGAGCGCGCGCCGGTAGAGCCGCTCCGCCTCGTCGTGATTCTTGCGAACCCTTTTAAGAAAGTTTGCGAAGTTGCACATGATGACCGCGTCATCCGGCGCCAACTCGAGCGCGCGCCGGTAGAGCTCCTCCGCCTCGTCGTACTTCTTGCGAACGTTTTTAAGAACATTTGCTAAGTTGCAGATGATGTTGGCGTCATAAGGCGCCAACTCGATCGCGCGCCGGTAGAGCTCCTCCGCCTCGTCGTACTTCTTGCGAACGTTGTGAAGAAGGGTTGCTAAGTTGCCAATGATGACGGCGTTATCGGGCGCCAACTCCAACGCGCGCCGATAGAGCCGCTCCGCCTCGTCGTGATTCTTGCGGACGCTCGTAAGAAAGACTGCAAGGTTGCACATTAGCTCGGGACTGTCCCTAAGCTCCTTAAGCCCGGCGCGATAAATCTGCTCCCTCTTTTCGGGGTCTGACTCCGCTTGCGCCCTTAACTCCCAACCCCACCAGCCAGACTGCCTTTCGACGAGCTTGGCAACCGCGTCGGATATTTCTTCTTTCTCCTTGCTGGCGCCCGGCTTTGGCTTGACGCGCTCCTGAATCTCCTGAAACGACTTACGGTAAGCACTCGCTCGCACCTTAGCCTGTTTTTCGATTTCGTCGGCCTGCAAGGGGAAATGCAGCCTTTCGTTGAGCAGCAGCATCAGCTCGTCGAAGCCCGCAATCGGAATCATGATGCCCTTCTTCGCGGTCAGCAGTTCCAGCACCCGCTGATCAGGGCCGCTATTCTCCCGGTAGCACCATAAAATTTTTCCAGCGAGGCCTTCCGGCTCGATTTTTTCCAACAGACCCATCAGGCTGCCGTCGTTGCCACCGTAGCCGATCGCGATAATCACGTAGTGCTTCAACAGCTTACTTAAGGCATCTTTCCAACCCGCTCCAAGCTCAGAAACTCCGGCTGAATCATTCTTGGGCTCCAGCAGGAGATCCCGGTGAATCTTGGCTACCAGTGGCCGCCTCATCTGGGGACGAATGAAGCCTGTCAGGGATTCGTGTCCGCAAACCAGCGGACGCTTATGGGCGAACATAGAGAGCGCATCGGCTACCAGGTCGTCGAAGTTCGTTGTTATCACAATACTATGGCGTGTATTGGCAAGGATCTGCGAAAGCACGGAGTAACCAAAACTCGGCTCCGCACTCTCCATGATTTTCTCCAGGTAGGCGTAGCCCGCGTTGCGGTCACCCCGGAAACGTCGCTCGAAGACTTCCGGGTAAAATGTGGCCGCGCGCGAATACTCGAACCCTTCAATCTCAAGGGCAGCGGCGGTGGCCCATTTCTCCAGCGGGTGCAACTTCGGGTCTAACTCGTGCCGCTCATGCAGCTCCTTGAGCCACCTCTCTACAAGCTCGGCGCCGGTCGGAATCCCTGATGGCTTTGAAGCTCCCGCACCAAGCAAAAATGCGAACGACCGATCCTGCATGTTATTGTGGATTTCGATGAAGTGACTCAGAAAGCCGTCCAGAGTCCACTTTTCGGGTTGCCCTGCCATAACCCTTAGTTTACGTGCAACGCGCCCGCGGAAAAAGGCTCCGGGGTCCCTCGGCTTCGCTCGGGATGACACAAGAACAAGGCGCGCGAACGCGAAGAGCCGGGTTCCTTCGACCGCTTCAGATCACGCAAAAAAAAGTTCTAACAGGGCCTTTCGAGTACTCAGGGTAAACTCCGGCCGCATCCCGCGGCGGTGCCGATTTGTATTAACCTTGGGTGCAGAGCCTGTCCTGAGCGAAGCCGAAGGAGGTCACCCCTGCAAACCCACGGTGGGTTTCGCATTACAACTTTGCCGCTAGCTACTAATTGTAGCATTTCACTACTTTCAGAATGCATCATGCGCGAACGCCGCGCTTTGCGCGACGCGCGCGTGCGGGCCATAATCGCTGACTCGCAATGAACCACGACGTCATCATCGTCGGCGCCGGCCACTCCGGTATCGAAGCCGCGCTCGCCGCGGCCCGGATGGGTGCGAGCACCCTGATGCTCACGCTTAACCTCGATCACATCGGCCAGATGTCCTGCAACCCCGCGATCGGCGGCATCGGCAAGGGCCACCTGGTCCGCGAGATCGACGCGCTCGGCGGCGAGATGGGTCTGGCGGCCGACGAGACGGGAATCCAGTTCCGCTTCCTCAACACGCGCAAGGGACCCGCCGTTCGCGCTCGTCGCGCGCAGGCAGACAAGGCCGCCTATCGCGCGCGCAGCAAGCGCGTGCTCGAGCGAACCGCCAATCTGCAGGTGCGACAGGCGAGCGTCGAGCGCCTGATCGTCGCGGACGGGGCGGTGCGCGGCGTCGAGTCGCAGATTGGCGAGGTCTTCGAGGGCCGCGCCGTCATTCTCACGACCGGCACGTTCCTCAAGGGCCTCGTCCATATCGGGCTGAAGAATTATTCCGCCGGCCGCGCCGGCGATTTCGCCGCGATGGGCCTCAGCGACCATCTCGCGGATTTGGGCTTTCGAGTCGGCCGCCTCAAGACCGGCACCTGCCCGCGCCTCGATGCGCGCACGATCGACTACTCCGCGTTGGAGGTCCAGCCGGGCGACGAGCCGCCGCCGCCGTTCTCGTTCCGCACCACGCGGATCGCGCAGGCGCAGCTTCCCTGCCATCTGACCTTCACCAACTCGCGCACCCACGAAATAATCCGCGCCGGCATCGACCGCTCGCCGATGTACTCCGGGGTCATTCAGAGCAAGGGGCCGCGCTATTGCCCGTCGGTCGAGGACAAGGTGATGCGCTTCCGCGACAAGGAGCGCCACCAGATTTTCCTCGAGCCCGAGGGCCGTGACACAGTCGAGGTTTATCCCAACGGCCTGTCCACCAGTCTGCCGCTCGACGTGCAGCTCGCGATGGTTCGATCGATAGGCGGGCTCGAGCGGGCGGAAATAATGCGGCCCGGCTACGCGATCGAGTACGACTTCTCCGACCCGACCCAGTTGACGCCGTCGCTCGAGACCAAGCTGGTGCGCGGGCTGTTCTTCGCCGGCCAGATCAACGGCACGACCGGCTACGAAGAAGCGGGCGCGCAGGGATTGATCGCGGGAATCAACGCCGCGCTCGAGGTCCGCGGCGAGCCGGCGCTCATTCTGCGCCGCGACCAGGCCTATATCGGCGTGATGATCGACGACCTGGTGACGCGCGGGATCGGCGGCGAGCCGTACCGGATGTTCACCTCGCGCGCCGAGTATCGATTGCTGCTGCGCGAGGATAATGCGGACCGCCGGCTGTCGCCGATTGGCGAGCGCCTCGGATTGCTCGACGCGTCGGCTGGCGCGCGCGTTCGCGCCAAGACCGAAGCCGTGCGCCGCGAGATCGAACGCCTCAAGGCGGCGCTGATACCTGCCACCGACGAGGTCAACGCGGCGATTGCGGCGTCGGGCTCGACACCAATCGCGCAGCCGGTGCGCGCGATCGAGCTGCTCAAGCGTCCCGAAATCGCCTACGACACCGTGCTGAAGATGGGCGGCGTCGATTCGGGACTGAGCCTGGACGAAGCCGCCGAGCTGGAGACCGAGGTCAAGTACGAGGGTTACGTTCGCCGGCAGGCGGATGCGGTCGAGCGTTTTTCGCGCCTTGAGGACACCGCGATACCGGACTGGGTGGATTTCAAGGGCGTGATGGGTCTTTCGACCGAGGTTTCGGAGCGCCTGTCTGCGGTGCGGCCGCGATCGCTGGGGCAGGCGGCCCGGATGCCTGGGATAACGCCCGCGGCGATCTCGATCCTGGCGGTCCATATCAAGAGTCGGCGTGACCGCGATGCCCGCGCCGTCTGAGAAGCTGTCGCAAACGTTTCACGTGAAACATTTTCGGGAATAATCGAGCAAATTCGGGGTATATTTCTTCCTACTCGCACGTTTCACGTGAAACATTCCGGCAGAAAAACCAAGCGAAAAGCGGCTAGCCCCGACGAGATCGCCGCGGATGTGCGCGCTCAGCTCGCCCCCGCAATCTCGGCGATCGGGGTAATCGCGAAGAATTCCGAGTTCCTGGACCGAATCGAGCGGCTGGCCGCCACGCTCGCGCTGTGGGGTCCGAAGATCAATCTGACGGCGCATCCCAAGGACCCCGACGAGATCGTGTTCCACGTCTTCGACAGTATCATCCCGGTCTCGATTGCGGTCAGCTCGAAGATCCTGCGGCTCAGCACTCGGCTCGATCGCGAGCGTCGCTTTCTGGATATAGGCAGCGGCGCCGGCTTCCCGGGACTCGTGATTGCCGCCGCGATTAACGCGCAGGTGACGCTGGTCGAGGCGCGCCGCAAGCGGGCCACATTTCTAAGCGAGGCCGCGGTCGAGATGGGCCTGCGCAACGTTCGGGTCCAATGCGCGCGAGCCGAGTCGCTCGACGTTCGCGACGGGTTCGACCTGGTCACCGCACGCGCAGTCGGAAATCCGGTCGGGATTTTCGAGATTGCCGGCCGCGCCTTGCATCCGGGTGGCGTGCTGATGCTCTACGCCAGCGCCGAACAGAAGTTCGACGACGATGCCGGCGCGGCTGCGGCCGCTGGACTCGTCGATGCGTCCGTGGCCGGATACGATTTGCGCCACGGCCGCCGGATGATGAGCCGCGCGGTCGCGACGTGGACCCATCGATAAGAAGCTGCCCGGCGACGTTTCACGTGAAACGTTCGATCTAGAAAACCTCTTTAATTCAAGCGCTTGCGTAAATTCGATCGCGCGATTTGATTTTGCGCGAAGGCGGGGATTTAATAATCTGCGAGCCTAATGTTTCACGTGAAACGGTGAAATATTGGAGCGGGACGACCGCGAGCGCGACTCTATCCGTGGTCACACGGATTGCGCGCGAGGGATGGAAGTTGTGGGGCAGGCCGTGGGGCGGATAATCGCAATAGCCAATCAGAAAGGCGGCGTCGGCAAGACCACGACTGCGATCAATCTCGCGGTCGCGATAGCCGATACGGGACGGCGCGTACTGCTGGTGGACCTCGATCCGCAAGGCAACGCCACTTCCGGTATCAGCACGCCCGAGGATGTGAGCGCCGCCCGCATCGAGGGCAAGACTATCTACCAGGCGCTGGTCGGCGGCTTGGCGATGGTGGAAATTATCCGGCAGGTCCGCCCGACGTTGTCGCTTGCGCCGGCGGGCGACGACCTGGTGGG
>Ga0187879_10000792_pt1 | contig 21188 bp, 14 predicted proteins | sample June2016WEW_19_1_FD_132423 | JGI IMG/M metagenome (GOLD analysis project Ga0187879, IMG submission 132423) | Peatland microbial communities from SPRUCE experiment site at the Marcell Experimental Forest, Minnesota, USA - June2016WEW_19_10 | ecosystem: Environmental > Terrestrial > Soil >... | reverse complement strand
GGCTCGCCCCGATCGCGCCAGTAGCTCAGGTGGAAAGAGCAACGGCCTTCTAAGCCGTGGGTCAGGGGTTCGAATCCCTTCTGGCGCGCCACGGAGGCGAATTTTGAGAGCGGCGGCTCGAAACGCCGGGCGGATTGGATAGATCGAGGGTGGTGAGTGTAGCTCAGTTGGCAGAGCATCGGATTGTGGCTCCGGCGGTCGAGGGTTCAAATCCCTTCACTCACCCCAAACATCCTGCTAGGTAAGCGTGGCTTCGATGGTGGGCCGTTAGCTCAGTTGGTAGAGCAGCTGACTCTTAATCAGCGGGTCTGGAGTTCGAGTCTCCAACGGCCCACCAGAGAACCCCTGTTCCCTTTAATGGAAAATCTGACGCAAGAAACCAGCGCTGCCAGGGGATCATACGAACAAACCTAACTTACGGGAGGGTCACAAAAATATGGAGTTGCGGCGAATCCTTGGCAGGATTGCGGGAGCAATTGGGATACTGCTGGTCTGCTCCCTGCAGGCATCGGCAAGTGACCTCTGCTTTACGCTTGGCTCGGGTGCGTACTTTGCCAGCGCGTCGATCCCGTCGAAGAATCAGTGTGCAGCGCTCTACCTGGTTGCCAAGGCCGCCACCGATCTCCCTGGTTATCTTGCAACCGGCTCACTGTGCTTGAGTTCGGACGGGACGACGGTGCTGCTTAACCTTTCAAACGGCTACTTCGATGGGCTGGAATCGATACAGGGAACGTTCAAAAAGAGCACCGGCAAGGGGACCGTTAGTGATTGCACCGCGCCAGATGGTAAAAGCAACAGTTGCTCGACGACCGATATCACTGTCAAGACATGTGCTGCCCAGTCGATACCGGACGCCGCGTTTGACCCGGCCTCGAAACCGGAGAGGTCGTCCTCGGGCGACTGACGGGCGCTGGCTGGTCACCCGCGCGCAGGCGCTCGTCATTCCGAATCTTCCTCGGCATCTCAGGTCAGACTGTGTGCCGGAGGTTCATGGTCTTTTGTACAACTGCTCTGGAATGTGCTCAGAGTACGGACCGTGTGCATCCCAGAATTCCAGCCTCCAACTGTGATCAGGATCTCTAAGTTCATCTTCGGATACCTGCGCCACTCCCGAAAAGTCAAAAAATACCGAACCACTAGCGTGATCGTGTTCATCCAAGCGGATTGTAAGGCCGCCGACAGGTTGTCCTAGACCTAGTACATTTATTGGCAACGGTTTCAGTTTAGGTATGAGCTGCGAACGCAGTGCCCAACCGTACAAAGTTACCGGAGAGCCTGCGGTTCGAACCGACATATGAACAACCATTGTGACGTTCTCTGAATCAGGCGTTGGATGTCGGAATGTTATCTTTTCAAACCAGACCGATACCGTTTCGCCCAGTTGCTTGTTTAGTGTGTCAATTTGTTCAGCGCGTTGACGATCCAAAGCCAATTGGGCGCGAACCATTTGAACAAGAATGTATGCAGCCAGGAAAATCAAAAAAGGCCACAATGTACCAAGTACATTTGTGTGGAAGTCGGTCGTTTGGATGGTGCCAGATACCGCCAAGATGACAGTCATGATCGCAATGCCCAGCAGCATGACCTGGCCCCAACCGAATCTGAAAGTCTGGCGGCCGACTTGGATGAGCAATCGCCGGGAGTAATTTGCGACCGACACTGGCGAGTCACTGTTCGCGCGATCTGGCGCCTCACCGTCGCCGCGACGAATTGGCCACATGTCGCTGGATTCTACGCTCGAAGTTGGCGCTCGGAAACTCTGAAAGAAATTCGACTATCCGCACTCGCTGACGTGGGACGCGGCAGGATGAACTGGAATCCTCGCGCCGCCCGCTTCTCTCGCGATCGCGCGCGAAGTTCGAATCTCCAACGGCCCGCCGGAGAACCCCGGAGCCCGCTGCACCGAAGGGTGGTGGCGCCCATCCACAGCTCTCCACAGCTCCCTTTTGCCGGCGCGCCCGGCACGAAGTCGCCAAGGCCGTGAAGAGGCGGCGCCGGGCCGGACCCATTGTGCTAATGTAGGAACATGGAAAACAAACCTAAAGACACGGCGCCGAAACAGGCCTGTCCATCGTGCGGCGGTTGGCTTGAGCTGTGCGGCGACGGGTGCGCGATAACGTCATCGCCGACTACGAAAGAGGGTGCATCAATTGAGGCACCCATCAGTCAGCCGGAAGCCGGGAAGAAGGGGCGCATTCGACGCGTCACGCATCCGAAGGGCTCAGGGCTGATGATCATCGGCGCGAGAAAGCCTTGAGGCGGCCTCGCAGCAACTCGCCGGACGATGGAAATGGAAGATGAGGAAAAATCGTCTATCTTTACTCGCGTGCTTGGAAGCGGGATTTTCTGTTCGGTGTTCGCTGCTTACACCATACGGCGGTATACGAACGCGAAATAGACCGCGACCAGCGCCATGCCGGGGATGAACCAGTAAAGGCCCACGGTGAGGCCGTAGGATCCGGCGGCGCTGTTGTAAACCGCAAGCCCCGCGGCCGCATCGGTGCTCGACGGCAAAAGGTACGGATAGAGGCCGAACGCCGCGCTGGTGAGCATCCCGACGATGTACAGGCAGGAGGCGAGGAACGCCCCCGTCGCGCGCCCGGCGCGGTTCAATAGCTTCACCCCGAACATCCCCGTTGCCGCGGCGAGCGGAAAGACGAATCCCCAGGGGGCGTCCTGGAAGCGGTGGCCGAGGTGCGGCTGGACTATGGGAACGACGATCGCCAGGAGCGCAGTGATGACCAGCACTGCCCACCACGCCATCCCGGCCGCTATCCGGGCGCGCTCCGCTACAGCACCCGCGGTCTTCATCGCGACCCACAGGGCGCCATGCACGGTGAGCGCCGCGAGGCTTCCGAGTGCGACGATTATCGTGAACCAGTCGAGGATCCCGGCCGTGGGCATCAGACGCAGGTTGGCCCATAGCGGCAGGAAAAAGAAGCCCGAGCGGTCAAGCGGAACGCCGCGCACGACGTTGCCGATCGCGGCGCCGAAGAAGATCGCGAGCATCGCGCTGGCGCCGGCGAAGACCACGTCCCAGAGCGGATGCCACACCAGGCTCGAGACCTTGTTGCGGAACTCGATCGCGATGCCGCGCAGGATGAGGAGCCAGAGCACGATTATGAGCGGCAGATAAAATCCCTGGAAGCCCGAGGCATAAACCGCGGGAAACGCGAAAAACAGGATGCCGCCGGCGGCCAGCAGCCATACTTCGTTGCCGTCCCATACGGGGCCCACCGAGGCCAGCACCGAACGGCGTTCGGCCTCGGAGCGCGCGACGAAGAGATGGACGACGCCGGCGCCGAGATCGAAGCCGTCGAGCACGGCGTACCCGGCGATCATTATCGCCACCAGGCAGAACCAGAGCGTTTCCGTATGCGCCTCCTTCAATCAATCGGCCGCAAGCGCGGACCCGCTGCCGCTGTCGTTGGCCGCACCGTGCTCATCAGCGGCCGCCTCGGGTCCCCGCTGCACTTCGAGGTAGAGCAGGAACAGGAACAGCACCGCGAGCAGGCTGTACATCCCTGCAAAACCGATCAGGGTGAACAGCGCGTTGCCAGCGGAAACCTCGACTGAGCTGCCGACGGCCGTCCGCATCAGCCCATAGACCACCCACGGTTGGCGGCCGACCTCCGCGGTCATCCATCCGGCGGTCGTCGCAATATAGGGAAACGGCGCGAGCAGCATCAGCGCCCACAGCATCAGGGGAGTATCGTAAAGCCGCCCGCGCCAGAGCATGAAGGCCGCAAGCCCGAGCACCGCGACGAAGATTGTGCCGAGGCCCGCCATGATGTGGTAGGTGAAGTAGAGCAGCGGGATGTTGTCGGGCCAGCGGTCCTCGGGAAAGGCGTCGAGGCCATCCACCTCGGCCTTCCATCGCCGAAAGGTAAGAAAGCTCAGCAGCCGCGGCAGGTAGATGGGATTGTCGAGCCGTTTCATCTTCATGTTGGGCTGCCCTACCAGCATGAGCGGCGCACCGCGTTCGTTGGTGAACAAACCCTCCATCGCCGCCAGCGTGACCGGCTGATCATAGGCGATATTCCGGCCCTGGGCGTGACCGGTCGGGAAAATCAGGATGCAGGAGGCTATTAGCCCGGCAGTCACTCCCATCGCGACGAACATCCGTCCGTACTCGAGGTGCTGGCGGGTAAGCAGGTAGAAGGAGCCGAGCGCCGCCATCACGACGCTGGCCGTCACCACCGAGGCGGTCATGGTGTGCATATACTGCCACCAGGCCCATTGATTCAGGAGCAACGCCCAGAAACTCGCCAGCGCGAAGCGGCCGTCGGGCAAAAGCTGGTAGCCGACCGGATGCTGCATCCAGGCGTTGGTGGCGATGATGAAAAAGCCGGAAAGCCATGCGCCGAGGAATACCAGGAAGGCGCTGAGCCAGTGCAGGCGGGGTCCAAGGCGCCTCTCGCCGAACAGGAAGGCGCCGAGAAAGCTCGATTCAAGGAAAAACGAAAACACCCCCTCCATCGCGAGCGTCTGGCCGATGATGCTGCCGCTTGCGCGCGAAAAAAGCGCCCAGTTGGTCCCGAACTGAAACTCCATCGGGATTCCGGTGACCACTCCCATCGCGAAATTGATCCCGAAGATACGGCCCCAGAAGCGGGCGGCGTGGTTGTAGCACTCCTTGCCGGTCCGGAGAGCTTGAGTCTTCAGAATGACCAGCAGCAGCGCGAGCCCCATCGTGAGCTGGGGAAACAGGTAGTGGAACACCGCGGTGAACGCGAAGTGCAGGCGATGAACCGTCAGTGCGTCCATCCGTTGTTCTTCCTCCCGGCCCGGCTAGCGGAGTCGCTTGCCTCCGACGATCGCGACGGTGCTCGCCTGCGGACCCTTATCGCCCTCCTCTTCGGCAAAGCGCACCTCGGTTCCGGGCGCCAGATCGTCGAAATGCTCGTCGAGGACGCTGTGACGATGGAAATATATCTCACGGTTGTCCGGCGTTTCGAGGAAGCCAAAGCCCTCTTCCGGGAAAATGCGAGCAACGCGGCCAAGCGACGGTAGCTCGTGCGCTTTGACGTCGCGCCTGAGCTCGCGAAGATGATCCTCGAGGCGACGCCGGGCGGCATCGAATGCGTCTCTGATCGCGATCGCCAGATCATCGGCCGACTGCCGATTGACGGAGATCTCCGCTCGAGGCGCGCGGAGATCGATCCGAACGTTGAACGGGCCTCCTTTGCGGTGGTGATGAACCGGCGCTTCGACCACGACGTGGCATCCGGTGAGCCGCGGGAAGTAGAGCTGAAGGTCGTCGGCGCGTTCGCGGATCTGCGCCTCCATGGCCGGGGTCAATTGAAAATCACGCGAGGTAATTTGAACGGGGCGCTGCATTTGAATTCACCATCCTGGGCGTCGAGCTTTGAGAGCCGGGGTCGTCGCTGTCTCCAGCGGCATCATCTATGTCAAGATAGAAGAAAGCGTGCGCGGTTGCGACGTCTACGTGGTTTCAGCCGACTGGTCCTCCGGTGGACCGTCACTTGATGGAATTGCTCTTCCTCGCTGACGCCGTTGCCTCAGGCGGAAGTATTGATCTGGTCAAAACTCAGCGACCATCTGATGGTTGAAAACTCACCCGACCGATGGCGTTCACGCGTAATTTTCGATGTTTGAAACGGAACAGGAGCATTTACACGGTTGTGAAACGATAGTCAGTCTTGAGTTCCAGAAGCGACGAGATAGACCGAACCGTCAGGCAGGCGGTACACGTGAGTGTAGGGAGGCCATCCTTCGATGCTTTCGATCAATTGGGGCTCTCCCTCGATCGCGTCCAGGAGTTCCTCCCAATCTTCAACTTCAGCCTCCCCAATTCTGTGGTAGCGGCCATCTCGCTCATGCACCATGAGGCATCGGATCATCGCTACGTCAGACGATTGGCGCGGCTGGCGGTCCTGGCACCGGAGATTGTCGAGGCGATAGTTGCTGGTAACCAGCCGCCCGAGCTCACCGCCGAGGCCTTGGCCGGATGGCTTTGCGCCTTGAATGACGGTTCACGTTTCCGCCCTCGAGCCTCCTCCGGCTTAGGTGCGCCGCAAATACAGTAGTCGCGATACGCTGGGTTGTTCCCTTCGGGCCGGTCATGGCCGACGAAGAATTCAAGGATTCTCGACAGTGCTGTTTTCATAAGGTTCCACCAACCGAACGAGTTTCCGTGAACGCCCTGGATTCAGTATGCATCCAATTCCATCAAGACGAAAAGCGCGGTTTGCAATCTTCTGTAATCTGAAGAACAAATGTTGCCGATAGCGGAATGAGCCGAACACCGAATCTGCTACGATGGAACTTCGACGCGCTCTTTGTACCAGCACCGAGTATTTCGAGCTCCAAGTGTCGGGAGACTCCGTCGGCTTACGGTCCACTTTCGAATCCGCAGGACTTACAAAAGTGTCAGCCAAGATTGCGATCAACGGCTTTGGCCGCACCGGCCGCATGTGTTTTTTGGCTGTGGCCGCCGCCAGGAAGGGAGGCGCCTGATGACCGCGACTCGTTCGGACGCGCTGGTGCTCTTCGGTGTTACGGGCGATCTCGCCCACAAGATGATCTTCCCCGCTCTCTATGCGATGGAGAAACGAGGCACCCTCAAAGTCCCGTTAATCGGAGTCGCCTTCCCGAAGTGGACTCTGGCGCGTCTGCGCAAACGCGTGACGGACAGCATAAGGCGATCGGGCGGGATCGATAACCGGCGCGCCTTCCACCATCTTCTGTCCCGCTTCCAGTACGTCAGCGGGGATTATAATGACCAAACCACGTTCACGGCGATAAAAAAGGCGCTGGGTAACGCTCGGCGCCCGGCGCACTACCTCGCCATCCCGCCCTCGCTGTTCGAGACGGTGATCAAAGGACTCGGCGCCGCGAACCTGGCAGAGCATGCGCGCGTCATCGTCGAGAAGCCGTTCGGACGCGACCTGGCGTCCGCGCAGGAGCTCAACCACGTCGCGCAGGCAGTGTTCCCGCAAGATTCGATCTTCCGCATCGATCACTTCCTCGGGAAGGAGGCGATCATGAACATCCTCTATTTTCGCTTCGCCAATTCGTTTCTCGAGCCGGTCTGGAACCGCAACTACGTGGCCAGCGTCCAGCTGACCATGTCCGAGGAAATCGGCGTCGACGGCCGCGGCGCGTTTTACGAAAGCGCCGGCTGCTTGCGCGACGTGGTCGAGAACCACCTCTTCCAGGTGGTCGCGCTGCTTGCGATGGAACCGCCGGCCGGTAGGGACTTTGGAGCCGTGCACACTGAGAAAGCCAAGGTCTTTCAGGCAATGCGCCCTCTGAAGCCCGACGACTTGGTGCGCGGCCAATACGCCGGCTACCGCAACGAGCCGGACGTGGCAAAGAACTCCGACGTCGAGACTTTCTGCGCGCTTCGGCTTTCCATCGACTCGTGGCGATGGGAAGGGGTGCCGTGGTACCTGCGCTCCGGCAAATTTCTAGCCGAAACGGCAACCGCGGTCCTGGTGGAGCTGAAGCCGCCGCCGCAGAGGCTTTTCGCCGACTCGGCGCCTGCCACTGGCCGCACCAACTATCTGCGCTTCCGGCTTTCTCCCAGCACGGCCGTCGCCCTCGCCGCCCGCGTCAAGCTTGCAGGGAGGGAGTTCGTCGGCGATCAGCGAGAGCTCTACCTGCTCGAACAAGCGCCCGAAGAGGAAGCGCCCTACGAACGCCTTTTGACCGACGCCATGGCCGGCGACGGAGCGCTGTTCACCCGTGAGGACGCGGTTGAGGCCGCTTGGGCGGTAGTCGACCCTGTCCTTAAGACCCACCACCGGGTTCTCCCTTACAAGCGCCACAGTTGGGGGCCGAAGGAGGCTGACGCGCTCATCGCTTCCCACAGTCGTTGGCACAACCCCATAATCAAGGAGGCATCCGGATGACGGGGCCGCCGCGCCCGTGTTTCTGCTCGCCCTGATCGCAGCCGGTCAGGCCGGCCACACTAACGCCGCACCGTTCTGTCCAGGAGAGAAATGATGAAAGCTACCCAACAGCTCCACGAAATGGGCCAGAGCCTCTGGCTCGACAACATCACCCGCGGTCTGCTGAGTGGCGGCACGCTCCGCCGCTACATTCAGGAGTTCTCGGTCACGGGGCTTACCTCTAACCCCACAATCTTCGACCACGCCATCAAGAACAGTCATGACTATGACGACGGCATCCGTCAGAAATTGAAGGAAGGCAAGTCGGGCGAGGCGCTGTTCTTCGAGCTCGCGATCGAGGACCTGACATGCGCCGCCGATCTCTTCCGTCCGATCCACGAGGCGACGAACCGGGTTGACGGCTGGGTGTCGCTCGAGGTCTCACCCAAGCTGGCCTACGACACGACGAGCACAATTGCGGCGGCGCAGCAGCTCCACGCGCGGGCGGCTCGGCCCAACCTCTTCATCAAAATTCCCGGCACCCGCGAGGGCCTCGCAGCCATTGAGGAGTCGATCTTCGCAGGCGTACCTATCAACGTGACGCTGATCTTCTCGCGCCAGCAATACGTGGCGGCGGCAGAGGCGTACATCCGCGGTATCGAACGACGCGTCGCCGCAGGCTTGAATCCACATGTAGCCTCCGTCGCCTCGCTGTTCGTCAGCCGCTGGGACGTGGCCGCAGCGGCGAAGGTGCCTGCAAGCCTAGAAAACCAGCTCGGCATCGCCGTGGCCAAACACACCTACAAAGCGTACCGCGATCTGCTCGCTTCCGATCGCTGGCTGCGTCTCCTCAATGCAGGCGCACGCGCGCAGCGCATGTTATGGGCGAGCACCGGCACCAAGGATCCGAAAGCATCGGACATTCTATACGTCAAGTCGCTGGCAGCGCCGTACTCGGTGAACACCATGCCGGAGAACACCTTGCACGCGTTCGCCGACCACGGCGACATCGGCGCGACGATACCGCCCGACGGCGGCGACGCCGAGCAAGTCCTCGAGCGGTTCACGCAAGCGGGTGTCGACCGCTACGCTCTGGCGGCCGACCTGCAGCGCGAGGGAGCGGCGTCGTTCGTCAAGTCCTGGGACGACCTTCTCGCCTGCATTGCGGACAAGAGCGCTCAGCTCAAGAGCTAGACATGAGCACGAAGATTAGCCCGCTGGCAGGAAAGCCGGCCCCGCTCTCGATGCTGGTGAATGTTCCGAGACTGGTGACTGCGTACTACGCGCAACAACCGGATGTGTCGATCGCCGCGCAACGGGTGGCGTTCGGCACCTCGGGGCATCGCGGCTCCGCCTTTGAAATCACTTTCAACGAATGGCATGTGCTGGCCATCAGTCAGGCCATTTGTGATTACCGCATGCGCCACGGCATAGGCGGCCCGCTGTACCTCGGCATCGACACGCACGCGCTGTCGGTTCCGGCTTGTGCCAGCGCGCTTGAAGTGCTGGCGGCCAATGGTGTGGAAGTCATGCTCGCGGATAAGGACGAATACACGCCCACTCCTGTAATTTCTCACGCCATACTCGCTTACAACCGCGGCCGCGATACAGGACTGGCGGACGGCATTGTCATCACGCCTTCGCACAATCCGCCCGACAACGGCGGCTTCAAGTACAACCCGCCCAACGGCGGCCCGGCGGATAAGGACGTCACAGGATGGATCGAAGCCAGGGCCAATGAGTTTCTGGAAGGCGCCCTCCAAGGCGTGAAAAGAATTCCTTTCGAAAAAGCCCGGCGCGCTGCTACCACCCACCGGCATGACTTTCTCAATTCATACGTAAGCGATCTCGGCCACGTGCTCGACATGGATGCGATTCGCGGCGCGAATTTAAAAATGGGCGTGGATCCGCTTGGTGGCGCCGAAGTTCATTATTGGGCCCCGATTGCCGAGCGCTATCATTTGAATCTTACGGTTGTGAACGAAGTCGTCGATCCCACCTTCCGGTTCATGACGGTCGATTGGGACGGTCGGATTCGCATGGATCCGTCCTCGTCCTACGCAATGCAGAGCTTGATCGGCCTCAAGGATCGCTTCGATATCTCCTTCGCTTGCGATACCGACGCCGATCGGCACGGCATCGTAACGCGCAAGGCCGGATTGCTGAATCCTAATCACTACCTTGCAGTCGCCATTTTCTACCTATTCCAGCATCGACCGAAGTGGAGCAGGGATGCGGCGGTCGGCAAGACGGTGGTGAGCAGCCGGATGATCGATCTGGTTACCGCGAAGCTCAGCCGGAAGCTCTACGAGGTGCCGGTCGGCTTCAAGTGGTTCGTGGATGGCTTGCTCGACGGCTCGCTTGGCTTTGGCGGGGAAGAGAGTGCGGGTGCATCTTTTATCCGCCTGGATGGCGGCGTCTGGACGACAGATAAGGACGGCATCGTCCCGGCTTTGCTTTCGGCGGAGATTACCGCGCGCATGGGCCGCGATCCCGGCGAACTCTACGTCGAACTCACGCGCGAGTTCGGCGAACCTGTTTACGATCGGGTTGAGGCTCCTGCTACCCCGGAGCAAAAACAAATGCTGGAGCAGCTCTCACCGCAGCAGATATCGTCTGCTGAGCTGGCTGGCGAAAAAATCCAGACCATCCTCACCAAGGCTCCTGGCAATGGCGCATCCATCGGCGGGTTGAAGGTGATTGCCGCCAGTGGATGGTTCGCGGCGCGCCCGTCCGGCACCGAAGACATCTACAAGATATATGCTGAGAGCTTTCGTGGAGCGGATCACCTGCACCGCATCCTGGCGCAAGCACAGGTCATCGTCGACGCTGCGCTGGCGGCGCCTGCACAGCAGCCGGAAACTGCGTCCAAGACAAATTTGGAAGGCAGGCGGCGGTGAGCGAACAAACACGGGTCAGTCACCCGAAGGAGTCTCTCTTATCCACGGACGTAGAGGGGTTCGATTCCCTGGCCGAGCTTGCCCTGAATATGCGTTCGTCATGGAATCATGCCACCGACCAAGTGTGGCGGCAGCTGGATCCAGTGTTATGGGAGCTCACGCAGAACCCTTGGGTCGTCCTACAAACGGTCTCGCGGGAGAAACTCCAGCATGTTTTAGCCGATCCCGCTTTCCGAAAAAACGTTGACGATCTGGTGCAAGTCAGACGGCATGCTGCCGAGGCGCCCGCGTGGTTTCAGCAAACCTACCCGCAATCTCCGCTGAGCTGTGTTGCGTATTTCAGTATGGAATTCATGTTGAGCGAAGCGTTGCCCATTTACTCGGGCGGGCTGGGCAATGTGGCTGGTGATCAACTCAAGGCCGCCAGCGATTTGGGTGTTCCAGTCGTCGGAGTGGGACTGCTCTATCAGCAAGGCTATTTTCGCCAGGTGATCGACAAGGACGGAGGGCAACAGGCCCTCTTCCCGTATAACGACCCCGGACAATTGCCGATCACACCGTTGCGCAAATCGAATGGGGAGTGGTTACGGTTGGAGATCGCGCTACCCGGTTACTCGGTCTGGCTGCGCGCCTGGCAGGTTCAGGTCGGTCGCGTAAAGCTTTACCTGCTGGATAGCAATGACGCCGCGAATTACCCCGCGCATCGAGGCATTACCAGTGAGCTTTACGGAGGCGGGCCGGAGTTGCGCCTCAAGCAGGAAATGCTGCTTGGGATTGGCGGATGGCGATTGCTGGCGGCGCTCGGCATCAAGCCGGAAGTCTGCCACTTGAATGAAGGGCATGCGGCCTTCGCGGTGCTGGAACGCGCCCGAGGCTTCATGGAGGAAACCGGGCGGACTTTTGAGGTCGCGCTGGCCGTCACCAGGGCGGGCAACCTTTTCACCACCCACACTGCCGTGGCTGCCGGCTTCGATCGTTTTGCTCCGGAGCTCATCGAGCAATACGTCGCTGGTTATGCACGGACGCAGCTCGGTATAACCCTCCACGATTTGCTGGCCCTGGGCCGCCAGAACCCGAACGACTCGTCGGAACCTTTCAACATGGCCTATCTGGCGATTCGCGGGAGCGGGGCGGTGAATGGCGTGAGTCGGTTGCACGGGGAGGTGAGCCGGCACATCTTTCTGCCTCTCTTTCCGCACTGGCCGCAGGACGAAATCCCGGTCGGACATGTGACTAACGGAGTCCACATGCCGACCTGGGACTCGGCCCCGTCCGATGATCTTTGGACGGCAGCCTGTGGAAAGGGCCGCTGGCTGGGGACGGCGGAAAACCTGGAGAAAGACATTCGGCGCATTTCCGACGCCAATCTCTGGCGATTTCGCGCCGCCGCCCGCAAGTCTCTCGTTGAGTACGCTCGCGAACGATTGTCTCGGGAATTGGCCGTATCAGGCGCGTCGTCCGAGACGGTTGATGGTGCGCAGCATCTGTTTGACAGCAATACGCTAACATTGGGTTTTGCACGCCGTTTTGCAACTTACAAAAGACCGAACCTCATGCTGCACGACCCCGAGCGACTGCTGCGTTTATTGAACAACCCCCGGCGTCCGGTACAGCTCATCATGGCCGGCAAGGCTCATCCGGCGGACCAGGCCGGACAGGCCTTGATCCAGGAATGGATCCATTTCACCCGTCGGCCCGAGGCACGTCCCCATGTGGTTTTCCTCAGCGACTACGACATGTATTTGACCGCGCAGTTGGTGCAGGGAGTCGATGTCTGGCTCAACACGCCGCGCCGCCCCTGGGAAGCGTGTGGAACGAGTGGCATGAAAGTACTGGTCAATGGCGGCATCAATCTGTCGGAATTGGACGGTTGGTGGGCGGAAGCCTACACGCCGGAAGTAGGGTGGGCGTTAGGAGATGGCCAGGAGCATGGCGACGATCCCGCTTGGGACGCTATCGATGCTGAAGCCCTCTATGACCTGCTCGAGCGCGAGGTGATTCCCGAGTTCTATACCCGCGACGACCAGGGTATCCCCAGCGCCTGGGTGGCGCGGATGCGGGAAAGCATGGCGCGGTTGACACCACGCTTTTCCACCAACCGCGCGGTGCGCGAATACATCGAGCGATACTACTTCCCGGCGGCCTCAGCCTACCGTGAGCGGACTGGCGACAAAGGCGCAATCGGCCTGCAGGTAGTTAATTGGCAGCACGCGCTGGAACAAAAATGGTCCGCACTACGCTTCGGCGAAGTAAAGTTTGAGACTCATGGCGAGCAGCACGTATTTGAAGGGCAGGTGTATCTCAACGACCTCGACCTCAAGGCGGTGCGGGTAGAGCTTTACGCCGACGGCGTTATGGGCAGTGCTCCCGTGCGGCAAGAGATGAAGCGCGTTCGCCAACTGGCGGGCGCCTCGGGCGGCTACGTTTACAGTGCGGCTGTCTCTGCGGCGCGCCCAGCAGCGGACTATACGGCGCGAGTGATACCGCAGTGCGAGGGCGTTGCGATCCCGTTGGAAGACGCACGAATCCTGTGGCAGCGATGATCCGATCGAAGCAAGAGACGGAAGAAAAGGGCGATGAAGAAACCGGCGGCCATCACCTGCGTGTTCGTCGATGTCGGCGGTGTCCTGCTCACTAACGGGTGGGATCATCATGCCCGCAAACGGGCGGCGGCGAACTTCAAGCTGGAGTGGTCCGAGATGGAGGATCGGCATCACCCGACCTTCCGACGCCTACGAAGAGGGAAAACTCACGCTGCAAGAATATTTAGCTCAGGTGGCTTTCTACCAAAAGCGACCGTTCACCCGGGCTCAGTTTCAGCGCTTCATGTTCGCGCAATCGAGACCTTACCCCGACATCGACTATTCGGCCGCACGCGTGTTGGCGGACTTACAGCAGGAAAGCCCCTTGGACTCAAAACCGATCTCGAACTACGCGTTTGCAAACTGACTGGTGCCGATGCTAGTCCGAATCAGGATTCAAAATGTGGGATGGACCAGTCGGATTCGCAGCAATGGGGCTCGGCGGTTCGCCCTTGGGTTCCGGTGCGTGCGCCACGGAACGGAGAATTCACCACTTAAATGGCGAGACTAGCGCAGGAATATCGCGCGCGGGAATATCGTGCGATAGGTCTTTGCGGCCTGTTAAGTCTTGCGGGTTACCTCGCACTGGCGATCTTGTCCTTTGGACGCGCGTTGTTCGAAGGACTCTCATCCTTTGTGCTCGGCAAAAGCACTGACACCGGATTCTACGTTTGGTCGCTGGTCTGGTGGCCGCACGCTGTGGCCGCCGGTATCAATCCATTCATCACTAAAGCCGTTTGGGCGCCGCTCGGCTTCAATCTTTCATGGGCGGCAGCAATCCCACTTGCAAGCTTTGTGGCATATCCACTGACCGCCTCACTGGGACCCGTGGCATCCTACAACCTGCTCGTATTGCTATGCCCTGCGCTCGCCGCCTGGAGCGCATTCCTGCTTTGTCGGTACATATCGGATAGCTATTGGCCGTCGTTTCTGGGCGGATACATATTCGGTTTCTCACCGTATATTCTTTACCATATCGCCATCGGACACTTGAACCTCCTGTTTGTGTTTCCAATCCCACTCGCGGTGTATCTTGTACTGCTCAGGCTCGACGATCAAATCAGGGACACGACCTTCAGTCTCCTTCTTGCGGCGGTATTCATTACTCAGTTCCTGCTCGCCACTGAGCTCTTTGCCACTCTCGTGGTATTCGGAGCAATCGGCATCTTAGTCTTCTATGCGTTCGCGGAGCATGAGTTGAGAGAACGCATCGCCAGGGTGATCAAACCTGTCGCGATCAGTTTGGCATTTGTCGCAGTCTTGCTGGCGCCCTACTTCTACTACATGTTCACTTCTGGCTTTCCCAGCAAACCGGTAAACTCGCCGACAGCTTACTCTGTGGACGTCCTGAACTTCTTCATTCCAAGCCCCGCTCTTCTGGTTGGCGCAAACAGCTTGCTCATCAGGGTGTCGGACACCTTTACGCAGGGTCGTAAAGAACCGACCGGCTACCTGTGTCTGCCCCTTCTGATCGTTCTAATTTGGTTCGGTTACCGGCGATGGGGCGATCCGATCGGTAAAGCACTAGTCATATTTGTGAGCGTTATCTGCGTACTGTCCATCGGTCCTCGATTACATTTCGCAGGACACGTCGGACCAGGGATGCCGTGGAAACTCGCGACTCATCTGCCGCTTTTGAACAGCGCGCTTCCGTCGCGGTTCATGATCTACCCATTCCTTGCGCTGGCTGTGGTTGTGTCCCTGCTTCTGAGTGGCCGAGATATGTCAACGCCTTGGAAGTATGCGGCAACTGCTTTGATCGTTCTTTTTCTATTACCTGACCCGTTGAGCGGATATTGGGTTGCAACCAACGCGTCTCCGGAGTTCTTCACTACTGAGGTATTCAAACAATATTTGATTAGGAACGAGACTGTGGTTGTGCTTCCCTACGGAATGACTGGCAACTCGATGCTCTGGCAGGCTGAGAGCGATATGTATTACCGGATGGCAGGTGGCTACACGTCGGCTCCGCCGGACGCTTTTTTGGCCTGGCCGATTACTAATTACTTTCTTCATAAGGATGCTATTCCGGATGCGGAAGATCAGTTGAAGGCTTTTCTCTCGACCCATGACGTGCGCGCCGTACTAGTCACTGACGAAGCATGGCCTCTCTGGAAACCGCTGATGTCCACCCTTGCTACCAGCTTCCAACATGCCGGCGGCGTGTATATCTACCGCGTCCCGGCCGAGATGCTGGCGCGCTACCGGACGCTTACCGCAACCGAGATGGAAACCCGGCTCGATACCGCTCGATTCGATGCGCTTTTGATCGCTGCGCAACAATACGTCGCAAACGGAGGCGAAGTTTCAAAGCTGACGCCTTTCGAGCTTCAATCGCGTCGGCTGCTGCCCTCCGGCTGGGTCAGCGATCGCGACATTAGAACTGGAAATGGACTGTATCTCGGACCCGCGGCCAACGATGGGATGGCCGTGGGTGTCACCGGCTCTTACGAAGCTTTGAAACCCACCATCGAGCGCTACCGCGGCTTCGCCAGAGAGATCTATTTCCCTTATCCCAGAAAGCTTTCCGAGCCGCCGCGAGGAAACACTTTCATGCGGCTTCTCGTAATGGATTTCAGTCGCGATGGCCTCGCGAAGGCCGCGCAAGCAGCGAAGCAAGCAAGCGCCATCTCGCCGGTCCCTGCAAAGTAACGGCGTGCTTCTGATTCATCGTTAGCCGACGGGCATCTCTCACCCGATCCCCTCCGGAATGCTGAGGATCCGGTTGATTAACCGCACCATCCACGGATGCACGAACAGAAAGCGGCGCGGCCACAACGGGGAATGCCATTCCGTAGGCGCCAACGTGCCGTCGAGAATCTCGGCGACGACGGCGGCCGTGTGCGAAGCGAGCGTGTCGAGAATCCGATCTCCCAGCTCTGGCGAGGCCGCACCCGGTGCTCCGGAGTAGGTCTTGGCGCGAAAGAAGCGCAGGTCGCCGCGAATGGCCTTGATCATCCCGAGAATTCCCGGAGAGTGGCCGCGCCCCATGGCGGGTAACGGATCGCCGCGCTCGGCGAGCCAGCTCTTAACCGTCTGCTGCGGCAGCCTCGCGTAGTCGCGTTCAACCCACTCCGGATGGAGCGCGAGCAGTTGCGCAGTCTCCACCAGGCCGGCGTGCGTATCGCCGACCAGATCGTCACGATTGACACCCGGCAAGCCGCCGAGCACGTCGTCCAGCTCCGAGCCGCCGCCGGTTAGCCGGCTCAGCATGACGGAAAAGACCGATACCATGCGGATGCCGCGTTCGCGGCTGACGCGATCACAGGCCGTTTCGATGGCGAGGAAGTGACGCGGGCTGCCGTGAAAGTTCGACACCAGCACGTCACGAAACCCCTGCGCTGCCAGCGAGCGGCCGAGATCTTCGAGCACCGCGATCGTTGTGGACGGGCGAAAGAAGAGTGAGCCTGGATGAGGGACGACGTCGGTTGCGGTGTAAATGAAGGGCAGTTTGAGGAACGTGCGGTGGCGATGACGTTCGGGCAGCATCGGCAGCATCCGCTCCGCCAGACCCTCGCCTTCGAGAGCATCGGCGCCCAGCGGCAGATGGGGGCCGTGCACTTCGATCGGCGAACAGGTGACCAGCACGACGCACCGGGCACGATCCAGCTCGTCGAAACGCCGTTTCGTCAGCGTCTCCCAACGCAGCAGCGTGATGTCGCCGTTCGCCTCCGCCATGTGTCTCTCTCCGGTCAATCAGGATCCGCGTCAGCTCTCGGCACGGTTGAAGATCTTGGTTACGGTCCTTAGAACGCGCCGCCGGCGCCCCGTCGATCACGATGGTCGAACGTGAGCAACAGTGTCATCATCGAGAGGCGCACGATCTCACCGCGGTGGATTGCCGGCTTCTACACGATTGTTCGCAACGCGGAGTGTACGTCGTCAGAACCTTTTGGACAAGTTGGCAACAACGGTTACCATGGAGAGATACCACGCCTAATAGCACCCGCCCTATTGCGATAAGCGCAAATCGAAAAACGGACGTTGCAATCGTCGGCGCCGGCATCCTCGGCCTCGCCCATGCTTACTTCGCCGCAAAACGGGGACGATCGGTCGTCGTCTTCGAGCGCACTCCCAGAGCACTAGGCGCGTCAGTGCGCAACTTCGGCATGATCTGGCCGATCGGACAAAGAGCCGGCGCGGTTCATCAGATGGCGATGCGCAGTCGCCAACTGTGGCAGGAGATCCTCGACGCATCCGGATCGCCGTATCGTCCGAACGGCTCGCTTCACGTCGTTTACCATCAGGACGAGGCCGAGGTGGCTCGCGAGTTCGCCGAACGCGCGCCTGGCTTCGGTTACGCCTGCACGTGGCTTTCGCCCGCCGATGTACTGAGGAAGAGCCAGGCGGTTAATCCCGAAGGACTTCTCGGCGGCATCTGGAGTCCTACCGAACTCACCGTCGATCCGCGGGATATCCTTGCCCGGCTGCCGGCGTTTCTCACTGAGAAATTTGGCGTTCAGTTCCGCTTCGGGACCGCTGTGCGGTCGATTCAATTGCCGCGCATCGAAGCCGGGTCGGACATCTGGCTGGCCGCGCAGGCAATTGTTTGCGGCGGCGACGATTTCGAAACACTCTATCCGGAATTGTTCGCAGGAAGCGCGATCGATCGATGCAAGCTGCAGATGATGCGCACCGCGCCGCAGAAAAATGGCTGGGAGCTTGGCCCGGCCCTCGCCGCGGGTCTCACGCTGCGCTTCTATCCCGCATTTGAAATCTGCACGGCGACGTTGCCGAAATATAAGGAGCGCGTCGCGCGCGAACTGGCTGACTATGATCGTTGGGCCATTCATACGCTGGTTTCGCAGACCGCGGACGGCGCGCTGACTCTGGGGGATTCCCACGAGTATGGTCTCGCCGTCGATGTCTTCAACAAGACCGAAATCGACGAACTCGTGCTGCAAAACGTGCGCACCTTTCTGATTGCACCGGATCTATCGATCGCGCAGCGATGGTACGGCGTGTACGCGAAGCACCCGGACAAATCCTGGGCCGCGATCGACGCCGCGCCCGGCGTTCGCATCGTCACTGCTGTCGGCGGCTCCGGGATGACGCTGTCGTTTGGTTTGGCCGAACAGATGATTGGCGAGATGAACATATAATGACGCCGCCGATCCGAAGCGCTGCTGCGCGGATGAGATCATATTCGGGACCGGTGAAGGCCGCCATTCTCGATTGGGCCGGAACGACGGTCGATCATGGCAGCATCGCGCCGGTCCGCGTTCTGCAACAAGTGTTTGCCGGCCGCGGCGTTCCCATCTCGGAGGAAGAAGCGCGGCGCGACATGGGCGTCCTCAAAAGGGACCACATCAGAAAGATACTGTTTGGGCCAAACGTCTCGGCCCAATGGCACGACGCCGTCGGGCACGAGCCAACCGAGGCGGACGTCGAGAGTCTGTTCGCGAACTTCGTGCCGCTTCAACTCGAATGCCTGGTCAAATATTCTGCTGTGATCGATGGAGTCGCGGCAACCGTTGCGCGCCTCCGCAAACGCGGAATCAAGATCGGAAGCACTACCGGATACACGCGCTCGATGCTCAACGTGATCCTGCGTCCCGCCGCCGAGCAGGGCTACCAGCCCGACTGCGCGATCACTCCGGATGATGTCGGTGGCGGGCGCCCGCATCCCTGGATGATCTTCGCCAACGCCATCCGCCTCCAGGTCGAGCCGCTCGAGGCCATCGTAAAAATCGGCGACACCGCCGTCGATATCGAGGAAGGATTGCGGGCGGGCGTGTGGACCATTGGCGTCGCCCGCACCGGCAACATGATCGGCCTGTCCGCCGAAGACTTCGCCGCGCTGGCACCCGCGGAGCAGGCGATGCGGCTCGAAAATGCCCGGATTCAGCTATCTGCCGCCAGCGCGCATGAAGTAATCGACGCGGTCGCCGATTGCGAGGTTGCCCTCGATGCGATCGAAGCGCGCATCCGCCACGGCGAGCGCCCATAGCAAGACCGTCTCAGGCTGGACGATCATCAGGCTTTCGCGCCATTGCGGCCACCCGCACTTTGGCTGCGCTGCTTTCCTCTAAAACTCAAGAGAGATGCCGTCGACCAGGCGTCCAGGCTCGATTCCCAGGAAACGGGTCACAGTCGGATGAACATCGATCATGCGCGCGCCCTTGATCTCACGGCCGCGCGGGAGTCCGCTCCCCCAGCCGTAGAGAATCCCATGGATACCCGGCGTGTCGGGAGGGTAGCCGTGAGCCGATACTAATCCGACACCCAAAAAGGGACTCGGATAGATGTCGCGGCCAAATGTCGCTAATGGTTTCAGATACCAGGGCGCGAGATCAGGATCGACCATGTAGTAACCCGGATGCGCCGAAAGAATCAGGTCGCCTACTCGGTCGCTCTGCCCGAGCTGAGCGAATTCCGGCTGATTATCGCGGCGAAGTACGTCGAACTCGTGATACGTAGCAAGCACATGGTAAGCGCGATCGATCTGCGACTTGTCGTCAAAGTAGATGAAACTCGTCGTCCCGGTGGTTACGTCGCGCCCGCGAATACCATGTCGGCTCAGGATTCGCCGAACATTGATGAGGTGCGTGACTGGGAGATGGCCATGGTCCGACATGATGAACAACGTGACTTGGTCCCTGTAAGGGAGTCGATTGATCGCTTCCAGCAGCCTACCCACTTCGCTGTCGGCCCCGATGATCGCCGCACGCGCCCGATCCGAATGGAGCCCGTCGCTATGAACTACCTCGTCTGGCTGAGCGAAGTATCCCAGGATCAGGCGCGGCCGCCGATCTCCGGGCATTTCCAAATAGTGGATGATCTCACCCGTCCGTTGCGGCTCACTGGCATACTCCGAGAGTTGCCACGGCACTTTCCGCTCAGGCGATACATAGGTCGCTAGCGCTCCGCGACTTCTCGAGTATCGCCCAAACCATCCCAGTGCTGCAGTCCTGACCCCTTGGCGCTCGGCGACCTGATGCAGGAGTTCGCCTCCGGCGAGCCAGTCCGCATCGACGTCATGATTGAACAGCCCCAGGCGAGGATCGATGAACTGGGCGCTGACCACACCATGATTTTCGGGCCAGCAGCCCGTGGAAGCTGAAACCCAGTTCGGCTCGGAGATCGAAGGAAAGACCGGCGCCAAGTGATGGGTCCACACGCCTTCGGTCCGAATATTGGCAAAATTGGGAGTTGCGACTGAATCGAGCATCGCTTCTGAAAGTCCGTCGATCATGAGGACGATGACGATTCGGCTGCATTGCGCCTGGCTATCGGTGTTGAAGGAAGCTGCCTTCGAAGGGAATGTTCCGTCCATCGTGACTACCCTAGCAAATCGGCCGACAAGCGGATAAGGGCGCACTGATCGATCGCACGATCTACGGGGTCCAATAGATGATTAGCTAACATAGCCGCGCCCGCGGGCGCTGATCTTCTATTCGCTAGCGTATTTCACTGAGCATCCGTAAGGGCGCGTCACAGGCTCCGATACCGGCTTGCCTGCCATCGCTTCGGTCAAGGCCTGATTCAAATTTGGATTTTGATTATCAAAGAAATCCATTTTTCAATTTCTTCAGAACCACATAATATGGCCACGCAACGGCGAAAAGTCTGCGGCGAGGCCCAATCATGCGCTTGGTGACGTTTGCAAACAAAAGCGGAGAAGAAAGGCTCGGCGCCTTGTTCGATGGCGACTCGCGAGTAGCTGACCTGGCTGAGGCGCATCGGATGAGAACCGGGAAGATTGCGCCGCAGTTGTCCTCGATGCAGGCAGTAATCGAAGGTGGTCCGCCGGCACTCGAGATTGCGCACGCTGCGCTCGAGCACGCGCGTTCCGGCGGCGATGGAGTGCTGCCATTTGGCGATGTTCGCCTGAAAGCACCACTGCCGCG
>Ga0187879_10000791_pt1 | contig 21190 bp, 16 predicted proteins | sample June2016WEW_19_1_FD_132423 | JGI IMG/M metagenome (GOLD analysis project Ga0187879, IMG submission 132423) | Peatland microbial communities from SPRUCE experiment site at the Marcell Experimental Forest, Minnesota, USA - June2016WEW_19_10 | ecosystem: Environmental > Terrestrial > Soil >... | reverse complement strand
TGATGCTGACTTGAGATGTTCCTCGATTGACCGGCACCTGGGAATTAGCAAGGAACCCGGGCTGAGCAATATGTTTACGACAGAGCTGACTAAATGTCCTCCTAATCAACCCTTTGCAAAACTACCAAATCTGCACGTGCTACCTGCTGGTTTTCGTCCCGCCGGCCCGACGGAAATTCTGGCCTCTGCGAAGATGCAGCAACTGGTGGCGTCCTGGCGAAAGGAGTACGACCACATCATCGTCGATACACCACCCATGCTTCCTTTTGCCGATGCTCTGGTGCTCTCTGCACGGGCCGATGGAGTGATCCTGGTGACCCGCTCGGGGGTTTCCCGCCGCAAGGCTTTGATTCGTGCCCGTGAGGTGCTTACGCGGTCGGGTGCCAATGTCTTAGGGTTTGTTCTCAACGCTGTCCGGCGCCCGGAGTACTACTACGAATATCCAGAGGCTTACAAGGAATTAGCCAGTAACCACCGGAGCTCTTCCGCGAACAATAACTAGCTCAGGGATTAAGCCAAAATGTCAAAACCATTGGTTGTATTCGCCTTGCTGTCGATCGGCGCCATGCCTTTGCCGGCGCAGAAAGCTCTGACGGGAAATTCCATGCCGCCGGCCTCCGTGCCGTTTTCTCCTCCCGTGGTCCATGCTTTACAAATTTCAGCCGGAGATCTGCTGGACTTAAACGTCTTCGACACACCAGAGCTCTCGACCAAGCTCCGCGTGGACGAGCAAGGCAAGATCACTTTGCCAGTGGCTGGAAGTCTTCCTGTTCTGGGATTGACCGCAGAGCAAGCCGGACAGGCGATTGAAGCTCGCTTTCGTGATACCGAGGTTCTGAAAGACCCTCATGTCTCGGTCACCGTCCTCGAATATGCCACTCAAGGAGTTACGGTTCTCGGAGAGGTCAAAAGCCCCGGAGTCTATCCTCTGCTAGGTGCTCACGGGCTTCTCGATCTGATCTCAGCCGCTGGCGGTATGACTTCGAACGCCGGCAAGGCCGTCACAGTTACGCATCGCGACGACCCCGACCATCCGGTCATCGTGAGAATTGACAGCAAGCCGGGCAGCACCGCTGCCTCTAACGCCGACGTAAGGCCGGGCGACACCATTATGGTTTCGCACTCAGGCATCGTCTACGTTGTAGGGGACGTGGGCAAGCCCGGCGGATTTCTTATTGAAAACAACGACCGTCTGACGGTGTTGCAAGCCATTGCCCTAGCGCAGGGCACGAACCGGACCGCCTCTCTGAACCACGCTAAACTGATCCGCAATACCGATGCCGGACGGGAAGAGTTGCCAGTTCCACTTAAGAAGCTCTTGGCCAACAAGGCCCCGGATTTAATGCTCGCGGATGGCGACATTCTCTTCGTTCCGGGCAGCACTGCGAAGAACGCGCTGCGCGATGCGGAAGCAATCTTACCCTCCGCCGCGGGCGCCGCCATTTACCGGGTTCCGTAGCCCGGTCAAGACTGCGAGATCAGTTTTGGGTATGCGTGTTGATGGAAACTTCGTCGTTGCTAGCAGGTTATGGGACATGCGTTGCTAGGCTCCCAGCACAGGAGCATGCCGAAGTGATATGAGGCACCAGAACCACATACTCGTGTTGTCGGTCTCAATTATGTATCTCGTGGGACAGCTGACGACGGGTACAAGCGTTTACGTGGCCTCATTGTTCAGTGTGGCCATTTTGTTCGGACTCTATTCTGTTTGGGCTGCCGGAGGGTTATTCACTGCTGTTGGGGCGCTCAATGCCATTCTCATTGCGAAGTTCCTTCTGATTGGAATCGTTTTGAAGATCATGATGTGGGACCCTGCTGACAAGAACCTTTTGGCCGCCGACAGTACTGCGGCCGTCATGGCAATTGGTTTCTTGGGGCTGTGGATCGGAACGTCGATACAGCGTCATCTGCCAGCTCCGCGAGATCCATTCATGCCTCAATTCACTGACCCGAGGATGTATTTCGCGCTAACGCTCGTGTTTCTTGTTTTGGGTTACAGCGGTTACGCAGTGGGGTTAAGTCCGGATTTGGCCGGCGAAGGTATCCAAACTGGGGGTGCACTGGGAATTGCCCGTGTCTTTGGTGGTTTGAAATCGTTTGCGATTGTGCCGGCGCTTTTTTATGCCTGGGCTCGCCAAAGCTCGAGATTCATGACTCACCCTTTGCCACTGCTTGTTTTGAGCATCGGTATTGTTGGTGGAATTTTTTCCACTGCCAAGCTGGAGGCGATGGAGCCCCTAGTTTTCTGGCTTTTAGTAGGCAGCTTGAGGTATGGCTTGCGGGACAAACGAATCCTAATAGTGGGGGCCATGGCAGCTCTCTACTATGCCGCGATTGTTTACCCCTATTCGCAGTATGTCCGAAACCACGGTGGACGACAAGGCAGTTTATCTGTGAGACTTAGTTCAATGAAGGATGCATTGTGGCTCGTTGTCACAGACAATGGATTTCGCAAGACTGTTTTGGAAAAGGGAGAGGACATAAATTCATCGTATCTCGGCAACGAGACATTAAGGCCGTTTGGCAGACTGGCTATGGTCGGTCAAGCTGACCGACTGGTTGCAGCAACGATCCAGCAGCAGTCCTGGACGGGGTGGTATACAGTTAAGCGGGGTTTTGAGTTGGCAATTCCCAGTTTCATTTACGCGGATAAACCGATTTATGCCGCGGGAAACTACTTGGGGCACATAACAGGAGAGGTCGGACCCCTTGACGGAACAACGCAAGTGTCGTACGGGGTAATGGCCACTTTTTTTAGTGCGTTTTCTTACTCGGGTGTTTTTTTAGGAACCATAGTATTCTTCGGATGTTTCTACTACCTGTTGGGCCTCTTTTTCGGTAACCCTCACGCAACGGTATCTCCCTCCGAATCCACAATGTGGTTTGTTTTCATCGTAGCTACCTTTCAACACAGCCTAGTGGAAGAGACTATGGCCGGACTCATGACTTCTTGGAACGTTTTCGTAGTAGTTACGGCGATGTGCGTGATGGCAAAATTCGTCTGTCCCTTGCTACCGAAGTGTGCAGCCGCCGAGGATTTCGATTGAAAGTTCTTCTCCTAGCGAATTATCTGCATGATGAGCAGGAGAGCATGCAGCGTTTTGCCGCACTGATGTCCCAAGGCATCGTAGAGGCTGGTCATGAAGTGCGGATCTTCAGGCCCTCCGCTTTTCTGGGTCGTCTACGGCCCTCCGGACGTGGCATTGGCAAATGGTTGGGATATGGTGATAAGTTCGGACTATTCCCGTACCTGCTGCGATCTGCCCTCGGGTGGGCGGATGTGGTTCACATTTGTGATCATGCGAATTCTGTCTATTTAAAGTACATGAAGAGCATTCCACACGTGATAACCTGCCACGATCTGTTGGCCATCCGCAGTGCTCTCGGAGAGATTCCGCAGAATCGCACCGGTTGGACGGGCCAGCAACTCCAGCGACTTATCCTGAGAGGCCTGTCTGAAGCCCAGCACATCGTGTGCGTGTCCGAAGCCACACGAAGAGATTTGTTACGTCTCGTCAAAATACCTGAGGGCCGTGTCTCACTTGCCTACAACGCGCTAAACTACCCATACTCGCGCATGGACACACACGAGGCCGAATGCCGGGTTCGTGGGCTCCTTATCGACCCGAGTCGATCTTTTATCTTACATGTGGGTGGAAATCAGTGGTACAAGAACCGCCTTGGCGTGTTAAAGGTTTTCTCTCTGCTTCGCGAGGTCGCTTCCGCAAGAGAGTCGCAGTTGGTCATGGTGGGCAAACCCTGGACCGCTGAGATGCGACGATTCGTTGTAGAGCATGGAATGGACGACGCAACTTTCGAACTGACTGGAGTTTCTAACGAAGACTTGCGCGCTCTCTACTCAACCGCCACCATGATGCTGTTCCCATCGCTTCAAGAAGGCTTTGGATGGCCGATCGTCGAAGCACAGGCCTGCGGGTGCCCTGTTGTCACTTCCGGACGCTCACCAATGGACGAGGTAGGGGGTAACGCGGCAATCTACGTTGACCCAGATGACCCGGAGTCTGCCGCCGCCCTTGTTGAGCGCTCTCTCAAGCTAGCTCCCAGCATGCGCGAGGCATCCATGTTGAATGCAACACGCTTCTGCGGGCCCTCCATGATCGAAAACTATCTATCGTTGTACGATAAAGTGCGGAATGAAACCTTCATGGGTCATCAGCTCAATTCATCGACCGATGGCGAATCACCTGCGGTCATACGGCAGCAGCAGGCTTAAGCTGACGCATGGCACGAGGCCGCGAGTCGTATTGCCGGGGTATTCTTCTAGCTATCGCTTTGGGCGCGCGCGTATCATGAAGATTCTTCACATTATCTCCTCAGTGAATCCCTCAGATGGCGGTCCTATCGAGGGAGTTAAGCAACTGGGAAAGATTTTAGTGGCAGGTGGACATCGAGTGGAAGTCGCGTCGCTCGATGCTCCGGACGCACCTTATTTGAAGGAGTTTCCGCTACCCGTCTATCCGCTTGGTCCGACGACACTCAGCTATCGCTTTGGTACCCGGTTCATACCTTGGCTGCGAGCCAACCGGACCTGCTACGATGCCGCCGTTGTTAACGGCATCTGGCGGTTCCACAGCTTCGCTACCTGGCAGGTCCTGTGCAATTCCAACACGCCTTACGTTTTGTTCACCCACGGTATGCTGGATCCCTGGTTCAAGAAACACTATCCACTGAAGCATCTCAAGAAATGGATGTACTGGCCTTGGGCGGAATATCGTGTGTTGCGCGACGCGCAGGCTGTGCTGTTCACGTGCGAAGAGGAACGCTTGTTAGCTCGGTCATCATTCTGGCTCTATCGCTGCAACGAGAAAGTAGTACCCTACGGTACGGCCATACCAAGTGGCAATCCGGAGCAGGAATTGCGGGACTTCTTCAGCCGTTGTCCGGAGCTACGTGACAAAAGGTTGGCGTTGTTCATGGGACGAATACATCCCAAGAAAGGATGCGACCTTCTCATCGAGGCTTTCGCCGAGGTCATGGCGCAACGTGCCGAGTGGCAGCTCGTGATTGCTGGTCCTGACCAAGTGGGATGGCGGAAGAAGCTGAATGATCGGGCAAGGCAACTCGGCATGTCCTCGCGAATCACCTGGACAGGAATGGTCAGCGGTGACATGAAATGGGGGGCGTTGCGGGCTGCGCAAGTATTCGTACTCCCGTCGCACCAGGAAAACTTCGGTATAGCAGTAGCGGAAGCACTGGCCGTCGGCGTGCCTGTACTGATATCGAATAAAGTCAACATTTGGCGTGAGATTGAAACGGATGGAGCGGGAATAGTAGCAGAGGATGATCTGCGAGGTACTTGCAAGCTGCTGCGAGACTACTTGGAGATGCCAGAAGAGAAATGCCGGGCCATGCGCCAGAGGGCTCGCGAGTGTTTCGAGCGGAGATTCGAAATCACGAAAGCTGCGGAATCACTGGAAAAGGTCTTAGCTAGCGTCTCGAGAGCGAGTTAGCCGACGCGTAAAATGAGCGCAACGGGAATCCACGCCTGTTCAAAAGAAGATTGACGAGGGACGGAACCGGAACGGTTTGCTTTCTACGTAGGTACCAGCCTGCAAGATGTGGAGAACCTCAGGCCACCGCTGGAAGTGCCTGCGGCTTTCCTCAGAGGATCCTGCACAAGCATCACAAGTTCTATAAAGGCTCGCAAATTTTCGAGTCAGCCCGCATGCCTGGACGTGTACCGAACCACCACAATTAGGCAAAAATCAGGCCCTTGCACCACGCGGGTGGGTGCTCGCGCTTGTTCCCATCCCTTCGTTGATTGGCAATCCTACCTTCCGGAGAATCTCCATGCGAATTCTGGTTCTAGCAATTCACTATTGGCCTGAGCAAACCGGCATTGGTGCCATCCTTACCCGCCGATGCGAGTACCTCGCCTCGGTTGGCCACGAGGTCACGGTCTGCACTGGAATGCCGTTCTATCCGCAGTGGCAGATTCATCCCGGCTATACGCGCAAGCTGTCTCTGCGCGAAAAGCACAATGACGTGACCATACTGCGCTCTTGGATGTGGGTGCCAGAGAAAGTGACATCCGCCAAGCGAGTGCTGTTCGAAGCATCCTTCTTGGCGAGTTCGTTACTGCACGCGGTGCAGAGTCGCAAACCGGAGCTGTTGTTCGTCGTGTCACCTCCCTTGGGTCTCGGACTTTCAGCGGCGTTGCTGAGTCGGTGGTGGAATATACCCTACGTATTTGACGTTGAAGATCTCCAACCGGACGCCGCTGCCGATCTGGGGATGTTACCTCGGCCGGTGTTGCCCCTGTTGTATTGGATGGAATCGATGGCCTATCGAAATGCCAAGCTGATCGTGACGATTACAGACGGCATGCGGAAGAGAATTACAGCCAAAGGAGTTCCGGCGGGCAAGGTCGTGCTAGTACCGGCTGCGGCAGATAAGGCCGTTTTCTGTGTCGGAAGCGTGTCGGAAGCCCAAAGATTCCGCATCGAACACGGCCTTGAGGGCAAGTTCATCGTCGCGCATTCCGGCAATATGGGTGTGAAACAGGGTTTGGATGTCGTACTCGACGCAGCTCTGCAATTGAAAGAGCATCAAGAAATTGTATTTCTCTTGGTCGGCGACGGCGCGATGAAATCACATCTAGTAAAGCGGGCGGACGCACTCGGGCTGGATAATGTGCGTTTCCTTCCGGTGCAGGAAAAAGCAGAATTACTGCAACTGTTGGCCGCGGTGGAGCTGGCTCTGATTGTCCAGCAGTCGACGGTTTCAGACATTGTTTTTCCGTCCAAGACTGTGACTCTCTTGTCGGCGGCGCGGCCAATCGTCGCGTCGGTCAGCGCCGAATGCGAAATCGGACGCGTAATCTCCCAATCCGGGGCAGGTGTAGTAATCGAGCCTGGCAATGCTGAAGCGTTGGCGGCGACTATCCGTGAACTTTTACGCAACCCACAAAGACGAGCAACCATGAGCTGTTGCGGTCGAAGATACGCACTTCAGCACTGGGACGAAACGCGGATCCTACCAGCCTTTGAATCGCATCTGGTGAGAGCTGCCGGTACTACACCACACGCGCAAGCGGAAATCCAAGCGGTTGCATGATTCGAGCCACAGTGAAAACCACAATATTCGTGGCGATTTGTCTCATCATGACTTGTGCGGTTGCCAGTGGGCAAGATCATCCGAACGTTCCGAGCTCGGACATTGATCGCAGTGTCCAGGCGGTGGACGTCTCCGTCCATGCTGAGGTTGATGGACAGGCGCACGAGCCGGCCCCCCCGGGAATCTCAGCTAAGTTGACAATGTCTTTGCACGCCGCAAAACCAGCTGCCACTGCGGTGTGGTCTCACAAGGCTATTGCTGTTCCCGGTGCGGCAAGTCAAAGCGACAAACTGACTTTAAGTGGCCCATCTTTCCATCCGACTGTACAAGCGCCCATCGCGACCGCATCGCTCGGCCTCACCAGCGCTGCTGCGAGCGCCTCTGCTACGGGCGGCCATTCAGAAAGACTTGATCAACGTCCAGGACTCTTCACCACTTTAGGTACTCGTCGCACCGACAATGGTTCAACACCATCTTTAGGAATCAACGCAGTGCCTCCGCCGTTTTCTTCACCGGACGAAACGCGAAAGCTCACCGGGCGGTTTGAATTCAATGAGCCAGGAGTGGCGAGCTCCTTCTTTTTCCAAGGTGGGACATTTGCCAAACACAAGGGCCAGAGGGGCATGCGGAAACGCAAACGTTCTGAGCAGATCTCGAATAGCGCTAGTATGGTCGCCTCGCCCGAGTCTCTAGCGGCTGCAAAGCGCTAGTCGAGCTTGAGAATCACCTAAAGAATCAATTCCTTCAATTTCCTAAGTCTCGAGTCACAGCGCTTCGAGCTCCGACGACTGAACCCAGCCAATCTTGACACCCGGGCAGACAAGAACATCCGAGGCATTCAGCGCTGGTTCCCGATCTCAAAGGCTCACCAGTTCGCGAACTGCACATCATTAATGTTATGGCTTCCTGCGCAAAAGGTAACTCCGATGGGAAATTACAGTGTTGCTTCCCACCGTTATATTTCCGAGAGGTCACCGACGCAGAGGGCAGCACCTTAACTCCCTTTCCAATTTTTACCCCGAAGCAGCGGAGTAGGAAATCTCGCCACGTGATCGAGTATCGCAACGGCGGCTGGAAGATGCGTTGATGCGCTATATGCTTATGCGCGTCTAGTCAGAATGTGAGACAACGATTTCGGAGAAAACTTGTGAAATCAAAAACAATTCTAGTGACAGGGTCGAGCGGTCTGATTGGCTCCGCAGCAGTGGAGCACTTCGATCACCAAGGGCACGACATCGTCGGCATCGACAACAACATGCGGCGCGACTTTTTTGGCTCGTGTGGGGACACCACTTGGAACCTGGAGCGGTTGAAATGCTCTACCAAAAGCTTCCGGCATTACAGCATGGACATCCGAGATCGAACTGGCATCCTGGCCCTTTTCCAGCAGAACTCGTTTGATCTGGTTATTCACTGTGCCGCGCAACCATCGCATGACAAGGCGAAGGACATTCCGCTGACGGATTTTGAGGTCAACGCGCTCGGCACCTTGAACCTGCTTGAGGCAACTCGTCAGCATTGCCCGGACGCAGTTTTTATCCTGATGAGCACCAACAAAGTGTACGGTGACGCTCCAAACGAGAAGCCACTGAAGGAACTCACCACACGCTACGACTTCGCGGACGGGGAGGACTTCGAGGGCATCAATGAGACCTGCCGCATCGACCGGACTCTTCACTCAATATTCGGCGCCTCCAAAGTGGCGGCCGACGTTATGGCGCAGGAATATGGCCGCTACTTCGGCGTGAAGGTGGGCATCTTCCGCGGCGGATGCCTTACCGGGCCCAGCCACTCTGGCGTAGAGCTACACGGATTTTTGTCATATTTGGTCAAGGTGGCCGTAAGCGGACAGACTTATCAGGTGTATGGCTATGAGGGCAAACAAGTCAGGGACAATATTCACAGCTTTGACATTATTCGTGCGATGGAGGAATTCGCTGCCAATCCCCGCCCCGGAGAGGTTTACAACATGGGTGGCGGTCGGGCCAACAGCATCTCCGTCATTGAAGCGATTGACCGTATTGAGCGGCTAACTGGCCGCGAGATCAGGTATGTGTACCACGACCAGAACCGCAAAGGCGACCATATCTGCTACATCAGCAATCTAGCCAAGTTCAAATCCCACTATCCTCGCTGGACGATCACACGCAGCCTTGACGCTATTCTTGAAGAAATGGTCGAGGCGCAGGCATTGCAGCTGACTGGAGTTCGATCATGACGGGAGAAACCATTCTCAAGCTCCGTGGGAGGTTTCTAACCTTGCGGGCAATCCTGCTTTGCTGCGGCAAAATATGGTGATTGGCTCTTGCTATCCGCCAGAAGGTCTCGTCTTTGCTGGCTTTGCAGGGGAGCCATGGGCAATGACCCCGGGTGGTAGATCGCCGGTTACGGTGCTTCTTGCTCCTACCACCGTTCCGAAGCCGATTTTGACACCCGGGAAAACAAAAACATCCGCCGCTATCCAGCATTGATCGCCGATCTCAATGGGCTGGTTGGTAATAGTGAATTGCACATCCTCAATATTGTGGCTTCCGGCGCATAGATAGCTTCGCTGCGAAATGACGGTGTGGCTTCCCACCTTGATGTTTCCAAGGGTGTACAACACAACTTGGTCGCCGATCCACGAATAGTCGCCGACGCTGAGCTTCCATGGATACGTCACTGACGCGGAAGGCCGAAACATAACGCCTTTTCCGATCTTTGCTCCGAAGCAGCGAAGCAAGAAAGCTCGCCAGCGATAGAACACTTGTGGAGAGGTACGGAACAGAAAAGTCTCTACGATCCACCAAAGCTGGACAAGCCATGCGGGGCGACCCCGAAATCCGGGTGGCACGACGAACAAAGACAGATCCTGATACTTTGGCAGCATATTGCTCAAGTTGGCCCATTATAACGGCATATATTTTAGGTTGGGGATGAAGGTCGGGGGACTGGGTTAACGATCTCTTTAGCATCGTTTAGCCGAAATCCGGCCTGTTGTGATTATCGCATCGTGAACTGAACCTGTACACGCTCCCGACGATCGGGGCCATAATATGAATCCAGCTTTAGATCAAGCCCAAGTCAATGGAGGCACAATCAGCCACCAGGGCCTGCGTGGCCGTCTCATGCGCGGCTTGGGCGCCACCGCGCTCAGTCCTGTGGTGGCCACGATTATCCAGCTGGGTTCGGTGCCGGTCTTGCTCCACGCCTGGGGCGCAGCCAGATACGGCGACTGGCTTTTACTCTCCGCAATCCCGGTCTATCTGACCTTGAGCGACCTGGGATTTGGCGACGCCTCCGGCAGCGACATGGCCATGCGCGTCGCCGCCAACGACAAGGCTGGAGCGTTACGAACCTTCCAGAGTTCGTGGGCGCTCGTCACCTCCGTCTCTCTCACGATGCTGCTGCTGGCTTCGGCAGCCGTCTGGTGGATACCCTGGCAACCGTGGCTAAGACTATCAAGCGTCTCCAGTCCTCAGGCTGCAACGATTCTCCTGGTTCTCGCCTCCTGGGTCGTAATTGCCCAGCAAAACGGAGTGGCTGAAAGTGGGTACCGCTGCGATGGCAACTTTGCCACCGGAACATTCTGGATGGCTCTCCAGCGATTGGCCGAGGTGTTGATTGCGACCAGCGTCGCCCTCCTGGGCAGAAGCCTGCTGGCGACCGCCTTCACCTATCTGGTTGTTCGCTGCTTGGGCACGATCGGTTACGCTCTTCTCCTCCGTCACAAGAGCCCCTGGATACACTACGGCCTTCGCCACGCCCGGTGGAACACAATCAAACAACTGGCTGTACCCGCCTTCGGCTTTATCGCCTTTCCCGTCGGCCAGGTGCTGAGCTTCCAGGGATTCACTATCGTTGTCGGCGCTTTGCTGGGGCCGCTGGCCGTCGTTTCGTTTTCAACCTTGCGCACGCTTTCCCGGTTGAATTTTCAGTTGATCGCGGTGCTCAAGCACGCCCTCTGGCCCGAGCTCTCCATGGCCTTTGGAGCGGGCGATATCTCTCTCGCCCGGCGCTTGCACCGCTACGCCTGCCAGGCGTCCCTCGGCCTGTCCATATGCGGCGGGATGTTTCTCTGGATCTTCGGTCCGCTCATCTATCACGTCTGGATTCGGCAAAACATCCCTTTCGATGCCGCCTGCTTTCACGTCCTCTTGTTGGCCGTCGTCACTAACTCCCTCTGGGACACCAGCGCGGCAATACCCATGTCCATCAACGGCCACTGCAGCATCGCCGTGACCTATGCTGGGGCAGCTCTGGTTTCTCTGGGACTCGCTTGGGGGCTCATACCTCGCTTTGGAATGGTGGGTGCGGCTGCGGCGCTCCTTACCACCGATGCCTGGATGACCGGCCTGGTCTTGAAAACAACTCTCCGGCACGTCCAGGACAGCCTGAAGAAATTTGTCGCCGCGTTGTTTGTGATTCCCGTTTTTCGGCAGGCCCTGCCAGTCGCGCGGGATACCTAGCCACTGCGCCGCTTGAGCGGCGGGTTCTATTCCTGTGAGAGTCGTTCTTTCAACCATCGGAAAGTTCCACACCTTCGATCTCGCCCGCCAAATGCACCAGCGCGGCGCGTTGACTGCAATATTCTCAGGCTATCCTTGGTTCAAGCTCAAGAATCACGACCTCCCCAGGCTTAAGGTGAGAACCTTTCCTTACATTCATGGCCCGCACATGCTGTTCGCCTCTTACCTGACTCGCTCTCGCTCAATGTGGGAATGGCAGGACAAGGTCTGGTTTGATCGCTACACCGCGCGTCATCTGCCTGCTTGCGATGTTTTCTGCGGGCTTTCCGGGTCCGCATTACGTACCGGCATTAAAGCGAAGTCTCAGGGAGCCGGATATGTTTGCGACCGGGGATCATCCCATATTCGTTTTCAGGACCGTATCCTTCGCGAGGAATATCAGCGGCAATGCATTCCCTTTTCCGGCATCGATCCTCGGGTTATCGCGTGCGAAGAGGCCGAGTATGAAGCTGCCGATCTCATTACCGTCCCCTCGACATTCGCGCTGGATTCTTTCGTCGCATGCGGCGTGTCTCGCCACAAGCTGCGCCAGGTTCCCTATGGCGTGGATCTCAGCGCCTTTTACCCGTGCGCGCAGAGGAACGACAACGAGTTTCGTGTGCTATTTGCCGGGAATGTCTCAGTGCAAAAAGGCGTGCGTTACCTGCTCGACGGCTTTCAGCGGTTTCGCCGTGAGCGCAAGCGCCTTGTCTTCGCGGGTTCGATCTCTCCTGACCTGGAAAGCGACGTCCGGCAATTGCGTGGGGATTCACGAATCTCGATGTTGGGGCGCGTCCCCCAGCCACGCTTAAAGGAAATCATGAGCACCAGCGATGTGCTGGTTCTGCCAAGTATCCAGGAAGGACTCGCGTTAGTCCAGGCACAAGCCATGGCGTGCGGTTGTCCGGTGATTGCATCCGAAAATACTGGCGCTTCGGACCTCTTCACCGATGGCAAGGAGGGGTTCATCGTGCCCATCCGCGATCCGAACGCGATTGCGGAGCGGTTGCAGTTATTAGCAGACAGCCCCGATCTGCAATCGCGTATGAGCAAAGCCGCGATTCAACGAGTGAAGTCCATGGGCGGTTGGGAACAATACGGGGAGACGATGTATCGAATTTTGTCAGAACTCACCGCGCGGGACCATCCCTTGAGCCTGTCGGAGATTGAATCGTGAATGACTGGTTACCACATTAGAACTGTCCGCGCTACATGCGTGGAAACTTTGGACGTGAGGCACAATCTGCTATGAACTCCGCGGGAATAAGGATCGGCTCGGTTACCGAAAAGCTTGGACAGGCAATACTGCGCATTGTCCCCCGGAAGGCCCAAGTCCGCGTTTTGTCTGGGCCTCTTCGTGGGAGGAAATGGATCGCGGGAGCGAGCACTAACAGTTGTTGGCTCGGTGTGTACGAGATGGAAAAGCAGAACGCCTTCTGTTCGCTTATTCGGCCCGGGGATGTTGTTTACGATCTCGGTGCGAACGTGGGCTTTTATTCTCTGCTCGGTAGCGTTCTGGTGGGTCCGAGAGGCCGAGTGTTTAGCTTTGAACCTCTTCCGCGAAACCTTGAGCTCCTCGGAAAACACATCCGGGGAAACAACATAACCAACTGTGTGATCGTTGCTTCTGCCGTGAGCGACCGGGAGGGAACTGCCCATTTCGAAGCTCAATGTGATCCCCATACAACAAAGCTGAGCGCGACCGGGAACATCACTGTAAAACTTACTTCGCTCGACGACCTGCTCGCATCGGGTGAGATCTTGCCTCCCAATGTCATCAAGTGCGACATCGAGGGAACCGAGTTTGACGCGCTGAATGGCGCGCGGGATACTCTAGAGCGCTATCATCCCAAAATCCTCCTGGCCACCCATGGCGGCGCAGTCCACAAACTGTGCTGCGACTTTTTGATTGCCATCGGATACTCTGTTTGGTCATTGAAAAAGGGCGTTCCTCTAGCTCAAACCAGCGAGTTGATAGCAACATTCTCCTCCCTTCCTCAATCACGACGCCTTTAACTTAATATGACTGCAAAACTCAGGCTCGCCTACATGGTAAGTCAGCCCATTCAGTATCAGGCTCCTCTGCTGCGGAGGCTGGCGGAGGAGCCGGATATCGATCTGACAGTTTTTTTCTGGTCTGACGACAGCGCGAAAGAGTACACCGACAAAGGATTCGGTGGGATCCGCGTCAAATGGGATGTTCCTCTCCTAGAAGGTTACAAGTACGAAGTTCTTCCGGGGATCCGCCCTTCGTCCGAGCCTACGTTCAGTGCTCCAATCAATCGCGGGATCTATCGTGTGCTCAGGAAGGGAAAGTTTGACGCCATCTGGCTGCACGGCTATTGGAGCATCAATTCCCTGATGGCGATGGCCGCGGCGAAAATCCTTGGCATTCCCGTTCTGGTGCGCGCAGAGGGAACGCTAATCGACCGTCCTCGTTCTCGGCCCAAACTCGCGGTCAAGCGAGTTTTCTTTTCTATTCTGCAACACTTCATTGATGCAGTGCTAACTATCAGCATTCGAAATTGCGACTACTGGGCATACTACTTAGGGCCAGAGTTCCGATCGTTCCTGGTTCCCTACGCGGTGGACAATGCGTACTTCCAGCGGAAGAGTGCGGCGGCAAGTCATTCGCGCGAAGAGCTTAGGCAGCAATTGAACCTTGAGCCCGGCCGCCCCATCATCCTCTTTGCATCCAAGCTCATGGAGCGCAAGCGTTGTATCGACCTAGTCGACGCATATCTGGGCATGAAGCCTGGGGCCGACGGCCAGCGCCCTTATCTTCTTATCGTCGGTGATGGCAGTGAGCGCACGGCATGTGAGGCGAAAGTGCGAGCTGCCGAGGAGCCGAATGCGCGCTTTCTCGGGTTTCAGAACCAGTCCCAGCTTCCCCGATTCTTCGATCTGTGTGATCTGTTTGTGCTTCCTTCCGTGCATGAGCCTTTCGGGCTGATCGTGAATGAAGTAATGAACGCCGGCAGGGTGATCGTGGTTTCCGATGAGGTTGGTTGCCAGCCTGACCTGGTTACAGACGGCGTGAATGGCAGACTCTTTCCCGCTCGAAACGTCCTGGCTCTCCGCTCGGCTTTGGAGAGTCTTATCAGCGACCCGGAAAAAAGGCGCGAGATGGGTCGCCTCAGCCTGGAGCGCATCAACCATTGGTCGTTCGAGGAAGACATTCGTGGCTTAAGGGAAGCGCTTCATCAGGTCGCCGGCTTGCCTCTAGCCAGTCCATCGCCGGCCGTCGAATTGTCCGCAGCCGCAGCCGCGGTCGCGAGCGGAGAACTCCGATCTCAAATCGCATAGTCAGGCCCCATGCCCGGAGTTTGATTTGAAATGCATCACTGAACTATGAACCCTTTATCCATCCTTTATGTCGGCAAGGATGCCGGCACGTCACGGCATCGGGCGCTGGCGTTGCAACGCCTGGGGCATGATGTTTTTATCGTCAACCCGTTCGCATTTCTTCCCACTAATCATTTTGTCTGGCTGTGGGTGTGGAGAACCGGCGGCCTTTTCCTGGAAGACTTCGTACGGCGGCGGGTGCTGGCCAGCATCCCAGACACGCAGTTCGACCTGACCCTCGTCAACGGAGGTGAGTTGGTAGGGCCATCACTGGTCGCCGACCTGAAGCATCGTTTTGGAACGGTCGTCAACTATAACAATGACGATCCCTTCGGTGGACGCGACGGAAGGCGATGGAAGCTTTATCTGCGGTCGGTCCCTTTTTATGATTTGGTCGTCGTTGTGCGCGACTGCAACGTTCCGGAAGCCTTCGCCCACGGCGCCCGCAACGTGTTGCGAGTCTTCATGTCCGCGGACGAAGTCGCGAACGCGCCCAGGAAAATCAGCCCGCAGGACCGGCAAAAGTGGGCCAGTGAAGTAATGTTCGTGGGTACCTGGATGCCGGAGCGCGGACCCTTTATGGCGCGCCTGATTGAATTGGGGGTGCCATTGTCGATCTATGGCAACCGCTGGCATCGGGCCCGGGAGTGGCCGGCCTTGCGACCATTTTGGCGCGGACCGGGCCTGGAGGTGGAGGAGGACTACGCTAAGGCTATCCAGTGCGCGAAAGTAAGTCTGGGACTGCTCTCCAAGGGAAATCGCGATTTGACCACGAGCCGTTCCTTCGAGATACCTCACTTGGGCGGCGTTCTGTGCGCCGAGCGCACCTCCGAGCACGCGGAACTCTACCGGGAGAATGAAGAAGCTATTTTCTGGAGCAGCCCGAAGGAATGTGCCGAGAAGTGCATGCAATTGTTGCGCGATGAGCAGCACCGGAAGCACCTCGCAATGAACGCCCGCAGGCGCTGTCTGCAGAATGGCACAACCAATGAGGGGGTGATGGTGCACATACTCCACCATGCCCAAGGGCTAAAGCCCCCCCCGTCTCACTTTCTACCGACGGCCGGCATGTTCTGAGAAAGAAATGAATTGTGTTTCTCCCGTCTCCGCCGCAATCAGCATGCGGCGCGGCAAATTCGCACCTCACAAGACTGTTCTCAAGTGGCTTAAGATGCCGTGAAAACAGACCGTACGACAGCGAGCCACCGCGGTATCCGCACCAAAGGCAGCGGAACCGCCTGGGCCAATGTGCACCTTTCCCGCACAGTCAATAGCGGCCCTGATTGGTAAACACCCGGGCCATTGCTCCCGAGGCAGCCTCACCTCCACGCTACCGTCCGCCGCGGGCCGCGCTGGCATTCCGCCGCAGAATCCACAGAGACCCATCCTCTGTGGTCAGCGCTTTCTCCCAACCCCACCCCGGAATCATCCCAGGCTCACCACCTTTCATCCACACGTAGTTCACGCGAAAGTGCTCCAGTTTTGTACCAAGATCCAAAGTGCGATAGCGTTCCATCATGCCAGCAAGCTTGTCCGTCCGGATCCGGCGCAACGTAGCATCTATGTAGGGGGAATGCTCAAACAGAAAATAGCTATAAGTCGCTATTGGCAGCCCAGAGTCAGGCGTTCCGTTCTGCTGCATTAGCTGTCGTTCCACCGTCTCGGGTGGCGTCCTCGTCAGCGCGCTGGCCAGGAGGTATCGTTCGATCAACTCATCATCACTCGCTGAGGTCCGGCTACCATTCGCGAGCAACGTCCCGTCATGCGTATACACCGGCAGGACCGTACTCAGCCTAAGGTCCGTCGTCGCAACGACCGCACCGACCTCACTGTTTTGTTCAAGCCAGCCGAACAGTGCCTGGTCCGACGTCCTCACCCGATGCAACTGCGCGGTAGTTCCCGCGGCCTCCACCTGTGCGGCGCCGCACGCAAGATACAACACCGAAAAAGCTACGGCTCCGGCAGCTACACTCCACGATCTCTTGCCTGCCCAGAGCGTCGCCACTAGACAGAAAAGGAGCAGAACCATCGGCTGCAATACCATATGCGGAAAGTGATTCTCTGCCTGGATATTGGAGCCCGTGACCACCTGCATATTCAATCCCGCAATCCCGCCGAGCACGCAGCTCCCGACCACTGGTACCATCGCTGCCGTGTAACTCCAGCGCCCCGTTGCAACAGCTTCGCCGCCCTTTGCCGCCCTGTCGCGCAGCCACCGCCATACCGCCAAACCTGCCAGAGTCACCAGTCCGAAACTGAGTGTCAGGCGCAAGCCCCATGTTGTGGGCAGGTAGCCGTAGTACATCCCCAGGCGGTCCGTCCTGATGCGGTAAGCCCCTGTCAACTCCGAGACGTGCTTCCAATACAAAAACGGAAGCGCCGCGACAACAGTGACAACAAAGGCCCAAATAACGCTGCGCGGCATCGCCGCTGGCCGCAAAAGTGCCAGAAGGCATAGCAGCGCGACCGCCGCACTCCACGAGATCGCATAGTAGGCATATGCGTAAAACAACATCCCGCCAAACAGGCCAGCCGCCGCCATCATCACAGGTGTCCATGCTGCCGTGTCCCGTCGTCGCAACGCGTGGGATAGGCACATCACTGCTCCCATAAATAGCGGGAAACTAATATTTGGATTCGGATTACGTGATCCTTGCATTGTGTCCCACGTGCCACCATGCATACCGTGTCGCAACAAAGCCATATCCCCAAGCAGGACAGTCCGTGGCGAGAAGCCCGCCACTGCAACCAACAGCGCTAAGGCCGCACTCAGCGGAAGAGGCGCGCCCGCACCCGCAAAAATTGTCATCAGCAGCCACGCCGTGATCGTCGGAAATAAGAAATGACACAGCATTTGCGCATTACCGAGTCCACCAACCGCGCGTGCCAACTCCATCTCAATCGCAGCCGACAGAATCGAATACGGAAATGGCTCGTCCCGATGCTCCCAGGTGTCCGTATCGCTCGCCACCGCGTGCCGCTCGAGCATGTAATTCACCTCGGACGCATACATGAAGGTCTCATCCCAGGTCATTGGGCTTGGAGACTGTGCGGCAAACGGCGTGTACCGCCGGTACGAGCCAATCATCCCTATGCGCACCAGATGCGGCAGAAAGAACAGAAACCCGATCAGAACAGCAAAGCCAAACCTAGCGGAGAGGTGTTTGGAGAAATTGATGATTTTTCTCTTCAGCGGAATTTCCTTCATGGACTCGAAAACAGCACGATAGTACACCCGGTTCGCTTGTTCGCGGTACGATTTTCATCGGGAGCACTTCCGCAGTCGGCGCATCAATGATTCGTGACTTACAGTTGTGAGTCTGGGGTACAGAAAAAGGGCTGGTCGGAGGACGCAGAAGGGTATAGCAGAACTTTCGCCGTTCAGTTTTGGGGAGGACGCGACGCAGCATTCCCGGCCGGAGGAGCCGAGGCCGATACGCAGGAATGCGTAGTATAGGGCAAGAAATTTGTGCCGTAAGTGACGGAGACACTTTGGGAGTTGTTCCAGAAATTGATGTTTTGGAACACGGTGGTCACCGGGGCTTTAACCGCGGCAGGTCCAAACAAGAAGCATGGGAAAAAGCCTTCTTGTGATATTTCATTTTGCTGTGGATTGTAGCTTTGATTCGGATCCGCGGAGTAAGGCTTAATTGTATTACCGCCTACTTGAATGTTGATCATGCCCATGCCGCTATAACTATTAGCGGCAAATGCCTCCGTGTCCAGCACAATGTAAGCTGGACGTGCACCTAATGTGTTTGAAACGGTATTGTTCAAAATCTTGTTGTCTATAGCGACCTCGTGAACGCGTCTGCCTTCGGGATATAGGGACTGGTCTAATGATTCATCGACGGTACGCAAGAGAATTCCTCTCGAATTGGTAAGCACATTGTTTTGTACGGTGCAGTTGTAGCACGAGTCCCATAGAATGATGCCGTTAGGATTGTCGATGAGCGTATTGCCCTGAATGGTTGCGTTCATGAGAGTCCAGGCGAAAATGGAATAAAAGCTGCCAACTTCAGGAACGGGACTCCAGGGCTGATTTAAAGTCAGGGTTTTCGTGCTCGTATTCACTCCCTGGATCGTGCGCCATTCGCCGGTCCCGGATCCCGTTAATATGGCCACTACTTCCGGATACTGGGCAAGCCGTGACACCGTGACAGGGCCCCATAAGGCGTTGGTGTCAGTCAAAGTGGTCGAGGTGATTGCGGTTGAGCTCCCGGCGTCCAAAACATCCTGGATGGTGGATTGCTGGGTCAGGATCGCTTCGCCATCGCCACTTTCGTCGGAAGGTGCATTCAGGGTTTGAATCGTATTCTCCAGCGCCTGAATATTTCGACCAAAAGATAGCTCTACACCGCCGCTTTCGATGGCCCTTCCATTGTCCGTGTCTTTGTTCTGAGCATCTCGGATCAACGTGTTGTCCTGCATAAACAGGTTCGTATTATTTTGCAGATGCACGCGGCCGAAGTTGTAAGTGATCGTGTTGCTTAGAAACCATAAATCGGAATTCCCCACGACATATATGGGACCATACTGTAAGGAATTGCTGTCAAAGTGGCTGCTTTGAACCAAGAGATTATTCGTCGATTCCAACCAAAAACTCTTAGAGTTTCCCAGGTGGACATCCAGATTATTGAAAAATAGCTCGCTGACCCCGATAGATCCGCGGTTCCAGAGCAGGGCGCCAGGGCTCGTCGAGGAATTAACCGAGTACACTCCTAAGTCAGTCATGCCACTCAAGCTCGCTCCCTGAAAGTCAACCCCGCCCCAAGTCCCAGTCCAGTCGGTTTCATTCGCGGCCTGCGAATCATTCACGATAATGAGGGACGTAGCGGAGCTGTCTCCTCGCAAGATGACGCGGGAAGGAACTATGAGCGGACTGCCACTAGCGGAGCCCGAGGGTGCGAAGAGTTCGTACTTGCCGGCCGGGAAATAAACCATCCCTCCGCCGGACGAGGATGCCAATTGAATGGCGGAGCGGATGGCTGCGGTATCGTCAGTGACGCCGTCGCCCTTCGCCAGAACCTTCAAACGTGAATCCGTCTTCACGTTAATCTGATTTTTTGCAATGGTTATGAAATCGCTGGCCCACGGAACTCCTAACACGGTGGGATTCCAAGTTGTTACGGGAGGCGTCGCCGTGGCCGGAGCAGCCATTATCGTGACCGCCGCGGTCGCTGAGCCGGCTGTATCGTACTTACTCATTGCAGTTATGGTCACTGAAGGCACAGCCGGCGCGCTTACCGGAGCCGTGTAGGTGCCTGTAGAAGATATCGTACCGACGCTGGAATTTCCCCCCTCATTGCCGTTCACAAACCATCTGATTCCCTGATTTGTTGTCCCTTTTACCGTTGCCGTGAATTGTTGAGCTTGGCTTGGGTTTAGGCTTGCCACTCCCGGGGCTAGGGAGACCGTTATCGGGGCAAGCCCTTGCAGGACCGTTACGGTTGCACTGCTCGTTTTTGTGGGGGTGGTTTTGCTGCTTACCGCAACCACAATTGTGGCATTCGAGGTGACTTGTTGTGGAGCTGTGTAAAGACCAGATCGCGAGATCGTGCCCGAGGCTGAATTGCCTCCTGGAACTCCGTCTGCCAGCCATTCGAGATCAGCCGTGGGTGGTCCAGACGACGTAGCTGTGAACTGCAACGAATTACCGGCGCCCAGGGCGGCTGTCTGGGGGGAGATGGAAACGGAAACGGCTCCCGCAGACCCATTCGGCGGCGTTGGAAGCGGTAACGTGCCAGACGGTAAGCCCCCGCAGCCAAGGGAAATCAGGTATAGACCCGACAAAACAAGAAGAGGCACAACGGGGGGAAGTGTAACACGGGACATTGTCCTTATCCGATCTCACCAGTAAAGTCCGACGACGTGGCCTAACAAACAAATGCTAGAGCGGATCGATAAGGAAGGAAAGAGACCAGAAGGGCACCGGAGGAGAGGTGAAGGATGGTAGATGGCCATGCCCAACGAGACATGTCCCGACAGCGACTCGGGACAGTGACCTGGATGTCTGCTGCCAACTGCATAGAACCTTATTTGTCATCCCTTTGGCCGATAATTTCACTACAGCTGCCATGCAGTTGTGCATGGCATTCCGCACACAGTGTGATTAGATTGGAATCCTCATCCGAGCCCTGCTGACTGCGTAGTTGCTGGTGGTGAACCTGCAGATTGTTTCTTGAGCCACAGACTTGGCATCTCCAGTTGTCTCGCGCCAAGAATTTCTATCTCATAAAACTTGGGAAAGTCTGGCACTGGTTGCAGAGTGCGTTTTAGTC
>Ga0187879_10000788_pt1 | contig 21211 bp, 17 predicted proteins | sample June2016WEW_19_1_FD_132423 | JGI IMG/M metagenome (GOLD analysis project Ga0187879, IMG submission 132423) | Peatland microbial communities from SPRUCE experiment site at the Marcell Experimental Forest, Minnesota, USA - June2016WEW_19_10 | ecosystem: Environmental > Terrestrial > Soil >... | reverse complement strand
TCCAATCCCGACGCCTTCAGATGACGCACCTTCTCGCCCAGCACCGCGAGCTGCAGCGCGATATCCTGCTCGACTCCCGCCTCGTGCGCGATAATCTCGACTTCCTTGTCCGCCGGCGGATAGGTGAACTCGATCGTCACGAAGCGCTGGCGCGTCGAATGCTTCAGGTTTTTCTGGATGCTCTGGTAGCCGGGATTGTACGAAATCACCAGCAGAAATCCGTTGTGCGCCTCGATCGTCTCGCCGCGCTTTTCGATCGGCAGAATCCGCCGGTGATCCGACAGCGGATGAATCAGCACCGTCGTGTCCTTGCGCGCTTCCACCACTTCATCCAGGTAACAAATCGCGCCGCGCCGCACCGCCTGCGTCAGCGGACCGTCAACCCACACCGTCTCGTCCGCCTGGATCAGGAAGCGGCCGACCAGGTCGCTGCCGGTCAGATCCTCGTGGCACGCAACTGTTATCAGCTCATTGGGGCCGTCGGGCAGCGAGGCCAGTTGATGCGCCATGTGCTCGACGAAGCGCGTCTTGCCGCACCCGGTCGGTCCTTTGAGCAGCACCGGCAGGCGGGCTTTGTACGCGGCGGTAAAGATTTCCACTTCGTCGCCAATCGGCAGGTAAAACGGCGCCGCGGCCGGATCGAGATGGCGTACCTCGGGTCCTTCGGCCTGCAGCCTGGTGTCGAACTTCTTTAGCTCAATCCCCATCGCTTCCTTCTGGGCAGGCGATTTGACTCGTCAAGGCGCGATTCTAAGAGACTTTTGCGCAACCATTCAAGGCAAACCTGCGCCCCGAATTGCCCCTCGCTGGCAATCGCTCAGGCGCGACGCTGCTGATAGCTCGCCGTGCCGTCGCGATTATCCTTGACCTCGTAGCCGCGCCGCTCGATTTCCTTGCGCAGTTCATCGGCGAGTTGAAAGTCTTTCGCCTTGCGAGCCGCCGTTCGATTGTCGATCAATTGCTGCACGTCCGCTGCGATCAAGCCCGCGTGCGCCGACTCGCGATGCTTTTCCAGGTCGAGACCCAGCACCGCGTCGAGCGCTCGCAGTGTCGGCCACGCCCGGAAATCCTTGCGCCGGTACGATTCCGCGATGAGTTCCAGAGCCACCGCCAGCGCCTGCGGCGTGTTCAGGTCGTTGTTAATCGCGCCATGAAAGCGCTCGTAGTACTCCGCCGCCCATCCCGCCGCCTCAACTCCGTCCGCTGCCGCGTCGTCCGGCACGCTGCGCGCGTACTCCCGAAGATAATCGAGATTGCTCTGCGCCGCGCGGATCGCATCGTCGTTGAATACAATTTCGGAACGGTACTTTGCGCCGTAACAGAAAATCCGAAACGCCTGCGGATCGATCCCCGCCGGCCCGAGATCGCTCAGCAGCGGGAACTTGCCCGCGCTCTTGCTAATCTTGGTGCCCTCTTTGCCGACCAGGAACGCGTTGTGCACGAAGTACCGCGCGAACGGCTTGTGCGTGGCGCTTTCGGATTGCGCGATCTCGTTCTCGTGATGCACCGGGATGTGATCGATTCCGCCGGTGTGGATGTCGATAGTCTCGCCCAGGTATTTCATCGCCATCGCCGAGCATTCGATATGCCAGCCCGGATAGCCGCGTCCCCACGGACTCTCCCATTGCATCAGATGGTCCGGCTGGTCGAGCACCCACAGCGCGAAATCGTGCGGGCTATGCTTGTCGGCCGAATGCTCGAGGCGCTGCTTGGCGTTCTGCTCGTCGAGGCTTTGGCGCGAGAGCCGCCCGGCCCGGTTGCTCCCGCGATACTTCTCGACGTCGAAGTACACGCCGCTTTTCGTGACGTACGCGAATCCCGCGTCGATGATTCTCGCGCTAAGCGCGATCATGTCGCCGATATGATCGGTCGCACGCGACCACACCTGCGGCGGCTCGAGATTGAGCGCGGCGCAATCGCGCCGGAATTGCTCGAAATAATAGTTCGCGACTTCGAGTGGCGACTTCCCTTGCGCGCGTGCGGTTTTCTCGACTTTGTCCTCGCCTTCGTCCACGTCTCCCGTCATGTGGCCCACGTCCGTCACGTTCATCACGTGGCGCACCCGGTAGCCGTTGAACTCCAGCGCCCTGCGCAGACTGTCCACGAACACGTACGCGCGCAGATTCCCAAGATGCTGCGGTAGATAGACCGTCGGCCCGCATGAATACAGCGTCACCTCGGGCGGCTTGAGCGCCTGGAATTCCTCGACCGCGCGGTTCAGCGAATTGAAAATGTAAAATGGTTTCACGAGTGCGAGCGTTCAGCTTAGCGTGCGCTCGCGATCTCGAACAAGGCGCGCCCCGCTAACGCTCCGGGACCGCCTGCCCCTTCGACTTGCCGCGCGCATCGCGCGCGTATCGCGACGCCGCGATCCGCTTGTACTGCCAATCCGCGAGCCACGCGTACGGCGGGATGTACCACAGGTACGCCAGGTAGCCCCGCAGCCCGCGCTGGCGCCGCAGTATTTCGTTGATCGCACGCGCGCCGCGGTACACGCGCCCGCTCTCGTCCACCGCGTGCAATTCCTCGAGCAGATTTTCCAGCTTCAACTCGGGAAACTGCGCGCGCACTTCCTCGCGATGAAGATCGAGCGGCTCGATCGCTCCCGAGTTGTCGAATTGCCTGATTCCGTCCAGACTCGCGCGGCACATCTCGCACGAGCCGTCGTACAAAATACTAAGCTTGCCCGGCGACGCCTTGCCGATCCCAGCTGCTCTCTCGCCCGCGCTCATCGCGATCGCCTCGCCCCTTGGGGGTCAGCGCCTCGACAACCTCGGATTCGCATTCATCCGGCGCTGCCTCGCGTTCTCGTGGATGATTCGCCATTCGTAACCGTCGAGCAGCGACACCCATGCCGATTCGATCGTGTTCGACGACTTAGCCAGGGTCGTCCACAGCAGTTGGCCGTCGGAAAATTTCTTCACCGATACGACGTCCGCCTCGGTCGAGGCGCCGGTCGCATGCTGGTAGGTTTCGATCACCTTGACCGGCTCGAGGTACGGAAAATATTTCAGCAGCGCCTTGCGCAGCGCCACGTCGAGCGCATGCAACACGCCGACGCCCGAGGCCGCTTCGGTTTCCTCGAAGTTGCCAATTCGGATTACCACCGTTGCATCGACCGTCATCCTGCCTTCGTTGACATCGTCGATCACACGCCGCCGCACGATCTCGAACGGCGCCGCGTAGTCGCTCGAGGCGCGCAGCTTGGCCAGTTCGAGCGACGCCTGCGGCAGTTCCGCTTCGTAAAAGTCTGCCTGACGTTCAGTGCTCATCGGGCTTACCCGCGATTTCCGGTGATACTTCCACTTTGATTATCATTAGCGACACCGCGGCTTTCAAGGACGAATGGACTTGCCATAATGGTTGACTCGTGACTCGCGTGCGCTGACGATGCGCGCACGACAAAATCGCAATCATCGCCAAAACCGGTAATTCATGACCACACTCGCCCGCTCTCCCCGATTGTTCGCTCTTCTCCTTCCCCGCTTTGCGGTTAGGTTGTTGATGATCGTCGCGGCCGCCATCGCAATCTTCCTCGCCCGGCCCGATCCCGCCCGCGCCACCCAGGTCAGGATTCCGCTCACCATCGACTACATCGCACTGCGCGAAGCGCTCAAGCGCAAACTTTATACCGCGCCCGGCGGACGCGCTCAGCTTTGGAACGGCATCGACGATTGCCAGTTTCTTTATGCTGAAAATCCCGAGTTCTCACGCGCCACCGCGGGCGGCCCGGCTACCATAAAGCTCGAAACCGCCAACAGCCTCGGCTTGGGGGTCTCGATGGGTTCTCGATGCCTTAACGCTATCCAATGGAGCGGCATCGTCGAGGCGCTCGGCGTCCCATACATCGGGCCCGGCCTCCAGCTTAAATTTCATTTCACCGATTTGAATCTCTACGACTCCGCTCATCATAAAACGCAGCTCGTCAGTCAGGCCTTCGACCTGATCAAGAGCTATCTCATTCCGCAGCTCGACGACTTTTCTTACGATCTCAAACCCGCCGTTCAGCAGCTCGGCGCGATGGTCGCCGATTCGATCACGCCCGAGGCCGCCGACCGCGTCCACTCCGCAATCGCATCGCTCGCCGCCGAGCCCAATATCGTCGCACTCGACGACGGCATCCGAGTCACGCTCGTGATGACAGTTCCGGACATCCCGACTCCAACCGCGATTCCCGGCGCCCGCGGCGGTGCCGACCGCACCGGTGGCGACGCCACCTCGCCCACGCCCGCCGAGCTCAAAGCCTTTCAGGACACGCTCGACCAGTGGGACGCGTTTCTGGTTTTTTCGATCAAGCAGCTCGGCGACGCGGTCGGCGACCAACAGTTCCGCGACCAGCTGCTGCAAATCCTGCTCGACAGCCGCTACCGCCTCGTCCAGGCGCTGAATAATCCGCCCGCTGCCGCTGAGCCCGATCCGGTGCGCGCTCTGTTCCTCGACGAATGGCGTCAGTTGCACGACGCGGTGCGCGCCGCCGCCCGGCGCGGAATGCTCGGGGCGCACGCGCTCGAATTCATGTCGTTCATCTCGGCCGGCGACGCGTTATTTGCGCTCGATCAGGCGGCGCCCGCGCTTGGGATGCGCATTTCGGCCGCCGACCTTCGCCGCCTCGCGCATATCATGGCGCCCGACGCGCCCGGTGATCCGCTTCAATTCAACTACCGCGAAGATCGTGACCTGAAAAAACTTTTCGCTGTCCCCGAGCCGCCCGCAAGCCGCCACCCAATCGAAGAAGAGGACGTGCCGCCTTCCGCCCCCGGCGCATCGCCGAGCTCGGGTGGCGCGAGCACCGCTGCGCCGGATGGGTCGCCGTCGGGCGGCTCCATCCCTCTCCCCTCACCCGGACCCGGCGCCAGCCGTCGAGCGTCGCGCCAAATCGCCCACCTTGCTCCTCTCCTCCTGCCGATGCTCTCCGTCCTGTCGCCGCGAGAGGCCGCCGCCGCCCAGAAGGAGAAGGACGACGGCCCCGCGATGCTCCCCCGCCTCCAGGAGGTCGCCGATCGCCTCTACCGTCTCGTCGTCACCGAAGACAACGCTCAGACTTATCGCCGCGACATGGACCTCCTGCTCGATCTCAGCGCCGAGCGCCAACTCGGCGAAAGCGCCGTTGATGCCGACGACGCCACCACCTATGTGATGCTCGTGCTCAGTGCGGCGTGGCAGGAAAGCTGCTGGCGACAGTTCGTGATGGCCCGGGCGGGCATCCGATGGCTTGAATCTGCGACCGGTGACATCGGGGTGATGCAGGTGAATAAGCACGTCTGGCGCGGGTTTTACGATATCGATCGCCTTAAGTGGAACGTTCTCTACAATGCGGGCGCGGGTTGCGAGATTCTCGCGCGCATGATGCGCTATGCTTCCGCTCAGCAGAGGTTCGATCCCGTGCCGGTCGCCGGCCATCTCGCCCGATCGGCGTACGCGGCCTACAACGGCGGTCCGGGCGCGTGCAATCGATGGCGTCGGCGGGAGCCGCCTGCGCTCAAACAAATCGATTCCAGCTTCTGGGACAAGTACCGCGCGGTCCAGGATGGAACCCCGATCGACATCCTCAGTTGCGCCCGCACTTGGGGCCACCCTTGGGCCAACTAAGATGCGGACTTCAGATCTCGGCGTCTGGAATCCGCGGCTTCTCCTTGCTCCGGCGTCGACGCGGTTTCAATTGACGCGACGCGCCAGGCATCATCATAATCGCAGCGGCGAACACTGTTCCCGATGCGGCGGCTTGAGGCGGCGCGATGAGATGTCCCCAGTGCGGTAACGACACCCAGCAAGGCGCCACCTTTTGTTCGCGATGCGGTGCGCGGATGTACGCTCCCAAGCCCGCCGCCGTGCGCGAGTACGCGCTTGCCCAATTCCGTCCCTCGCTATGGTACTACGCCAACGGCTTCCTCTTCGGTGGAGTGCTGATCGCGATAGGCGCCGTTTGGCTGTACCTCAAGCGCGAACCGATTCAGGCCGGCTTCGCAGTAATAGGCGTCGGCGCTCTGACGTTCATCGTCACCATGATTCGTGCCAGGACCATCAGCTGGAGTCTCACTTCCGATCGCTTGATCGAAAAGCGCGGGCTGGTCGCGTCACGCCGGCGCGAGATGGAACTGGCCGACATCCGCTCGGTCGAGGTCAACAAGCGCGTCCTTCAACGGATGATCGGACTTGGCGACGTCACGATCGCGTCTGCTGCCAGCGCCGACTACGCGATCCGTCTCAACGACATCGGCGCTCCCGATGAAACCGCTGAGACGATTCGCAAGGCGCGCCTGAAACGGATGGCGTAAACCACGACAAGCTGTGCCTGACGAGCATCGACTATCACGATGAGTAAGCGGCCCGACCTGCGCTACGAGCGGCGCCTGTGGAAACTCGGCATCGACGCCGTCGCCGGTGTTGACGAAGCCGGCGTCGGTCCGATGGCCGGTCCCGTCGTCGCAGCCGCCGTGGTCTTCGCACCCGAAATATTCATCAGCGGCGTGCACGATTCCAAACAGTTGACCCACGAACGGCGCGAGGAGCTGTTCACGTCGATCCGCGACCGCGCCATTGCGGTCGGCGTCGGCATCGCCGAGGTCAACGAAATCGATCGCCTCAATATCTATTGGGCCACGATGTCCGCGAGCCGCCGCGCGTTGTCCGCATTGAATCTGGCGCCTGGCCACGTGCTGGTTGATGGCCGCCTGATCGCGGGCCTCCAACTTCCGCAGACCCGAATCGTAGGCGGCGATCGCAAAAGTTTCTGCATCGCGGCCGCCTCCATCGTCGCCAAAGTTACGCGCGATCGCATGATGGTCGATCTCGACGCGATCTACCCCGGCTACGGCTTCGCGCAACACAAGGGCTATTGCACCAGCGAGCATATGCAGTCGCTCGCCAAGCTCGGCCCCTCGCCGATTCATCGGCGCTCGTTCTGGCCGGTCGCCGCCTGCGCCCAACGCCCACTATTCTAACTCTCGCTGACCCGCGCGGAGAAAACCAAGTAGGAATCCTGGAGGAGGAAGGGGCCCGGTGGCCTTACCGGTCTTCAAATCGTGTCTGGCGCAGGCCAGAACGGCACTCTTCCGATTCGAGACAATCGTCACGGCCGACCCGGCCAAGTTGCCGAAGTATTGGTTGCCGAAGCAGACGCCCGAAACTAGACGCGGCGATGCTAAGCTTGCTGGTCGTCACGACGGTCGAAAATGCGAGATCAGAATGGCCGCCGCCGTTTGGACGTTCCCGCTCGAGATAAGCCCGCCCAAGATATTGCCGTTTCTCGGAGCCTCGAGTGCCAGGCGTAGTGCCACGCATGCGGTGATCGCTAAGCCCAAGGCCGCTGATACCGTCTCGTTCGAAGGAGGCTTCCACCCGCCGAAGCTGGTCAGCCCCCCAACGAAATACGCAGCTGAAGCCGACTGAAAATTGCGATCGGACATAATCATTTCCCTATAGCGCGCCTTTCGTACGCGGCATTTGCGGTTACAGTGACATTTGGAGCGATTAAGATTCGCGAAAAGGGGCGGCGGCCCTCCCATAGCCGCCGTCCCGCAACCCTCCGCGAATCGTCTGACCGGCGCTACCAGATCAGCTTGTTGAACGATGCGAATATCCAGAGCAGCGTCATCGCCGCAAAAGCAACGCCCGGCAATTCGTCGAGAACCGCGCGCTGATGCATCCGGACCCCTTCATCGATGTTGTCAGGCATATGGGTTTCGGACACATCTGCCAGCGTGACTTCTGCGAGCACCTGTTGATTCGTGTCTGCCATCTTTCTGATCCTCCGTTGCTTTTGAGCTTGCACAACAAAGGCGTTCGCTAGCGCCGAACACTTTCGTTCCATCGAATTGAACAAAATTCAGATTTCGGAGTTCAGCAAAATCGGCGCCGCCCGAAAGCAGCAAGGCGACGGAGTACGGCCCGTCTGACGTATTTGCCCCGGCCTGCCTGGAGAAATTTGCACCAGCTGACAAATCGGGGAAGCTGGCACAGGAGGGACCTGCCAACGGCGAAGAACCTGAATGAGGGCGAACGGCGCCCTGGTTTACTTCGCGGCGCCAGAGTGTTGGCTAGGGCTGGTTTGGAGCCGAGTCCACGGAGAGATCGAGCGTACGTAGTACGGCCGGAATTTTCATAATGGGGGACATGACAACCCGGCACATTTCGCCGCCCGCGTCGCCGCCGGCATCCACGCGTACTGCGGCTTAAATCACTCCATTTGGTACCGGCTTCCATAGCCAGCGATTTGAGGTCCGCAGCCAGGTCCGGCCCCTCAGCTTAATATCGTCGCGATAGGGCGCCATCTTTCCTCCGGCAATCAGCTGCCAACCATCTTCGTTACTATAACGACCCACGTACCCGCCATCTGAAAGAGCAAATGGCTGCAATATTTTATTGTGCTTGTCAAACGGTCCCTTGCTTTCCTTTTGGTACCAGGACGGCAGAATGAAATCCGACACCTTGTGCGTGCCTATCGGATAGCCGTCGTTGTCAGAAGCGCATGGATCGCAAACTTCCAAAGCGAAGAACCGCGCAGACTTCTCGCCCGGCGTTGGAAGCCTGGTTGGGTCGAACGAACTATCACAGACCATCCGGTTGATGTCAGGGTCAGCGAGCATCTCCAGAAGTTCGTGACTCACGCTGACCGTCCAGTTGCAACCCCCGCGCTCGATTGTTTGAGCGAAGACCTTGGCAAGGGGTAACCCGGCTTCCGTTACATGATAGCCAAACCAATTCGATTGGTCGGTGTAGTTGAGTATTACTACCCACCAAGAGCCAGGCCGCGGATTTTGCTCAAAAGTCACCTCCGCATCGACGTTCCAAGCTGGAAAAAAATCATCAGATACTTGCTTCTGTAGCGCGTTTTTTACGAAATCCTCGAGGGCAGCGTCTGTTACGATCTTCTTGTCACTTCTGTTCAGAATAGAAACTGTGATTCCTTTGCCCATGAAGCATGTCCCTCATTATGCTGGGTTGACCTAAGCGCTTTTTCGGTTCACATAGGTTCAGTTTGTCAGTTGTCTGCGCCCTGGCCCCAATGCGTTCGTTCAAAAACTCCATGACACGACCGCGGCTGGGTCGGGCGCGTATGAGCAGAACGTTCCGGTTTTAATCGATTTATTCAGCAACTGGCCTAGCGCGGGATCATTCCTGCCAATGCGGTCAATCGCAGCCTTCATCGCGCGAGTGACGTTGAGCCGGGCGCGTTCCGATACCGAACCGGCCCGGCGGTCGCGTCCGCCGATCCCGATTGCGCGACTGAGCTCTCGAGCTAAGGCGTCAATTTCCTCCTGGATTCCGCCTGCGCGATCTGCGTCTCCAAACTCCCGCGCCTCTTCGAGCTCCTGATTCAGCTCGTCAAGACGTCGCTTGTACGACGTCTTGGCGGTAGCATCCAGCATCTCGCCTGCGTCGGTAGAAAAGCCAATCTGCATACCCTCGCTCTGCAGAATACTTGCTCGGGTCGTTGCCGGATTCTGGGCTGAATCGACAAGCTCGCCCGCGCCGATGAGATCGAGCGAATGTAGCTCCACCCCCGGATTACCAAGCAATCGCGCGATGTAGCTCAGGCCCTTGGAGTCTCTGAGGCGAAAGACTCGCCCGCCGAACCTAATGGTCCAAAAGTCACCTTCGCAATGAAACTCATTGAGGTCCGCCGGAGGTATTTTTTTGAGACCCTCGGCCTCCGTTTGGCCGGATAGGCCTATTTTCGCTTCTGCCCTTTGCTGAACTGTTGAGACGCCGAGTTTCGTTGCGATTCCCTGGCATTCTTGCAGAAGGCTCTGGGCGCGCTGGCGATCGGCCTTACGATTGCGAAGCAGCAGCGCTTCACCAAGAAAGTACTGGTTGTGAAGCGCCCACAGACGTGCACCCATTTGCTGGTTGCAGAGCAGCGCGGCCTCGAAGTGTTCGATTGCCTCGTCGTAACGCGACATGGTGACCGCCAACCGGCCCAGGTAGTGTTGGGCCGATCCGAAACATACATGCCAAGTGAGCAGCGGATTCCTTGATGCATACGGAGCGAGCAGCTCGTAAAGTAAGGCGGCGCGACGCGTATCTCCCAGTTGAGCACAGACTTCCGACAACAGAATAATACACGCAAGCCATGTCATTCTGCGCGGAATGGATTTGAAGTCATCAGACGCGAGCCGCTCGAATTCACGAGCAGCTTCATCTCTCTTTCCGGATTCACAGTAGCAAAGCGCCAGGGCGCAACGGGCGGCAACCGTGTCCGAAGCGCGGAACGCCGCGCCTGATGAGCGATCCACAATCTCCTTGAGCACATTCTGGAGATCCCCGAGACGTCCCTGCTGCCAGCGAACCGCAAGATCGATGACATAGAAGGTCTGCCGAAACTGCCCCGTCCTGCCTTCAAGGCCCTCGCCGATCGCCAACGCGCGTTCCGCATTGCGAAGGGTTTCGTCCAGGTTCCCTTCGAGCAAAGACATCGACGCTTCACAAAACTCTTGCAGTCCGAACGGTTGCTGCAATTCCACCGTCAAGTCGCGGTACGCTGCAAGTTCGTCACGTGCCGCTTGAAGATTACCCATTTCTAACAGGCTGACGAAGCGCAGATAGTGACCTCTGAGCGCCCAATGATTGCTGTTGGTCTCCTCGGCGAGCGATATGAGCTCCTCAATGGCTGCTAATCGATCTTCGAGATTGTCAGGAACCCAAAGCGCCAGGTGCCCGTAATGGAGCACGTAAATCAGCGTCGGGATATCGCCTAAGCGCCGTGCGATATCGATCGCTTCGCTTGCTAGAGCTGTTCTAGGTTCGCTTTCATCGCTCCAGTATAGTTCCGAGGCGAGGCGGCTCATCAGCATCGCGCGTCGTGCGAGGTCGTCTTCGTCCGCAACTGCCAAAGCTTCTTCAAGCAGCGCGATCAATGTCCAGTCCACGACGCCGGATTCGGTGATAGGCATTCCGCGCCCCAGCGCGGCACGGATTAGATAATCCGGCTTGCCGAGCTTGCGCGCGATTTCGGCCGCTGATTCAAAGGTTGCGCGGCATTGGTCGAACAGACCGGCACGATTCAGCGCGTCTCCGAGCGACAGGGTCACTTCGAAACGGAGTTGCTCGTCGGGAGCCGATTGCAGCGGCAGTATCTCTAGCGTTGTACGATAAAGCCGGACCGCTTCCTCATACGCATGCACTGCTAGTGCATGCTCCGCCCCGGACTTGGCATATTCTATCGCTTTGTGAATCGGTCCTGCGGGTAGAGCACGAATGTAGTGATGAGCTATCTCGGAGAACCGTGGCTTCTCGACGCCAGGTGTCAAACGCTCGAGCGTTTGTGCGATCTTTACATGTAGGTTCTGCCTTGTGATCGCGGGCAACTCGGCATACAGCGTCTCAGGTACGAGCGCGTGGCTGTATCGATACCGAAGCAGGGGACCTCGAACCATGCCAAGCAGGCCGGCCTGAACCGCTTCGTCCAGTGCGACGTGAAGTTGCTCGTCGGTAAGAGTTGACAGTTCGCGCAAGATGCTCACGTCAAACTCGCGCCCTATGGTAGAGGCCAATGCCACCGTTTCTCTTGTGGCTTCGGAAACCTGCTGTACGCGCCGGCGGATGACGGAGCGAACTCCATCAGGAATCTCGAATCCTGGGTTCGGACCGGAAGCCCACGATTGCGTGTGTCCTTCACTTGCCAGCAGCTTGATCATCTCGCCGAGAAAAAAAGGATTGCCGTCCGTCGTGCTATGAAGAGTAGCAGCCAGCTTCGACTTCGGATCTGGTCCGGTGGTTTGTTCGACCAATTCAGCGGTGTCGGATTCGCTCAATCCCCGCAGCACAATGCATTCACCTTCGCCACGGGTGTCGTTCAGCAACTTAGAGCGGCGGAGATCAAGTCGAATTTCGCTATCACGATAAATCACTACGAGCATGATTCGTGAGGAACGCAAGTCGCGAGCCAGAAAGCGCAGTAGCAAGAGCGAATCGATGTCGGCTAGATGCGCATCGTCAAGAATGATTAGCAGGGGGTTGTCGAGCGCCAGCTCGCGAAAAAAATTAGTGATCGAATCGAAGAGGCGAAAGCGCTCCATCTCCGGCACGGGCGGGCCTGCGGAAACATCTAAAGTACTTGCGTCGGCCGTGTCTGATCGCGAAGGCGCAGAACTAGCGACGCGAAATTCAGGCACCAGGTTCAGTATGGTATTCCCGCCGGAGCCGATGTACGAAGCGATTGTCGCGGCATCCCGCCCGCGGATGGTTGATCTAAGGACCTGTATCCAGGGCCAGTAGGCGGGAGCGTCCTCACTCTCCCAGCATCGACCCCAGGCAACTTGTACGCCAAGCGAAGTTGCTTCGGCCGCGAGCTCGTCGGCCAGCCTCGTCTTACCGATACCCGCTTCCCCGGCGAACAGGAACAAGCGTCCCCGGCCTGATACGAGATCCTCCAGCCCTGAACGAACCTCAGCCCGCTCGCGCACGCGGCCAACGAAGGTTCCCCGCGTGCCTTTCTTCAGGAGTGGTACCGATGGCTTTAAGTCGCTCATGGCTCAGGCTGTGTAATTGTCACGCCAGGCGCAGCTGCTCGGAGCCCCTCCGCGCAGCGATTCAGTCTGTTTTGTACATTTCCTCAAGTTGAATTAGCTTACTATGGAGGCTGTCCAAGTCTCCGTGCACACCGGCGGCAAGTTCCCTGGCCTTGTCTATTTGAAGGCGAATCTCTTGAATGTTGTCCTGCTGAGTTGTCACTTCGGCCAAAGTCATGGCGTGTCGCGCGCCGCGAGTGGAGGCGGCCAGGTTCTGCGCGTGTTTGAGAATTGCGGCAAGATGGTCAGACAAGCTATTCGCATCGATGCGCCCTGCATGCGCTCCTTCAACGCCTTTAGCCGCGTTTTCGAAGGCGAGACTTGAACTTCGCTCGGTTTGGTAGTGAATCTGAGTGAATGCGTTCGTCATCTGGTCAAGCTTGTCGCGCAGCGCAATCAGATCGTTGGGTATCCCCGTGACCAGTTCGTCGTGCCTCTTCATCCGAGTGTCGCTGGCCTTCGGCATGTTTCCAGTCATTGTCGTTTCCCTCCTGGGAATTGTTAACCGTTCGCTTTGTTAAGCCGCGGGGCACGATTACGAATTGGTAAAATGTCTTTTAAGCGTCGGTAACCAGCGGGATCAAAATCACCACAATCGGGAAAATAGTTCGCAAATCGCTGACCTGAGGCGGTCGCGTTTGGAGAAGATTCAATCCGGGCTCACGGTGCGATTTTGCCACTGAGACCCCCCTGCTGGGCGCAGTGCGATAGTCAATTCGCAACGGCGGTTCGCGCCAGCCTGTCGTATGCTTCAACAACAGGTCAAAAAGCGACACACGGACCGTATCACTAGACCCGAGTTGTGTAAATTGCAAATGGCTTCCCTGTAACACGGCCTCGAAACTCCTTGCGTATCCTCGCTTGCACCGGCCGCATGGAGCCCGTCTTCAAAAGAAGTGGGCAGTAAATGGGCACTCAGGCCGATCCACGGGTTGTGCAAATCGGAGTAAGTACCTAATGAATAAGCGCTGGAGGAGGAAGGGGCCCGGTGGCCCCACCGGTCTTCAAAACCGGCTTGGCGGCTAATATTGTCGCCGGAGGGTTCGACTCCCTCCCCCCTCCGCCAGGAGTGAGCGTGCTCTCGTGAGATGAGTGCGCACCGGTATCCGAGCGAATCGAAACAGTGGTGACTCGACCTTGCGGCTAGCGGCGGCGGGTCCTTGCTTCTTGAGCTTCGCGCGCGCGCATCGCCTCGGCCGGAGTCATGATCAGCCGCGGCTCTTGCTCGGCCTTCTGCTGCTCGGCCGCCGCCACCGTGCCGAGCTGGGTGCGGATGAAGGCCAGAAAGAAGGGTACTCTCGTCACGGTGACTCCGTCGCGCAGACGCGCCGATGCCGCCGCGGCCCATCCCGCCTGCGTGCGGCGCCCGACCCGCGTCATGTAGTACGCGATGTCCTCGAGCCGCCGCTGGACTGCGCGCCCGTTGTCGCCCGTCACCAGTTCAACAGTCGCGCGATCGATCACGGCATTGACCCGCTCCTGCTTGTGGAGCGGATTCAGGACGATCACGCTTTCGCCGGCGCGGCCAATCTCGTCGACGTAGGGTTTGAGGATCGCGTCGGGGATCCGCCATTCGAGCAATTCCGGTTCCTTGAGCAGCTCGACTGACGGCTCACCGGCCGCCTCGGCGGCAAGCTCGGCATAGACCGGATGAAGCAGCGTGGTCGGCGGCGGCGACGCGATCAACTCGGAGCGGAGCGTGAGAAAGTTTCCGACCTGGCCGCGCCGCGACTCGGGCGTGTTGCGCCAGGCCTCGCACGCGATAAAGTCCGCGACGCGCCAGTCCGCGTCAACCAGCTTGACCTGTGCGCGGCGCTCGAGTTCCTCGCGTTCGGATTTCAGCTCGCGCCGCGACAGCCCCGTGTTCTGCGCGCCGACCAGCCCCTCGCGCTCGGAGATCAGCGCCCACAGCCGGATCACGCCGCCCTGCACGCGCGGCTTGACGATCCAGACGATGCGCGCGCCTTCGCTGTCGATCGGCGAGAGCATCGCGGCTATTTCAGTTTTTTCAGTGGCGATGGCGTGCACCGCGCTGGCCGCTGGAGCAGTGACCGCGGGCGCGCCGATTCCGCGCTGCTTCAGCTTGTACAGCGCGCGGCGGATTTCGCGCCGGATCGCGCCGGACGCGCCGGCTTCCATCTCAGTGAGCATCGCGGCGGCGCGTGGGTCCGCGATCATCCCAAGCGCGCGCGCGATTGCGAGGTTCGCGATGCCGGGATTGCCCTTGAGCTCGCGAAGTTTCGCGATCGCGTCGGCGGGCGCGAGGGCGGGGCCAAACCCGGCCTCGATCAATTTCGCATCGTCAAGATTGGTTTTCGGTAAAATACTCAAATGAATGCCGTGCGTGCGCGGATTTTCGTGCGATAAAGACTGCGAGTCGTGGGAGCCTATGCGCGCGCTTCCCGAAGTGTCAAGTTTTTCACGCCAAGGCGGTGGCGATCAACGAAAAATCGAAAAACGAAAAAACGAAGAAATGAAAAACCTCGAAGCGAAGTTCCGGCTCCTCAATCATGCTGAGGCCCAGGCGCGCGCGGCCGCGCTTGGATACGTGCGGCGCGCGATACTCAATCAGCGCGACACTTTTTTTCGCGTCGCAAACGGCAAGCTGAAACTGCGCGAGGAAAACGGCGGCGCCGTTATGATCTTCTACCGGCGACGAAACGGCGAGAGCGGCCCATTGATGATTAGCGACTACGAGATCGTGCCGGTCGCCGACCCGGCGCGGATGCTGCGAATTCTGGAAGATTCGCTCGGCGCGATTGCGGTGGTTGAAAAAGTGCGAATCCTGATGACGCGCGATAACGTGCGGCTGCATCTCGATCGGGTCGCAAACCTTGGACAGTTCGGCGAGATCGAGGCGGTGATAGCAGACGGCGACGACCCCGAGCGGAGCCGTGGTGCAGTGGATGAAATATTGACAACGCTCGGAGTGGGACACGCCGATCTGATCGATGTGTCTTACTTCGAGCTGCTCGCGAAGCCCTAGCCGGCCGGCTACGCATCGCTGCCGAAGAAGTCGTCGAACAATTTGCCGGTTGCGCTGTGCACCGCGGGCGCTCCGAACGGGTCTGATCCAGCCGCCTTAACGGCGGCGGCGAACGCGAGCATGTTGCGCTTGAATAGTTCGAACTGCGCGTCGCTCATGAAGCCGACCGGGGAGCCGTCGCTGATAAAACTCGCCATCTCACCGAATCCCCGCGCGATGCCGCGAAATTGACCGGCAAGTTTCGGCGACTGGTTCTCGATTGCGTAGGCGTAAACGAGGCACGCTATTTCCATTCTGCCCGCGCGGAATCGTTGCTGATCCATCCTGACCCGGCGTGCGTCGAGCCCTTTTTTCAACCCCAGCTTCACGAGATCGGCGCGCGCCGGCATCTTGTTGTTGATCGCATTGTCGCCGAGCCAGTCCGCGTTATCGCCGACAATTTGCGCAACGACAGGCGCAATCGTTTTGGGATCCGCAGGCTTCAGCAGATCGATCACGGCGCAATCCGAAGTGCCGCCGTAAATCTGAACGAGACCGGCTTGTGACATCGACGACAGCACGGGATCGTCAGGCGCGAGCGGCACAACGTAAGTCTGAGCGGCCGCAGAGAGATCGTCGCCGGGATCGTGGCGCGGCTGCACCTCGACCCAATGTCCCTTGCGCAGCACGACGGGAGTGAATACCGCGATTCCAGGCCCGGCTGACGACGAATACATCGCGAGCAGCCGATTGTTGAGGTGATGGTCGTCGATCACGCGAGCCAATTCGCGCGCTTGGTCCCAATCCTCAAGCAAAGGAAAATGAAGTCCCGCGTCCCATGATGCCTCGGCGATGAGACTCGGGGTGCCAAGCGGAAAGATCGTTGCGAGGGCGACCAGAACCGTGGCGAAGGCAACACGGACGGTGCGGACTGCCATACGATCCATCATCGCCGCAAGGAACAAGCCGGCGATCACGGAACCGGCCAGCTCAGATTGCAAGACGAAGCGGCTGGGATCCTGAATCAGCCACGAAATAGGCGCGGCGGCCCATGCGAGCAGGAATGCGTGGCGCGTCGGATGGCGGAAAAGCCAGATCGCGCCCGCGATCGCCAGGATGTCGGTCAGCGGATCGAGGTGCGTCGCTTCATGGCCATGGCGACCGCGATACCACGCGAGATTGGTCAGAAAGTGAATCGAGTAGGGCGAAGTGAGTATAACCGTGGCGACGCCGACGATGATCAGCGCACGCCAGCGTCGTTCCAAAATCGCGGCAACCAGAATGCCGAGCGGCGCCGTGAGAAATCCACCAAGGTGAATGTAACAGGCGGCGGATGCGATCAGCGTCGCAACTACGAGCCGATCTTCGAGAAAAAAATAAATCGCCCACGGTATCGAAATGAAGAGCCATCCCGAAGGAATCCCGACATAAAACGAAGCTGCGGCAAAAGCGCTGCCCGCGAGCAACGCAACTGCGAACATCGCGGCGATATCGCCGCCGAGCCGGCGTGTAAAATAGAGCACGGTGAGCATCGCTGCGCCCCATTGCGCGACGCCGAGAATCGCGTTGGCGAGAATGAATGAATCGGGTCTGCCGCCGAGGATTGGTCCGAGTATTGCGATCGCGACGTGGAGCGCGGGCCCCTGCAGGTTTGGCCGTCCGCCGGGACCGTAATTGATATGGTCCCACCATGCGGTGCCGTGCGCCGCGTACCATCGCGCGAGCGAGATGTGATAGCCGGAGTCGATACTCACGCGGTAGTCGGGGATGGAGATAATCAGCAGCAGGGCATTGACGCCGAGGATCGTCCAGGTGACCGCGCGCGCCGCGCGATTTGGTGCTTCGAGCGATTTCGATTCGAGCGTCACTTAGTTCTCAACTGCGCGTCCCACCCGGCTGTCCCGATCGCCGGTCGAGGGGGACCGCTCAGACCGGAGCGCTGAAGATGGTGTCTGCGCCGGTGGACTTGAGCGCAGAGTCCACGAATTCGCGATCGGCGGCGCTGAGCGCCAGGCGGGCTTCGCGCAGCCATCCCAGGCATTTACCCTGGTAGGGAAAGGGCTGCTGCACCCACGCGCGCCCGTCGATCTCGCATCGCACTTCACTTGCGCGCGAGGCAAGCGCGCGCGCGTTGGCGAGTAGAAAGGGCGCGTAGACGCGGCCAATCTCGATCAAAAACGGGCGGATCGCGGCGACGGCGTCCGCGCGCCCTAGCCATCGCGCGTCTTCGACCTCGAGCGACGAGAGGTCGTCGAGATGGGTGACCCATGAAACCACGCGCGGAGTCTCGGCGGCCGCAATTGCCGCCGGCGTGGGATCGAAGTGCGCAAGCTGGCTCAACTGGCCGAAGAAGCCGAAGTCGCTGGCGCCCGGCCGCGCGCCCATCAGGAACCGATTTCCGGCGACCAGATGCGAATCGAGCAACCCGAGCAAGCGTCGGTAGCTCGCCTCGATAACCGGCGTCGTCACGTCGTTGGAGCCGACCACGCGCAGCCGTTCGATTTGACGATCGGCAAAATAGCGCGACGCCTTGGCCAGCGCGTCACGGCTCATGCCCGGATTGCGGTCGAGCGCGAGCACGTGCGACGCCTTGTCGATGTCGGCCGCGTATTTCCATCGATAGTGGAACATCGGCTTCGTGAGCCATTCGTCGGCGTAGTCCTCGAGTAGCGCGTCGATAAACGCGAGCACGGGATCGGGCGGAATAATTGAACGCGCAGGGAACAGCTTTTCGAGCCGCCGGATCTGAAACGTCGAGTCGATCATCGCCTCGTCGGCGCGCCCTCCCTCGCCGGGGAAAACGAGCACCGGGATTAGAGCGACCGGGACCGAAGGAATATCGACGTCTTCCGATGAGCCGCGCATTATCCACGTGAAGGGAATCCGCCGAAAGCGCATCACGGCGCGCATTTTGCGCGAGTAAGGGGATCCGAAGCCGCCGACCAGTTTCAATGCCGTCATCGTTTGATCCCTCTCGTCACAGTGCTCGTCAATCGACCCCTCACGCCGGCGCCTCCACGGGGAGCTTCGGATTGCGCTCGGGAGGAAGATTGTCGTACAGATCGGCGCGCAGATCGGACTTCAGCTTCGCGCAGCCCGGATCGTTCCACAGATTGCGCCATTGCATCGGATCCTCGCGCAGATTGTAAAGCTCGCCCTCGGTGCCGTCGTAGCGGATATCGGCAATCGGACGGCGCGGCGCCAGCATCGGTGGAATATTGGCCAGGTCGAATCCATAGTCGCGAGTCGATTTCTCGTAAACGGTGAGCGTGTAACCGTCGCGATAGATACTGCGCAGATGCATCCCGATGGCGGCGAACTGGCTGTCCCATTCGGTGATCACGCGCTCGCGGCCCGAGCCCGGCGCGATGGGAAGCGGCTTTCCCTGCATCCAATCGGGAACCGGAACGCCCGCGATCTGGCAGAACGTCGGCGCGAGATCGAGATGCCCGACCGGCTCCGCGATTTCGTTGCGCGTGATCTTGGCCGACGGCGCGGGGCGCCAGATCATCGGCAGCCGCATCAGCGCGTCAACGTGATACGGCCCCTTGTAGAGCAAGCCGAAGTCGCCTTGCAGCTCGCCGTGGTCGGTGGTGAAAAATACGTCCGTGCGCGGTTCCCATCCCCGCTCCGCGATTCGGGCGAGCACGCGGCCGCAAGCCTGGTCGATCAATTCGTTTTCGACGTGGATCATCGCGTTGACTTCGCGAATCTGATCCTCGGTGAGATTGCACGGGACGAAGCTGGCGGGACCGCCCTCGAAGTTGCCGAAACGGCCCTGATACCAATCGAGCCAATGGCGCGGTTTGCCGGCCAGTATTTTTTCAATTTTCTCGCGCGAGCCCGGATAGCCGGCGGGCAGATCGAGATCGCGCCAATTGATTCGCCGCGCCTCGTCTTGCGGCGGGTCCCATGGATGATGCGGATCGGGGAAACTCATCCACACGAACCAGTTGTCGTCGGGATCGAGTGAATCCAGGTATGCGATCGTTCGCGCGGCCACCCAGTCGGTATGGTAATGCTCGCGCGGAATCGGATTGTACTTCACTTCGGGCGCGCCGGTGTCGCCGCCGGGCATCGCGGTGAGAAGCGGCGCGAAGCCGCTTATTTCGTCGGGATGGTTTTTCTGCAACCACAGCGAATAATGCCATCCGCCGATCGGCGAATGCATCGCCAGTTCCATCCGATCGAAGCCGCGATACGGGCCGGTTGAATTTTTGCGCGCCATCTGGTTCTCGAACCATCGCCCCTGCAAATCGAAAGCAGGCTCGAAATGCGCCTTGCCCAGCAGCGCGGTGCGGTAACCGGCCTTCTCGTTAAGATAGGCCGCGACGCTCGGCGAATCGGGCGGAAGTGCAACGCCGTTAGCGACAACGCCGTGGGTGCGCACGTATTGACCGGTAATCATGGTGGAGCGGGCCGGCATGCAGACGACATTTTGATTGTGCGCGCGGCGATAGTTGATTCCGCTGGTGGCGAGCCGGTCGGCAACCGGCGTCTTCGCGATCGTCCCGCCGTTGCATCCGAGCGAGTCGTAGCGCTGCTGATCGGTGGTGATGAAAAGAATGTTGCGTCCCATTGGATTCGACTCCCGTGTAGAAATTTTACTTTTTCACTCTTTCACGTTTCCCGTTGTCAGCAGCGCGCGGATGGTCGTCGCCATCACGCCTCGCGCCTCGGTTTCGGAAAGCCCCTGATGCCGGCGCATCTGCTCCCACGCGACCCAGCAAGTAGCAACGTCGAGCGCGGCGATCGTCGCGCGCTTTTCATCGGCGCCGAGTTTCGACAGTTCGGGCGCGAATGCGGCAAGCGTGGCGGCTCGCGTCAGATCGCGCGCATGCTTGAGGCGCCCGGCCAGCGCAGGGCGAAATGGTTCCATCAAAACCGCGGCGCGGCGCACGGGCGATAACGTCTCGAGCAGGCGGCCGCGCTGCGCGGAGAATCCCTCGATGCGGCGCGCCAGCGGGATCGAGACCGCAATCGGCACGGTGAGCGGCTTGACGCGCTCGGCTTGGCGGTCGGCGAGCTCGCGGTAGATCTCTTCGAGGTCGTCGAAATGATGGAACACGAGCCGCAGCGAGACGCCGGCGCGTTCGGCGATTCGCGCCGCGGTGGGCCTCAGGTCGCCCTCGCCGAGGAGATCGAGCAGGGCGTCGACCACGGCGAGGCGCGTGCGAGCCGAGCGGGCAAGGCGTCCGTCGAGACGAGCAAGTTGCGGCATCGGGCACGGAACTTATTACATTAACAGTGCAATTACAAGGAAGAATTGGAAGAAAAGGCCGGCGGCTCGAGAAGCTCGATCAGGTTCAGCGTGATGCGCAGGGTGAGGCCCCAGATTACCTGGCCGCCATAAAGAATCGCCGGGAATTTCGAGGAACGACTGGCCGGCCCGTCGCTCTTCCATTCATAGTCGCCGCGAAACTTCGGATCGCGAAGCGCGGTCAGAGGCACGTCGAAGATTTCGGCGACTTCGGATATTTGAGGCTTGAGCGGCGCGTCGGACGGAATCACACCGACGAATGGCGCGACGACAATTCCGCTGGTCGTCGTTTGCATGGTGGGGAAAGCGCCGACCACCTCTACGGTCGAAGGATGGATGCCGACTTCTTCGTTAGCCTCGCGCAGAGCGGCGTCGAGCAGGGTCGCATCCACGGGATCGACGCGTCCGCCGGGAAACGCGACCTGGCCGCGATGGCTCGCGACATGGTCAGAGCGGCGGATATAGACGACGTGAAGG
>Ga0187879_10000782_pt1 | contig 21263 bp, 18 predicted proteins | sample June2016WEW_19_1_FD_132423 | JGI IMG/M metagenome (GOLD analysis project Ga0187879, IMG submission 132423) | Peatland microbial communities from SPRUCE experiment site at the Marcell Experimental Forest, Minnesota, USA - June2016WEW_19_10 | ecosystem: Environmental > Terrestrial > Soil >... | reverse complement strand
TCTGCTCTCCTTCTGTGCCTCGGCGGCTTCCGCCACATCACGCAAGCGCTCGAGGCCCGTTGTCCAGTAGTCGTCCAGAAAGGCTCGGAGCCTCGCCATCTGGTGATGATTCGATCGATAGAGGCGCCTGGTGCCCTCCCTGCGTTCGTGCACGAGCCCGGCCTCTCGTAGGACGCTGAGATGCTGGGAGACCGCCGACCGTGTGACCTCGGTGAAACGAGCAGCGATCGCCGTGGCCGGCAGCTCCTCGGACCAGACGAGCCGGACGATCTCTCGCCGCCGTGGCTCAGCCAGCGCCTTCAGTGCGGCATCCATGGGTAGAGCGTAAGCTATTACTAACGTAAGTGTCAACTGAACTATGGGCGGAATCGTGGCTGACAACACGGGACCTCGTTATCGCAGGGACCGGGCCCGCCCTTCCCGCCCCCATTAGCTTTTGTGCGTGCCATCACACCCCTTCGGTGGCGTGGCCATCGCCGGAGTCCACAACACAGAGCAGGCCCGCGCCCTTCCGGATCACGACTCGACATCTATCGCTCTGGTCGGGGCACTGGGAGCGCTCGCCGACGCCGGCGTCACCCCGCACGAAGTCGACGGCGTGGTCGGCACGGACTGCGCACAGATCGCCCTCGAGCTCGGCCTCGGGCCCTGTGCACGACGACCGACCTCGCTCGGGATCCCCGCACTCCTCGATGCCGCGTCCCTGATCATCACGGGCCAGTGCAACGTCGTCCTGGTCGCGGCAGGTGGCGCCGGTATCCACGTCGACCGGGCCTCAACCGCGCCTTGGACGCGGCCAGCCAATGAGCTCGTCGTCGGGTACGGGCTGTTCACGGCGGCCGAATTCGCCCTCATGGCGCGGCGCCACATGCTCACCTACGGCACCACGCCAGAACAGCTGGCCACCGTGGCGGCAACGATCCGCACCAACGGCCACGTGAACCCCGACGCCGTCTACTACGGGCGGGGTCCGTTCACGCCCGAGGACATCCTGGCGTCGCGCATGATCGCCGAACCCTTCCACCTCCTCGACTGCGCGACCACGTCGGAGGGCGGTTGCGCCGTCGTGTTGGTGACTTCGGAGCGGGCGGGCGGCTGCAGGGCGCCGTTGTGGATTCTCGGTGGGGCCAGCGACTCGTTCGGGCCGGCGTACACGGTGGCACCGGTATGGGATTTCCAGCCTCGAACCGACTCCCCTCCCGCCGGGCTCGTCGGAGCCCGAGCGGCCGATATGGCCTTCGCGATGGCCGGTCTCAGGCCGGCCGATGTCGATGTCGCCGAGCTCTACGATCCGTTCTCTTTCGAGATCATCAGGCAGCTCGAGGCCTTCGGCTTCTGCGAGCCGGGTGAAGGTGGGCCATTCGTGGAGGACGGGAACATCGAACCTGGCGCCACTCTCCCCATCACCACCGACGGCGGGACCATGTCGTTCAGCCATCCGGGGATCAACGCCCAACAGTTGCAGCGGGTGATCAGGGCCGCCCAGCAACTCCGGGGTTCGTGCGCCACGAACCAGGTCGACGGAGCGGAGGTCGCGCTGTGCTCGAACGGGGGCGCCGGCGCCTTGTTCTGCGACGTGCTGCTCCTGGGTCGGGAGCGCCCGTGAGCCGCCTGCTCCCACAGCCTGCAGGGATCCCCGCACCGCGCCCGAGCCTCCACAGCGAGCCTTACTGGGACGGATGCCGCCGGCACCAGCTGCTCTACCAACGCTGCGCGGAATGCGGCTATCGGGGCCTCGGCGCCTTCACCGTCTGCGCGCAGTGCCACGCGACGTCCCCCGTCTGGGAAGCCAGCGCGGGGATGGGCTCCCTCTACAGCTGGACAGTGGTCTGGCGCCCGCCCGACCCGTCGTTCCGGGTGCCCTACGCGCCGGCCGTGGTCCGCCTGGACGAAGGGTTCTGGATGTTGAGCGCCGTCATCGGTTGCGAGCCCGAAGAGTTGCACGATGGCCTGAGGTTGGCGGTTGAATTCCATCCCGCCAACGGTGAGGTCACCCTGCCGTACTTCGCCCCGGCGGGGCGGGGACAGATCGGGTCGGCACCGTAGGTCACGGGAACCTGTCTCAGCTATTGAATTCCCGGGTTCAGCCGATCGTCGGGCACGTCAGCCCGAATCCGGTCAGCACCGCGGTGGGTACCACGGGGGTCTGGGCGGCCCCCGGAGGACAGCCGACCTCTGAGGACCCGAAGCCGATCACGGTCCAGGTGCCTGCCTGATTGTGGACGAACCCGTAGCCGCCTTGCACGCTGTTCTCGTGCCCGGGTGCCGGACCGATCCGGAAAAGGACGTAGGTGGGGTCGACGCTGGAGACCTGGGTGGAGGTGATCTGCCAGGTACTGGCCGCCGGGCCGTTGGCCGCCTCGTAGGCGACGATCACGGCGGTGGCTGCGGCCAAGGCGGACCCACCTGACGTGGTGGAGGTCGAGGTGGTGCCCGTTGTCGTCGTGCAGACGCGCATCCCGGCGGCCGCGGCTGCTACCAGCTTGGTCTTGGTATTGGAACCGTAGACCCCGTCGACCTGTAGTCCCTCAGCAGCTTGGAAGGCGCGAACAGCCGCCGTGGTCAGGGGACCTGCGGCACCGTCGACCTTGCCGGCGTAACAGCCGACCTTGAGGAGCGCCGCCTGGAGGGCCCGGTTCGCCACCGGCGAGAGGCTGGATCCCGTCGTGGAGGTGCTCGAGGCACTTGTCGACGTGGTCGAAGTCGAGGATGACGAGCCCGACGAACACGCCGCGGCAATAAGCGTCAGTGCCGCACATGATGCAATGAGCATCGATCGTCGCCTAAGAGCGGCCCGAACGGTTCCGGGTCTTGGCGAGTCGATACGTGAACCCGAGTACTCATCCATGCCCTCGCCTCTCGGTCTCAATAACTTCGCATACCCATTTGACAGTGACGGTATCCGCGGACCTTCGGCAATCTGTGGATATCGCCTCAGCTAGTGCCGCATCAAGCAACGTTTGCGCGCTTTACCAGCTCTCGAAGTGTTTTGTCCTGAGCGTTGCGGTTGCGCCAGATGATGTAGCGACGGATCATCGAGTTCTGCTCCTCATGTGAGCGGTGGTCGGTGCCGTCGAGAGTGAAGTAGCGCAGCGCCTGGAACTGCGCCTCGATGCGGTTCATCCAGCTGGCGTTGGTCGGCACGTAGGCCAGCTCGACGTTGTTGGCCTCGGCCCAGTCGCCCACTCTGGTGTCGCGCTTGGTCGAGAGGTGCGGGCTGAAGTTGTCCATGACGAGGGCGATGCGCACGTTCGGCGGGTAGAGGCTGCGCAGGTAGCGGCAGAACTCGAGGAAGGTGGCCCGGTCCTTGTTCAGCTTCACGTGACCGTAGATCTTGTCCCGGTTCAAGTCGTAGGCGGCCATGAGGTGACGCACCCCCTTGGTCCGGGTGTAGGTGGCCCGGCGGCGCCTCCGGCGTGGTCCCTTCGTCGTCGTCTCTCCAGTGACGATCCTCGGCGCCCACTGCTTGCCGGGCCGGGGCAACAGGTTCAGCGGCCCGAACTCGTCCGTGCAGATGACGACGGTGGGGTCGCCCTTCTTCGCCTTGACCTTGCCATCAGCGATGTCATAGAGCTGCAGCACCCGGTTCTTCTTGGCCTCGAAGTCGGGGTCCTTGGACTGCTTGTAGGTCTTGATCACTTGAAACGAGACGCCCTCCTCGCGGAGTACCAGGCGCAGGCCCTCGTGGCTGATGTCGTCGACCACCCCCTCAGCCACCAAGAACTCGGCCAGCTTGGACAGGCTCCAGGTCGAAAAGGGCAGGTCGTGGTCCATCGGGCGCGATAGTGCGATCTTCTTGATCTCCCGGCGCTCGGGCAGGGTGAACTTCGGTGGTCGGCCCCCGGCGTAGCGGGGCACCAAGGAATCGAAGCCGTCGTCGTTGAAGTTGTGCAGTACCTCTCTGACCCGGTCCGGCGAAGTGAAAGCCACTTTGGAGATCTGGGCCACGTCCATTCCCTGGGCCGAGAGCAGCACCATTTGGGCCCGGCGCCAGGTCACGACCGACCCCGACGAGCGCCGCACGATGCGCAACAAGCGCATGCCCTCTTGGTTGGTGATCTCTCGAACGCGTATCCCTTCGCGCACCTGACCTCCTCTTTCGCGAGGAGCCAATTCTGCGCGACCCGGAGGTCAAAGTGGTGGACGCGCCCTGCCAACGTTGCCGGTCACGGCACTAGTTTCCCCGCTCATCCCGCTCTTCGGTCAGGGCAGCCCGATTGAACTTCATGACGTCGTTCCTCGGGATCGCCTCCACTAGCTCCACCGACTTCGGGACCTTGTACTCAGCGAGTCGGGTCTTGGCGAAGGCGATGATGTCGGCGGGATGAGGAGCGTCGGCAGGATCGACGGGTTGAACGATGGCATGCACTCGGCGGCCCCAATCGGGATCCCGCAGGCCGACGACGACGACGTCGGCGATCGCCGGGTGCTCGCTGAGTGCGGCCTCGATTTCTGCCGGGAAGACGTTGACGGCCCCGGTCACGATCATGTCGACGCGCCGATCGGCGACATAGAGGTAGTCGTCCTCGTCCAACCACCCCATGTCACCGACGGTCACAAATCCGTCGTCTGTCGAGAGCATCGGCTCCACGTCCCCACCCATGTACGTCGCCTCCGGCCCGGAAGGTCTGCGCATGTAGATCCCGCCGATCTCACCCGCCGGGAGCACCTTTCCCCCATCACCGATGATCCGGATGTCGGTACCCATGTAGCCGCGACCGACGGTTCCCTGGTGCTCGAGCCACTCGTCCCCCCGGCAGCACACGTACCCGTGCCTCTCCGAGGCGCCATAGGTGACGAAGAACCGCTCGGGCCCGATCAGCTCACACCATCGCTGTCCGAGCCAGACCGGCAGCAGGGCTGCCCCCTGCTGCACCCAGTCGAGTGACGACAGGTCTCGCCGGTCGACTCCGGGCACCTGGGCAAGACGCTGCAGCATCGGGGTCGCCCCGACGAACCCGGTCACACGGTGCCGTTCGATCAGACTCAGCACGCGCTGAGCATCGAAGCGCTGGAGCAGGACGACCTCGACTCCCGACATGAGGTTCCTGGTCACCGTGAAGCCGTTCGAGTGGTAGAGCGGCGCCGGGATCAGCACTCGTTGTGGCTGCGGGAGCGGCCCGTACGACTCGACGGCCGCTGCGGTCGACGCCCCTTCGACATACCGACCGGGGTTCTTCATCAGGATCACCTTGGGAGTGCCGGTCGACCCCGAGCTGCAGATCCCCCATCCGTGAGGGGGCGTCACTTCCGGAAGGGGATCGGTCGAGGCCGACATCGCCTCTTCGAAGAGGTCCGCGTGCTCGGCGTCCACGGTCAGGCGGGGATCGATGGTCGCAAGCACCCGGTCCCGCTCCCACTCGGGAAGGTTCCACCGCATCGGGACCACCACCGCGCCGACCTTCCATCCCGCGAACGTCGCCACGAGGTGCTCCGGAGAGTTGGGGAGGGAGACCGCCATGTGGTCGCCGACCGTGAGACCCCGTGCCGACAGGACCCGGGCGAACTGGGTCGACCGCTCGTCGAGCTCGTCGAACGTGACGGTCCGCTCGCTCCCGTCCTGCGCCGCGAACACGATGGCGACCCGCTCCGGGCCTGCTTGGGCGACCCGGTGGATCTGGGCCCCGAAGGGCACGCCGGCAGATGTCGCCGACGCCGGAGAGCCCTTCATCACGATCGGGGCAGACCGAGGCCCCGCTGGGCGATGATGTTCCGCTGGATCTCGCTCGTGCCCCCATAGGTTGTCGTTCCCAGCGCATACCGGTAGGAGTACTCCGCGATCCCGTTCGCGACGGCAGCGGGATCCCCGTCAGCTCGGATGCCGTCCGGCCCGAGCATGTCCATGAAATCCGCCGATTGCCTGGTCAGCGCCTCGGTGGCGAACAGTTTGGCCATCGATCCTTCGACCCCGGGAAGGGTCCCCGATTTCTGGACCCAGGCGCACCGACGAGCCAGCAGGGTGCTGACCTCGATCTCGGCAGCCGCCCGACCGAGGCGAGCCTGCACGTCGGTGTCCTCCGACTTCGGACGCCCCACGTCGTCAACGGACGTAAGCGCCCATTGCTCCATCGCACGGAGCAACCGACGCGAGTCACCCCCTTGAGGCAGGGATCGCTCGAACGTGAGGCCGACCGTCATGACCTCCCAGCCCCCGTCGACCTCCCCGATCCTCAGTGAGTCGCTCACCCGCACGTCGGTGTAGAAGGTCAGATTCGTCCTCTCACCGGACACCGTGAAGACGGGCTGGATCTCGACACCGGGTTGACGCAACGGCACCAGGAAGGTGGTGAGGCCCTTGTGCTTGGCTACCTCGGAATTCGTCCGCGTCAGGAGGAACACGTAGTCAGCCTCTTGGGCATTGGTCGTGAACATCTTCTGCCCGTTGATCACCCATTCATCGCCATCGCGCACGGCCCGGGTCTGCGCCGAGGCGACATCGGACCCCGCTTCGGGCTCGGTGAAGCCCAGCACGATGATGATCTCTCCACCAAGGGCCTGAGGCACGATCAGGCGTTTCTGTTCCTCCGTTCCCATATGCCGAATGACGTTGGCCACCATGAGAGTGGTGCTGCCGCCGTACGTGGGTGCCCCCGCACTCTGGAATTCCTCAGCCAGCGCCAGTACCTCGAGGGAGTCGCGACCTTGGCCGCCGTATTCCTCGGGCCATCCCGGCGCCAGCATCCCGTGATCCACCCGGGCCTTGTGAAAGTCCCAGTCGTGATGCACCCCGGTGTGGTGCATCCGCGCTCGAACGTCGTCGGTGAAGTGCTCGTCCAAGAACCGCCGAGCCTCGTCTCGTAGCGCATCGCTGCCCTCACCCAGGCGAAAGTCCATCGTCATCCGCCCCTTCTCATTGCCGAGAGCCGGTCGGCAGTCCCACGTGCATACATGCGTGCCGGCTCCCCGAACACCGCAGGCCACGCCCTCGCTCGACGGAAGTACAGCTGGATGTCGAACTCGAGCATGAAGCCGTATCCCCCGTGGTAGTGCAGGCTGCGATAGCTCGCTTCGCGCGCTGACTCCGCGCAGAATCCACAAGAAAGGCAAGCCAACTCGGTGGCCCGTGCCACGTCCTCACCGGCGGCCCACGCCGCTTCCCGGGCGATGAGCTTGCTTCCCTCGATGGCGGTCGCCGCGTCGGCAAACCCGTGAGCAACGGCCTGGAACGATCCGATCGGGACCCCGAAAGCACGCCGCTCCTTGGCGTACTCCACGCCCAGTTCGATTGACCGGGTCCCGATGCCGACCAGCGCGTTGGCCATGAGCACCAACCATTCGTCGCGCGCCTGCTCGAACACCCGCTCCGCACGCTCGCCGGACAGCAGCTCCACTGCAGTGGACTCGATGGCGATGTCGGCGAGCGGCATCGACCCGATGTTGGATGTGGGCCGTGCCCGATCCACGACCGGCATGCACTTGAGCCCGTTGCCGTCGAAGAAGATCACCTCATCCGCGACCGCACCGGCCGGAACCAGCGCGAGCACACCACCCCTTGGCGGGTGCAGCGCGATGGTGGTGAGGTGAGGGCCGCCGAGGGCCCGGCCGAGTGCTTCTGCTGCGGCGAGACCACCGGCCCGCGCCAGCACCCGCGCCCCAACCTGCCCCTCTATGAGCGGTGCGGGCCCGAGGTGCCGACCGTGCTGCTCCGCCACCAGGGCCATATCGAGCAGGGAGGCGCCCCAGCCCCCCGATTGCTCGTCGACCGCCATCTCCAAGGCACCCATTTTCCGCAGCGATACCCAGAAGTCGGCATCGTGACCTGACGGCTCGGCGGCACGTACCCGCTCGACTGGGCACTCCTTGGCGTAGAACGCCGCGAATGCGTCGACGAGTTGTTGCTGTTCTCCCGAGGGGTTCAGATCCATTGCACGAACTCTGACCGCCGCTCAGCGGTAGTCGACGGGCGCACCCTCGAGGATCACGGTCTTGGTCTCGAGGAAGGGAAGGAGGCCCTCAGTGCCGCCCTCCCGGCCGATTCCCGACTGCTTGAAGCCTCCAAAGGCGATGCCGAAGTCGGTACGGAAGGCATTGTGGCCGACGGTACCGGAGCGCAGGTGACGGGCAACGTCCCGGGCCCGGTCCACGTCGTGGGTGAACACCGACGCGTTGAGCCCGTAGATGGTGTCGTTGGCAGTGGCCACGATGCGGTCCTCGTCTTCGACCGGGATCACGCTCAGCACCGGGCCGAAAATCTCCTCCTGTGCGATCGTTGAGGAGTTGTCCACATGAGAGAAGACCGTCGGCTCGACGTAGTAGCCGCGATCGAGGTCCTTGGGCCGCCCACCGCCGGTGACCAGCGTGGCTCCCTGTTCGATGCCCGTGGCGATGTAGCCCTCGACCCGGTCGCGCTGACGGCTGGAGACGAGCGGCCCCATCTGGGTCGCCGCGTCGAATGGGTCACCAACCCGTACCTGGGAGAAGGCACTTGCCAATGCGTCGACCAGCTCGTCGTGGCGCCCGCGGCTGACGACGATCCGGGTCAGCGAGGAGCACACCTGCCCCGCGAGCATGCACTCCGCCCTTGCCAGCGTCGCGGCGGCCTCGTTCAGATCCATGTCGTCGAGGATCAGAGCAGCTGATTTCCCACCCAATTCCAGGGTGCAGCGGGCAATCCGCTCGCCGCAGATGGACGCGATCCGCCGACCGGCAGCGGTCGAACCGGTGAAGGTGATCTTGTCGACGCGGGCGTCCCTCACAAGGAGTTCGGACACCTCCCGGTCGGCGGTCACGACGTTCAGCACTCCCGCGGGAAGGTTCAAGGCCTCGGCGATCTCGGCGACAACGTAGGCGTCGCCCGGTGCCTCCGGTGAGCACTTGAGCACAACCGTGCACCCGGCCAGGAGTGCCGGTGCGATCTTGTAGGTGATGAGGCCGATCGGGGCGTTCCACGGAATGATGGCGCCGACAACCCCCACCGGCTCTCGCACGAGCAGGCCGAATTCGCCCTGCGACGGCTGCACCCTCTCCTCGAAGGGAAAGGTCCCGGCCAGACCCGCGTAGTAGTCGAATGCACCGGCGATGCCCGCTGCACCGTGCTTGGCGATGACGTGGAGGGCACCCGACTCGCGAGGCCAGATCTGCCCGATGTCGTCCGCCCTGCCCCGCAGACCCGTGGCGAACCCGGTGAGGAATTCTGCCCGTTCGGCGTGGGTCATCCGGGGCCAGGGCCCTTCGTCGAAGGCCCGACGGGCGGCCGTCACCGCGCGGTCGATGTCGGCGGGCTGGGCCTCGGGGACACGGAAGTAGATCTCCTCCGTGGTCGAGTCGATGACGTCGATGGTCGCGCCCGAAGAAGGAGCGACCCAACTGCCGTCAATGAAGAAGCGGTCGGCGTGAAGGAGCGGCGCCGCGGTCTCATCTGTCACCGTCATTTGGAAATTCCCCCGATCACGTCACCGGTCACTTGGCGGACCCGCGTCTCATCGGGCTCAGCGTAGCCACCCGCCTCACATGGCATCCGGGTCACGGCTTCGGCGGCAGGCTGTCGCGGTACGTCACCGGCAGCAGCTCGATCAACTGCCCGTCGGGGTCCCGCACGAACAGGGCGGCGCCGATGTCGCTGTCCAGGACGATCTGCCCGCCGCATTCAGCGGCCAGCTCCGCCGTGGCCCGCACGTCGTCGACGGAGATGGACAGGTGGGTCAGCCCCGGCTCGCTCATCGTGCGCGCCCGGTAGGGCGCAGTTGCCCCGGGAGCGGAGTAGTGCATCAGCTCCAGCACGAAGCCATCGAGAGTCAGATAGGAGGCGGTGACCCCGAGTGGCGGCGTGAGGCCGGTGAGCTTCCCCGTGGGTTCGTCGGGAGGCGAGATCTCGTACCAGGGTTTGAAGCCGAACACCTCCTGGTAGAACCGTTTTGATCGTTCGAGGTCGGTGACGACCTGCCCAGTGTGGTTGTACGTGCCCATTCGTTTCCTCCGGTAGGTGTCGATTCGTCGCGCAGCTCAGCCGACTGGGGTGAACTCGAGGTAGAGCCTGTCCAGGCCACGGAGCATCCACGTGGGGGTGTACTCCCAACGGCGGGCACCCGCCGGACCGTGGTGGGACTCTGAGATCCGGATGTCCTCCATCCGATCGAGCAGACGATTCAGAGAAACGTTCGATTCAGCTCGGGCAAGCGGGGCGCCGGCGCAGGTATGGATGCCGTGCCCGAACGCGATGTGCTGGCGCCCGTTCTCCCGGTCGAGTCGCAGCGTGTCGGGATCCTCGAATTCTCGCGGGTCGCGGTTTGCGGCGCTGGGCAGCACCATCAGGGTGCTGCCGGCAGGGATCTTGGTGTCCCGAACCGTGGTCGGCACCCGGGACAGGCGAAAGGTGCCCTTGATCGGGCTCTCGAGCCGCAAGGCTTCCTCGAGGAACGGAGCGATCAGGCTGCGGTCGTCACGAAGCTGCTGTTGCAACTCAGGGCGCTCGCCGAGGATCTGCAGTGACGTGCTGAGGAGGCGCGCCGTCGTCTCCTGACCTGCAGCGAACAGATTTGAGGCGATGCGCATTACGTCGTCGACAGGAGGCAACGTGCCGTCGGGAAAGGTGGCCGTGGCCAAACCGGTCATGACGTCATCTCGTGGTTCGCGCCGACGGTCCTCGATGTAGGTCGTGAACTGGGCGTAGAGGTACTCCAGCGGCTTGTGGGTCATCTCGAGGGAGTCGTGATGCATGAGGTTTTCCAAGAATTCTTCGTGATCTTCTTCGGGTACCCCGAGGAGACCGGCGATCACGAGCAGGGTGTAGGGCCCCGCGTACTCGCTGACGAACTCACACTCGCCTCGGGCATGGATCCGGTCGATCTGACGATCGGCCAGCAGTCGGAGAGATGCCTCATTCTCCTTCAGTCGTTTGGGTGTGATCAGCCGCATCAAGAGACCGCGGTGGGCGGTGTGCTTCGGAGGATCGAAGGTGGGCAGCTGGTCACCGAAGGGAAGTGCACCCCGGTAGGTCTCGATGATCTCGGTGACATCATCGCCTTCGAGGGGGACGGGGAACCTCGCGAAGGGACCGATCGCCGAGATGCAATTCGAGAACGTCGCCTGGTCGTGATAGACGGCGATCGCCTCGTCGTAGCCCGTCACCATGTAGACGTCGTGGTACGGCTCCTTGATGACCGGACACTGTCCACGTAGGGAGTCGAAGTATGGGTACGGATCCTCGAAGAGTTCCTTGGTACGGAAGTAGTCGACGGAATCGAACGTGTCGTCGCTCAATGGTGCTCCTCGGTCGTGAACGGCGCGTTCGCCCTTCGGTTGGATACGAATGCAGGGTGGTCGAGGCGCGTGTCTGCGGAGACCCTCCGTGGGCTCGACCATTGCTGGTCACGGAACGTACAGGTACGTCGAAGGTACGCCACGCGGGGTATGTTCCGGTGCCGCGCCGGACTCCGATGAGACGGCAGGGGTAGAGGCAGGGGGGTCGTTTCTCCGTGCCGGAGCCGAGTCGAAAGGAGCCGCTGGAAATGGGGCAGGAGCTCGCGGGAAAGGTTGCGATCGTGACGGGCGGAGCGAGCGGAATCGGCCGTGCCACCGCCGAACTGTTCGCCCAGGAGGGAGCGAAGGTCGTCGTCGCCGATATCAGCGTGGAGGAGGGCGAGGCACTGGCAGACGCACTCGGTGATGCCGTGGCCTTCAGGCGAGCGGACGTGTCCGATGCCGACGAGGTCCAGGCGCTGGTCGATTTCGCCGTGGACAGGTTCGGCGGCCTTCACGTCATGTTCAACAACGCCGGCATCTCCAGTTCGTTCCGCCGGTTCTTGCGCGACGACCTCCGCGACTTCGACCGTGTGATGGCCGTCAACCTGTTCGGAGTGATCATCGGGACGCAGCGCGCCGCTCGGCACATGGCGGAGCACGGCGGTGGCTCCATCATCAACACCTCGTCGATCGGGGGCCTGACCGGAGGCGGCCCTCCGATCTCCTATCGCACATCGAAAGCGGCCATTGCCCAGTTCAGCCGGATGGTCGCCACGGATGTGGCCGAATACGACGTCCGCGTGAACTGCATAGCCCCAGGGCACATCGCGACGGGGATCACCACCTATGACCTGGGCCCCACCATTGAGCTCGACCAGCCGCTGCAGCGCCGAGGGACCTCGCAGGACGTGGCCGAAGCCGTGCTCTTCCTGGCCAGTGAGCGATCGGCCCAGATCACCGGAATCATCGTTCCGGTGGACGGGGGGACCGTGGCCGGACGCCCCGTACGTCAGGTGACGACCGTCCAGGCGAGCACCAAGGACGCTGGCTCTGGTTGACTGCTCGCGGCCAGGGGACGGTGTGAACGGGGACGAAGTCATTCCGCTAGGCCAACTTCGCCGACCAACCCCCGTCGACGGGGATGACCGCACCCGTCACGAACGAGGCTCGATCGGAAGCCAGAAACGCGCCCACCTCGGCGGCCTTGGCGGCGATGTCGGGGATGAAGTCCTCTGCTCCCACGGCCACGATCTCGGTGAGGACCGGGGCAGATGGTGTTCACCGTGACCCCCTGGGTGCCGAACTACCCGGCGAGCGCATCACACAGCCGGGTACGACGGTTCGCGGGTGAGGTCGGTAGTGATCAGCCGGTCGGAGAACCGCCACCGGTTGTCCACCTTCTCGAAGGTGTCCGTGTATTGACCGGACAGAGTGATGCTGATGGGCTCCCCCGGCATGCCCTGCAACACGGTCCAACGGCAATGGGAGGAGGCGGTGGTGGCACCCGGCTCGACATGGACGCTGAGATTGGTGATGAGATGCTTCGTATGGCGGCTGCGGTCTTGAGCTACCAGGTCCTCATAGACCGGCCTGACTTCCACAGTGCCGCGCAACATGGAGCCATTGGGCAATGTGCGCCAGGTCGAGTGCTCGAAGAGGGCGACAACGCCGTTCACGTCGCCGCTGTCGAGCAGGCGAGCGTACGAGTGCACCAGCGTCGTGATCTCGTCCGCATCTGACATGTCACTCCTCCTTCAGACCACTCAGGGGTGAGCAGAGCTCCCGCGAACACTGCGACCTGGGACCAGATGGCGCTGATGAGACGTCACGTGGGCCCGCGACCGCTCCGGACGGCCTCTTCCACCAGCTCGATGACCCAGGTGATCCCACGAATGGCGCGCTCAGAGTCGATACGCCAGTCAGCCACGAGGCGCTCATACGACGCCACGCTCCAGAGCACGTCGAACATCGCTGCTACGACCTCACGGTCTGCCGCTGACCATCGCCCGGTCCGGGCCGTGATGGCGCCGAGTAGTGCGTCCCGCTGCCGCTGGTTCGCCTCAGCGAGCGTCGGGTCGAGGGGCGGGCGCGGCTCCAAGGGAAATGAGGACACGTGTTCGAAGATCCGTGCGGCGATATCGGCGATGTCGTCGAGTTGCATCTCCGCCAGGTCGATGCCGGCCTCCACCTCGTGACGGTGGATCACCGCATCGCGTAGCCCGCGCTCGTTCCCGAAGTACCGGTAGACGGTCCGTTCGTTGACTCCGGCGAGCTCCGCGACGGCCCGGATCGTCAATCCCTGCCAATCCCGGATGGATGACTGGTGCAACAACTCAGCGCCTGCGGAAATGATCCGTTCGCGCGTCTCGGCGGCTTTCTCTCGGCGGAGCGCCCCGTTGTAGGGCCGGCGCGGTCGAAGCGGCTCGGTCAGCTCCGGGTCAGTGGAGGCACTCACGGCTTCCATTCTGCTCCTCAGCCTTCGCGGTCCAGCGCTTGCTTGGGCCACCGGCAACCCCGTCGGCCCGAACCGGGACAACTCTCGCGGAGTACCCTCCCGAATTTCGTGTCATACTCTGACATTAAGGCTATATTCGGCCAAACGCCACAACGATGCAGGCGTGGTGGAATGTTCCGGGGGCGATCCGAGAGTTGCCGCCGACTGCTCAAGGGATGTGGACGATGAAGACGCATGCAGCCGTGCTCTGGGGTCGGGGGGAGGATTGGAAGATCGAAGAGATCGACCTCGATCCGCCTAAGAGCCAGGAAGTCCTGGTCCAATGGGCCGCCGCCGGACTGTGCCACTCCGACGAGCACCTCCGGTCGAGCGACATGGGCTCACCGCCGCCTGAGGAAGGCGCACCGCCGAAGCCGGCTCTCTTTCCCATGGTGGGCGGTCACGAAGGTGGAGGCGTCGTCCTCGAGGTCGGTCCCGACGTCCACAGCGTCCAGATCGGGGACCATGTCGCGGCCAGCTTCTTTCCGATCTGCGGCCGCTGCAAAATGTGCATCACGGGGCACTCGAACCTCTGTGACCTCGGCGCCGCGACTTTCGCCCCGGGTCAGATCTCGGACGGCACCGCTCGCTATCACCTCAACGGCCAGGACCTGAACGTGATGGCCAAGCTCGGTACCTTTGCGGAGCACAGCGTCGCACACGAGGCGTCACTTGTGCCGGTGGACCCCGACGTGCCCTTGGGCGTCGTGGCCCTCGTGTCGTGCGGGGTGACGACCGGCTGGGGCTCGGCGGTGTACCGGGCAGAGGTCAAGCCGGGCGACACCGTCGTCGTCGTTGGCGTCGGGGGGGTCGGCATCAATGCCGTGCAGGGTGCCCACATGGTCGGAGCGAAGAACATCGTCGCCGTGGACCCTGTGGAGTTCAAGCAGAAGGCGGCCCTCGACTTCGGCGCCACGCACACGGCCGGATCCATGGAGGAAGCGCTGCCCATGGTGACGGAGCTGACGCGCGGACAGATGGCCGACGCGGTGATCCTTGTGCCGAGCGTGATGTACGGGGACCTCATGTCTGGCGCACTCAGCCTCACGGGCAAAGGCGGGACGTGCGTGGTCACGGGTGTGGCGCCGCAGTCACAGACCGAGAGCAGCGTCAACCTCTTCGAACTGGCGATGTTCCAGAAGGAGATCAAAGGCGTCGTCTTCGGTGCCGCCAACCCGCGCTTCGACATCCCCAACCTGTTGGCCCTGTACAAGAACGGCCAGCTCAAGTTGGACGAGTTGATCACCAGGACATATCGGCTCGACCAGATCAACCAGGGCTATCAGGACATGCTCGACGGCGTGAACCTCCGTGGCGTCATCGCCTTCGACTGAGCGCCCAACAAGACCGGCCCACCAGCGCGTGAGCTCGCCCTCCGGCCAGCAAGGAAGTCCACCATGCCAGTGAACCTCGACATCGACCCGCTCGACCTCGTCGACCCCGCTCGCTTCGCTCAGAACGGGTATCCGCACGATGTGTGGGCACGGCTGCGCGCCGAGGCACCGGTGGCCTACATCGAGCCGCCTGGTTACCCGCCGTTCTGGGCAGTCACCAAGCACGCCGACATCATGAAGGTGGCCTCGCAACCCCAGCTCTTCTCGAGCGCCGGAGGGATCACGCTGGACATGGATCTCAGCGGGATGGAGGCGGTGCCGGAGATGATCGTCTATCTCGATCCCCCCCGACACGGTCCCATGCGCCAGATCGTCAACAAGAAGTTCCTGAAGAGTGCCGTCCGCGCCCGCACCGAAGAGATCCAGCGGATCGCAGCCGGGGTGGTCGACCGTGCCGCGACCCACGGCGAGATCGGTGAATGCGACTTTGTCGACACGTTCGCAGCACCGTTCCCCGTAGCGGTGATCTCCTGGGTCCTCGGTGTGCCACGGTCCGACTGGGAGCATCACTTCCGCTGGACCAACGAGATCATCGGCAAGGACGATCCTGAGTACCGACGTCCCGGTGAAACTCCGGACGAGACCTCCATGCGCGCCCGCGGGGAGCTCCACCGCTACTTCAAGCACATGATTGAGCAACGCCGTCAGGATCCGCAGGACGATTTGGTCACCGTTCTGGTGCAGAGTGAGATCGATGGCGTGCCCTTGACCAGGGCGCAGCTCGTCTCGTACTGCGAGCTTCTGGTCGAGGCCGGGAACCAGACCACCCGTGACGCAATCGCCGGCGGCATGCAGGCCTTCTGCGAGTACCCCGAACAGTGGGAGAAGTTGCGGGCCCAGCCAGCGCTGCTGCTCGATGCCGTCGAAGAGATCCTTCGCTGGGTCACTCCCATCAGCTACTTCTCCCGCACCGCGACCGAAGACTGCCAGCTGCACGGACAGAAGATCCACGCCGGGGACAAAGTTGCCCTGTACTGGGCGTCGGCGAACCGCGACGAGGAGGTGTTCGAGGACCCGTTCGAGTTCCGGATCGACCGTCCGCCGGTCCAGCAACTGGTATTCGGATTTGGCCCCCACCTCTGCATGGGTGCCCACGTGGCCCGCGCCGAGATTCAGGCGATGTTCGGCCTCTTGATCGATCGGATGGAATGGTTCGAACAGTCAGGGCCGGTGGAGCGTCTCAATTCATCCGTGAACGGGGCCGTCAAGCACCTCCCGATCCGCTACCGGCTGACATAGCGGGTTACCCGACGGGGACCGCCGCACTGTCGCCGCAATCAACCGCGCGAAGTTGCACGGCTTTGCAAACGTCGCCTGAAGGAACGTGAATGCAGCACCGACTTGGATGTACGAGGAGAAGGAGCCATGGGATGTCGGCTGATGTGGTGATCCGCGGGGGGACGATCTTCGACGGGAGTGGTGCACCCGGCCGGGTGGCCGATGTGGCGATCACCGGAAACGTGATTGAGCAAATCGGACAGAATCTCGAGGGCAAGCTGGAATTGGATGCATCGGGGTGTGCCGTCGCACCTGGTTTCATCGACATTCACACGCACTTCGACGCCCAGGTCTTCTGGGATCGGGAGCTCAAGCCTTCGTCGTATCACGGAGTCACGACCGTCGTGGCGGGAAACTGTGGGTTCTCCATCGCCCCCTGCCGCCCAGAGCATCACGACGTGATCGTGCGCACACTGGAGAACGTCGAGGGGATGGACGCCAACTCCCTCGCCGCGGGCATCGTCTGGGACTTCGAGACGTTCCCGGACTACCTCGCGGAGGTACGACGTCGCGGAACGGCCCTCAACTTCACCGCGTACATCGGGCACACCGCGCTTCGGCTCTTCGTCATGGGCGACGCGGCCTATGAACGCGCCGCCACCCCCGAAGAGATCGACCGAATGTGCCAGCTCGTGGGCGAGGGGATCGAAGCTGGCGCAGCAGGATTCTCGACGAGTTTCTCGTTTGCGCACCGCGGGGTCGACGGCAAGCCCGTCCCGAGCCGATTTGCCGAGATGGACGAGGTCGAAGCTCTGTTCATGGCCGCGGGGAAGGCCGGGAAGGGGGTCGTCCTCGCCACGCCCGGGTGGCAGTGCGAGTACCCCGACATCTTCACCTGGCAGCCACGCGTCGGCCGGCCGTTCACCTGCCCGCTGTTCCAGCTGTCGAGTGGGAAGCACCTTGATGTCGTCAAGATGCACGAAGAGGCTCTGTCCCGTGGTGCGAATGTCTGGCCGCAGGTCACACCGCGGCCGTTGACCATGCAGTTCACGCTGGCCGACGCGTACAACCTCAACGTCGGCGAGGTGTTCGCCGAGTTGATGAGGGTCGGCCGCGATGTGCGCAAAGCGGCATTTCGTGATCAGGAGTGGCGGACGCGGGCATTCGACGACCTCGAGACCAATGCGACCGGCATGAAGCCTCGTTGGGAGACCTATGAGGTCTCGGAAACGGAGCGGTTCCCCGAGTTGGTGGGGCGACGGGTGACCGACATCGCCCGTGAACGCAACTGCACGCCCTTCGACGTGATGTGTGACCTCTCGCTCGCCGAGGATCTCGAGACGCGGTTCCGCGCCTATATCGCCAACGACGATCCCGAGGCCGTGGCTCTCCTGCTCACGGAGGACCACGTCGTGTTGGGTCTCACGGACGCGGGTGCACACGTCGATCAGCTGTGCGACGCGCCACTCCCCACCGACCTCCTCGGCAACTGGGTGCGCGAGCGTGGGCTCATGCCTCTCGAACGCGCCGTTCGGAAGCTGACCGGGGAGCCTGCCGACATGTTCGGCTTCACGGGCCGCGGCTATCTGCGCGAGGGTAACTTTGCCGACGTGACGGTCTTCGACCCCATGACGGTGGACCCAGGCCCACAGAAGCGCATGCGAGACCTTCCCGCCAACGGTGAACGGCTGACCGCCGAGCAACCGAGCGGGATGCGACACGTGCTCGTCAATGGGTCGTTGATCCGCAGGGACGAGTCACAGCTCGAGCTGGAGGAGCTGCCGGGCATGCGGCCCGAGCTCGCCTGAGGCGGAATACCGCCCGTCAGCGCACGGTGCGGAAGAACGTACGGAGATCCTCGACGAACAGGTCGGGCTGCTCCATGGCGGCGAAGTGGCCGCCACGTTCCATGACCGCCCAGTGCACCACGTTGTACTGGCGTTCGACCCACGATCGCGGCCAGCGCAGGATCTCCTTGGGATAACGGGCCACTCCGGTCGGAGCATCGACGAACGGGAGTGGCTGCGTCGACGAGCCACTGTGCCTGCTCTCCCAATACAGACGAGCCGAGGATGCACTCGTCTGCGTCGCCCAGTACAACATGACATTGGTGAGCATCTGCTCGCGGGTGAAGCAATTCTCGGGATGTCCGTCGCAGTCGCTCCAGGTCCGGAGCTTCTCCACGATCCAGGCCAGCAGTCCGGCCGGCGAGTCGTTGAGGGCGGCGCCGATCGTCTGGGGCTTGGTCCCCTGTTCGTTGGCGTAGCCCGACTCCTCCTTCACGAAGAGTCGCGTCGCCGCCAGATCGGCCTGCTCCTCTTCGGTGAGAGGAATCGTGCTGTCGGGCGGCGCCCCGAGGGCCATGTTGAGGTGGATGGCCGCGCAGTGCCCCGGGTCGAGAGCGCCGATCCTGGTCGTCACCTGCGCTCCCCAGTCGCCGCCCTGCGCGACGTAACGCGTGTAGCCGAGTCGACCTGTCAGCGTGATGAACGCTCGTGCGACGCGGAGCTCATCCCAACCCGGAGTGTGCGGGGGTTCGGAGAACCCGTAGCCGGGCAACGACGGTGCGATCACATGGAACGCGTCCCCCGCGTCCCCCCCAAAAGACTCCGGGTCTGTGAGCCGTGGAATGACATCGAGGAACTCGACGATGGAGCCCGGCCAGCCGTGGGTAAGGAGCAACGGAACAGCATCTGCGTGAGCCGACTTGGCGTGAATGAAGTGGATCGACTGCCCGTCAATCTCGGTCTTGAACTGGCTGAACGAGTTCAGCCGTGCCTCTTGGGCGCGCCAGTCGTAGGTATCGTGCCAGTACCCGACCAGCTCGCGCAGGTAAGCGATCGGGATGCCGTACTCCCAACCGGTCCCGTCGATCTGATCCGGAAAGCGGGTCCGCTCCAGACGATCGCGCAGATCTTGGAGGAGCGAGTCTTCGACGTGGACGTGAAACTGATCGATCGGCTCGCTCATCGCATCCTCACTGCATGGGTTCCGATAGTGGCGACGGCAGCACGGTCAGATTCGACCGATCACGTCCACGCCGTACCGCCTGAGCGACTCGACGAGGTCCTCTCTGAACAGCGCGGCCGGAATGATCACGCGGGTCGCTCCGATCCGCTGCAGGGCCGTCACTTCGGCCAATGCCTTCTCACCTGAGGTGACGTTACTTTGCGCGGTGACCTCGACGGTCGCCGGATCCCTTCCGGCCTCCTCGGCACTTTGTCTCATGATGTTGACGAGGGAGACCATGTCGTCGCGGGTCACGCCAAACGGGAAGAACCCGTCACCGATGCGGCCGGCTCGCTGCGCGGCTGCCTTGCTGTGACCTCCTACGTGCACGGGGATCGTTCCGCTCGGAGGCTGCGGCCGCAAGAAGCAGTTGCAAAAGGTCGTGGTGCTGCTCTCGTAGTTCGGATGTTCCTGTGACCACAGGGCCCGCATGGCGCCGATGGCGTCCTCGGTGCGTTGTCCGCGCCCGGCGAAGGGGACGCCCAAAGCCTCGAACTCCTCCTCCAGCCAGCCGATGCCCGCTCCAAGGATCATTCGTCCGCCTGAGAGGTAGTCGAGCGTCGCCAGCTCCTTGGCCAGCACCAGCGGATTGCGCTGCGGGACAATCAGGATACCGGTGCCGAGGCGCAGCGTCGAAGTCCTGGCAGCGACGTAGGCCAACCAGATCAGCGGATCGGGGAACACCGTCGCCTCCCCGGAAGGAAGCTTCCCCGAGGGGTCGTAGGGGTATTTGGACTGGTACCCGGCCGGAACTACCACGTGGTCGACGGTCCACATCGATTCGAAGCCGGCGGCTTCAGCCGCCTGAGCAAGAGCGACAGCCTCGTCGGGTTCGACGAACGGCCCGACGTTGGCAAAGGCGAGGCCGAACTTCATCCGCTCCACCTCTGTGCGGAGGCACTCGCTTCGACACCTCGTGCCGGGCGCCACGATCGGTATGTCATCACGAGGCCATCACCCGCTACGGCGCGAGGCCGTCTGCTGCGATGTCGATCAGCAGATCGCCGCCCTCGGTCGCCCGGGCCACGTCGCCCGGTCGCAGGATGACCGTGGTAAACGGGCTCTGGACCGCGGCCGGCCCTTCGATGGACGATCCTGGCCGGATGCTGGAGAAGTCGTAGTAGGGGGCGGCTCGTTGCCACCCCTCGCCGGCCCACATGTCGCGGCGACCGATCGGCGCGGGAGCCGTTCCCCGCTCGAGGTTCACTGGGGCGATCTGATCCACCTCTCCGACGGCCGTCAGCCGGATCCCCCGCACAATCGGCTCCTGCGCCCGGGCCTCGATGAGGCGGGCCTCCTCATTGCGCCGATGAAACTCGGTGACCGCGGCGCCGACGTTCGTGGGGGCGTCGACGGGTATGGCGGCATCGAAGGTCTGCCCGGGATAGACGAGGAGGATCGACCACTCGAGCCGGATCCGCTCGACGGGCACGCCGGCATTGCCGAGCTCGGTGAGGGCCTTGTCTTCCAGCTCCTGAGCAAGGCGGCTCAGCATGTCCGTGTCGGCCTCTTGCCAGGGCACGATGTATCCCCTGGAGTCGTCGATGACGTGATCGGCCGTCAGCAGACCCAGCGCGGACAGGCCGGGGGCCGCGCTCGGCACGAGGACCCGGCGCATGCCAAGCGCCGCGGCCTGTGTCGTGGCGTGCACACCTCCCATGCCGCCGAAGGCGACGAGATCGAGCCGGCGCGGGTCCGCTCCGGCGAGCGAGAGCACCCGGCGGATGGCGTCGGTCATGTGGGCGTCCACCAGCCTCACGGTCGCCGCGGCCGTCGCCTTCGCGTCCAGGCCGAGCTTGGAGCCCAGACGGGCCAGTGCGGCGGCGGCGGCCTCACGATCGAGTTGCATCCGCCCGCTCGCAAAGCGCTCGGTGTCGAGTCGGCCCAACACGAGGTCGGCATCGGTCACGGTCGGTTCCGTTCCACCTCGGCCATAGCTGACCGGGCCCGGCTCGGACCCGGCGGAC
>Ga0187879_10000778_pt1 | contig 21319 bp, 9 predicted proteins | sample June2016WEW_19_1_FD_132423 | JGI IMG/M metagenome (GOLD analysis project Ga0187879, IMG submission 132423) | Peatland microbial communities from SPRUCE experiment site at the Marcell Experimental Forest, Minnesota, USA - June2016WEW_19_10 | ecosystem: Environmental > Terrestrial > Soil >... | reverse complement strand
CGCCACGGCCACATCCAAACGGCCAAATTCACTCCGGGCCAGATCCACGGCCCGTTCCAGATCGCCATCGCGAGTGACATCGCCGGTAACGGCGAGAGATCGGAGGCCGGCGCCGCTCAACTCTCCCGCCAGTGCCTCAATGCGTTCCGCGCGACGGGCCATCAGTACGGTATGAGCGCCTTCGCGCGCGAACTCACGGGCCACCGCCTCGCCAATACCGGAAGATGCGCCTGTGATCAGCACCACCTGGCCCTGGAACTTGCCTGCACGTGAGTTCGCCATGGAAGAACCATTCTCGCAGAGAAGAGGGGCGGGTCTGGGCAGCGCAGCCGCAACCAAAAGAGGCGGCCTGAGAGGCCGCCGCAGGCCGAGGGCCTGCCCCACGATTCTGAGCAGTTGTAATACAAGGACTGACAGGGCTGGAAGGCAAGGGCGCGCCCCCGTCTGGCACGGGGGCGCGTCGTTGGTTGGCAACTATTGAATGGAGACGTGTACGGGGCTAGCCGTCTCGCCATCCGCGGTCAGCACCACGTCCACCTGGCCCATACCGGCCAAGCTGCGCGGAACTTCCACGGTGATCTCGTCCAATCCCGGGAAATCGGCGGACGCCCCGGAATGCAGCACCGGCACGTCTTGTCCGGCGATCTGCACGCGAACCTCGGACGCCTCGCGCACACCCGATGCGTAGAACTGCAGCATGACCTTGTCCGATGACGCCAAAAGATCGACCGGCGCCCCCTGCAGCGGCCGGACGGATTGCGTGCCGTCCGCATGGGCTGAGATTACCTGGACGGCAGTGGAATGCAGAAGTGCACCCGCTTTGGGGCCAGCCGCCGGGGTGGCGGTGCCGGAAGCGGTTCCAATGACCGCCAACTCAGTGGCTACGTAGGGACCTTCGCAGACCCACACTACGGTGCCGTCATTGGTGGTCCCTCCATTGGTTTCGTTCCAGGTCGGAGCCGTGGCCCCGCTAGTGCCGGCGGTTTGCACCTTCTGCGCGTTACCCTTGGGGTCCAGAATCTGCTGCCCAATGGCATAGACGCTGGACTTCAGCCAATTCGGATACGAATAGGTGAAGGCCGAGTTGGCTGTGACGATCGAGACTTTCGAAAAAGGACCGATGCTGGTGTTGGGCAGGGTACCCGCCGGCAGTGCGATGCTACCGTGGATAGCTACCAAACTACCAAATACTGTCAAGTTACCTTCCATTTCGACTAAGTCCGAGCCGGTAGGCGGCACGTCCAATATGAAAGTCATGGGGGTGGCTTTTATGGTGTACGGCGTCGTCTCCAGGGCAGACTTGACTGTGCCCACCAATTCGATGCCAGAGTAGACGGAGTCGTACTTTCCGGTTTGTGACGGCGCCTTGCCCTCACATGCATAGAGAGTGATGCTGAAGGGCTCGCCTGCCAGTTTGAAGGCGTCCATGCCCTTGATCACGTTGGCCCCAAACGACCCCGAAGCTTGATAAGTGACCGAAGTGGCGCACGCTGCAACCAAGTTTTCCGAGGCGGCAAAGCCAGACATTACCGCTGCCGCTATCGCGATAGACCGCATCTTTACAATCATTTGAAATCTTTTCTCCTTTTTGTATCCCACGAAGGGGTGATCCCTGCTAAAGTTTAGATCGCTATATTTCCCGAAAGCAAGTCTTTGAGGTGACACGTACCGCGCAACGGTACCAGTACTGACGAACGTGCGGTACTCCCTCGGGGAGAGTCAGTGCACGGCACTCACTCTCCGCGCAGGTTGTGTGTTACTTACTGCGCCGCTAGCGACGGCCCCCCCACAAGATTGGAAGGCGCCGAAAGGTTACCATTGGCATCCTCCGACCGCACGAAATACAGCACCTGCAGCGTCGAAGGGGAAGTCTCCGAAAACGTCGCCGTCGAACCGCTAGCGGTGACGCGGGTAATGAACTGAACGGCGCCCGGGTAGCCAAAAGGTGTGGCTGTTACGGCCGGCTGAGTTGTCTTGGCGCCGAAGCAGAGAGGCAGAACCGCCACTGCCGCGTTGGTACTGCATGCGGCCGCCAGGGGTCCAAAGATCGGAGGGGGCATCGTATCGGTAGGCGACATGTTGATGCGATAGACCAGGTAGTCCTGTGCACCGGAGACGGTGGGCCAATCCAACGACACGGTGCTGGGCACAGTACCGTTCACAATGCCCGGCGCGGAGTGGAGCACCGGCTGACCTAACGCGGAGGCCGCAGGCCGGACCGCCGGCACTGCGCATTTCGGATAGGTGCATTGGGTCATCAGCAGTTGGACATCCGCGCTGGTGATTTTGCCATCCTGGTTGACATCCATCGGATCGCTCGGCATGGCTTTGGTGTTTAGTCTGGCCTGCATCAGATTGACGTCCTTCATATCAATGACGCCATCTTTGTTAAGGTCCAACACGCTGTTGTCGATCATGTAGACTTGCGTTCCGCCGACAGCCGGCCGCGCCGTGCCCCAATAGAGTCCAAAGGGGCTTTGTCCGAAGGTCCGGCCGCCGGTATTCATGCCGTCCCCCAAGCCGATCCTGCTCACCGCGGTCCAATGGATCCCGTCGGGAGTTCGGAACAGATCCGTTCCGAATTCCTGGGCCCAATTCGCGGCGAACCCATTCTGGTTAGAGTGCTCGGCGCTCCAATCGTAGGTACTCATATACAATCCCATCCCGCCCACGCCCATTCTCCAGAAGTGTCCGGTAAACCCGTTGTCGAAGTATTGCCCGATTCCGCTGATGGGAAGGACTGCGTCGCCTGCGCCCGGGTTCGGCGGGGGGATAGTCCGCGGATTGCCCACCACCAAGTCCCAGCTATCCACCGTATCCAGCGATCCGTCGGCATTATTCACGGGCACCTGTCCGGTGGTGTCGGGGTGGATGCGAACCAGCTCGCTGGGCTCGTCGGTGCCCACATACAAGCAGCCACCGGAGGTGGCCGGGCAGGGTGATACGCCCGGCGGCGGCGGAACCAAGTCGGAGAAAATCTGCATGCTCAGCGCGTAGTTGGGGACCACGGGCGCCTGCTGCGAATAGCCTGCATTCGAGGCAATAATCGGTGTCCACGTATAAGGTGCGGTGGTCTGCGTCGGATAACCGGTGGTCTTCCACACGCCATATTCCGTGGGCGCTCCCGCAGCGGCGTAGGGGTTGCCTGTAGCGGCATACATGAAACCGTTGAAGCTCTGCAGTATCCAGACGGGCAGCACTTCGGCTGATGGGCTTACGAATTGGTAGTTGTTGTCGCCGCTGTTCGGATTGGCCCCCGGCAGGGAAGCAATGACGCGGCCTACGCCGGAAAAGTCTCCAACCTGCATGTACAATATGCCGTTCAGTTGGCCGCCCGATCGGAAACCAAAATTCTGGAATTTCTGATCGCTCTCCAGCGCTGTGGAGATATTGCCCAGGAAGGTCCCGGGATCCTGCGGAAGCGGGGCCCAAGTCACGCCGTCGGTGGAACGTAAGATGCGGGGGGGAGCCCACCCGCCGACGGTGTGGTTGGTTTCAAAGATCGCGCCGGAAGTCACAGTACCTGCGTATAAGGCACTTACGCCACCTGGTTCGCTAACCACCGTGAGGCTCCGGATGCCCATTTCCCGGGCGGTCGCCACGGTCTTGCCCGCGGTGCTGGTGGTGGTCAGCGTGTTCGGGGATTGGAAAACCCGTACCCATGTATTGGTCTGCGGAGTGTATTGCCAGATTTCGGCCTGCAACGGCAGAAGATGATAATCCGGTGTACAATCGCCGATGGCTGGCGGATAAAGTCCCGGCAGCCCGGTTTCTATAGCCGCGTCGGCGCTGGTCACACAATACACTTCCCGGCCGGTCCCCACGTACAACTGGGAAACGCCCGATGCGTTGGTGAACCATACCATGGACCAAGCTTCGCTGTTGGCCTGGTCGCCGAAACCATTGGTCGCAATTCGAGTAAGGCCGGGTTGCCCATTCTGCTCGTTTTCCAGCGCCATCACGCGGGAGTAGATCATGCTAAAAGAGTTGTCGCCGAGGCGCAACTGATAGTGACCCTCAAGCTCGACGCCCATATTCATGGCATAGGTGGTGGGCAGATAAGTTTCCGGCTCTGTTACCAGTTGGTCGTTGGGGGGGGCGCTTGTCCCGCCGGTGATCGATTGCAGAATGGGCCCGGTGACGGTGTTGTTGCAGGCTGTGCTGGGGTGTGGCTCCGTGCAGAGATCGCCGGCCACGGTATAAAAGGGAATTTGAGCGTTCTCGAAGAGGGGATCCCACTGGGTTCGGAGCTGCAGGACGTTGGCGGTTTCCATGGATTGTATGCCCGGCGTCAGCAGTCCCAAAGCCTGTCCAAGCGCCTGGCCATTAGGGGTGAGGAAGAGCCAATTGGACAGCGCGTCCCCCTGGTTTGGCGTTCCAAAGGTGAACACCGCGCTGGCCATGCCGATCCACTGCGGAGTGGCAAGGGCCGCCTGCAGATCCAGGCCGCCTTTGGAGTGGCAGATGAAATAGACCTTGGACACCCCGAAGTTGGCCAGGATCCTGGGAAAGACCGTTTCAAGCATGGCCGCATTGGCCTGGATGGTGGCGCTGTTGTTGCTGTTGTTGGCGCTCAAGCTCATGAAAGCCGTGCGGAATCCGGCTTCGTAGGCGTAGTCGTACATGTCGTTACCCGTTCCGGCGCCGGGACCGTTGGGTCCGCAAACAGTGGGAGAAGGCGGACAGTTGTTGGATTCCAGCCAGTCCGCATAACTGCCCGTCAAGCCGTGCACGAACACCAACACCGGTGTAGGGCACTCTGTGGCAGAGGCGCAAGGTCCTGGGGGGGTTGATGTTGTCAATGGAGTAGCGCCGTAAAACAGGTTCGGCAGGACGCTGTCAACGGTGACTGGCGGGGCGGATGGGGGCGCCTGCTTGGACGTGGCTGCGGTGGTGGACTCCGGATGGGCACCCGGCTGGCCGTTTGGCGACCCCGGAAACGCACTGAGTCCCAGTATAAAAACCAGGGCCAGGCCCAGGACTCCAAATCCAAACTTGTGGAAACCTACGGACGGTAACATGCTATCTCCTCCAGGCGGGTGCGGCACTTTAATCCGCTACCCATTGCAACAACAGGAACTTTCAGTTGAATTCCAGACCATCCAACAGTAGCATTTCCCCGTTTCGAGTGTCCAGAGGCGCATCCGGCAACGGTACTAGACCTGTTAGTCGCATGGGGGACTTTTTGAGGGGGTTTGGCGCTGGTCAGGTTGAGAGTTCAGCAGGATGCTGAAAAAGGCATAAACATCGCTCATTCGGGCCACAGACTAAGGTCTGTGCCACTGGTTATCAATGACTTAGCGGCAGTTGGTGGCACAGGCTTCAGCCTGTGAGAGCCCTTTTCAGCATCCTGCTAGAGGGCGCGGAAGGTTGTTTGCGGAGGTGTGACCGGAGTGCCCGACGGGGGTGGGCCAAGCGACGGACGGGGCCTTCGGGGCGTCTTGTCTTGCAGCGCTCTCGAACTCGGCAGGCCACGGAAGACGATGGCCTGCCCCACAGCTAATCTGCTGTACAGGACACTGGCCGGCTAAGAGCCGGCTACCTCCGAAAAGGCTTAGCCGACCGGGGTGTGCTTCAAGGCCAGTTCTTCCAGCAATTTAGCGGCGATGGCCGAGCCCCCATATTTAGCAAAGATGCCGGCGATGCGTTGCGCATTCTGGCGGTATGACGGCGTGTGCAGCACGCGTTCGACGGCCTCGCGCATGCGCCGCGGCGTGCAATGCCGCGGCATGAGGCGCAGGCCAGCGCCGCTATCCTCGACGCGGCGGGCGATCTCCGGTTTATCCCATTCGGTTGGGACGATGATCAGGGGCACGCCTACGGCCAGGGCGGACTTCACATTGGCCGCGCCGCCGGTGGTGATCATGACATCCAGCAGGGGCAGCAGGTCGACGTGCGACACCCACCGCACGGCGTGGATGTTGGCAGCGATCGGCCCCAGATCCAGCTCGGAAGGTTCGCGTTTGCCACCGGTCAGAATCACCTCCATGGGCAGGTTTGCCAAGCCCTGGGCGGCGGCCCGCAGCACGATCGGCGCGGTCACATGTGCAGTACCCTCGGTGGCGTGCACCCAAGGTTTGTCGCGCGGCAACTGCTGCAGCCAGTCGGCGGATTGCTCGTAATTGGGCCTGTTCCATAGGCAGCAAGGGCCGCCATAGCGCACCGTGGGAGGCAGGTCGTGCCGGTTGTAATCCAACTCGGGCGTATTGAGTACCAGGTGCAGCGGCACGCGGCCGGTAAATTCGTTAATAGACGTCGTTAGCGGCGGCAGACCATAGCCGCGGCGTATTTCAGTGGCCCTGCGCCGGATGCCGGCGGTGACCAGATGCGTGCCCATCGCCACGGACCGCGACAGCAGGCGGGTGTACCAGTTGCGCGGCTGCGGCAGGGCCAGCCCGAAAGGCGGCGCGTCCGGCCCCGGAACCAGACAGCAAAAGTAGTCCAACGTAGCTACCGGAATGTTGTATTTCTCCCACAATACCAGGATCGGCCCCAGTATCGTGCCGTCATCCACCAGCACATCCGGCTTCCAACTGGCAAGGATCGGCGCGAGGTCTTCCACCTGCTGGGGGATAGTGTCCAGCAGGTAAGTCTGTAATGTCCGGGTAAACCTCAATGTGTCTTTGACCGACCGCTCGCGGTTAGGCGCGAACATGATCTCGGACATGGCCTCTTCGTTCACCTTCTGAAACGGGAAAAAAGTAAAGCCTTCGTCGGCAAACAACTGCGCGGTTTTCGGCGCGCTATAGAAGGCGCACTCATGCCCGCGCTCGCGCAAAGCGCGCCCAATGTTGATGCCATGAAACAGATGTCCGGTGAAGGACCAGCAGGTTAACAAGAATCTCGACATGTGTCTTTCAAGGTCAAATTAGCTACCGCCCCGGCGGAGCAGACGGCTGAGCCCGATGGTGGCGAAAGCTTTGTCAGGGCCAGCGGCCGCCCCTCGCGCGCCCCGGTGCGGCGCGGGAGTGCTTTTCGTGGCTTCAGATGACATGGGAACAGTCCATTGAGAACAAGTTTAGTTTAGCATTGGCTTGCGTGCATGTGTCCAAATCTGCGCAGGCCGGGTGGTTGGCGGTTGTGGGGGAGGCCGCTCCCTCACGGTCGCGGCTCGGTAACGGTCGCTTTTGGGTAACGGGTTCACAGGCTGAAGCCTGTGCAGCGCGAGCTTTGCTCGCGAAAGCGGGGCTGGGAGCCCCGCGCAGGCTGAGAGCCTGCCCCACTGTAAATGGCCAATCTCCAGTCACAGGCTGAAGCCTGTGCCACCAGGTTTGTTGATTTCGCAGGGTTTATTGAGCCGGCGCTCGCTTGTGATAATTTGGGTGAATGCAGCAGGAATCCACAGAACTAATCTTGACGGCTACCACAGACCCTGCCAGCTCGCTAAGTTTCGGTCAGGCACGGGAAATTGCGGAGGCGCACCATTTCGTGTTTCTATGCGGGCTGCATCGCAGCGGCACCACTCTGCTTTTCCGGATGCTTCGAGAGCATCCGGAGATGACTGGTTTTGCGAACAATAAGGTCGCCACGGAATGGACTCCGCTCGAGGACGAAGGCCAGTTTTTGCAAGGTATATATCCGCCGGCAATGTGTTACGGGGGACCCGGCAGCTTTGCTTTTGCGCCCGAGGCGCACCTCACTGAGTCTTCGGAGTTGCTGACGCCGGCGAGTAAGGCGCAGTTGGCCGTCGACTGGTTTCCTTACTGGGATCTGGGAAAGCGCTATCTGCTGGAAAAATCTCCGCCGCACCTGTTGATGACCCGTTTCCTCGAAAGCGCCTTTCCGAATTCCTCTTTCGTGATCATTGAGCGGCATCCGGTGGCCGTCTCGCTGGCCACTACGAAATGGAGCGCACGGAGCCTGGACTCCCTGATCGAACACTGGCTGGTAGCACATGAGACCTTTGAGACGGATCGTCCTCATTTGCAGCGTGTCATGACGGTCAGATACGAGACCCTGGTGGAAGAGCCAGCGGCCACGCTGCGCAAGATCTATGCGTTTCTGGGAGTGGCGCCTCACGAAACTTCCTTCGAGGCCACCACGGAACATAACCAGAGGTATTTCGCGCAATGGCTGGAAATGGCGAAGGATCCGCAGACGAGCGCGTCCATCCAGGAATGGATCGCGCGCTATGAGACGCGAGTGCGCGCCTTCGGGTATAGCCTGCAAAATCTGGAAATACGATAACGGATTGCGGTGCGTGCTTAACAGTTTTTTGGGAAACCGCTCCGTTGAGGACGAAACCCCTGCCGGCCTGCGGCCGGTGGACCGGCGGGGCGCCGGTCCGCGGGCGAGGGCGCCCGCCCCACTGTTCCGTGCGTCTTCTTTACCTTTGGTGGTCCGTAGGACCAAGGGGCACTCCCTGACGGTCGCGGCTCGGTAGCGGTCGCGGCTCGCCAGCTTGCCCCGTGTGGCATAATTGTCGATAGCGAACGGGGTGGGGAGTTCACGCCGGCAGTTTGCCCCGCTCGCCACCGAACAAGAAGATGATCGTTTCTCAAACGCCATTGCGCATCAGCTTTGCGGGAGGCGCGACCGATTTCGCGCGCTACTATCGAGAGCACGAAGGCCAGGTGGTCAGCGCGGCGATCGATAAGTATATTTACGTGATCGTTTCGCCGCGTTTCGACGATCTGATCTACGTCAGCTATTCCAAGAAAGAGATCGTCCAAAAAGTTAGCGATCTGCAGCACGAGCTGGTGCGCGAGGCGCTGGTGCGAACGGGCATTCAGGCGGCGGTGGAGATCACCATGCTGGCCGACGTGCCCTCGGAAGGCTCCGGCCTGGGATCCTCCAGCAGCCTGGTGGTCGGCCTGTTGCATGCATTGTACGGCTACAAGGGCGAGTTGGTGACGGCGGAACAACTGGCCCGGGAAGCCTGCGAGATCGAGATCGAGCTTTGCGGCAAGCCGATCGGCAAGCAGGACCAGTACATCGCGGCGTACGGGGGTATCTGCGAGTTCCGCTTCCGCAAGGACGATAGCGTGGGTGTACGGCGGTTCCAGAGGCGGCCCGAGTTGTTCCACAACCTGTCCAGCCAGATTCTGCTGTTCTACACCGGGCGCACGCGGAAGTCGGCGGCCATCCTGGCGGTCCAGGACGGGCGCACGGAGATCAACGTAAAACAACTCCATAGCCTGAAGGCGTTGGCCGGACGAACTGGGGAAGCGCTGGATCGCGGGCGGCTGTGGGAACTGGGCCGGGTTCTGCACGACGGCTGGATACTGAAGCGCGAGCTTGCGGACGGCATCAGTAATCCCGAGATCGAAGAGATGTATCAGAAGGCTTTGGCTGCCGGAGCGCTGGGCGGCAAGATTTGCGGCGCCGGAGGGGGAGGTTTTTTGTTGCTCTATTGCCACCCCGCACACCAGCAGGCCGTACGGAAGGCCCTGGAGGATTATCGGGAGTTGCCCATATCCGTGGAACCGGATGGCAGCAAGATTATTTTTCAACAGAGAAGGGTGGGACATCAGTTGGTCGAGTGTCCCGTCGAGTTGGAGGTTGCCTCGCTTGCCGGCGAGAAGCCCTAGTCATCGATATTGCTTATCATTCTGCATATATGCGAATTCTGATCACAGGCGGGGCCGGCTTCATCGGCTCCTATACAGCCGAGGCGCTGCTGGCGCGCGGATATGATGTGCGGCTCCTGGATAGTCTCGAGCCTCCAGTCCACGTAGGCGGCTGGCCCGACTACCTGTCCCCGGAATTTGAACGCATACGCGGCGACGTGCGGGATCCGGATGCGGTGGCCAAAGCCTTGGCCGGCGTGGACGTAGTCTATCATCTGGCGGCTTATCAGGACTATCTGCCGGACTTCAGCCGTTTTATCAACGTCAACGCCGCCAGCACGGCCCTGATCTACGAAGTGATCGTGAGCCAGCGGCTGCCTGTCCGCAAAGTGATCGTAGCTTCGTCGCAGGCGGTGCTGGGCGAGGGCCTATATGACTGCCCCAACCACGGGCAGGTTCTCCCGGACAGCCGTTCCCGGGAACAACTGGAGGCGGCGCAATGGGACCTGCCGTGTCCGCACTGCCAGTCAGCCATGACACCGGTACCGGCGACGGAGCTGGTGGGCAATCCGCAGAATCCCTACGGCATATCCAAACAGTGCCAGGAACGCATCGCCATCCATCTGGGCCGGCGCTACGCCATTCCCACGGTGGCCCTGCGCTACTCCATCGTGCAAGGCCCGCGGCAGTCTTTTCGCAACGCGTACTCCGGCGCATGCCGCGTATTCAGCCTTTCCTGTTACCAGAAACGGCAGCCGATCGTTTATGAAGATGGGCGGCAACTCCGGGATTTCGTAAACATTCAGGATGTGGTGGCGGCCAACCTTCTGGCGCTGGATCATCCGCAAGCCGATTATCAAGTCTTCCACGTAGGCGGCGGGACCCACTATACGGTGCTGCAGTTCGCGCGTATCGTAGCGGAAGCCTACGGCATGGAATTTGCGCCGGTGCTGGATGGCCGCTTCCGGTTTGGAGATACGCGGCACGCCATCTCGGACATATCCGCGATTCGCGCGCTGGGCTGGCAGCCGAAGGTTCCCGCGGCCGAATCCGTGCGCCAGTACCGGGAATGGCTACTGGCGGAGGTTCCCGCGACCGACATTGTGGGCGAGTCGCAGGAGCGTATGAAGAAGCTGGGGGTGATCGGTTATGCGGTCAACTCCGAGAAGACAAGCTGCACACCCCCCGGCCAGTCCCAGGGCTGAGAGTCACTGGTTGGATAGGCAGGCGCGCCAAACAGTCCGGAATGTTCTGGACTGTTCCGCAGCGACGCATCCTTCACTCTTGTGTCGCGCACCTATCAGGATGCTGAGAAAGGCCCTCACAGGCTGAAGCCTGTGCCACCATCTGCAGCTAAGTCATTGATAACGGGTGGCACAGACTTTAGTCTGTGGTCCGAATGAGCGATACGTGTGCCTTTTTCAGCCCTCTGCTATTGCGGCTTAGCGGGTCACACGCCGCGCCAACTTTTCAATGCCGTACTTTCTATGACTTGCGGCGATTGACCGGTTAGTTCCGCCCGATCGTGTGCTGCACTCATATCAGGAGTGGCCTCGTCCTGTCGAGCCGACACGGCTTCCAGCCTACTTAGAGGCCTTGCGAACAAATGAACAAATGCAGACTTGCAGCAGGCCTCTTCCTTTGGAGTGTGTTTGGCGCTACGGGAGAGGGCCAGACGTCAGTTGATTTGCGTACGCAGAGCAAGAGCGTCGATTTTTCAGCGGCCGGATCCACTAAACCGATGCAGACGGGAAACAGCCTACCGTCTACCTGCGCGGTGGGACAGTTCTTCTTCCTGACGACGGCGCCCGCGGGGAGCAATGTATATGCGTGCAATCCGGCTAACACGTGGACGGTGGAAGGCAACAGCCTGTCGGTGACTTCGAGCACCGCAAACGAAGTGCTGTCAAGCAACGGGAGCAGCATCCAATGGTTCGCGCTAGGCGGAGACATTTCGGGTGCTCCGGGCGGACTGACGGTAAACCGGCTGCAAGGAAGGAATCTGAGCAACACGGCTCCGTCCGGTGGTCAGGTATTGCAATGGAACGCCGCTCAAAACCAGTGGCAGCCGGCACCGGCACAAGCCGGTAATTCCGCGTATGCGTTCGCAGCACAAGCCAACATCACGATTCCGGGGACTGTGCATCAGTTCGGAACGGCCAACCTGGTTGTGGATTGCTATGACAATTCGACGCCACCGCAGCGTGTAGAGCCGGACAAGATCCAGATCAGTCCGACGACCTACAACGTCACAGTCAATTTCAGCACGGCGCAGACAGGCTATTGCGTTGTGAACGGCGCGGGCACGGCGTCAGTGAGCACGGGGGGCGGCGCGGTAAGCAGCATATTTGGCAGAAGCGGCGCCGTCACGGCGCAAAGCGGCGATTACAACTTTGGGCAGATATCGGGTAGCGTCGGCTCCAGCCAACTTCCCGGCGCGGGCGGAGATGTGAGCGGCACTCTGACCGCCGCCACGGTGGCCGGCATCCAAAACCGGGCGGTGGCGAGCACTGCTCCGGCCAATGGCCAGGCGCTGGTGTGGAATTCCGGAGCCGCCGCATGGCAACCGGGCACCGTATCGGGGGGTGGCGCGGTAAGCAGCGTGTTTGGCAGAACCGGCACGGTCACAGCCCAGCCAGGAGACTACACTGCGGCGCAAGTGACCAACGCGCTGAGTCAGACAGGCAGCTATTCCGATCCATCGTGGTTGACGCTCACATGGTCGGGGGGCCGGTTGACCGGCATCCCGTCGACGTTCGCGCCAAGCCCTCCTATCTATTACAGTAGCGGCAATGTAGGCATCGGGACGGCGACGCCATCACAGCCGTTGACGGTACAGGGAAACATTTATGCGACGGGCAATATCACCTGCGGAGGAACGTGCGGCGGGAGCGGCGGCGGCGCGGTAAGCAGCATATTCGGCAGAACCGGCGCTGTCACCGCCCAGACTGGAGATTACGGCTTCGGGCAGATATCGGGCACGGTTGCCTCCGGCCAACTACCCAGTGCGGGCGGCGATCTCGGCGGCACGCTGACAACCGCCACAGTGAAAGCCATTCAGGGACAGCCGGTGTCCAGCACGCTTCCCGGCAACGGGCAGGCCCTGGTATGGAACTCTTCGGCGGGGGCGTGGCTCCCGTCCAACGTTTCCGGCAGCGGCGGCGGAGTTACGATGGCCTATCAACTCGGCGATCTGGCCGTCACACGCACGTCCTCCACCGTGCTGAGCATCGGTGCCGGGTGCACGTCCACGTCGCCGTGCAACGTGCGCTTCGGTTACCAGGTGTACAGCATAAGCAACAGCGCCACCGCCACCATCAGCGGGAGCGGGACGGGCACGGCGTATGTATACGTCAATGGTTCCGGCATTCTGATGGTAGGGCACAATCTGACCGTAACGTGCTCGGCAGGTTGCACCCAGCAGGCTGGCGTTACATCCTTTCCGCCGAACGTTTTGCCGGTGTACACCTGGACGGCAAGCAATGGCGGTTGGAACAACCCGGGGGGAACCGATCAACGCGCCTTTCTGAGCGCGAAGACGCTGGCCGGCGGCCAAGGGATCGTCATTACCGAGGCTCCCGGACAGAGCACGCTCGCCGTAGACAATGGCGTGATCCCTACCTACCTGATGAACTCGGCAACACTGAACTTCCCCAGCATTGCGACAGGCACATGCGCCGCGGATCAGACCATCACCGTGGCCGGCGCCAACTTCGGTGACGCCGTGGCGCCCGGCTGGCCCGTGCTGCCGGCTGGAGTGTTCGGCATCATGCTGGTGAGTGGCACGAACACGGTAACGATCCGCCTTTGTAACCTGTCGGGAACTGGCTTGACTCCGCCGAGCGCCACTTACCGGGCCACGATTGTGAGGAATTACTAGACATGAAGCACTCAGCCATCAGCTTTAAGCTTTCGACTCTCTTGTTGGGGAGCGGAGCACTTCTTGCAGGCCAGACGATCGTAAATGGCGGCCGTATCCAGATCGGCCCGTGGGACGCGTCTGGCGCCACGTACACACTACCTGCCCAGCGCGGAACTACAGCTCAATTGCCGGCAAACTGCACCCAGGGCGCGGAGTACTTCGCGACCGATGCCATACCCGGACAAAACAAATACCTGTGTACGGCCACGAATACGTGGACACAGCAGCAGACGGGAACTAGCACGTTCCTACAGACGGGCACGGGTGCGGTGACGCGCACGGTGACTTCCAAGCTGCAGGATGTGGTTCACGTGAAGGACTTCGGAGCCAAAGGCGACGGCGTCACAGACGATTCGGCAGCCTTTACCGCGGCACTGGCCTCGGGCGCCGGCGAAGTTCGGGCCGACCACGGCACTTACGTCATCAACAGTGTCATCACCTTGGCAAAAGGCCAGAAGATCTATTTTGGGGTGGGGACGCACACGGTGGGCGGCGTCCGTTTTTCCGACTCTCTGACCGACCAAACGGGGACGGGCAAGATCGAATGCGCCGGCGCGGGAGTGGCCACCTTGATGCTGAAAAACGGCGCCAATCAGGACGTGATTTCACAGACGAACTTCGCGGGGCTGACCGGCAGGAACAGTAAGTATGGTTTGTTCCGCGGCGAAATCCGTGGCTGCACGATCGACGGCAACAAGAGTAACCAAACGGGCGCCAGCTACGGCATCCGGTTATATGGCCACGGCCTCTCGATGACCGATGTGTCCGTACGGAATGCGTATTCGGACGGGATTTACACGGAGTGGGGCGTGGATTCCAGTTTCGCTACGCCGTTCGACGACCTGGAGGGCTATTTCACCGGGATCCGGTCAGCCTTCAACAACGGCAACGGCTGGACGTTCCGCGGCCCGCACGATTCCGATTTCGTAGAACTGGTGCTCTACCAGAACGGCGGTTGGGGAATGCAGATCCAAACCTCCAGCACTTACAACGGCAACGGTCATCTTTCGAATATCAATTCGTTCTTGAATACACTGGGCGGCATATACAGCAATAGTTCGCTCGATGGAAGCCAGATCACGGCGACGACGGCTACGGGATGGGGAATGCTCATCGACAGCGGCGCCGGCGGCCATAACCTGTCGGCCGCGGAATTCTCCGGCCCCACGGGTTTGGAGGTGCGGGCTCCCAGCCAAATCATTGCGGGGAACGTGGTGAACACCACCACGGCGGCATTACGGCTGAACGGCGGCTCCGGAAATTTCACGCTCCAGATGTTCAACAACACGGGTTATCAGATCGACTTCGCGAGCGAAGTGGGGCCCAGCGTGATCTTCGCCAACTCGGCAAATCCAGTGCCGGGCACCATGTTTAACGGTGCGCCCAGTCAAGCCGATTTCGTTTTCTTCGATTTTGGCGGCAGCGCCTCCAACCGCTACACTTCGCTGCCGGTGCCTACGGTACACGTGGCCGGATGGTCGCCGCAGTTTCCGCAAAGCAATGCGGTGATGGCGGTGATCAACGATAATACCCAGACCGGCAACTTGTCGGCGACCAATCTCACGCTGGGCAATTCAGCGCAAGTGGGCAGCTCCACGTTCGCCAATCTCGGCAGCGCCGCTAACGGGACTATTTTATATTGTTCGAATTGCACGCAGACGACTGCATGCGCGGCGGGCGGCTCCGGGGCCATGGCCATGTACGTTAACGGGGCCTGGTCCTGCGCGGGCGGCGGAAGCGGCGGCGGCAGCTACACCTTCCGCAATAACCTGACGAATAGCTCCGGTACGGTCGATTTCACCCCCCTCGATTCGTCGGTGATGAGTCTGGTCGACGACTTCATGCCTGGAAAGAACTCCAGTGCCATGATCGGACAATTACAGTGGGGCATCAGTCAGTTGGGTTCGTCCTGTGGAGACGGTTATGCCCCTGGAGCAGCCAATCACCCGGGAATCTATTTGATGCAGGCCAAAACAGCCAGCGGTAATGGCTGCGTGATCAGTTTATCCGATCCGAACAGCGGGGATGTTAATTCCATCACAAGTCTGGGCTCGGGAGGCGTATGGTCCTATTGGGAAGCGCAAGCCATTATTGAGACCGATTCCTCCTCGGTCGCGAATGTGAGGTACTTGACAGGGTTCGCGGATAAGGACAACGCATACCATCCGGCCAGCGGAAATGAGATTGCGGTGCGTTACGATCCGTCTGGCGGCGGATGTTCTTCCGGTGAAAGTACTACGGACTGGGTATATGAAGTGATCGTTGGCGGCGTGCAAACCTGTTACGACAGCGGTCTGGCAGTTGCCGCGAATACCTGGTATCACACGCGGATCTATTCCTCCACGCCGGGTACCATCCAGTTTCAGATCAACGGGGCTAATGCGGGAAGTATTGCTACCGCCCCGACTGCCGTATTGACTCCCGAATTCCTGGTCCAAGGTACGGGAACCAGCAGCGAAATTCTCTACGTTGACTGGTGGGCGATGAAGATGCAGGGGTTGACGCGATGAAGCCGCTAGCGCTGGCGATCATCGGCGCGTATTCGTGCCTGGCAGCCATCGGGAACTTCAGCGTGGTTGGCACGACCGCCACGCAGGCCTTGATTGCCTATACGGCGCCGGACGGAAACGCTTGCACGATCCAGGTAAGCCAGAGCGTTGGCTTGACGCCGCTGGCCCTGGATGTGGACCCCGGCACCTTCGCCAATTCCAACTCCGATCTCAACCGGCCCAGCACGGTGGCAATCGGGCTTTCCCGCAGGGTGGTAATCGGCCAGCGCACCGTGCAGTACGCGACTACAGGCCCATACTTGGGCGTGCGCCATTTTTCACGGTCCCTCGAAGCGTATACGCCGTACTTTGGCTTGATCACCTGCCCCTCCACCGGCGACACCTTGCCTTTTACGTTCGCCACAACCAATATTCCGCTCGGGCAGGTCTACGGCGATCCGTGGTTAACCGATTCCACTCCTGGGAATCAGCCTTTCCCGGAAGCTTTGGCAGGCCTGACTCCGGAATCGTTCAACGACGCCGAGACTGGCCTGAACACGGCGCGTGTGACTATGCGCGGGAATCAGCCGACAACCTGGTCATTTTCGTTCGGATCCGCCTTCAACCAGGGCCAGACAACACCGTGTGATTCGGCTGGCCCTTGGTCGAATCCATGCGGCATTGTGACGGGTGGCTCGGGCAGCACCATGGTGGGGAATAGCACGATGCCTCTGGTATTGCGGCTGCCGGTGACAAACACCGCTCCCTGGACGACCAATTACCTATCTGGTTTCAGCATCGAGCAAATCGGTGTGACCTTTACGGGCTATGTCAATTCCGCAAATGCCGCTTTCCGGGTGCTGGATGCATGCCTGGCGGCAAATGGCGGGAGCAGTTGCGCGGGTCCAGTGCAAAGGATAACGGCTCCGCAGACCAGCGGAGCGATGCAGATCTTCGGGCAGTACGATTCCACGCAATATGGCGTCCACACCTGGTTGTTCGATAGCAATCCCCGCCTGAACGCCCAGGAGATCAAAGCGCACTCCGGTACGGGAACGGTTATCCAGAACGGCGGCAATTATTACCTTCAAAACAACACGAGTAGCGGCGATTCGTTCAGCCTCTATTGGATTACGGGAGGCGCGGGAACCATCCGTATTTCGTCGAACAACGACGCCTGTACGTCCCCGCCGGCAGCCAGCACCGCAGCCGAATATCGCATCGTTTCGTTCACCGATCCCACTGGGGGAGGCCTGAATGGCAACTATATTCAGATTGCCGGGGCTCCTCCTACAGGGAGTGTCTATTGGTGCGAGCAGAACTTCTCCGTCATGCTTTGGCGCGACGTAGCGCCCACCGACGGCAGTACGGCTACGCTCACCGCGGCCACTGTCGGCGCCGTGGGCAGTTATGTGCCGGGCATCACGGATAATGGCGCGGGTACGGCTTGTTTCAACCAACTGGTGTATGGCGGCTATTTCTGCTTGTGGGGCGGGATGTACTGGATCAATCCAACCGTCCCGAGCGTCGTCTACTGGGGCCAGCCGGTATCCAGCAGTACCGGGTCGGGTACCGCTGCGATCACCAACCCCTGGTCTCGCACTACGGCTCCTATGCCGGAAAGCGCCCAGATCGACCAGACAAAATCCAATTTCACTTTTTATGTGGTTGGTTCGGATCCGACTTCTCAATTGGGAGTCGGCGGTCCACTGGTGATTCAGGTCGTGTTCACCCCGGCGGCTACGCCCGTGCAGTTGACCGCCGTACAAGGCGGCAGTTCTCAAATCGGCAACGCTTCGATCACGGCTTCGGATGCTTATTCGGCGAGCTGGAGCACGACCACGCCATTTTCCTGGACGATGAAATGGACCAACCTTTCCCCGCAAGTTTCCACAACCACGTGTTTGGGTGTTTCCGGGGTAGGTTGCGGCATCGTGCAACAGATGCTCGCCTTCGATCCGACCTTCATTCCGACGCAATTTAGTCAATCCCAGGGCCATCTCGACAGCGGGTGGACTTGCAGCCTGACCGCCGCGACCAGCCGGGGCATCTTCTTCCTGGATTGTCTTTCCTACAATGGGGATAGTCCCGGATGGCTGATTGCATACAGCCCCGGAGATGGCAACCCGGCACACGCCGGACAAGCAGGCGGGCCTCAGGTTATCGGCGCGATCAATACATTCAACACTCCTAAAGGTGCGATCGCGCCCGGTCAAGCTGCGCTGACGGGGCATAACATGCATACGGTAGTGGAGAGCGGCGAAACGGGGTGGGTAATGATCGACGCCAACGAGCAGGCTCCCATCACCACATCCGGCGCCGCGATTCCGGCGAGCGGCCCAGCCAAATGCAATACGTTCGGCGCCACGCTCTCCCCGACGGCAGACTGTATCGCCGTCCAGATGAACAGCTTCACGAATAGTACCTTGGCGTCGGTTACTTCGGTGAGCGGGACACCGCCCACAGGAGCCGTGGGGACCACTTGCCTGTTGCGTAGTTTCAATAACGGCTTACAGAACGGCGCGGCCACCGTGACGCTGGGAACGTTGAACAGTTGGGCCAATGCGACGATTGCCATCACCCAGCCGGGATACGGGGCGGCTGCCGCACCTACCAGCGCGAACGATTCCGTGGGAACCGCGTCCTCCTGTCCGACGCCCGTGACGATCGTAAGCGCCGTGAATACCGCAACCGGGTACGAACCCTACTTCACGGGCACGGTGTTAACCGGATTCCTGGGAAATCCCGGGGAACTGCGCACTACACAGATCGGAGATACGGCCTGTTTTGGCACATCCAGCTCCTCGTGCAACTGGTCTGGAGAGGCCAATGAGTTGATGACCGTTGTCAGCAAGAATTATGGGGGGGCGCAAGGGTTAACTGTGTTCCAGCGCGGAACCTACGGCGGCGTGGAGAAAGCCATTTCGAGCGGCCTGATTATGCGCTGGGAAAGCTACCAGAGTTCCTCGCCGGTCTGCGGATACTGCGCCAGCCAGGGCATGCAAGTATGGTGGAATCCGCTGACCGGTTGCGGGGGATCGCCAGACCCGCATGGCGATTGCCTGCGGCAGGACAATAACATCAGCATGGGGCATGGCGAATATCGCAGCGGCGGGGAATCGGTGACAATTAACGTGCCCACCTGGGCGCTACCCGCGTCTATTATCGGATCTCCGTTGCAATGGCCCGGAGATTACCAAACCGAACTTGGAGTGGTGCCTTCCTTCTTCGGCCTGGCTTCGGCGAACGAAGTTCCGTATGCCGTACCGGGTGTGAATTTCGTCGGCATCAATCCGCCTTTTGCCGGTGTGTACGGCGTGCCTTTTGCGGGCGACGCGCAAACCCATCCTAATCCTCCCGGGACAAATGCCTCCGCTTACGAATCGCTGCAAGCTTTCGACAATGTGGTACTGACAGGAGAATCCTCCGCTCCCAACTTCTCCTGGGTCTCCGGACAGTTGTACCGCTATCGTCCGGGCACGGTCACGGACGCGGACGACTTCTATTCCGGCGCCAATGCCGGCACGCCGGCGACCGGTTCCAATGGGGCGAGTTACACTAACCGGAAACTTATGGCGACCACGGCTACCTGCGGGTCGCATCCACTTCGGGATGTCAGCGGTCCCAGTTCCAGCATCGGCGCCGGCAGCGGCAGCGCATATACGTACTGTATTTCGCGCGTGGGCGGCGAATGCGTTTCGAGCAGCAGTGTCGGGGATGTCTACGCAAATTGTCCCGGCGTGATCTTGCTGGGATGTGACGCGGGGTCCTACCATCCCGGAGCGCCGATGGGGGTGGGCAACGATATCTGTATCGAAAACCTAGCCAAAGCGACCGACACAGCCATCCAGTATACTCTCCAGCATACGGACTACTATGGGGCGTACACGCGGGCACTGTCCAGTTCGACCTGCCGGCTGCGCATGGTGTCAAATCTCGAAAACAATGCCATGTTGCCGGATAACTCCTGGATGTTATACAGGGCGGAATTCCTGAACTACGACCGGGAAGAACTGTGGATGATGCAGATGCCGCCGTACCCGGCACTGGACAGTGTGAACCGGGGCAACTTCGTGCCCATCTCGGTGTCCTTCACGCCCCCAGCCGGAACGAACAACACGGTGATCGACTTCGGGTATCAGGAGTACGCGCAATCCGGTGTGCCGTACTGTACCACCCGGTTGGACCTGTGCGAGGCGACGGCGGCAACGATTCCGAGCGGGTATCAGCCCTTCAAGTTCGCAAGCGAAACCCCGACTGGGATAACGTGTGGCAGTCCGCCATGTACGATTATTATTCCGGGCATTTCCCAGCGGGAGTTGTACTACCGCCTCCGCTATCAAAACGCGGGCGGCGCGACCTTACAGGTGGGCCCGTGGCAAATCCAGGGAGTCCCATAATCGAAGCTCACGACCTCTGACCGTCGAATTTGACCGTCGAATTTCCGTACGCGAGCGCTTGGGGATCACTGCGTTTCCTGCGCAGCTTGCAGGCGGTGTTGGACAGCAGCGTCAAAGCTTCGGCTATTTGGCGTTCGGCAGCGGACCACTCGGTGGAGTACTTCAAGTCAAGCGCATGGGAGTCGCTTTCGTTCCCGTCGCTCCTGTCGCACAAGCTCTGTCGCACAAGCCCTTGCAGCAGCGGCCCGCATGGCGTATCATGGCTAGCGTGCCCGACGACGGCGCTTGGGTTGTCCGGCGTGCTTAACGGTTTTTGGGAAACTACGGTCGCGGCGCGGTGAGAGCCGGGCCCAGAGGGCACGCCAACGCGGTTAAGCACCCGGTCTTGCGGATCGCCTGGCGAGTTTCTTCGAAGCCCGCATAAGTCCCAGTTAGCGAATGCCAACCGCCCCCATCCCGTTAAGCGCCGTGACGCCACGCCGTTCGGGATGGCAGCGGACATTACATAAAACTGGTTTGGCCGGCGCGGCCCTGGTGCTGTTCTTCGCAGTCTGTCACCGGCTGTTGCAGACGCCTCTGTGGAGTTTCAACGGCGCCCGGCTGATGCCGTCGCTGGCTCTAGGCAGAGGCATCAATTTCTACGTTCTGTTGCCGCCTGGGGGACCACTTTACAGCGTCGTGTACGGGCCGATGTTTGCCATAGTGTATCTGCCCGCCACGCTGTTTTCTTCGCCGAATAGCGCGGTTCTGGCGGGGGCGGCTATCACCGCGCTTCTCTGCTTTTCAACGGCCGCATTCGTGCATCTTGCGTCATTCAGAGCCGGGCGAAGCGCTATCGACTGCATGGCTTTCCTTACGGCCGGCTTTCTCATGTGCTTTCTCGAGCCGCTCAAGTATTCGTGCTTCAACATTCACGCCGATGGTCCCGGCCTGGCCTTTGGCGGGATGGCTTGCGCCGCGCTGTACTCTAGCGGGCTGGAGAAACGGCGCCTGGCGCTG
>Ga0187879_10000777_pt1 | contig 21327 bp, 18 predicted proteins | sample June2016WEW_19_1_FD_132423 | JGI IMG/M metagenome (GOLD analysis project Ga0187879, IMG submission 132423) | Peatland microbial communities from SPRUCE experiment site at the Marcell Experimental Forest, Minnesota, USA - June2016WEW_19_10 | ecosystem: Environmental > Terrestrial > Soil >... | reverse complement strand
GTGCTCCGGAGTAGGTCTCCGCGCGAAAGAAACGCAGGTCGCCGCGAATGGCCTTGATCATCCCGAGAATTCCCGGGGAGTCGCCGCGCCCCATGCCGGGCAACTGATCGCCGCGCGCGGCGAGCCAGCTCTTAACCGTCTGCTGCGGCAGCCTCGCATAGTCGCGTTCGACCCACTCGGGATGGAGCGCGAGCAGTTGCGCGGTCTCCACCAGGCCGGCGTGCGTATCACCGACCAGATCGTCGCGATTGACACCCGGCAAACCGCCGAGCACGTCGTCCAGCTCCGAGCCGCCGCCGGTCAGCCGGCTCAGCATGACCGAGAAAACCGATACCATGCGGATGCCGCGCTCGCGGCTGACGCGGTCGCAGGCCGTCTCGATCGCGAGGAAGTGACGCGGGCTGCCGTGAAAGTTCGACACCAGCACGTCACGAAACCCCTGCGCTGCCAGCGAGCGGCCGAGATCTTCGAGCACCGCGATCGTTGTCGACGGGCGAAAAAAGAGCGAGCCGGGATGAGGGACGACGTCGGTTGCGGTGTAAATGAACGGCAGTTTGAGGAACGTGCGCTCGCGATGACGTTGCGGCAGCATCGGCAGTATCCGCTCCGCCAGTCCCTCGCCTTCGAGCGCATCGGCGCCCAGCGGCAGATGGGGACCGTGCACTTCGATCGGCGAACAGGTGACCAGCACCACGCACCGGGCGCGATCCAGTTCGTCGAAGCGCCGCTTGGTCAACGTCTCCCAACGCAGCAGTGTGATGTCGCCGTTTGCCTTCGACACGTTTGGCTCCTGCCCGCGCCGCGCTGCTGGCCGCTGAAGATCGCGGGATGCAGGACGGGCGACGCTCGATTTCACGCAATCTAACTGAGGGCGACGCTGATCGCCAGCCCGTCGAAGGCAGGCCACCTCGAACTCATCCGCGCGAATGTCAGCGCGTCGGGCGCGGCTCGACGACCGGGAACCTGATCGGGAACGTGTCGAGCATCCCCAGCAACTCGACGAGTTTCTCGCCCTTGCCGGTGACGGTGATCTGCCCGTCCTGCAACGCCGATGGAAAGGTGGTTTTCTGCAGCGAGATCTCGTCCAATGTCGCGCGGGTCAACGTCAGCGTCGCGTCGGCATTATCCGCTTGCGTGTCAGGCACGCAGGTTAGCGCACTGTTCTCGAGGTTGAGCACGTAGTCCTGCTTGGTGTCGATGAACCGCCAGTTGAGCACGATAGTCTTGCCGGCGGCCTTGTCGCCGTTCAGCCGCACCGCCATGAAGTCGAAGTACATATCGAGCGGCAGCGACCGGATTATGTCCGGCGCCGCGCCGGACCCGCCCGGGAGATTGGGCACGCCGTTGCGCAGTTCAAACGCGCCCTGCAGATAGGCGTTTCGCGCGGTCGCCGATTCGGCCTGGTAGCCCAACTGCTCGAACGCGTCGGCGGCAAGCTCGCGCGCGTCACGATTGGCGGGATCGGCGAACACGAGTTGCGAAGCTACTTGCGCGACCCATCGGAACTCGGCGCGCGCATAGTCCTGCCGCGCCTTCCCGAGCACCGCCTCGGCGCCGCCCATGTACTCGACGCTCTTTTTCGCGGCTTCAACCGGTGGCAGAGCGTCGAGGTTCGCGGGGTTGCCGTCATAGTGGCCGAGGTAGCGCTGGTAGATCGCTTTGATGTTGTGTTTGAGGCTGCCGTAAAAGGAATGCGTCGACCATTCCTGGTTGAGGCTTGGCGGCAGCTTGACCATTTCGGCGATCTCGGCGCCGACGTAGCCGTAATTCATCAGGCGCACGGTCTGATCGTGCACGAACTTGTAGGCGTCGCGCTGCTTGCGCAAAAAGGCGCGCACGCGCTCGCCGCTCCATACGGGCCAATTGTGTTGCGCGATCAGGATGTCGCTCGATCCGCCGTAACGGTGCAGCGCGCCGCCGATGTACTTCGACCATGCCAGCGAGTCGCGCACCAGCGCCCCGCGCATCGGCAAAAGGTTGTGGAAATTCTGGGTGGCGATTTCGGTCATGTTGAGGACGCGGAACTGCGGGTAGTACATGATCAATTCGGCCGGCGCCTCGGCATCGGGCGTCAGCTCGAAGATGATCTCGACGCCATCGATCCGGTGCGTCTCGACCGGCTTTTCGATCAGGTTCGTCGGAGGGATCAGCGTGACGGTGCCGAGCGATACGCTTTTGCCCAGGCCCGTATCGACCTGGCCGCGCTCGCCGCGCAGCAGCATCGCGCCGAACTGGAACAGGGCGCGGCGCAGCATCGCGTTGCCGGCGATTACGTTTTCGCCCACCGCCGCCGCCATGAAGCCCGCCGGCGCCCAGATCGTAACCTTACCGGCCGCAACCTCGTCGCCGCTGACGACTCCGCGAACGCCGCCGAAATGATCGACGTGGCTGTGAGAATAGATGACCGCGGTCACCGGCCGTTGCGGCCGATGCTTCAGGTACAGGTCCATCGCCGCCTTGGCGACCTCGGTCGAGATCAGCGGGTCGATCACGATTAGACCGCTGTCGCCCTCGATGATCGTCATGTTGGATACATCGAAGCCGCGGAGCTGGTAGACGCGATCCGTGACCTTGTAAAGGCCGTTGGCCGTGTTCACCCGGGCGTGACGCCACAAGCCCGGATGCACGGAGTCGGGGGCTTTGTCGCTGCCGAGAAACTCGTAGCCTTTGAGCGTCCACACCACACGCCCGTCGGGGCGCATGATCAGCCGGTCGCCCAACGCCTCGATAAAGCCGTGGCGCGCATCTTCGAACGACTGCTGATCCGCAAGCGGCACCTGTGCGAGCGCTGCCCGGTTTGCGGCGCGCGTCGCTTCGGTTGCATCCTTCATTGCTGTTTCCTCCGAAACCATCAAGCCGCCGGAGCAGGTAATCAAACCTTCTGCCGGCGGTTGATTCAGCGAGTTCGATTCCAGGCATCATCAATTCGCCGTGGATCCGCGGCGCGCGTCACAGCTGGTTCTCGCGGCTCATCCGCCGGCTCGCGGCAGCGCTGCGGTTTTCATCCGGGATTTTTCATTCCTGCTCGAAGCATCCCCGGTCTGTTCCGCACGATTGCGCATCTACCGGCTGCCCGTCGGGTCCCACCGGGCGCTGCGTCTTGAGGCAGGTGTAGCACGCCGTCGAACTGTCGGGTTTGAAAATCCGCTCGCCGTCGGGCGTGCGGTAGTACGCAGTCTTGGTGCGCAGCAGGGCGCAGAAGCTGGCGGACAACCGGGGCATTTCAGGCGGCCTCCAGACCGGCGGCGCTCATGATCGCGCGGCGCACGATCACCTTCGCCATCACCACCTTGTACGCGTTGTCGGTCATCGGCTGCGCGCCTTTCAGCGCGGCTTTGGCCGCGGCGCGAGCGCGCGGCTCGTCGAGCGGTCCGGCTTTGAGCGCGGCTTCCGCTTCGTGCGATCGCCACGGCACCGGAGCCACCGCGCCCATCACCACGCGCGCATCGTGGATAGTCTTCGCACCGGGCGCGCGATCCAGCGCGATCGCGACGCTGACCAGCGGCCAATCGAAGCTCTGCTTCTCGCGCGCCTCCAGGTAATGGCTGCTCACGTTCGCAGACGGCGCAGGCACGATTACTTCGGTGATTATTTCGCCGGGTGTGAGAGAATTTTCGCGTTTCGGATCGACAGTGGGAAGCGTGAAGAATTTTTCGAGCTCGATAGTGCGCTTGCCGGCCGGTCCGACGATCGTCGCGCTCGCGCGCATCGCGATCAACGCGGGCGCAAGATTCGACGGATGCACGATGAACGCCGGATCGCCACCCAAAATCGCGTGGTAACGATTGAGGCCGCCGAACGCGTAGCACTTGTCGCCGCTCTTCTTCAGGCAATTCACGTCGGGATTGCGAAAATACCAGCATCGCGGGCGCTGCAGCAGATTCCCGCCGACCGTGCCAAGATTGCGAATCTGTGGCGTGGCCGTCTCGCTCGCCGCCTCGGCAATCGCGGTGAATTGGGCGCGGATCGCGGGATGCTCGGCGACTTCGCTCAGCTTCGCGGTCGCCCCGAGGCGAAGTTCTCCCGACGGCCGCACCTCGATTCCACCGAGTTCCTTCAGCCCCTTCAGATTCACCAGCGCGGTTGGAGATACGATGCCTTGCTTCATCAGATCGACGACATCGACGCCGCCCGCGAATGCGACGTGGCCGTCCTGGGCAAGCAGTCGAGAGGCGCTTGCGAGATCGGCCGGCGTGATCACCTCGAATCGGTTCATCGCAATTCCATACCTGTCAGGCGTGTCCCAGCGCCGCCAGCACGCGATCGGGCGTCATCGGAAGTGAACGCACCGGCGCGCCGATTGCGTCGTACACCGCGCATGCGACCGCGGCCGCACTGGCGACATGCGCCACCTCGCCGAGTCCCATCACGCCGGTGTTGGTGATGCCGTTGGCGACTTCGAAAAACGTCACGTCGATCCGCGGGACGTCGAGCGAGCCGGGCAGCTTGTAGTCGTCCATCGTGGGATTGACCATGATGCCGAGCTGCGGATCCATCCGGCGATCCTCGAACAGCGCGAACCCGATTCCCATCAGGATTCCGCCGTTGACCTGGCTGCGCGCCATCAGCGGATCGATAATCCGTCCCGCGTCGTGCACCGCGACGACCTGCGTCACGCGGACGATCCCGGTTTCGGTATCGACCTCGACTTCGGCGAACTGGCATCCCGCCTGATCGGTGCGAAAGCCTCCGTAGTTGGGCACGCGCTCGCCCTGCGCGGAAATCGAATCGCCGGGGATTCGCTTGCATACGTCGGCAAACGCCAGCGCGCGCGAGGGGTTGGTGCGCACCCGAATGAATCCGCCGGACGCCTCGAGGTCGCCGGGTTCGGCGCCGAGTATCGGCGCCGCGATCCGAAACAGCTTGTCCTTGAGATGCGCCGCGGCCTGGCGCACCGCGGGCGTGTTCGAGGGCGCGCTCAGGCTGCCGCCGCTGGGTACTGAAAAGAGAAATCGGGTGTCGCCGATTTCGGACTTCACGCGGTCCACGGGCAGGCCGAGTTCCTCGGCCGCGACGATCGCAAGAATCGTGCGCGTGCCGGTGCCGATGTCCTGGGTGCCGACGCGGACCTCGACGCTTCCGTCGCGATGCGCGATCGCCTGCGCCTCCGGGCCCGACACTCCGACCGCGTGCCACTCGGCCGACGCGACGCCGACTCCGCGCTTGACGGCGCCGCTGGATTTCGGCGCCGAGTTTTTTTCGGCCCATCCGAACGCGCGCGCGCCGATCTCGTATTCGGCGGCGCGGACCGGGTTGTCGCTGTTGCGGCGGCGGATTTCGAGCCTGTCGATTCCCGCCTTGCGCGCCATCTCGTCCATCGCGAGTTCCAGCGCGAAGCATCCCTGCGGCCAGCCGGGCGCGCGCATCGGAGACGCTGGCCCGGCGTTCGTATAGATGTTGCGTTCCTCGGTGCGGATATTGGCGCATCGATACACCGACTTGAACGGATCCGCGCTGCCCGCACCGCCGTTGATCCCGCCGCTGCCACGTGTGACGACCTCGATCGCGGTCAACTTTCCGTCGCGATCGACCCCCAGCCTGACCTTCTGCGCCGAGTTCGGACGATTGCCCGTCGAACGATGCTCGTCGCCACGCGGGAGCATCACCTTGACCGGCACACCGGCCGCCCTGGCCAGCCGCGCGGCGACAATCATTTCGGGGGTTGCGCCGAATTTCGAGCCGAAGCCGCCGCCAAGAAATTCGCAGACTACGCGCACATTGTCGGGTGGCAGACTGAAATACACCGCCAGATCGTCGCGCACGGAAAAAATGCCCTGCGTCGAGCACCATACCGTGAGCTGGTCTCCCGCTGCGTTGAAGCTCGCAACCGCGCCGTGTGTCTCGAGGCAGACGTGGGTCTGCACGGCCGTCGTGTAGGTAGCCTCGATCGTGTTCGCCGCGGCCTCGAGTCCTCGTGCGACATTGCCGACGCTCGAAGTCGAGGTCCTGCCGACGTTGGATCCGCTGCCGAAAACGCGCGGGGCGGAATCCGCCATTGCGGCGTCCATGTCAACCACGAACGGCATCCTTTCGTAATCGACTTTGATCAACTTGAGCGCGTCGGCGGCGAGGTCGGAGCTGACAGCGGCAACGGCTGCGACTTCCTGGCCGGCGAAACGAATTTCGCGATCTTCAAGAGCCAGAACCGCGCGCACGCCATCGAGATGCTCCGCCGCGGACAGATCGATGCTGCGAATCCGCGCGTGCGGCCACGGACTGCGCAGGATCGCGCCGTAAAGCATCCCGGGCAATTCGATGTCGTAAGTGTAACGCGCAGCGCCCGTCGCTTTCAGTGGTCCGTCGACGCGCGCCGCAGGCTTGCCGACCACGGACAGGCGCTCGCCCCATTGCCACGGCGTAGGCTCGTCGTGGGGAATGACGACCGCGACGTCGCGCGTGTTGCCCGCAAAGCCCAGCTCGAGCGTGACGCGCCGCGACATCAGGCTTCCTTGGCCGCGCGGACCGAACGCGCGGATCCAGCCTGCGCGGGCTTAACGGTTCTGAGAGCGGCCGCGAAGACGTGCGGATAAGTGCCGCATCGGCAGATATTGCCGGCGGTTGCGTGTTTGATTTCGTCAGTCGTAGCCGCCGGATTGCGCTCGAGCGCGGCCGCGACCGACATCACCATTCCCGGTGTGCAGAACCCGCATTGCAGCGCGTCGGTTTCGACGAATGCGGCCTGCACGGGATGCATATTCGACGGCGTGCCGAGACCCTCGATGGTGGTGATTTGGTGTCCACGCGCATCGACAGCCAGCATCATGCACGAGTTTACGGGTTTGCCGTCGAGATGCACGGTGCATGCTCCGCACGCGCCGCGATCGCAGACGAGTTTCGTGCCCGTCAGTCCAAGATGCTCCCGGAGCGCGCTTAGCAGGGTTACGCGCGGCTCGATCTCGAGCGCCACGGGCTTGCCGTTGATGCTCAGTTCGATCGTCGTAGCTTCAGGCCCGAGCTTTTCTACGACACCGGCGGGTAGCCGCTTTTCATCGGCGGCTGCCGGCCGCACGCGCACCAGGCCTGCCGCAGCCGCGACCGCACCGGCGCCCTTGATGAACGATCGGCGGCTGATGGCGGGCGGTTTGCGGGGCTTGCGGTCGTCTCGCTTCATCTGGAAATTGCGGCAGCGGTGTCGCCGACCGGTTTTGCAGTCATGAAGATAGCAATCGCCGCACCGAAGAGAACCATCCCGGCCGGAAGCGCAAATGCGGCGATTTTGATCGAGTAAACGCCTGCCATCAGAAGCTTGTCAAGAAACATTCCCACGTCGTAGCCGAAGCGGTCGATGAGCCATGCGTTGGCGGATGCGCCGCTGGCGAATCTAAGCCGGGCAATTTCGGCGCCGACCCGTCCGACGATCGGCAGCACGAGCGCGCAAACAATCACCGCGCCTATCATCGAGCGGTTCCTGAGCGCGCCGCCATTTACCAGTCGCGCGCCAAAGCGAATTCCGATCAACATTCCGACCGCCGCCGCGGCGCACTCGACGATTGCAAACTCACTGGAATTCCACCACGCGCCCAACGACGGATTGAGGTATCGCACCACGATGTGCGCGCCCGTGCCGTAGCTGAGCGTCGCGATAACGCCGAGCGCGACCGCGAGCGCGGTAAGCCGCCGCATCCAGGCGGGCGTTGCGCGCGGCGATTTTTTTCGTGGCATCTTTGGACCCTCAGCGAATCGACGTGACAATCGCGCCTGAGCCGCGCGTGAGTCCGATCGAGAGATAGACTATCAGCAACACGATCGAGCCGACGGTCAGACCGACGCGCCGAAAACGCGCCTGGAGGTCTGCGACTTCCGGACTCGGACCCGCGGCCGAGATCCTCCAGATTTGCACGCCGATGCTTCCATATTGATAAAGCGCCAGCGCGATAACGGCAACGACGAGGATCAATTTGATCGCAAGCAGAATCGAAACGCCGCCGATGAACAGCACGTTGAAGATTCCCGTCACAACCAGCACGGCCAGCGAAGTAAGCACGATCGCGCCCAGCCGGCGAACGATTCGGCGGGCGACGCGCAGCCGCGCCGGCGGATCGAGTTCCGCGGCCAAAACGGGAGCGAGTGCGAAAGTGCTGAACAGCGAGCCGCCCAGCGCGACGATCACGGCGACGATATGGATGAACAGCACGGCGAAGCGCAGACTAAGCATCAAGCACGCCTTGTATCGCTCCGGGTCGCGTCGGAGCAAGCGTAATTTTGCGGCGCGCGGGTTGAGAACCCTGAAAATCGGGCCCGTAGCTGACGAAGTTGCCGGTGCCTCCTCAAAACTCCGGTGAGCGCGCCGTCCGCCACGGTGCGTCTCTGGAGAGAACTCACGACCCCAGAGATGTCGCGGGATAGTAAATTCCTTCCGGCTGCCGCACCCACCAGGCACCCGTGGCTTCTTTTTCTTGAGGGCTGGAATAGCGATAGTCGTAAACCAGGGCCCGCACATAAACAGGCGGTTGACTAGGAAATGGATTGCTACTGAGCAGCGCCGTCACCTCCGGCGAATTTTCCAGCAACCGCCGCAGGAACAGCGAAAACCAGCGATTTTCCGACGCCGTCCCCAGCGCGGCAAACCACATCTGCCAGTCAAGGCGCGGCTGGTGCGGAAAGTTCCATAGCGGTCGCCGCATGACGTCGCCCGGTTTGTATTTAAACGCGTATTCGCGCCAGTGAACGCCATCATCCGAGCCCTCGACGATGATTTCCGGCCGGGTGGTAGTCATCACCGCAAACAGACCGTATGTATTGACGATGCGCAGTGGCGCAATTTCATCGTAGAGCCACATGGCCGGGGCGGAGATTCGACCGCCGAACACCGCATGAATCTGTACAAGACTGACGAACACAATCAACAGCGCGAGCGCTCCGGCGGCGAAAGGAACGATTTTTCCCGGCTTCATATCCCGGACGTGCGGTTGCACAAACCCGATCACGCGTTGCGGAACAACCTTGCGCAGCGCAGCATCGTCAAACAACACCAGGCACAAGGCCATCGTCAGGAGATTGAAAAAAGTATAGTTGCCGGTGAGAAGGATCAGCACTTGCAGCCACAAAATGCCAAACGCCGCGACGAACCTCAGCCGCCGCGGGCAGAAAATCAAAAACGGCAGCCCCAGTTCAATGACGAAGGTCGCCGCGGTTGACGCCGTGAGTACACCCTGCGGCAGGTGATGGGCATACCACGCCAGGGGGGTCGGTAGCGGCTGGGTCTGAAAATAGTAGGAGAGCGCGGAGAGGTTAGCCCATGTGGGGTCGCCGCTCAGAAGCTTGACCGAACCCGAAAGAAACATGAAGCGGAACAGGAACCAGCGCAGCAGCCATATGCCAGGCTTTGTCGCCATGCTCAGAAAAAGCGCAAGGAAGCCGGATTCGAGCAGAAGCACATCCCACTGAAAGCCCATAAAAATCTGACCGGCATAAAAGAGCGAGAGATAAAGCGCATAGAGAAAAAACAAGTTTAAACGCGGCAGGATGTTGAAAATCAGGAGCAGCGACAGCACCGTCCCCGCCCAGCACGTGGCCTGAATGGCAAAATCGCTTTGGTCCAGCCAGAACACCATCGGAAACCGCCAGTACCCCTCTAAGCCGAGCTGGCTCCGGACGGCGTAAGTGAATCCGGATAGTGGCAGGATGCCGTGACTGCCGATTAGTCCCAACGCCTGCACGCCAAATGAAACAAAGGCGGCAAGATAAATCAGCCCTATGGCTCGTAGAAACAGCCAGGAAACCAGATCGAAACGCGGCGGCTCATAGTCGCGCCCCCATAACCACACGCTCGGGCGGTAAAGCGCGGAACGATGCGAAGCGACAAAAGCGTAGATGAGCTCGGCGACTGCTGCAAAACCGGGAAGATGCCGATAAAGCGTCAGCCAGAAGCCTTTGCCGCTTGCGTGATTTAAAGTAAGGAAACAGGCTTCGGCACCGCTCGCGATTTTCCGATCGGGCGCTATGTATTGGACGGCACGCTGGAACGCGGCCAGAGGAATTTCCGGATATTGTGCGGCGACTTCCTGGTACGGCGCGTAAGTCACGCGATGACCGGTGAGTTTCTGCCAATAGCGCGCCCAGTAAACGCAGAACCCGCAATCACCATCATAGATCAGAAGCGGCTGGTCGCGGATCGTGTTTGTTGTCTGCATGACGCCAAATTATGCCTGAAGCCGGTCCTGTTGGCTGCTCTCAAAACTTAATCTGCGGAAATTCATTGATGGTCTCGAACGCCTGGCGATAGCCTGCTTTCATGACCGGCGGAATGATTTGCTAGACTTCGGTGGATGAGCGCTGCGGTTGAATTTCGGATTGGCACGGCGTCCTGGACTGACCCGTCGCTGGTTAATTCAGACCTCTTCTATCCGCCTTCGGTCCGAAGCGCCGAAGAGCGCCTGCGCTTCTATGCGGAACAGTTCAATACGGTCGAGGTTGATTCGACGTATTACGCGCTGCCTGCGGAACGCAATGCGAAGCTCTGGTTGGAGCGCACCCCCGAGAGCTTCCTCTTCAACATAAAGACGTTCGCGCTGATGACCCAGCATGCGGCGGAAATTTCGCGGCTTCCAAAGCAGTTGCGCGAGATGTTGCCGGCCGAGCAACGCACGCAACGCCAGCTTACGAGGCCCTCGCGCGAGGTCGTCGATCTGGCGTTCCGGATGTTCTGGAGCGCGATGGCGCCGCTCAAAGATGCGGGCAGACTGGGAATGATTGCCTTCCAGTTCCCGCCATATTTCATCGCCAAGGGTCCCAATTTCGACTACCTGGCGAGTCTTCCGGAGCGGTTGCCCGGAGCTTCGATATCGATCGAGTTCCGCCATCCGAGCTGGGTTCGCGAGAAAGCTCAGCGTGCCGCCACGATGAAATTTCTACGATCGCACGGGCTCTACTACACCTCGATCGACGCGCCCGAGGACGATTCGATCGTACCGTCGTTCATCGAAGCAAGCGGCGACCAGGTCTATATGCGCTTGCACGGCAAGAACCGTGAGAACTGGTTCAAGCGCAACATCACGGCGGCCGAGCGCTACAAGTACCTGTACTCAGAGCGCGAGCTGAGCTCGCTGGCCAACGGTCTGGAAAGGCTCGATGAACGAGGCGTCCGGCGCGCATTCGTTCTCTTCAACAACTGCTATCAGAACTTCGGGATCATGAATGCCGGCACGATGGCGGCGATACTTCGGGGTCACGCGCAAAAGGCGCGCTAGAGGGCCCGCGCGTTCGATGAATTGACTCTCATCAAGCCTGCTCCAAGCGGACAGCGCCTTGTTTCGGCGGGACTTCCCGTCCCTGGCTGCGTACCCATACCTGAGTTAATTCGACTCCCAGCAGAAAGATCAGCGCGGAGTAGTAAGTCCACATTAGAATCACAGCCAGGGACCCGGCAGCTCCATAGGCGCTGGCTTTCCCCGCGTGCGCCAGGTAAATGCCGATCAGAAATTTCCCGACCACGAACAATACCGCGATAAACAAGCCACCCACCCAAACGTCGCTCCAGCGCAATTGGACATCCGGCATCACCTTCAGAATCGCCGCGAAAACCAGCGCAAACATGACCAATGATGTGACAATCTCCCCAGCATGCGCAGCGCCGGGGAAAGGTATCATATGCGCCAGCGCCGAAATCGCGGAACTCGCCGCCACCGACACCATCGCCAGGATCCCGGCTCCAATCAGCAGAAGAATTGAACGGATGCGTTTCATCGCGAAATGCCTTATGCCGGAACCAACCACCCTTACTTTCCACGCCTTGTTGAGACACTGCTGAAGTTGCAGCAGCACGCTGGTCGCGGAAAGTATCAGCCCGGCAAATCCCAACGCCGTCGCGACCAATCCACCAGTATGGTTCTGAGCCACATTGCTCACCATGGTCTGGATTTGCGCGGCCGCCTGCGGGCCCATCGCGCCGCTCAGCTTCGATTCGATCTGACCGCTCGCAGCCTGCGGACCCAGAACGAGGCCCGCAATGTATATGACGATCAGTAAGAGAGAGGGCAGCGAGAACAGCGTCGCGTATGCCAAAGCCGCCGCCATCGACGGGCATTCGTCTTTGGAGAAATCGCTAAACACCTGCTGAAGGAACTCTTTTGAAGTCGTTAGCATCTGAGGCCTGCCTCAGAGTAGCTTCCCGAGGAAGTTACTCTTGAAAATCGTCACCGGTTGTTCAAATCCGCGACGCGGGAAAACGCTAGCATATTCGGCCGTGTTCCGGCCGCACTGCCGACTTGGTGCCGATGCGATCATTCCGGGGCATTGTTGCTCCGCGTGGCGTTCATCGTGACCAAGCTGGCGACGTTACGCCGAGCGGACTTCGAGGCGGCCGCTCTCGAAGCGCCATTCTTCGCGCGTGCAGCGCCGTGCGAGCGGCGTGTCATGCGTCACGATTACCAGCGCGCCCGGATAGTCCGCCAGCGCATCCTCCAGCCGCTCGATCGCCGGGATGTCGAGGTGGTTGGTCGGCTCGTCGAGCACCGCGCCCCACACCTGACGTCCCAGGCCGTGGGCAAGGGCGAGCTTGCGCGCCTCGCCCGGCGACGGAAGTCGCGAAGCGAGCAGGCGATCCGGGTCGACGCCCAGCGCTGCGACCAGGGTCAGCACCCGCGCGCGGTCGGCGTGGTTGAGCTCGCGCACCGAGTCGAGCAGCGCGCTGCCGTCCTCGCGCGCCAGCTCCTGCGGCAGATAGAGCAGGCGCCCGCGCGGGATGCGCGACGACTCGACCAGCGCGCGCAGCAGGGTGCTCTTGCCGATGCCGTTGGGACCGGCGATGCGGATGCGGCTTGCGCGTCCGACGACCGCGTGGACCTCCGCGAGCAGGCGCATCGGGCCCGCGCGCAACTCGGGCAGCTCCAGCACGCACAGCAGGCTTTGCGGCGCGGGCTCATAATCGACGAAGAGGGAACGGCCCTTCTCTCTTTTGAAATGAAATTCACCGAGACGCTGATCGGCGCGATCGACGCTGCGGCGCAGGATGCCCGCGTCGCGTGAAATCCGCCGCGAGGCCATCTCCGCCTTTCCGCGCGCCAACATGCTGGTCGCGTCGTGATCGCGCGGACCCTTCATGCGCTGGCGCGCGCCGGCGTTCCATTGCGCCTCGGCGGACTGCGCGATGCGCCGCTTGTCGGCGAGCCGGTGCCTGAGCGTGTCGCGCTCCTGCTTAAGCCGCTGGTAGTGTTGATGATGCTCGCGCTGCTCGGCCTCCCATGACGACTTCGCAGCGGTGTAGGGTCCGCGCCAGATGCGCGCGGCGCCCTCGTGCACGCGAATCGTGTAGCCGGTGAGCGAGTCGAGCAAGTCGCGGTCGTGCGACACGACGATCCCCACGCCGCCAAAGCGCCGCAGCGAGGCGAGCAACAGTTCGCGCGCGTCGGCGTCGAGATGATCGGTCGGCTCGTCAAGGATCAGCACGGCGGGCTCGGCGGCCAGTGCCGCGCCAACCTGCCAGCGCCGCCGCTCGCCCGGCGAGAGCGTCGGCCAGCGCTCAAGCTCGCCGGGCGTCAGCGCCAGCTCCCCCTGGATGCGGCGCGAGGCGCCGTCGGTCGTGGCGGCGAAGTTCGCGATTGCAGCGGTCATGGTCTCGACGGTTTGTGGGCACACCTCCACTCGCGCCGTCGGTGGATCGAATCGCACGTGCCCGGCGCTTGGCTCGATCTCGCCGGCAATGATGCGCAGCAGTGTGGTCTTGCCCGCGCCGTTGTAGCCGACTACTCCGGTCCAGCCGGGCGCGAGCTGAAGCTCAACGTCGCGCAGCAGCGGGACGAAATCGGCATACGAGAATGTGATATTGGTCAGACGTACAAACATAACTGCTCCCGGGCTGGGCGCGCACGTGCGTGGCACGTTCGCGCCGGTTCTTCGTTCGAACCGGTTTTGGAGCAGTTACTCTTTCAAGCCGCTGACCTCTTCGGTGAGATTAAACGAAGGTACCCGCGCGCGCGCCGCGGGTCAAACCCGCGTCGCCGTGTGCGACGGTGGCGGAATTTCAGCCGCGAGGATCGTTCCGGCTGCGCCCTGCACCGCCCGCTGGCGGGCTGGTCGATGGTCGGCTTAACGGTAGCGGAAGGTTGAGGGCGGCGTCCCACTAATCCCTTATCGAGAGCTTCGCGCGGGACGGGACTATCTCATAAGATAACCGGGCGCCATCTCGCGCGAACTCACGGCCCCCGCAATGTCACTGATCGATACGATTCTTGGACGCCGGCTTGCCTCCAACGAGGCGGGCGAGCAACGCATCGGCACCGCAGCCGGCGTGCCGACCTTCGGTCTCGATGCGCTTAGTTCCGCCGCATATGGTCCCGAGGCAGCACTGACCGTACTGCTGCCGCTCGGTGCTGCGGGACTGACGTTCATCCTTCCGATCACCGTTGCGATCACCATTCTGCTCGCCATCATCTACGTCAGTTACCGGCAGACCATCGCGGCGTATCCGAACGGCGGCGGCTCCTATACGGTCGCGCGCGAAAACCTCGGCACGAACGCCAGTCTTCTGGCCGCGGCCGCCCTGATGACGGACTACGTGCTGAATGTCGCGGTCGGAATCTCGGCCGGCATCGGCGCGTTGATCTCGGCCGTACCGGCCCTTCAGCCTTACACGCTGATGCTATGCCTCGTCACTTTGATTCTGCTGACCTTCGTGAATATGCGCGGCATCGGCGAGGCGGGCACGCTGTTCATGCTGCCGACCTGTGCCTTCATACTGAGCCTCTGCACGATTGTATTCTGGGGCGTGCTCGCAACGATTTCCTCGGGCGGGCATCCGCATCCCGTGGTTTCGCCGGCGCCTCTCGCCAAGGCCACCGAAGCGGCGGGCGCGTGGGTGCTGTTACGCGCGTTCGCGAGCGGCTGCACCGCGATGACCGGCGTCGAGGCGGTCAGCAACGGCGTTCAGGCGTTTCGCGAGCCGGTAGTGCCGGCCGCGCGCCGCACTCTCACGATCATCATCGCCATACTGATGGTGCTGCTGCTCGGCATCGCCTACCTCGCGCATGCCTACCACATCGGCGCGACCGAACCGGGGACATCACAATACCAGAGCGTTTTATCTCAATTGATCGGCGCGGTCGCCGGCCGGGGAATCTTTTACTGGGTAAGCATCGCTTCGATTCTGCTGGTGCTATGCCTGTCGGCGAATACTTCGTTTGCCGACTTCCCGAGACTTTGCCGCGCGGTGGCGGAGGACGGCTATCTGCCTCGCTCGTTCAGCAACCAGGGGCGGCGGCTGGTCTATTCGGAGGGCATCTGGCTCCTCGCGATTCTATCCGGAGTCCTGCTGCTCGTGTTTGACGGCGTCACCAACCGGCTGATTCCGCTGTTCGCAGTCGGAGCATTTCTGGCCTTCACCCTGTCCCAGAGCGGGATGGTCGCGCATTGGTGGAAGAAGCAGGAGCGCGGCGCCCGCGCCAGCATGGCCGTGAACGGGCTAGGCGCAACCGCCACTGCCGTGACGGTAGTGGTCGTGGCTTCCGTCAAGTTTATGGCCGGCGCTTGGATAGTGGTGCTGCTGGTGCCGTCGCTGGTCGTCCTGATGCTCGCGGTCGGCCGCCACTATCGAAAAATCGAACGACAAATTGCGTCGCCCGGCAATCTGAAGCTCGATAATTTGCAGGAACCCATAGTGATCGTGCCGATCATCGACTGGAGTTCGATCGCTGAGAACGCCCTGCGGTTCGCGATGACGCTGTCGCGCGAGGTCGAAGTGCTGCATATCGAAAGCGAAGACAGTACCAACTCGCTCAAACGGATTTGGCCGTCGCGCGTGGAGGAGCCGGCGCGCGAGGCGAAGCAGACCGTCCCGCGGCTGACGGTGCTCAAGTCACCGTTTCGATTCGTGGTGCAGCCGATCATCGATCACGTCCTGGAGATCGAGCGGAAAAACCCGGATCGCACCATCGCGGTGCTGCTGCCGGAGCTGGTCGACCCGCAATGGTACCAATATTTTCTTCACAACCAGCGCGCCCAGATTGTGGCGGCTCGTCTGCTGACGCAGGGGACGCACCGAATCGTGATCGTCACTGTGCCCTGGTATCTGCGTTAACGGCGGTAAAGGCGGGATTGAATTGCTTGGCGGCAATCAGGGGGTCGCGTGGAAGATGCCGATCGCACCCTTGTATGCGCGTGCGATGGCGTGATCCACGAAGGGGTAGTCGCCCGCTTCATGGACGGTGAACTCGAAGACGGCGCCGTCGCCGGGGCCGACTTCAAAGGTCTGGACGTCATGAAAAACGTTAGCGGGGTTTCCGCTTCGATAGACCGCGTTGAACACGGTGCCGACGACGTGGAAGCTGGAGGTGCGGTTCGGGCCTGCATTGACGAAGAAGATGCGCACCGGGTGGCCGACTTTTATCTGGATCGGGTGATCGGCATATTTTTCGATGACGCCGTTGAACACCACGAAATCAGGGCGCTCATCCATCATCCGCTTGCTGTCGCCCGACACCATTCCTTTGTCGTCGGGATCGCCATAGAATTCGCCCTGCTCGAGCGTCACTTCCTGGGCCTTGGACCATCCGGCTTTGGGGTCCACGATCATCATCCCATACATTCCGTTGGCGATATGGGTGACCATCGGCGGCGAGCTGCAATGGTACATAAAGACGCCGGGAACATTCGCCACGAAGTCGTAGCTGAGGTCGGTTTTCCCCGGAATCGGAGCGAAATGCTTGCTGGGTGCAATCGCCGCGGCATGAATGTCGATGCCGTGGGCGATCTCCATATCATTGACGAGATGGATGTGGACCTTGTCGCCTTGTCGAACCCGCAAGACCGGTCCCGGCACGGTGCCGCCGTAAGTCCAAGCGTCGTACTTCAGCCCTGCGCCGATATCGACGGTCTTTTCCTGAACCGGGATTGTGAAATTGCGTTGCTCTGCGAGCGCCAACGACGCTATCAGCAAGCTTCCTGCGATCGCCGCCACGGCCAGCCCCGCGCCGCTGTGGTGTTTGATCATGATTCGCCGGTATCGGACGACGCTCGCGGTCCGCGATAGAGCGCCGACCACAGCGCCATCAGTCCGGCGATGTTTGCGCTCCAGAACACCACCCAGAATGCGGTCTCGGAAGATGCCGATGACAGTCCGGACGCGGTCAGCACTAGAATCGCGACGCCGGCGGCCGCGACGGTGACGCCAGGCCATTTCAGATAGTCGACCCGATTCGCGATTGCTCCCAGCACCGCGAGTGCTATGCCGGCGACCAGCAGGAGTCCGTGTTGCGAGTCGAGCAGCGGCTGGTCGAGCACCGTCACGCATACCAGCACTATCGCGATCAGCGTGCTGATGAGGTCGGGTATCATCGAATCCTCTCCTCTCGATGAAGCCGCGCGAGGTAGCGCCAGGTGACCGGCGGAATCATCAGGTAGATTGCACAACTCACCGCCACCAGCACTTTCCATCCGACATGCAGCGGCGTGAACGCGACCAGCGCAAATGCGATCAGGCACAGCCCCATGTAACTCAAATGGCCGCCCGCTCGGATCATCTTGTGATCCGAGATCTGCGCCGCGCAGTAGAGCAGACCGTACGCACCCGCGGCGGTGACGAAGCCGCCGAGCAGCAGCGCGGTGGCGAGCATCTGGGCGGGCGTCATGATCCTGCCGCCGCCATCGAGTCGCTGACGGTGGCCTCGCGCCGTCTCGTGGCGAGCAGGTCATACACCAGGATCGCATAGCCGCATGCGAACAGCAGCCCGAAGGCGAAGCGCGTCCACATTCCCTCGATGAACCATGGACGCCCCTCCATCGCGAGGAACGCGCCCCAGGTCGAGCCGCCGATCGCGCGCTCATAGAAAGCCTGATCCATGCCCGCCACCAGCAGCGCGCCGACCATGCCCAGCATCCCGATGTTGAGCAGTGCGAATGACCATTTCCAGGCGCGCCCGTCGAGACCCTCATAGCCACGGCTCTTTTCGAGCGCGAGATAGAGCACCGCGATCACGCCACATCCGTAGGCGCCCCAGAATGCGAAATGGCCGTGCGACGCCGTCCATTGGGTGCCATGCGAATAGAGGTTAATTTGCGGCAGCGTCATCATGAAGCCCCATACGCCGCCGCCGATGAAATTTCCGAAGGCCTCGGCGAGCGTCCAGTAGAAGGCCGGACGATTCGCGGCGCGCAGATGATGAGTACCCGCGTCATACACCGCATGCACGACCATCCCGAGCAGTGGTAACGGTTCCAACGCCGAAAAGAATCCACCGATCGCGAACCAGTAGCGCGGCGTGCCGATCCAGAAATAGTGATGGCCGAGCCCTAGGATGCCCGTGCCGAGCACTAACGCAACTTCGACATAGAGCCAGCTCTCGACCACGCGTCGCGACGCGCCCACCAGATGAATCAGGGTCCACGCCATGATGCATCCGATCAGTACTTCCCAGGTCGCCTCGACCCACAGATGAACCAGCCACCACCACCAGAACAGATCCTCCGACATGTTACGCATTTCAGGAAAGGCGTCGAGGTAGAGGACCACCAGCGGAACCAGGTCGAACATCAAGACGGTCAGGATGCCGGTACTCTTGCGCGCCTTGACCGCGGTCCCAATCACGTTGTAAGCGAACACGCCCATCACCGCCACGATTCCGAGCGCGGCCCATCGAGGAGCTTCGACATACTTGCGGCCCTGGTTGATGAACCACATCGACGCTTCGGTGGCCGAGCCGTATTGCACGAATATAAACACCACCACCACGACGGCGACCGCCGCGCAGAAAACCCAGAAGAGGATTTCGGCCAACGCGATACCTTCGACCTCGCGATCGAGTTCCTGCGGCAGGAACCAATAGATCGCGCCGAGGAATCCCATCAGCAGCCAGATCACCAGGCCGTCGATGTGAACGATCTTCGCCGTGTTGAAGTTGAACACATTCAGCAGAAAGCCGGGCCAGATGTAATAGATCGAGGAGAGCACGCCGAAGGCCACCATCGCGCCGAACATCACCGTCGAGGCGGTGAGATATTTCAGGCCCAGCCGCTGGGATCGATACATCGCGCTCTCCTCCATCGCGCCGTTGGCTACTGCCCGCTGGCGGCGCCGAATCGGTCGGGAAAGCCATTGCTGTCCACCGACGACATCCACTTCAGATATGCGACCGCGGCCTCGGCTTCGTCGCGCTGGATATGCAGGTCGGGCATCGCACGCGCGCCCAGGCGCAGCGGATGCATCATGAACGCGGCAAGCTTGTCGGCGCGTTTGGGCCCGGCGTATATGCTCCACACCGGATCCATCCATGCTCGGGTCAGATCGGGAGCGTAATATCCGCCGTTGCCGAAAAAGGTGTGACAATCGATGCAGGCGCGGCTCTGGATGACGAGCTTGCCCTTACCGATGAGATCCGCGGCTTCCTCAGGGGAGTATTTGTGACCGAAGATAAGCTCCTCGCCCCCGATTTTTGGCGCATACTCGGCGCGCGCCGGATCGTATTGGTATGCGACCGAATTGTTGATTACGTCGTAAGACGGCACGCGCGGGCTGCCGGGTGTGATTTGCCGGATCGTGTCGATGGTGAGCGCGGCGAGCACCATTGACATGAAGATAGTGGCGGCGATCGCTCCGGCGCGCCAAAAAAACGGATCTTGCGTATAGCGCTGTTCTTGCTCCGCCATTGGCGGCCCTCCCGCAACCGGTATATAGCAGAAGATGGATTATAAATACATGTTACCAGAGATCGGCTTTTCGATGCGCGGAGTCCTTCAGAGCGACCCCATCGGGAAGGGGTGGCGAGTGAGTCGACGATCTGGTTGGCTCAATGAAGAGGTCTTTATGGAACTCACATTCTATACCGACTACGCGCTTCGAGTTCTGATCTACGCGGGGCTGTGCCGCGGCCGGCTCTGCCTCATCTCCGAAATCGCCGAGCATTACGGCATCTCCCGCAATCACCTGACGAAGGTCGTCCATGGCCTCGCTCGTGGAGGTTTCGTCCAGACTCATCGCGGCAAGAGCGGCGGTCTCGCCCTGGCTAGATCGCCCCAGGAGATCAGTCTTGGCGCCGTGGTCCGGCACATGGAAGGCCCCTTCCGCCCGGTCGAATGTTTCCGAACCGGCAACCTGTGTGTGGTGACCGGGCCGTGCAGCCTGCCGAAGATCCTCGAAGATGCATTCAACGCATTTATCGATGTTCTCAACGCCCATACTCTGGCGGACTTGCTCCATCATCGCGGGCAGTTGGCGAAGCGTCTCTTCCTGCCCTCGTCATCTCGGCGAACCGAAATGGCTTAGAGGCAAGTAATCGAAGCGGGCCTGGAATCGAGACGCCATAAATCAGCCGGAAGAAGGCGGCGCGGACACGCAAGGAGTTGCGTATGGCCGAAGTAGAAACCCTCTCGCCGTGGTGGCGGCGTTCAGCGATCATTATGATCGTTGCGTGCTTCTGCGTACTCGGATGGCTCGCGAAGCTGACCTATTCCGGCGCGCCGCCGATTCCCGAACGCGTCGTTGGCCCGGACGGGGCTGTACTGTTCACCGACCGCGATATCACGGCCGGCCAACAGGTCTTTCTCCGCTACGGCCTGATGGAGAACGGCACGATCTGGGGACACGGCGCGTATATCGGACCCGACTTCTCCGCGGACTATCTGCACACGCTCGCGCTCGACGCTGAAGAGGCCGTCGCAGAGCGCCACGGCTTCGTCATGCAGGCGGCGCTGCGGCCCAGCCAGCGATTGATCGTCAACGCGGAAGTCGCGCAGCTACTCAAACAGAATCGCTACGACCCGGTCTCGAAGACTCTCACCTTAACCGAAGCCGAGGCTGCCTCCTTTCAGCGGCAGATCGGCCTGTGGACGAAACACTTCCAGGATCCTGAAAAGGATGGCGGCCTTCCGCACAATTACATCGGGGACCCTGCGCAGCTTCGCGAACTGACGTCATTCTTCGCGTGGACGGCGTGGGCTTCGGTCACGGATCGGCCCGGGCGCAATTACTCGTACACCAACAATTTTCCCTATGATCCCGCGGTCGGCAACGTACCGACGAGCGGCGCCGTGCTATGGAGCGCACTCAGCTTGATCACGCTGCTCGGGGCGACGGCCGCGGTGCTGTTCGCGTTCGGGCGGTTCGACTTCCTTGGATGGCGCGGGCGGCGCGGGCATGTGCATCCGAAGATGCTCCCCGGCGTGGCGACGCCCAGCCAGCGGGCGACGATCAAGTACTTCACCGTCGTCGCGCTGCTCTTCCTCGCGCAGGCGCTTGTCGGTGGTGGCACAGCGCATTACCGCGCCAGCGCCGGCAGCTTTTACGGGATCGATCTCTCCGCGATTCTGCCGAGCCAGATCCTGCGCACGTGGCATCTGCAGCTCGCAATTTTCTGGATCGCCGCATCGTACGTCGCGGGCGGACTATTCCTGGCGCCAGCG
>Ga0187879_10000776_pt1 | contig 21332 bp, 17 predicted proteins | sample June2016WEW_19_1_FD_132423 | JGI IMG/M metagenome (GOLD analysis project Ga0187879, IMG submission 132423) | Peatland microbial communities from SPRUCE experiment site at the Marcell Experimental Forest, Minnesota, USA - June2016WEW_19_10 | ecosystem: Environmental > Terrestrial > Soil >... | reverse complement strand
GTCCTCACGCACAGTCATGAGGCACTGTCCTGACGCACAGTCATGAGGCACTGTTCTCATCGCGGCGCTGCTGCCTCTACCCTTGAGTGCATGCCCGAGTTCATCTATCAGATGCGCGCTGTCCGGAAGGCCCACGGCGACAAGGTCATCCTCGACAACGTCACCCTCGCCTTCCTGCCTGGCGCGAAGATCGGCGTGGTGGGGCCCAACGGCACCGGCAAGTCGACGCTGCTGCGGATTATGGCCGGCACCGAGCAGCCATCCAACGGCGACGCCCGGCTGATGCCCGGCTTCACGGTCGGCATGCTCGACCAGGAGCCTGAGCTCGATGACAGCAAGACCGTCCTCGGCAATGTCGAGGACGGGGTCGCGGAGACCAAGGCGCTGCTTGAGCGGTACAACGAGATCGCCGAGCAGATGGCCACGGACTATTCGGACGCGCTGCTCGAGGAGATGGGCAAGCTGCAGGAGCAGCTTGACCACCGCGAGGCATGGGACCTCGACAGCCAGCTCGAGCAGGCCATGGACGCGCTGCGCTGCCCGCCGCCCGAGGCGGACGTGAGCATCTTGTCCGGCGGCGAGCGGCGCCGGGTGGCGCTGTGCAAGCTCTTGTTGCAACAGCCGGACCTGCTGCTCCTGGACGAACCGACCAACCACCTGGACGCCGAGAGCGTGCTCTGGCTTGAGCAGCACCTGGAGAAGTACCCCGGCACTGTCGTGGCCGTCACCCACGACAGGTACTTCCTTGACAACGTGGCCGGCTGGATCCTGGAGCTTGACCGTGGCCACGCCTACCCGTATGAGGGCAACTACTCGACCTACCTGGAGACCAAGACGGCCAGGCTCAAGGTGGAGGGGGCCAAGGACGCCAAGAAGCGCAAGCGGCTTGAGGATGAGCTGGAGTGGGTGCGGTCGAGCCCGCGGGCCCGCCAGGCCAAGAGCCGCGCGCGGCTGCAGCGGTACGAGGAGATGGCCGCTGAGGCTGATCAGAACCGCAAGCTGGACTTCGAGGAGATCCAGATCCCGCCGGGCCCGCGCCTGGGCAACGTGGTGGTGGAGACCACCGACCTGGCCAAGGGCTTCGGGGACCGGATGCTGATCGAGAACCTGAGTTTCAGCCTGCCGCCGAATGGCATCGTCGGCGTCATCGGCCCGAACGGCGTCGGCAAGACGACGCTGTTCAAGATGATCGTGGGGGAGGAGCAGCCGGACCGCGGCTCCATCAGGGTCGGCGAGACAGTCCAGATCGCCTACGTAGACCAGGCGCGCGGCCGGATCGACCCGGACAAGAACGTCTGGGAGGTCATCTCGGACGGGGAGTCCTATATCAGGGCCGGCCGTACCGAGATCCCCAGCCGCGCCTATGTGGCGGCGTTCGGGTTCAAGGGCCCGGATCAGCAGAAGCCCGCCGGGATCCTGTCTGGCGGCGAGCGTAACCGGATGAACCTGGCGCTCACCCTCAAGCAGGGCGGGAACCTGCTGCTGCTCGACGAGCCGACCAACGACCTGGACGTGGAGACGCTCTCCTCATTGGAGAATGCCCTGCTCGAGTTCCCCGGCTGCGCCGTGATCACCAGCCACGACCGCTGGTTCCTTGACCGGATCGCGACCCACATCCTGGCCTGGGAGGGCGGATCGAGCTGGTTCTGGTTCGAGGGGAACTTCGAGTCGTACGAGAAGAACAAGATCGAGCGGCTCGGCGCGGAGGCGGCCAGGCCGCACCGCGTGACCTACCGCAAGCTCACCAGGGGCTGAGCGACCGGGCCGGGTGCTGCGGCCGGTTCTGCCGCGGCACCTGCGCCGGCGGCACCTGGCGACGGATAGCGCCTGGCCGGGCGGTCAGGCCGGCGACAGGCCGAGATCAGCGCCGCCCGGGTGGATGGGCTGGTTGACGAGGCTGTGGGCAGCCATAACGAGGTACTCCCACAACTGCGCGTCGCGCGCCTCGTCCAGGGCGAGCTCGTCGAGCGCGGTCCGCATGTGGCGGAGCCAGGCGTCGCGCTCGGCCTCGCCTATCGCGAAATGCGCGTGCCGCATCCGCAGCCTGGGATGGCCGCGGCGCTCGTTGTAGGTGCTGGGCCCGCCCCAGTACTGGATCAGGAACAGCCGCAGGTGCTCTTCGGCAGGACCGAGATCCTTACTGGGGTAGACGGGCCGCAGCTGCGGGTCGGCCGCCACCTCGCGGTAGAACGTGTGCACCAGGCGGCGGAAGGTTTCCTCGCCGCCCACTGCCTCATACAGGGTGATCCCGGTTGGCTCGTCCATGGCTGCGCTCCAGCGTAGTGCGGCCAGCCGGTGCGCTGACCCAACATGTGGTGAGGTCGGGAGGGCGAATGATCAGACGGAACTGCCGCGTGGGCCAGGTGCGCCGGCGCGGGAGCCGTCGCGCCGCACTTGTACCGGGTTTCGTGGGTATATATCGGTCATAACGGCTGTCAGATCGAACATAATCCGGTACAGGCGTGGCCCTGGTGCGGGCTTAGGTATGACCGGTTATGTTCCTGACTCGGGCGGGCCTGCCCTGGGCGCTGAGGCCGGTCAGCCGGCGCAGGGGCGTTGCCGCCGAGCGTGCTGACGCCGCGCGCACTAGCTGACTGAGGAGGAGGCGGGCTGCCGGTCGGGCGGGCCCGCCACCGCGACCTTGAGGCGCTCGCGCAGTTCCCGCTCGACCTCGAATTGCCGCAGCGGAACGGTCCTGGCGGCGACCCGCAGCGTTATGGCGTCCGTTGACAGATCCTGCACGCCCCACAGTTCAGGCTCCTCGAGGATGGCCTCGCGCCAGGCGGGCTCCTGCCACATCCCGGCGGCGGCGGTGCTCATCAGCCTGCGCGCCCGGTGGATGTCCGCATCGTAGGGAACCGGGATGTCCACGACCGCGCGGGCCCAGCCCTGCGATCCGTTGCCTGCCTGGCTTATCGTGCCGTTGCGGATGTGCCAGGCCACCCCTTTGACGTCCCTGACCGTGGTTATCCGCAGGCTGACTCCCTCCACCACGCCGCTGATGGCGCCGATGTTCACCACGTCGCCGACCCCGTACTGGTCTTCCATCAGCATGAAGATCCCGGCCAGGAAGTCCTGCATCAGGCTCTGCGCCCCGAACCCGATCGCGATGCCGAGCACGCCCGCGCTCGCCAGCACGGGCGCCAGGTTGATCCCCAGGTCGCCGAGGATCGTGATGGCCGCGATGCCGAAGATGGTCAGTGAGGCGGCATTCTCCAGGACTGACCCGAGCGCGGCGGCGCGCTGCTGCCTGCGCTCGCGGAACAGCACGCGGCCGCGCTCGCTGCCGGTGGCGTCCTGGGCGGCCCGCCTGGTAATCCTGCGGATCAGCCGGTGCACGGCGAACCTGATGACGACGGCGAGCAGCACGACGAAGAAGATCCGGACGGCCAGCTGCGCGGGCCCGGCGAGGAAAACGTTCGTCAGCGCGGCTGCCTGGCTATTGTGCGTGATGTCCCAGACGACCCGGCAGGCGATCCCCGGCCCGGTCCCGCAGGCCCCCTCGAGCGGGCTGCGGGCCGGGTTGCTGGCGGCGGCGGCCCGTACCAGCACGAGCGCTTCGGTGCTCACGGCAGGAGTCCTCTCAATGATCGTGGCTCGCGGCGCGACTCGCTGACCAGCCGCGCGGCGGCGGCGCCCCGCGGGTGCCGCTCACCGGCTGAGCCCGGTATGGAAAGCGGCGAAGGCGAGCGTCTGCGACGACAAAGACACTGAACGGCTAACGGCGCGCTGGCCGTGTCCCACATTAGATTCCCGGCGCAGCAGGATCGGGCGAACCGAGAATGGCGCCGCTGTCGCATGCTGGAGCGCGGCGCACATCTTGCGTGCATGCATCGGGTCCACCCGGGTGTCATTGTCGAACACGGTGAAGAGCACGGCCGGGTAGGGAGTCCCTGCGTGCACGTGATGGTACGGCGAGTAGCTGAGCAGCCAGGCGAGTTCGGCTGGATCGGCGGCCGACCCGTACTCATCGGTCCAGGTCTCGCCGAGGCCGAACCGTTCATAGCGCACCATGTCGAGCAGCGGCGCCGAGCAGATGGCCGCCGCGTATAGCTCGGGCCGCTGAGTGACCGCCGCGCCGACGAGCAGCCCGCCATTAGAGCCGCCGGAGATGGCGAGTTGCTCGGACGTGGTCCAGCCGCCGGCGATGAGGGCCTGCGCGGCGGCATGAAAGTCGTCGAAGACGTTCTGCTTGTGCTCGCGCATCCCGCCGCGGTGCCAGTCCTCTCCTTCCTCGCTGCCGCCGCGCAGCCCGGCGATCGCATAGACCCCGCCGGCCTCCGCCCACGCGAGCACCGGCGGCGCGTAACCAGGCGTCATGCTGATCTGGAAGCCGCCATAGCCGTACAGGATCGCGGGCCTCGGGCCCGGATCACCGCCGCCTTGACCAGCACCGCCTTGACCAGCACCGCCTTGACCAGCACCGCCTTGACCAGCACCGCCCTGACCAGCACCGCCCTGACCAGCACCGCCCTGACCAGCACCGCCTTGACCAGCACCGCCCTGATCAGTACTGCCCGGGTCAGCACCTCCTGCGATGATCAGCATCCGGACCTCGGTGCCGTCGGCGGACCGGTAACCGACCTGGCGGGCCGAGATCTCGCCCACCTCGACCGAACCCGGGGGGCGCTCCCAGGTGTCCACCGCCGCGCTGACCGCGTCGTACCGCAGGATTGTTACTGGGGTGGCATGGTCGGTGTAGGCGAACCAGGCCTCGTGCCCGCCTTCAGGCCGCTCGCTCAGGCCGCCCACGGTGCCGAGGCCAGGCAGCTGCGCCGTGCCCACCCGCTCGCCGCTGGCTAGGTCGTGCACGCTGAGCTCGCTGATGGCGTGCCGCGACCAGGAGGCGAGCAGCACCGGCCGGTCAAGTTCCGCGCCATCCAGAATGGCGAACCCGGTCAGCACGGCCCTGCTGTCCTGCGGCAGCAGGTCCCGCCAGGCAGCCGCATCAGGTTCGGCCGGATCGGTCACCGCGAGCCTGCCGCGCGGCGCGCCGGCGTCGGTGAACAGGTACAGCTGGCCATCCCGGCCCGGGCGCGCGCCGGTCTGCGCATCGACCCCCTCCTGGATCGGGCGCAGGTCGGGCTCGGCTTCCGGGGAAACGGTCAGGTCGGCGATCCACAGGTCGTTACGCGGCGCGGTTCCGGTGGCCGCGCTGATGATCAGCCAGCGGCCGTCGGTGCTCACCGAGACGCCGTAGTATTCGGTCTTCGCCCGGCCTGCCCCGAAGATCAGCACATCTTGCCCTGCCGGGCTGCCCACTCGGTGCAGGTAGACGCGGCGGTGGTACTGTTCCTCGCCGGGCGGGACCGCGTCAGGAGCCAGCCTGCGCGTGTAGTAGAAGGCCTTGCCGCCAGGCAGCCAGGCGATCTGGCTGTACCGGCAACGGTCGATCGGGCCGTCCACCTGCTGCCCGGTCGCCGCGTCCATGACACGGAGCACCGCCTCTTCTGCGCCTCCCTCGGACAGCAGGTAGGCGAGCAGGCGGCCGTCGTGGTCCGGCTGCCAGTCGTCCAGGGTGGTAGTGCCTGAGCTGTCGAGCGCCATCGGGTCGATCAGGGCCCGCTCGCCGTCAGCCGGCGCCGCCGTATAGAGGACCGAATGGTCCTGGCCAGGCATCCGCCGGGTGAAGAACCGCCGGTTGCCGCGCCACCACGGGGTGCCAACGGCGCCCGCTCCGGTCAGCTCGGCGATCCGCCGGGCCAGCCGGCTTGTGCCGGGCAGCGCGGCAGCCTGATCGGCCCACAAGGCGTCCTGCGCGGCGAGCCAGGCCCGGGTCTCGTCGCTGGCCGGATCCTCGAGCCAGCGGTATGGGTCGGCGACCCGATGGCCGCTGATGTTCTCAACGATGTCCTGGTGCCTGGCCGGAGGATAGGGAGCTTCGGTCATGGCCGCAACCCTACGGCCAGGCTCTCGGCAGACCGCTCTCTCTGCTGGCTGGGCCCGGTCCGGCCGCGCGGCCTATTTCGCAGCCCTTATCAGGCCTTTGCCTGACTGGCCGCGGTGGGCTGACCTGCGCGGCCGGCGTGGCCTGCGCCGCTGCGCGCCCGCGCGGTTACGCTATTGCTGTTGGCGGCCGGACCCGCGGGCAATCACACTGGTCACGGGAGCTGCGGCTGCGGGAGCTGTGCACCCGTGGGGAGGTGCGAGTGCGTCGGGTACTGCTGCTCAACGTGACGTATGAGCCGCTCACGACGATTTGCCTGCATCGTGCCGTATGCCTGGTCATCGGCGACAAGGCAGAGGTCCTCCACCACGATGCTGGCGGGGCGGTGCTGCGGTCCGCCTCCGTCATCCTGGCCGCGCCGTCCGTCATCAGGCTGCGCCGCTACATCCGGGTGCCGCATCGCAGCCGGGTTCCGCTGACCAGGGCAGCGCTGATGCGCAGGGACAACTACCAGTGCGCGTACTGCGGCACGAAGGCCGAGACCATCGATCACGTGGTTCCCCGCAGCCGGGGCGGCACGCACGCCTGGGAGAACTGCGTCGCATCCTGCTCCAGGTGCAACCATCGCAAGGCCGACCGGCTCATCGAGGAGCTGGGCTGGAGCCTGCGCTGCGACCCCTCGGTGCCCAGAGGCACGCACTGGCGGCTGATCGGCGCTGCCCACGACGGTGACCCGCAGTGGGCTGCGTACCTGGCCGAGTCCAGCGCCGCCTGACTGGCGCGCTATTAACCTGGCCCTGCTTCCAGCGGTCCGGCGGATATGTGTGCCGCCCCGAATGACCGGATCACCTACTGGGTCAGCGCACCGAGGACCGCCACCGCGAGGACAGCACCGGCGAGCGGGAAGAACGGGATGTTACCGTCGCGGTGCAGGTACCCGGACGGCAGGGGGACTAAGGGATGCAGCGAGACATCCTCACCAGCGAGCACGAGGCGTTCCGTGAGCTGGTCCGCTCATTCATTGCCCGGGAGATCACGCCTTACCACGCGCAGTGGGAACGGGATGGCGTTGTCTCCAGGGATGTCTGGCTGGCCGCCGGGCGCGCCGGGCTGCTCGGGATCGACATCGACGAGAAGTACGGCGGCGGCGGGAACGTCGACTACCGCTTCTACCTGGTCTTCAACGAAGAGCTGGCCAGGGCGGGCGCGACCGGGCCGGGATTCTCGGTGCACAACGACATCATCGGCCAGTACCTGCACCGGCTGGCCAGCTTCGAGCAATGCGAGCGCTGGCTGCCCGGCTACTGCTCGGGGGAGATCATCACCGCGATCGCGATGAGCGAGCCAGGTGCCGGCAGTGATCTGCAGGGAATCCGCACCTCAGCAGCCCGCGATGGCGACCATTACGTGCTCAACGGGCAGAAGACGTTCACCTCCAACGGCCAGCTGGCCGACCTGGTGATCGTGGTGGCCCGGACCGCCGCGCAGGGCGGTCATCAAGGGATCAGCCTGCTGGCTGTGGAGCGCGGGATGGCAGGCTTCGAGCGGGGACGCAACCTCGCCAAGGTCGGCATGCACGCGCAGGACACCTCGGAGCTGTTCTTCTCCGATGTCCGGGTACCGGCCGAGAACCTGCTCGGTGACGAGGGCGGCGGCTTCATCGCCCTTATGCAGAACCTGCCGAGGGAGCGGGTCGCCATCGGCACTGCCGCGCTGGCTGCGGCGGAGAAGGTCTTCGAGGAGACCCTCGAGTACTGCAAGCACCGGCAGGCGTTCGGGCGGCCGATCGGGAAGTTTCAGCACAATCGCTTCGTGCTGGCCGAGATGGCGACCGAGCTCGCCGTGGCCCGTGCCTTCACCGACCGGGCAGTCGTCGAGCACAACGCTGCCCGGCTGTCCAACGAGGATGCGTCGATGGTCAAGTGGTGGGACACGGAGTTGTGCAACCGGGTCGTTGACCGGTGCCTCCAGCTGCATGGCGGCTATGGCTTCATGCTCGATTACCCGGTGGCGCGGGCGTTCGCTGATGGCCGGGCGCAGACGATCTTCGGCGGGACCAGCGAGATCATGAAGGAGATCATCGGCCGTGGCCTCGGCGTGTGATGGCGAGGAGGGATACGCGGTCACTGATGCCTGCGTGGTCGGTCAGATCTGCCAGTCGCTGCACCCGAACTCCTGAACGGCGGAGATGTACGTCTGCCGTTGGCCTCGTCAGCGGCCTGCAACCGGGCGGCCCGGGCGGCCACGGCGGCCGGAAATGACCGCAATGTCACCGGCGGCAGTCCGCAGCACCTGGACGCCAGGGCCGAAGTGGCGGGCGAGCAGTTCCTCGCGGAGCACGGTGGCCGGCGGCCCGGCGGCGGCCACCCGGCCGTGGTCCAGGAGCAGCAGCCGGTCAGCGAACTGCCCGGCCAGGGTCAGGTCATGCACCGCGGACAGCACGGTGAGCGACCGTTCCCTGCGCAGCTCGTCGATCAGCTCGAGCGCGTCCACCCGGCGGCCCAGGTCGAGCGCGCTGGTGGGCTCGTCGAGCAGCAGGATGGGCGCCTCCTGCGCCAGGGCCCGGGCAAGCACCAGCCGTTGCAGCTCACCGCCGGACAGCGTGCGCAGCGACCGGCCGGCCATCTCGGACAGCGCCATCCGGCCCAGCAGCGCTGCGCAGACGGCGCGGTCGGTGGCGGTCTCTACCCGCAGGTACCCGATGTGCGGAGTGCGGCCGAGCAGGACGTAGTCGCCGACGGTCATGTCAGGCGGCAGCTGCGGCTGCTGCGGCACATAGGCGATCAGCCGGGCCAGCCGCCGCCTGGGCATCCTGGTTACCTGCTGGCCGCAGACGGCGATCTGGCCGCTGAAGCTGGCCAGCCGCGCGGCGGCCCGCAGCAGTGTCGTCTTCCCGGCGCCGTTGGGGCCGATCAGCCCGAGCCATTCCCCGTCGGCGACCGCCTCCGTGACGCCGTCCAGCGCAGCTACCTGGCCGTAGCTGACGCGGACCGCCTCGAGGCTGATCATGAGAGGTCTCGCCGGGCCCGGCGTGACCGCAGGATGAACAGGAAGAACGGCGCTCCGGCGGCCGCGGTGATGACCCCGATCGGCACTTCGGCGGGGGCCTGCAGCGTCCGGGCCGCCACGTCGGCGAGAACCAGGAAGGCCGCGCCGCCGATCATCGACACCGGCAGCACGATCCGGTAGCTCGCCCCGGCCGTCAGTCGCACGGTGTGCGGGACGATGATGCCGACGAAACCTATCAGCCCGCTGACCGCGACCGCTGCCGCAGTGCCGAGAGTGGCGGCCAGCACCACGGTCAGGCGCAGCCGGGCGACATTGACGCCGAGGCTGCCTGCCTCCGTCTCGCCGACGCGAAGCACGTCGAGCAGTCGGCGATGCGAGATCAGCAGCACGGCCGAGACGAGGGCATAGGGGAGGATCAGCGAGACATCAGACCACGAGGCCAGCGAGAGCTCACCGAGGATCCAGGAGTAGACCACCGGGAGCGACTGGGAATGCTGCTGCTGGAGGTAGGTCTGCACCGCGGTGAGCAATGCGGCGACCGCCACGCCCGCAAGGACGATGGAGGCCGTCGCTGCGCCGGAACCCGCCGACTCGCCGCCGCGGCCCGGGCCCGCCCCGAGCACATAGGTGAGCGCAACGGCGCACAGCGCGCCGGCGAACGCCGCCGGCGGCAGCAGCCCGGGACTGCCTCCGGTCACGATGATCATCGTTGCGCCGAGGCCGCCGCCTGCCGCGACGCCGAGCAGATACGGGTCGGCCAGCGGATTGCGGAATACGCCCTGATAGGCGGCGCCCCCGCCGGCAAGCATCGCCCCGACGAGCGCGCCGAGGATCACCCGGGGCAGCCTAATCTGCCACACGATGGCCGAGTTCAGGCTCGGCACGGACATCGCCGGATGCCACGGCAGCCGCACCAGCAGGGCATCCATCACCGCCGGCAGGGACAACGCGGCCGGGCCGACCGAGATGCCGATGATCATGGCGACCAGCAAGAGTACTGTCGCCACCGCGATCGGACGGCCAGGCCGGACCCGGCCCAGCGCCGCGTTAGGCGTTGCGGCTGCGGCCGGGTCGGTTGCGTCGGCCGTGCCGGTCAGGCCGGTAGCGCCGGCCGGGCCGGTCCGCTGCGGTGTGACGGCGGGGCTGGTCTGCTCCGGTGTGGCGGCGGGGCTGGTCTGCTGCGGTGTGACGGCGGGGCTGGTCAGCTCCGGTGTGGCGGCGGGGCTGGTCTGCTCCGGTGTGGCGGCGGGGCTGGTCAGCTCCGGTGTGTCGGCCGTGGCGGTCCGGTCCGATGTGCCGGCCGGGCCGGCCGTCCCGCCAGCGGCTGCTGCCGTCACTGGCCGCGATCCCTCGCGGGAGCTGCAGCCACTGTCCGCAGCAGGTCGATCACCCGAGGACGCCACCCGGACGCGATACCGTGGTTGAGCAGGATGATGTGACCGTCCCGGCCGGCGGTCAGCCCGGCCCTGCCGGGCCGCTTGGCAGCGGCCGCCGCGCTCTGGTGGCAGCAGACGGTGCCCGGGAGGACGATAAAGGCGGGGTTGGGCTGACGTGACAGAACTCGCATGATCATCCTCCGTCGGGCCTGGAGGACGAAGTGCGCCCGCCACGACGCGAACGGGGCGTCGGAACGAACCGCCCTTCCTCCGAGGACAGATCGCCGGCGCGGGCCAGGCGTCCGGGCTTGTCCCCTCTCGGGGCATTACCGTTGCGGGACAGCGCCGGGATCTCACCGGCTTCGCTGGGCTCTGCGCCATCCTGGGCTGACCCAGGACAGGGGTACCTTATCGCAGTTCGGGCGCGGTCGCCGGGCCAGCGCAGCCACGTTCTGCGGGGCGCTATGACGACCCCGAGCATGTTTTGCCTTACGCTGTCATAAGGTGAGCGTCGCGCACGGCGCCTGAAGGCGCCGGATCACCAGCGCCGAGCAACGCAAGCAGGATGGAGCGGCGAGATGGCGAATCCAGATCACGGCCTGGTCATTCCCGAAGGCGGTTTCTGGCCCGCGCCGGAAATCCCGCAGCCGAATATCTACCCGATGGAATGGCGGGTCGAGACCGAGAAGCTCGCCGCCATCTACCAGAAATCCAAGCTGATGGCGTGGAACCCGGCCGACCTGCCCTGGGACGGCTTGCGCGCCGACGACTTCACCACCGAGCAGCGCCTTGGGATCATGTACTGGTTCTCCGTGCTCGCCAACTTCGACGCGTCCGGCCCGGCCGTCTTCGCCCGCGCCACAATCCGGGCGTTCGAGCAGCACGAAGAGGACCCGGTCCGTAAGTGCTTCTTCTCGATCACCAGGGACGAGATGAACCACGAGGAGTGCTGCCAGCGCTCGATCGCGGCGTTGTGGCCGGGCGGCCCGCTGAACTGGACCCCGTCGACCGACCTGGAGCACGCTGCGCATAACAACATCGGCTGGCTCTACCACAACGGCGGCCGGTACTGGGGCGGCTACACCAAGGCAGTCGACAGGTACTCGCTCCCGGTGCTGTTCACCAGCTTCATGATGGGGGAGATGGCGGCGTCCACGTTGTTCCGCGGCATGTCGGCCGGCACCACCCATCCGGTGTTCAGCGAGATGTTCCAGCGGATCGGCCGGGACGAATCACGTCACCTGCTGATCTGCATGACGATCCTGGAGAACGAATGGCCTGGCCTGACCGACGACGTGCGGGCAACGATCACCCGCCAGCTGCGGGCCGGCTTCATCTTCCTCTCGATGATCTTGTGGGAACCGCCGGACGGCTTCTGGGACCTGCCGCCTTACTTCCTGGCCAACCACCGGATCCTGATGGATTACGCCAGGAAGGCCGGGCTTGGCGTGCTTTCGTATGAGGACCAGGCTGAGAACTGGAAAATGGCCATCGCCAAGATCCGGACGATCGTCCAGCGCTGGGGCATCGAGTTCCCGGCCATCCCCGAACTCGACATCAAAGGCGTGGACGTGTCGGCCGATATCAACCCAGAGGACATCATCCCGGTGTTCTGACGAGCACGGCCGTCAGGGGTCCTTGGCGCTGCCCTGGCTCAGGCCGTGGGAACCGCATCGTCCAGCACCAGCGGCACCGGCACACTGAGCCCGGCGGCCCGGAGGTGTGCCCGGTGGGTGGTTTTAAGATCGCGCTAGCGGGCCGGACTATAACAAATTGCGCGCAACGAGTAACGGCACGTGCAATGGTGGCCGATAATAAGACAGACGCAGGCGACGTGGGTACCCCCGAGCTCACGTCGCCGCGTCTTCACGAGGGCCCCGGGCGAGCTCAGCAAGCCGCCCGGGCCGCCTGCGTTTCGCCTCGCCCCGCAGCAGATTGCTTGCGCCTACCGCGTCTGCGGTACCCCGCGGCAGCACCGCCCGGTAGCGTTCGGTACATGACAGCTACCGCAACGCCTGAGGGACGCAGCGCTGCAGACGTCCCAGCGGCCCCGTTCGGCCGGATGCTCACCGCCATGGTCACGCCGATGACCAGCGACGGTTCGGTCGACTACGAGGGAGCCGCCAAGCTCGCCCGTTACCTAGTCGGCGAGATGCGCAGCGACGGCCTGGTGATCAGCGGCACCACCGGTGAGTCGCCGACCACGACCGACGCCGAGAAGGACCGGTTGCTGCGCACCGTGGTCGAGGCCGTCGGCGACCGTGCCACTGTCGTGGCCGGGGTCGGCACCAATGACACCGCGCACACCTGCGAGCTGGCCAGGCAGGCCGAGCAGGCAGGCGCAGCCGCCCTCCTCGTGGTCACGCCGTATTACAGCAAGCCGCCGCAGGAGGGACTGTTCAGGCACTTCACCGCGGTCGCGGATGCCACCGGCCTGCCGGTCATGCTCTACGACATCCCTGGCCGCACCGCCACGCCCATCACGACCGAGACGCTGATCCGGCTCGCCCAGCATCCCAGGATCGTCGCGGTCAAGGACGCCAAGGACGATCCGGGTGCCTCCTCCCTGGTGATGGCCAGCACTCAGCTCGCCTACTACTGCGGTAGCGACATGCTCAACCTGCCCTGGCTGGCTATCGGTGCCGTCGGATTCGTCAGCGTCCACAGTCACGTGGCCGGCGACCGGCTGCACGAGATGATCGACGCCTACACGAAAGGCGAGGTCACCACGGCCCTGGCGATCCATCGCGAGCTTCTTCCCGTCTACACCGGGATGAGCAGAACGCAGGGAGTCATCACGACGAAGGCGGCGCTCGGACTGCTCGGCCTCCCCGGCGGGCCGGTACGCGCGCCGCTGGCCGACGCGACCCCGGCCGAGGTCGAGCAGCTGCGTGCCGATCTGGTGGCGGGCGGTGTGAAGCTCCGGTGAGCCACCCGCACCCCGGTCTCGGGCCGCCGCCGCCCCTCGCCGCCGATGGCCTGCGCATTATCGCGTTGGGCGGGCTCGGCGAGATCGGCCGCAATATGACAGTTTTCGAGCACGCGGGCCGCCTGCTCGTGGTCGACTGCGGGGTGCTGTTCCCCGAGCCAGATCAGCCTGGCGTCGACCTGATCCTGCCCGACTTCTCAGCGCTCGAAGGGCGCTTGGCCGACGTCGAGGCGCTGGTGCTCACGCACGCGCACGAGGACCATATCGGCGCTGTCCCTTACCTGCTGCGCCGGCGTCCTGGCATCCCGTTGGTGGGGTCCAAGCTGACCCTCGCACTGGTGCGGAGCAAGCTGACCGAGCACCGGATCACGCCTGACGTCCGCGAGGTGGCAGAGGGCACCAAGCTGGCGTTTGGCCCCTTTGACCTGGAATTCCTCGCGGTGAATCACTCGATTCCCGATGCGCTTGCGGTCGGCATCCGCACCAGCGCGGGCCTGGTCCTGCATACCGGCGACTTCAAGATGGACCAGCTGCCGCTTGACGGGCGGCTGACCGACCTGGGCGGCTTCGCGCGGCTCGGCGCCGACGGGGTGGACCTGCTGATGGCGGACTCCACCAACGCCGAGGTCCCCGGCATCGTGACCAGCGAGCGGGCGATCGCGCCGGTGCTCGCGGAGGTCTTCGCCGCGGCCGAGCAGCGGATCATCGTGGCCTGCTTTTCCAGCCACGTGCACCGGGTGCAGCAGGTGCTCGAGGCTGCCGCGGCGCACGGCCGCAAGGTGGCGCTGGTCGGCAGGTCGATGGTGCGCAACATGGGTGTCGCCCGCGAGCTCGGCTACCTGCGGGTGCCGTCGGTGCCAGGTGGCCTGATCGTAGAGCCGCGTGAGGCCGAGGAGATGCCGCCGGAGCGGATCGTGCTGATCTCCACCGGATCGCAGGGCGAACCGATGTCCGCGCTGTCCCGGATGGCCGGGCGGGACCATCCGATCAGGATCGCCGAAGGCGACACCGTCATCCTCGCGTCCTCGCTGGTGCCGGGCAACGAGACCGCTGTGTCCCGCATCATCAACGATCTGACCAGGCTCGGCGCCCGCGTCGTGCACAAGGGCAACGCGCTCGTCCATGTCTCAGGCCACGCGCCAGCAGGCGAACTGCTCTACGTGCTGAATCTGGTTCGGCCCGCCAACTTCATCCCGGTGCACGGCGAGTGGCGGCATCTGAAGGCGCACGCCGAGCTGGCCGCGCTGACCGGCGTTCCCGGGGGAAATATCGTCATCGCCGAGGACGGCGTCGTGGTCGACCTGATCGACGGCCGGATCCGTGTCGCCGGAACTATCCCATGCGGTTACGTGTACGTCGATGGCCTGTCGGTCGGTGAGGTGACCGAGTCGTCATTGAAGGACCGGCTGATACTCGGCGAGGAAGGGTTCGTGTCGGTAGTCATCGTCGTCGACTCCACGACCGGCAAGATGGTCGCCGGGCCTGAGATTCACGCACGCGGTTCGGGCATCGACGACTCGGCCTTCGAGGAGGTGCGCCCGCGGATCGAGGAGGCGCTGGCCAGGGCCGCCGCCGACGGGATCAACGAGGTGCATCAGCTCAGGCAGCTCGTGCGCAGGACGGTAGGGCGCTGGGTGAATGAGAACTACCGCCGCCGTCCGATGATCATCCCGGTTCTCGTCGAAGTCTGAGCGCCGCGATCTGAGAGCCGACGTCTGAGCGCTGGGGTCCGGGAGCCGGGGCCCGGGAGCCGGGAATCAGCGAATCAGGGCAATCGCCTTGGCCGGGCGGCTGAACGTTCCGGCTGGCACGACGGCGCCGGCGGGCGAGACCAGCGGCGGGCGGGTGGCGGCGGGGGCGCATGTCCGGCCGCAGCGCATCAGCCCGGGACGCGACACGCCGGACTGTGGATGCTTCGCGAGCGCCGGAATGCTCGCTACGGTGGGGATCATGGCGACTCGTGTGCCCAAGGGCGGAGCGCGCCCGCGCGGTGGGACTTCCGGACGACCACGGCAGTCAGGCACCGCCAGTCGGCCTCGGCCACGTGCCGCCGGCCCCCGGTCAGGCCGGCGTACCGGCGCCCGGTACGGCCGCCCAACGAGGACGTCGGGGAACGGCCGCAGGTACAGCCGCCGCCCGCGGTCAGCCAATCCCATCGTGATCTTGGCTGACTGGGTGGCCCGCGTGATCACTGAGGCGTGGATGGGCCTTGCGCACACGGCGGGCTACGCTGCCCGGGCTGCCGGGCACAACGCCAGGGATCTCGACCCGGCGCACCGCCGGGATGGGCTGGGGCTGGCAGCGCTTGGCGCGGCCATCGTCACTGCCGCCGTGACCTGGTTCAAGGTCGGTAACGTGATCGGCCGGCCGCTCGGCGCTTTCATCCGTGGCACCTTCGGCTCCGGTGCCTGGACCGTCCCCATCCTGCTGGCCCTGCTCGCCTGGCGCCTGCTGCGGCACCCGGATCGTAACGCGGACACCGCCCGGATGGTGATCGGCTGGACGGCCCTGATCGTCGGCGCGCTCGGCCTGGTGCACATCGCCAACGGCACGCCGTACCCGTCCGCAGGGGCGATCGCGATGCAGCAGGCCGGCGGTCTCATTGGCTTCGTCGTGTCGGCCCCGCTCGTCGCTGCGATCACTGCGTGGGTGGCGGCGCCGCTGCTCGCGCTGCTGACCGGATTCGGGCTGCTGGTCATCACCGGAACGCCGCTGCACCGGGTGCCTGGCCGGCTCGCCGAGGTCCACGGTTTCGTGCGCCGCGGACAGCCGGCTGACCCCGCCGGGACCGGTGATCCGGATGCGCTGACCGGGCAGGCGCGGACCGGCCGCCAGCTCACCCGGGGCGGCCGTCGGCGCCAGGAGGCCATCGAGGCGGGGGAGCACCAGAAGCCCTACGACACCCCGCTGCTCGGCGGGCTGCTGGCCCGCGAGGCCGCCGACCAGAGCCGGCGCGGCGCCGCGGGCGCTCCGGCCGGGACACCAGGAGCCGGGACACCAGGAGCCGCGGCGAGACCGCGAGCCACCGGGACGCCTGAAGCCGGCGCGGACGTGGTGCACGGGCTGAGCTTCGGGCCGTCGACAGCGGCCCACCAGGGCACGGGCCTGCCGGGCACGGCGGGTCACGGCGGGCCGGGGGCGGCCGCCGACGGCACCGAGGCCTCCTGGCTCAGCTCCTGGTTCGGGTCCGACGAGGGCGCGGCAGCGGGTCCTGGCGGGCCGGCCGGGCCGGGCTCGCACGAGGGCACCCAGGCACAGCGCAAGGCTGAGCAGCTGACTTTGAGTTCCTCCAGCGATGCCAGCTACACGCTTCCGCCCACCGCCCTGCTGCGGCCGGGCACGGCGCCGAAAGCCAGGACCCGGGCGAACGATCTGATGGTCGAGGCACTGTCGGTGGTGCTCGAGCAGTTCGAGGTGGATGCCCAGGTGACGGGATTCACCCGGGGCCCGACCGTGACCAGGTATGAGATAGAGCTCGGGCCGGCCGTCAAGGTCGAGCGCGTGACGCAGCTGTCCAAGAACATCGCTTACGCGGTGAAGAGCGCTGACGTGCGGATCCTGTCGCCTATTCCGGGCAAGTCCGCGATAGGCGTCGAGATTCCTAACGCGGACCGGGAAATCGTCAGCCTCGGCGACGTGCTGCGGTCGCCGGTGGCCGCGACCGATCATCACCCGATGGTGGTCGGGCTCGGCAAGGACGTCGAGGGCCGCACGGTGGTGGCCAACATCGCGAAGATGCCGCACATGCTGATCGCCGGGGCTACCGGGGCCGGCAAGTCGGTATGTATCAACGCGCTGATCACCTCGGTCCTGGTCCGGGCGACGCCCGATGAGGTCCGGCTGATCCTCATCGATCCCAAGCGGGTGGAGCTATCGATCTACTCGGGAATCCCGCACCTGATTACCCAGATCATCACGCACCCCAAGAAAGCGGCGGACGCGCTGGAGTGGGTGGTCGGGGAGATGGACCGCCGCTATGACGACCTGGCCGCGTCCGGGTTCCGGCACGTGGATGACTTCAACAAGGCGGTCCGGGCCGGGAAGATCACCGCGCCGCCCGGCAGCGAGCGTGTCTACGTGCCGTATCCGTACCTCCTGGTCATCGTGGACGAGCTGGCCGACCTGATGATGGTCGCGCCGCGCGACGTTGAGGATGCGGTGGTGCGGATCACTCAGCTGGCCCGCGCGGCCGGGATTCACCTCGTGCTCGCGACCCAGCGGCCGAGCGTGGACGTGGTGACCGGGCTGATCAAGGCGAACGTGCCGTCCCGGCTGGCCTTCGCTACCTCCAGCCTGACCGACAGCCGGGTCATCCTCGATCAGCCTGGCGCCGAGAAGCTCGTCGGGCAGGGCGACGCGCTGTTCCTGCCGATGGGCGCGAGCAAGCCGCTGCGGCTGCAGAACGCCTTCGTGACGGAGAAAGAGATCCGCGAGGTGGTCGCCCACTGCAAGAAGCAGGCGGAGCCGGTCTACCGGGAGGACGTCACGCAACCCGAGGGACGCCAGCGGGAGATCGACGCGGACATCGGAGACGATCTCGAGCTCCTGATCCAGGCTGCCGAGCTGGTGGTCAGCACTCAGTTCGGATCGACGTCGATGCTGCAGCGCAAGCTGCGGGTGGGCTTCGCCAAGGCAGGCAGGCTGATGGACCTGCTGGAGAACAGGGGAGTTGTCGGCCCGAGTGAAGGGTCCAAGGCCAGGGACGTCCTGGTCAAGCCCGACGACCTGGCCGCTCTGCTGGCATCGCTACGCGGCCTCGACGCGTGACGGCGCGACCGCTGCCCGGCGCCCGTGATACTGGGGTTGCAAGCGCTAAACGGTGCCGCGGTCCTCGCTGGCCGAAAGGCGGGAGTCTACACTTAGTGACCGATCCCTTACAGCGGGATCATGGGACAGGAAAAAGATTCCGGAAACTGTACCCGCACCCCGGGCGGCACGCAGTGCGATAGAGCAGTGGAGGCGCGGCGTGAGCATCGGTGACACCCTGGCGGAGGCACGTCGCCAGTCTGGTCTCACCACTACGCAGGTCAGCCAGCGGACCTGCATCAGGGAGACAATTATCCGGGGGATCGAACGCGGCGATTACTCCGCGTGCGGCGGGGATTTTTACGCCCGGGGCCATATCCGCAGCATCGCAGGGGCGGTAGGGACCGACCCTGAGCCGCTGATCCGGGAGTACGACGCGACCCAGGGGGCGCCGCGGGCCATCACGGCCGCTGCCGTCTTCGAACCGTCGACGCCGATCAAGCTGAAGGAACGGCGCAGGCCCAATTGGAGTTTGGCCATGGTGGTGGCCCTTGTGCTGATCGTCGGGTTCGCCGTTTACCATGTAGTTTCGTCGTCGCGCGTAACGCCAGAAGCGGCGCGGTCGGCCGCGGCGGCCCATCCGGGATCGGCCGGGCGCCGGCAGCCGAAGGCGGCGTCGGCACCGTCGCCGGTATCGCAAGCCGGCGCGCACCAGGTCGTGATCCACCTGACTGCCGTTGAGAACTGCTGGGTGGACCTAACCACCACCAGCGGGCAGACCATCTTCAGCGGGATCGTGGTCGCGGGCACCGACAGGCGCTGGACGGAGCGGCAGGCGGTCAGCATGATCATCGGCAATCCTGGTGGCATCTCGCTGACGGTCAACGGGAAGAACGCGGTACCGCCCGGATCGTCGAATCAGGTGGTCACGCTCAGTTTCGGACCCGGCCAGAAGCCAGTCGGCTGACCTCGCGGGGACACCGCCCGGAGGCCGCGCATCGGCTGACTTACCGTAGTCTGCCGGTGTGCCGAGCGAACATGAGCAGGGCCCGGCCGGGCGCAGCGTTAGCCTGGTCACGCTGGGTTGTGCCCGCAATGAGGTGGATTCCGAGGAACTAGCGGCCCGGCTCGAGGAAGCGGGCTGGACGCTCGCCGACGAGGCGGACGCGGCCGTGGTCCTGGTCAATACCTGCGGGTTCATCCAGGCAGCCAAGCAGGAGTCCATTGACGAGCTGCTGGCCGCCGCCGCCGCGGGCGCGAAGGTGGTCGCGGCCGGGTGCCTGGCCGAGCGCTACGGTGCCGGTCTCGCCGAGGCGCTGCCCGAAGCGCAGATCCTCAGCTTCGACGATTACGGCGAGATCGCCGCACGGCTCGATGCGGTGCTGGCGGGGGAGCACCGGCCAGCGCACGCGCCCCGGGACCGAAGGCGCCTGCTGCCGGTCTCGCCGGCCGGGCGGGCCGGAGCCGGCGCGCACTTGCCCGGGCATGGCACCGTGGCGCCGCCTGCCGGCCAGGTCATACCCGATCTCCCGCCCGGCATAGCGCCGGCCGCAGGACCTCGGGTCCTTCGGCGCAGGCTTGACGGCGGGGTGGTAGCGCCGCTCAAGATCGCATCGGGGTGTGACCGCAGGTGCAGCTTCTGCGCCATCCCGGCGTTCCGCGGGGCATTTGTATCGCGCCCGGTGCCTGACTTGCTGGCCGAGGCTGGCTGGCTGGCCGCCCGTGGCGTCCGCGAGCTGCTGCTGGTCAGCGAGAACTCCACGTCGTACGGCAAGGACCTGGGCAACTTGAGGCTGCTCGAGGAAGCGCTCCCGCAGCTCGCCGCCATCCCGGGGATCGAGCGGGTCAGGGTCAGTTACCTGCAGCCCGCCGAGCTTCGGCCAGGGCTGATCGAGGCGATGACGACCACCGCAGGAGTGGCTCCTTACTTTGACCTGTCGTTCCAGCACGCCAGCGGCACCGTGCTGCGAGCGATGCGCCGGTTCGGCGATCGCGAGCGCTTTTGCGCGCTGCTTGACCAGATCAGGCAGGCGTGCCCGGATGCGGGCGTCCGGTCCAACTTCATCGTGGGGTTTCCCGGCGAGACCGACGCTGACCTGGCGGAGCTGGAGCGCTTCCTGGCCGAAGCCAGGCTCGACGCGATCGGGATCTTCGGCTACTCCGACGAGGACGGCACCGAGGCGGCGTCGCTGCCCGGCCAGCTGCCGGCGGCCGAGGTCGCGCGGCGGGTCGAGGACCTCGCGGACCTCGCTGACGAGCTGATGGCTCAGCGCGCCGCGGACCGTACCGGCGAGGTCGTGGATGTGCTGATCGAGGAATGCCCCGGCCGAGGGCGCTACCTGGGGCGCGCTCCGCACCAGGCCCCGGAGGTCGATGGGACGACCCTGGTGCGATCAAGCCGTCGGCTCGCCGTAGGAGAGCTGGCCCGCGCTGTCGTCACTGGCGCCGACGGGGTCGATCTGGTGGCCGACGCCAGCACGAAGGCAGCGGCGCCCTCGAGAGGCGAGTGAGCACCTTGAGCCGGCCTGACGCCGGTGCTGCGGCGGAGGGCGGGCTAGGGAACGGCGTCACCGTCCCCCCGCCCGGGCTGGTCAACATTGCGAACGCGCTGACCGTCGGCCGCCTGGTGATGGTGCCCGTGTTCGTGGCGTTCCTGCTCGCCGGAACCCCCGGGTGGCGGTTCGCGGCCTTCGTGACCTTCGCCGTTGCGTCGGCCACCGACCTGCTCGATGGCGAGCTGGCCCGCCGCCGGGGCCTGATCACCGACTTCGGCAAGATCGCTGACCCGATCGCGGACAAGGCGCTCACCGGTTCCGCGCTCGTCTCGTTGTCGTTCCTCGGCGAGCTGCCCTGGTGGGTCACGGGCGTGATCTTGTTCAGGGAGCTTGCCGTCACCGGACTGCGCTTCTGGGTTATCCGCCGCGGTGTTATCCCGGCCAGCCGCGGCGGGAAGGTGAAGACCCTGCTGCAGGTCGTTGCCATCAGCCTGTACATCCTGCCCGGGCCGCTCGGCGTCACTCGGGCCATCGTGATGACGGCGGCCGTCGTGGTGACCGTGCTGACCGGGGCCGACTACGCGGCCCGGGCAGTGCGGCTGCACCGGTCAGTACCGGCAGGCGGCCCGGGGCCTGCGTGCTGAGCCAGGCGGGTCCTGGCGGCCGCAAGCGGGCCGGCGCGCGCGAGCAGGCTGGTCCTGGTGGCCGCGACCAGGCTGATGACGGGACCGTGCCCGAAGCGCAGGAGCTTGCCCGGCAGGCGATCATCCTGCTGATCGCCCGCAGCCAGACGCTCGCGGTGGCCGAATCGCTGACCGGCGGCATGCTCGCGGCCACGCTTACCGCCATTCCCGGCGCGTCCGCCGTATTCCGGGGCGCGGTGGTCGCCT
>Ga0187879_10000773_pt1 | contig 21358 bp, 20 predicted proteins | sample June2016WEW_19_1_FD_132423 | JGI IMG/M metagenome (GOLD analysis project Ga0187879, IMG submission 132423) | Peatland microbial communities from SPRUCE experiment site at the Marcell Experimental Forest, Minnesota, USA - June2016WEW_19_10 | ecosystem: Environmental > Terrestrial > Soil >... | reverse complement strand
TCATTGACTACCTGCAGCTGATGAGCTCGCCGAAGCGGGTGGAGAACCGGCAGCAGGAGGTATCTGAGCTGTCCAGGTCGCTGAAGCTGCTGGCCAAGGAACTGAACGTGCCCGTCATCGCGCTCTCGCAGCTGAATCGCGGTCCTGAGCAGCGAACGGATAAGCGACCGCTGCTGGCAGATCTCCGTGAATCGGGGTGTCTGACTGCTGCGACGAGGATCCTGCTGGCTGACACAAGCCAGGAGGTTTCTTTCGGAGAGCTGCTGGCCTCTGGAACTACCCATTGTTCAGTCTGGGCGCTGGATGGGAGGCTTAAGTACGTTCCTGCCGGCATGACTCGCGTATTCCCCACCGGGTGCCGTGAGGTATTCCTCCTGCGCCTTGCGTCCGGTCGCCAGATTGAAGCAACCGCGAATCATCGCTTCCTGACGCTTGACGGGTGGCACCCGCTGGGGGAGCTAGCCGTCGGCTCTCGTATAGCAGTTCCCCGGATGCTGCCCGGGCCGCTGAAACCCAAGTCCTGGCCCGCTGACAGGGTCGTACTACTGGCTCATCTGCTGGGTGACGGATCTTTCGTCCCAAGTCAGCCAATCCGCTATGCCAGCGTGGATGAAGCCAGCCTAGCGGCCGTAGCAGCTGCTGCCCGGCATTTCGGTGTCAAAGCCGTTCGTGATGACTATCCCGTCGCGCGAGTTATCACGCTGCGGCTGCCTGCCCCGTTCCGGCTCGCACGCGGCCGACGGAATCCCATCGTGGCGTGGCTTGACGAGCTTGGCCTTCACGGTCTGCGCTCACACGAGAAGTTCGTGCCCAAGGGGATCTTCCGGCTACCCAATGAGCAGGTGGCTCTGTTCCTCCGACATCTATGGGCGACGGATGGCTCAGTCACCGTGAACCGTAACCTTAGAGCAGGCCGGATCTACTATGCATCGACCAGCCGTCGTCTGATTGACGATGTTGCTAGTCTCCTTCGCCGGTTCGGAATTAACGGCAGGATAAGAGATGCTACGCCGGGGCGGCGTCGCCCGCCATACACGCTTGACATCTCCTGTCGAGACGACCAGCTAGTCTTTCTCCGAAAGATCGGAGCATTCGGTCAGCCATCAGCTGCGTGCGCGAGACTGCTGAAGATTTTGGAATCGGGTCTCAGCAATACGAACGTCGACACCATTCCATCCGAGGTGTGGAAGCGAGTGCGCCAGGTGCTCCTTGACCAGACAATGAGCCACAGGCAATTCGCCGCCGCGATGGGAACTCAATTCTGCGGTAGTACGCTTTGGAAACGCGCACCCAGCAGCGGCAGGTTGTCGCGGGTAGCCGCAGTCTTGGGCGACGCCGAGCTGGAAATGCTCGCCACCAATGATGTGCTCTGGGATGAGATCGTATCCGTCGAGTCGATGGGAGAGCAGGAGGTCTACGACGCCACCGTGGCAGGTCTCCATAACTTCGTTGCCAATGGGATCGCCGTCCATAACAGCATCGAGCAGGACTCCGACGTGGTGATCCTGCTGCACCGAGAGGACGCCTATGAGCGGGAGTCGCCGCGGGCTGGGGAGGCGGACTTCATCGTGGCCAAGCACCGCAACGGGCCGACGGCCACAGTCACGGTAGCCTTCCAGGGGCATTACAGCCGCTTCGTTGACATGGCGCCCATCTGACCGGCCGGCGGGTGGCTGCGGTGACCCAGGACTAGCAGGCATCCCGGTGCCGTACACTGGGCGGGTCCAGCTGCGCTCGTAGCTCAACGGATAGAGCACTTGACTACGGATCAAGAGGTTGGGGGTTCGAGTCCCTCCGAGCGCGCCACATAACCGCAGGTCAGAAGGGTTTCGGAGACTTCCCGGGGCCCCTTTTTCGATCTTCGGGAGCCAACCGGAGAGCCGCTTGCTCACGCGGGCTTCGTGTTCTTCGCAAGGATCTCGCCCATGGCCGTCGCGCCCTTGGTCAGCGCGGGCCGGGTCTCATGCCGGTACATGGTCTCGGTGACGCTCGTGGATACGTGTCCGCCAGGTCAAGGGCGCGCTCCGCGCGGCGACCCAGCCAGTCCATCCTGCATCGGCCTCAGCCATACCCTCATCATGCAACTCGGGCCGCCGCCCGGCACTGCCCGGCTGCGTCCGGACGTCAAGATCACTGGCCGCCCTCGCCCATAACGTCCTCGCGGACTGCCGCGGCGCGGACGACCGGCCAGCCGGGCAGGCCGGCCCGCGTCGCCGTCTGCGCGATGAGGTAGGTCGCGACGGCCACGGCTTCAGGCACGTCGCCAGCTTCGATGGAGATCGTGGCACCCCAGACCGGGCGTCCGCTGCCGCCGCTCGCCGAGCCGCTGTAGGGCGCCAGCAGGCGGCCGAACTCGCCGAGGGCGTCGTCGGTGACCGTACCGGGCTCGTCGCCCTGGGCCTCGACGTGAACGCTGAACCTTGTCACGGTGTCGCCCCCTGAACCATCTTCGTGCGATGTCCTTCCGCGCCGCCGCCGAGGGCTGAGACGTTGCGGCGGTGCCTCAGGGCGTGAGGCTATCGCATGGGCTCGTGCGCCACCGCGATCTCACCGGGTCCCGTCTGCGGCAACGGTCCATGCCCGGTTACCGGCTCGTCAGAGCTCGTCGGTCGGCTTGACCAGGGTTACCGGGCAGGGAGCGCTGGCGGCGCAGCCCTGGCTGACCGATCCGAGCAGCAGGCCGGGAAAGTGGGACCGGCCGCGGATGCCGAGCACGAGCAGATTGGCGGCGCACTGCTGAGCCGCCGCGATCAGCGACTCCGTCGTGTCGCCCTCGGCCACCACCGTGCGCAGCGGGACCTTGGGGGACGGAGCGACCTCACTGGCCGCCTTGACCAGGAAATCCTTGTAGGTGTTCTCGAGTTCCTCGCGGTCGAAGGCCCCCGGAAAGGAGAGGAAGGGCATCTGCCAGCAGAAGACCGCCGTGACCTCGCCGGAGTGACTGGCCGCCTCGTCCAGTGCCCACCGCAGGGCGGCTGAACTGTGCGGAGAACCTTCGAAGCCGACCACGATCCGGTACGTCATGCGTGCTCCAGTTTCGGTTGGGGAGCGGCATAGGCATCAAAGGTCAGCTGCTCCAGGCTCTTGCCCTTCGGCTCAGGCAGCAGGGCGGCGGTCAACCAGCAGCCCGCCGTGCCAATCAGCCACCACAGCATCCGCTTGCTCCGGGCCAGGACCCTGAAGCCCTCCATGGCACCCTGCCTGGCCCGTGCGGTGGACTCCCTGGCCGGTCCCTTCATCGCCGCCGTACCGGTGGCCGCGGCGATCGCCTGCTCCGCCTCGTCGGCCGCGCCGCCTGCCATGGCGAACCTGGGCGTCTCCATGCCCGAAACGAACATGATCTTCCACTGGAAGCGCGTGACCTTCGAGTCGTCCAGCGTCTCGAATGCGTTCGGCACTGATACGGAAGTGTCGGGGCTGCCCATGAGCCGTGAAATTACCCATGGCTACTGAACGCTACGTTACGTAGTCGAAGCTATCGGGTTAACGATCGTGCCAGGGAGCCGCCGCAGCGTGCCCGGTGGCCTGGGCTGGCCAGCCTTGGCAGGGGTCACGGCCAGGCCCGGCCGGGGTTGCGCTGCCTGCTGGCCGGGAAGAAATGGGGCGGGGCCAGGATGGCCAGCGGGGAGCGGTGACGATGCCGGCAGGGCTGCGATGAACGCCGCCTTCTTCGGGCTGGCTTTCGTCGCGGCACTGAATCCTAAGCTCCTCGCCGTCGACCTGCTCCTGATCGAGAACCAGCGCCCGCGCTCGATGTTCCTGTGCTTCCTGCTCGGGGGCATGGGCATGGGCCTGGCGGTCGGCCTGCTGGACGTGCTGGTCCTGCACGCGGATGAAATCAAGACACAGGGCTCGGCCAGCGCGGGGCTGGATCTGGCGCTCGGCGTGCCGCTGCTGATTCTCGGCATCCTGCTCGCGGCTAACCGCCTGCATCGGCGGCGGAGGGGCGCGTCGGCACAGAAAGCGAAGCCCCCCAGCGCAGACAGCTGGGCGCAGCGGGTCCTGCGCGAGCCGAGGCTGGGCCTGGCCATCGTGATCGGCGCGGTAGTCGGCACGCCGGGCGCGAGCTACATCGCGGCCCTGCACCAGCTGGTGAGCAGCAAGTCATCGACGGCGACGGCGGTCATCGCCGTCATTCTGTTCGTCACTATCGAATTCCTGCTGGTCATCATCCCGTTCGCCTTCCTGCAGCTCAGGCCTGAGGGCACCAGGGTGAAGCTCAAGCTCTTCCAGGCCTGGACTGTAGGCCACGCCCGCCAGCTCATCGCGGCCGTCGCGATCGTCGCCGGCGCCTATATGGTCATCAGCGCCCTGGTCCGGCTCAGCTGATGCAGGGCGCCGCGCGTCAGGCTCCCGCGGCCTGCAGGCTTTCCCTGATAGTCCGCGTCAGCGGATGATCCGCTGGCAGGACCCGCTCGCACTCACTGAGCGTGCGCTGGAACAGGGCGACCGCGTCGGCCATCCGCCTCGCCGAGTAGTAGGCCGACGCGAGGTTGCCGCGGGAGGTCAGCGTGTTCTCGTGCAGCGGCCCGAGCACCCGCTCGCAGTCGGCCAGCGTCCGCTCGTACATCCTGATCGCGATGGCGAGACGTCCGGCCGCGTGATAGGCCGAGGCCAGGTTGCCGCGCGTGGTCAGCGTGTCGGGATGGTCCGCGCCCTGCACGCGCTCCCGGTCGGCCAGGATCTTCTCGAGCAGCGCGATGGCGTCCTTGAGCTTGCCCAGCGTGTAGTAAGCGGCGGCGAGGTTGCCGCGGGCGGTCAGGGTGTCAGGATGATCGGCGCCCTGGATCCGCTGCCGGTCCGTGATGACCCGGACATAGAACGGCAGGGCTTCCTTGGGCCGCCCGGCCGCCGCGATGACATGGGCGAGGCTGGCCCGCGTCGTGATGGTCTCGGGGTGATCCTCCCCGAGGATCAGCTCCTGGTCCCCCAGCGTCTGGCGGAACGCGGCTATCGAGTCCTCGAGCCGCCCGGCCATGCGGTACGCCCCGGCCAGGTCACTGCGTGCGGCCAGCGTATCCGGGTGGTCGGGGCCCAGGACCCACTCCCGAGCGGCCAGTGAGCGCTCGAATAGCTGGAGGGCCGCTGCCACCTGCCCGGAAGCCAGGCAGGCGTGCGCCATCTTGGTCCGCGCTGTCAGTGTCTTCGGGTGGCCAGGGCCTAGTGACTGCTCCAGCTCAGCGAGGGCCTTGCCCTGGGTATCGACAGCCAGGTCGATCTGCCCGGCTGCCGCATAGGAGCTGGCGAGCTGCTGCATGTAGTGCAGTGACTGCGCGTGCTCCGGGCCGACTAAACGGCTGCTGGTCTCGATCAGCGAGCGCCAGTACGCCGCAGCGGATCCGCTCAGGTGTGCCGCGTCGAGACTCTCGCCGACGCGAGCGAGCACCGGGTGCGCATCAGGCGTCCAGAGCAGGTCGCCGATGGCCTGGCTGAGCCGGTCGGTGCAATCGCGCAGCGCCTGGCCAAGCAGCAGGTCCTCGCAGCTCGCATCCCAGGCCTGCACGATGGCGCCAGCTGCCGCCAGCCCGGCCTGGTCACGCACGGCAGGCGGCAGCACCTGGCGAATGCAGGCCTGCACGACCTCGTGCATCTGCACGGTGCGAGCCGGGCTGTCGTCCACGACGATAAGGCCGGCCTGGACCAGGTTGCCGATGACCGCGCGCACGTCCTGGCCGGTGGCGGCCGCCCGGCCGGCACTGTAGGTGCCGATGAACTCGCGCGCCGACGCGCTGGTCAGCACCGTACCGGGCACGCCATTCGGATCGAGCAGCGCGAGCATGGCCAGCACCGGCCGCGCCAGGGCCGTCGGCGGCAGCTGCTCAGCCCGGTCCAGCGATAGCGACCAGGTAACCGGCGGCGCCGCGGCACCGTCCTGCGCAGGGGCGGCCTGCCCGAGTGCTGCTCGCCGCTGGGCGAGCATGGTCTGGTAGGTCCGGCAGTCGATGCCCGAGCTCGCGACAACGGCCGTCGCCTGGGCGAGAGCTACCGGCCAGCAGCCAAGGTCCTCGGCGAGGTCGAGGGCACCGATCCGCTGGCTCGGGTCGACGTACAGCCGGGCGGTCAGGAAGTTCATCGCCTCGCGGCGGCTGAAGCCGCCGAGCTGGACTGACTTGACGCGCGGAGCCGGCACTCTGAGCACGGCCGGGGGCAGCCTGCTGGTCAGCATGACCCGGCCCGTCATTCCCTGCGGCCACAGGCCGGCCAGCGCTGCCGTGTCAGTCACGTCATCGAGCACGACCAGCCACGGGCGGTCGGTCGCGGCCAGCCAGGCCAGCAGGCCGGCCGCCCGCGCCTCGCTATCCCGGCCGGGGATGACCGCCGTCCCCGCTGGCCTGGCCGCGGGCTGCCCGGATCCGCCGGGAACGGCCTGATCGGAGCCGTCAGCAGCTGCCGCCGGCCCATCGGGTATCTCGCTCGCGTCACCGGCCGCCTGAGCGTACCCGGCCAGCAGCGCGGTCCGCCCGGATGCGGGCACCCAGACGAGCAGGTCGATATCGCGGGACTGCCACAGCGACCACGCCAGGGCCGCGGCCAGCTGGGTCTTGCCGCATCCGGGTGGTCCGGTGAGGAGGTAGCAGCCGGGCTGCTCGCTGGCCGGCAGCGTGCCAGTCGCGCGCCCGGCGATGGCCGCGGTATCGATGCCGGTCTGCTGGCGCGCGCTGAAGAACTCCGTCAGCCCCGGCACCGGCCCTGAGATGACCGGCCAGCTCGTTGGCCGTGCAGGCCTCGGCTGCTGCACGGGAACGCCTGCATCCGTGGCGCTGGGTTGACTACTCATGCTGGGCGCTACCATCCGGCGCTCGCGCTACGCCCGGTATCGGGCTCGTCGCGTTACGTTTCCCACGATACGACTGCATGTCATCGGACGTGAACGGAATGCAGCGGTTGGCCTCCCTGTCCTGCCGCCGGGCCGGACATCACCCGCGGGGCCGGACGTCACCCGGCCGGGGGCGGCTGGTGGTCAGCGGGCCGCCTCCAGGTCATCCGGGCGCAGCTGGCAGCCAGCGAGCACGAGCTCATCCGGCGCGGGCTTCTCGCCGGTCAGGATCCACCGGCAGAGCGCCGCGAGCTGGTAGCTGATCAGGGGCGGGACTGCGTCTCCGATGTGCCGGTAGATATTCGACAGCGGGCCGGCGAAGCGGTAATCGCGCGGGAAGCCCTGCAGGATGGAGATCTCCCGCGCCGTGCACAGGCGATCCTGCTCGGGGTGGGAATAGCGGCCGTTGCCGATATGCCCGCACTCCCGCTTGATCGTGATGGCCGGGCGGTCCCACCACAGCCGGCCGTAGATGTCGGGATGGCTGCCGAGATCGCCCGCCGCCGCACGGCGCCGCATCGCGGGCGTCAGCAGGACCGGTGCGTCCGGGAGCGCGATCAGGTCCGCCCAGCTGCCTCCGTCATGCGGGATGGCGGCCAGTCTCCGCCGGTTGACCTCAGAGCTGAGAGCTGGCGACACGTGCAGCGCGTCAGCGGGGTGGGCCTGCCCGCCGGGCACCGGGGGCAGGTCCCAGATGGCCCGGCGGACATGCGTCGCCTTGGGGCTGACCCGCCAGCCCGACCACAAGGCTGACAGATCCCGCAGCGGCAGGCTGCGGCGGACGGCGACGATGACCGCGCGCTCGCGCCGCTGCGGCAGGCCGAACTCGTTGAGGAAATGCGTCCGCGCAGTGGCGTGGTATCCGAGCCCGGCCAGGTCAGCCAGCAAGCCGCGCAGGTGCCCGCCGAACCTGCCCATGACCAGCTCGCGCGCGTTCTCGACCAGGACGATCTCAGGCCGCAGCAGCCCGGCATACGCGCTGATCCGGCCGACCAGGCTGTTGCGGTGATCGTCGAGCAGGTGATTGCGGGCCAGCGTCCGGGAGAAGCCCGTGCAGGGCGGGCAGGCGCTGAGCACGGTCGGCTGGCTGGCGGCGGGCCCCAGTGCGGCGCAGACCGCGGCCGGATCGGCCGCCGCCAGGTCTGCCTGCACGGGCCAGATCCCGATGTTGGCCTGGTACGCCGCATTGCAGCCGAGCGTGCCCGGCCCGGCACTCGGCTTTCCCAGCTGGGCATCGACGGCGCCGCGGATCGCGAAGTCGGGATGAGCGCGGAATCCGTAGCTCATGCCGCCCGCGCCGGAGAACAAGTCGACGACGGACCAGTGCGGTCCGCGCTGGGCCGTCGGCACGCTCATGCCGCAACAGTAGAAGCTCCGGTGCCGCCGCGGGCGCTGGTCAGCGCCGGCGACAGCCCTCGGCTGGCCTGGATGGCGCCGGCTACTGGCAGGAGCACGGCCGCACCGTCCGATTGTGCGCCTCACGCATGTCGCCTGGCCGAATTAGCGACCGGTGCGCCGGCTGTCCTTGCGATCATCAAGGAACAGCCCGAGCAGCCAGCCCACGACGCCCACGATGATGGCGCCCCAGAACGCGGCCCAGAAGCCGGTGATGTGGAAGGGCAGTGAGAGCTTTCCCGCCGCCCAGCTGCTCAGCCAGAGCAGCAGCCCGTTGACCACGAGGCCGATCAGGCCAAGCGTCAGCACATAGAAAAGGCACCCGATCGTCTTGACCACGGGCTTGATCACGGTGTTCACGATGCCGAAGATCAGGGCGACGACTATCAGGGTGCCGATCCTCGACGCGGTGCTGCCCGTCGTGAGCTCGATGCCCGGCACCACGGCGGTCGCGATGCCGAGCGCGACCGCGGTGATCAGTATCCGGAGCAGGATCCTCATGCCGCCATCTTGCCACGACTGCGCCGCAAGCACGTATTTAGCCCGCTATGAGAAATATTAAGCGCCTTGAGGTTACGTGCCCGGCTTCAGGGTGCGTTCCCGGAAGCGACGTGTGCCTCGCTGGTCTCCGCCGATCGATCGGCCCGGCACGGGGCCGCCCCTGCCCGGCCGGAATCGCCAGGTCGGCTACCAAGGATCACGGTCGGCTACTAAGGACGACAGTAGCCAGTTAATTTCGGTATTGCGCATAACGCTTCCGGGCCTTTCCGCCGGTGATACTGGACATCAGGCATCCCTGGTGGAACCATCGTCGCCGGGGGATCGCTGGCTACGTTTTCCGGTTATGAGGCCAGCGCGCTCGGGGGAGCGGAAATGGGTTTTACCTGGACACGGGATAACTCCGGCAATCTGGTGCTGCTGGAGTCGTGGCCGGCCCGGAGCCGGGGGCCACGGCACCGCCGGCCGTCGGTCCTGCAGCGCAGCGGCGAAACCGTAGCCGTGATCTGCGCGTCCGCGGTTCAGGCCGGCCGAGCCGCTGGCCACCGCGCGATGACGCCGGCGGCCACCGCTCGTGCGGTGGCCGCGCATCGCCGCGGGTCGCAGCGGCCTGCGCCGTGACCGGCCGGGACCCCGGTCGTGGTTACTTCCAGCGGAAATGAACGAACAGCCTGCCGAAATTCTTCGAGTCTTTCTCGACGCGATGATAAAGTGCCTTGATCTCTTTCTGGTCGAGGAATCTGAGCACGTGCTTCTTCAGCTGACCTGATCCCTTTCCGGGGATAATCTCGACGAGCGGGGCCTTCTTCCTGACCGCTTCATCGATGATGTCCCGCAGTGCGCGGTCAATGTCCTGGCCGCGGTTGTAAATGTCGTGGAGGTCCAGCTTGAGCTTCATCGGGGCTTCTCCGATCCGCAAGTGCTTCCACGTTACGCCGCACGAGGCGTCAGGCGGGCTGGCCGAGGGGGGTACCGAACCAGGGCAAAGAACCGATAATGTGCCCTCTGTGCCGGCGGGCGCGGATACCGGGCTTCATGGCCGGATGCCTCTCCCGGTAACACTGCCTGGCCCTGCCCACGAGGGAGATCACATGCGCCTGATCCGGTTCGCGGCTGCGGCTGCCGCGTCGTTCCTCGCCGCCGGCCTGCTCGGCGGCGTGTCGCCGGCCAGTCCCTCGCATGCGGCTGACCCGGTCACGGTCAGCATCCGGCCGGACGCCATGCACGTGGCGAGCGCGCTGGGCACGGCGCCCACGACCGCGTACTGCGAGAAGCACTACAAGATCGCGTGCTACCTGCCGGGGCAGATCGAGCAGGCCTACGGGCTCCCGGCTCTGTATCGCCGCGGCGTTACCGGCCGCGGCCAGACGATCGTGATCGTGGACTCCTACGGATCTCCGACCGTCGGGCACGACCTGGCCGTCTTCGACAAGGTGGCGGGGCTGCCCGCGCCGCCCTCCCTGACCATCATCCAGCCGGCCGGCCGGGTGCGGCCCTACCGGCCGAACAGCAACCGCGAGGGCTGGGCCGGCGAGACCGACCTGGACGTCGAGTACGCGCATGCGATCGCGCCAGGTGCCCGCATCCTGCTGGTCGAGACCCCGACGGCGGAGAATGAGGGCACCACGGGCTTCCCGCAGATCGTCAAGGCCGAGAAGTACGTCATCAGCCACCACCTGGGCGGCGTGATCAGCCAGAGCTTCAGCGCGACCGAGGAGACCTTCCCCTCCAGGGCGTCCCTGCTCAGCTTGCGGGGCGCCTACATCGAGGCGGCAGCCGCCGGGGTGACCGTGCTCGCGGCCTCCGGCGACAGCGGAGCGGCGGACGTCCGCTACAACGGCTCCACCTATTACCTGCACCCGGTGACGTCCTGGCCGGACAGCGACCCGCTGGTGACCGGGGTGGGCGGCACCCAACTGCATCTCGCGGCCGCCGGGCCGCCAGCGGCCCCCACCGTCTGGAATGACACCTATAACGTGCCCACGAACGAGTACATCGTGGGAAACAAGGGGCCGAATCCGCTCGCCGGCGGCGGCGGGAAGTCGGTCATCTTCGGCCGCCCCGGCTACCAGGACGGAGTCCGGCAGATAGTCGGCGACCAGCGCGGCGTGCCGGATATCTCGATGAGCGGCGCCTGCAACGGCGCGGCCGACATGTATCAGAGTTTCGCCGGGCAGGCGCCTGGCTGGTACCCGACCTGCGGGACGAGTGAGGCGACCCCGGAGTTCGCCGGGATCGTCGCGCTGGCCGACCAGGTGGCCGGCCATCCGCTCGGGCTGATCAACCCCGACCTCTATCTCCTCTCCCGGCTCCGGGCACCGGGGATCACGGACGTGGTCAGCGGCAGCAACACCGTGTCGTTCCGGCAGGACGGGCGGCTCTACACGATCCGCGGCTTCACCGCCGGGCCTGGCTACGATCTGGCGTCCGGGGTCGGCACCGTCAACGCGCCGCGGTTCGTGCCCGAGCTCGCGTGCCTGGCCGGGCACCGGCGCGGGACCTCGCTGCGGCAGGCCGCTGCGCGGTGCAGCCGGGCCTGAGCAGTCCGCGGCCGTCGCGGCAGGCCGGCGGTCCCGTGCCGGCCCGCGGCCCCGTTCCGGCGGGCGCACGAACGGGGTTCCTGACGGGCTGGCTGAGGCGCGCGATCATCCTGCCGCCGGGCGGCAACCCCGCTGACCGGGCGTTTTGCCGTTAACGTGACTGCGATCACGGGTACGGTCAGTTGCGGCCCGGAAAATGTGACCAGGTCGGACCGATCTGGCGGGGCGGTGGTGCCGAATGGAAGGCATGGGCATACCTGACCGGGGTGCATCGCCCCTCGTCCGCGACTCCGGCAGCGGCGATGACCGAGCGGACCTGGAATCGCTGCTGGCCCACGTCGCCCGCGGCGACCAGGCTGCTTTCGAGGTGGTCTATGACCGGATGGCCGGGCCGGTCTTCGGGCTGATCTGCAAGGTAGTGCGGGACCCGGCGCAGTCGGAGGAAGTAGCCCAGGAGGTCCTGCTCGAGGTATGGCGGTCGGCCTCCAGGTTCGACCCGAGCCGCGGCAGCGCGACCACCTGGATCATGATGATCGCGCACCGGCGGGCCGTGGACCGGGTCCGCTCGGCCACAGCGGAGACGCTCAGGAACGAGAGATCTGCCGCGGCCGCGATGCCGGCCGTGCCGGATGAGGTCGCCGAGACGGTGGAAACCAACCTGGACAGGGAGCGGGTCCGGCGCTGCCTGGACGCCCTGACCGACACACAGCGCGAATCGATCACCCTCGCCTACTACGGCGGTTACACCTACCGGGAAGTATCCGGGCTGCTCAACGTGGCGCTGGGCACGATCAAAACGCGGATCCGGGACGGACTGATCCGGATGCGCGATTGCATGGGGGTGACCTGGTGAAGCTTCTCAGCCACGATCTGCACACCCTGAGCGGGGCTTACGCGGTCGACGCGCTCGACCCGGCGGAGCGGGAGAAGTTCGAGCGGCACATGAACCGCTGCCAGGAGTGCAGTCACGAGGTGCGCGGCCTGCAGGCCACAGCGACCGGGCTGGCCATGTCGGCCGCTCAGGTCCCGCCGCCCGAGCTGAAGCGGCGAGTGCTGACCGCAGCCGCCCGCACCCGCCAGCTGCCTCCCGTTAGCGAGCACCGCGCTGTCGTGCAGCGGCGGCGGCCGCAGTGGATGCCGCGCCTGGCGGTGGCCGTGGGCGCCGCGGGAATGGCCGTGGTGATCGCGCTCGGCATCACGCTGGCGAGGACCCAGAACGAGCTCGACTCGGCGAGAGCGCAGCAGCACGCTCTCGCTGCCGTGCTCAACTCGCCGGGCGCCACCATGCTGAGCGCGCGGACGACCTTGGGCGGCTCGGCCACGATCGTGGTGTCCCGGCAGCTGCGCGAGGTCATCTTCACCAGCGAGGGACTGCCCGCGCTGCCGGGCAAGAAGGTCTACCAGCTCTGGCTGATGGCGCCGCATCACATCGTCTCGGCCGGGCTGCTACCGCAGCCGGCCAACGGCAGGATGCCCCCGGTGCTGGCATCGGGACTGCTGGCCGGGGACAAGATAGGCGTGACCGTCGAGCCTGCCGGAGGCACGGCGCAACCGACCACCAGCCCGATCGTCGTCATCCCGACCGCATCCTGACCCGTGCGGGAGGCAGGCCGGGCGCTGTCCCGCCGTGCGCGGCGCCGGCCGGCCCCTTACGATCCGGCCATGCACGGGTTTCCCGGCCGGGCTGCGTGTGCCGGCGGCGCGTGCCCTGGTCCCGAGAGCCCTAGTCCCGCGTGCCCCGGAGCCGCGTGCCCCGGAGCCGCGTGCCCCGGAGCCGCGAGCCCCGCCGCCGGCGAGCTCGCTGGTGCGTGTCCCGTGATGCGGGCGCGATGATCTGCGTCCTGGGCGATGCGCACCTGGACGTCGTCGTCGTGCCCGCTGGCCCGCTCGCCGCTGAGACGGATACGACGGCCGATGTCCGGCTGAGCGTCGGTGGCCAGGCCGCTAACGTGGCGGCCTGGACGGTGGCCCTGGGCGGCCGGAGCCGCCTGATCGCTGCTCGCGGCACTGACCTCGCCGCCCAGCTGGTGACCGCCGAGCTGGCCGGCCGCGGGATCGAGGTCGTGGGTCCTGAGGTCAGCGGCCGGACCGGGGTGGTGGTGTCCCTGTCGGCCGGAGGGCGGAGCCGGTCCATGCTCACCGACCGGGGGGCGGGGCCGCTGCTGCGGCCAGAGCACCTGAGCGTCAGCTGGCTCGATGGCTGCAGCTGGCTGCACCTTCCTGGCTACAGCCTGGTCAGCGAGCCGATCAGGGACGCTGCGGTGGCGGCCGTCCGGGCCGCCGCGGCCCGGTCAGCACGGCTGAGCATCGACCTGTCCTCCACCGCGGCGATCAACAGCTTCGGGGCCCGCAACTTCGCCGGACTGATCAGCAGCCTGCGGCCTGACGTGGTGCTCGGCACGGCGGCCGAGGTGGCGCTGGTCGGTGATCTGGCCGGCCCTGAGACGGTGGTTAAGCTTGGGCCCGGCGGCGTGCGGATCGGCGGCCGCCATTACCCGGCTGCCGCTACCGTCGCCGTCGACGCGACCGGAGCCGGCGACGCCTTCGCGGCCGGCTATCTGCTGGGCGGAGTGTCCCTCGGCCTGGCCGCGGCGGCGCGGGCCGTAGCGACGATGGGAGCGATGCCGTGACGTTCGCGCCGGTGCTGTCCGACGAGGTTGACCAGGCGCTGCGGTCAGGAACGGCCGTGGTGGCGCTGGAGACCACACTGGTATCGCACGGCTTCTCGGCAGGACGCGGCCTGGTCGCTGCCCGGCAGGCTGAGCAGTGCGTCCGCGCCTCGGGCGCGGTGCCGGCCACGGTCGGAATCGTGGATGGCGTTGTCCGGGCGGGCCTGCGGCCGGCCGAGCTTGAACGATTCGCCGAGGCCGGCGCCAGCGCGCGCAAGGCAGGCGCCCGCGATATCGCCGCCTGCGTCGTGCAGGGCGGCCTGGGCGCCACGACGGTCGGGGGGACGCTGGCGGTGTGCCGGGCGGTCGGCATCCGCTTCCTGGGCACGGGCGGGATCGGCGGAGTGCACCGGGGCTTCGGTCAGAGACTGGACATATCCGGCGATCTTCTGCAGATCGGGCGGACCGCGGCCGTCGTCGTGTGCTCGGGCGCCAAGTCCATGCTGGACGTCCCGGCCACCGCCGAGCTGCTCGAGACCCTGGGCATCCCGGTTCTGGGCTGGCAGACGCCGACTCTGCCGCTCTTCTACACCGGCGCCGGCGGCCCGCCTGTGTCGGCCGTGGTGACATCAGCTGCCGAGGCGGCCCGGATGGCTGAGGTGCACTGGCAGCTCAGCGGCAGGTCCGGGCTGCTGCTCGGGCGGGCGCCCGCCGACGGACTGGACCTGGAGGCCATCGTGGCCCAGGCCGTGCGCACGGTCGCTGACCAGGGCATCTCCGGCCAGGGCGTCACGCCCGCCGTGCTGGCCCTGGTCGAGGAACTGAGCGACGGCCGCAGCGTTCAGGTCAACCAGCAGCTGATCGCCGATAACGCGGCCCTCGCGGCCGAGGTAGCCGTCGCTCACGCGAGGGCGGCCAGCGCCGCATCGGGCTAGCGCGCCTGACCGGGCCAGCCCCGGACGGGCCAGCCCCGGACGGGCCAGCCCCGGACGGGCCAGCCCCGGACGGGCCAGCCCCGGACGGGCCAGCGCCGCACCGGGCCAGCGCCGCACCGGCCGATGTGTCTGAAGCGTGGCGGCGGGTACCAACCGTGGAGTACGCCCAGGTGGGCAGCCGGGGGGACAAAGCTGCCTCGTTGCCTTCGTGGCCGGGCGTGGATCGGGGGAGCAGATGAGCACTATGCCTCAGAGCAGCGAGGATCCGCAGTGGGGCAGCGCGCCCCAGGGCGGCGGCGTGCCCGGACAGCAGTGGGGCAGCGCCCCTCAGGGCGGGGCCCAGGGACAGCCGGCCGGAGGCGCGCCGGGCCAGCTGGGCGGCGCTGAGAGCCAGCAGTACGGTGCGCCGCCGGCGGGTGCCCCCGGCGGGGGGCAGCGGGGCGGCGTGCCGCAGATGGGGCCGGACTCACCCGTGGCGATCGGCGAGACGCGGGTCACCGGCCGGCGCATCGTCCAGTACATCATCGACAGCATCCTGGCCGGGATCATCCCCGGCATCGCGTTCTGGCTGCTGGACCGCGGCCATGGCGGCGCGCACGCCATCGGCTGGCTGATCGCCGCGGTCATCTGGGTCGTGATCATGATCTGGTACTGGGTCATCCACCCCTACCGGGCTGGCGGCCAGACTTTCGGGATGAAATGGCTCGGCATCCGCGTCATCAGCAAGGACGGCGGCCCGGCCAGCATGACCCAGATGTTCGTCAGGTGGCTGGGCCTGCTCCTGGACGACATCATCTTCCCGCTCGTCCTGATCGTGGACTACATCGTCATCCTGGCCTCGCGGTACCGGCAGCGCATCGGTGACCACATGGCGAGGACCGTGGTGGTCCGGGCCCATTATCAGGTGAGCCGGCCGGGCCGGGAGTACGCCGACGCCGGCCAGGCAGGTACCGCCGGGACCCGGTCGTAGCGAGGCTGGGCAGGACCGCAGGGCCCGGACGGCCAGCGCGCCGTCCGGGCCCTCGATGCGGGCACCCGGGCGGGAAGCTCTTCGAGCTCACGCTGATCGTCATGGCCCGGCTTCGCCCTGTTCGCCCGCGGCAAGCAGGCGGCGCTGGCCATCGGCATCCTGATCAGCGGCTGACGCGGGCTACCGCCCCGCGCCCTCGGCCATCAGCGTCGCGCGGAGCCGCTTGCGGTCCGTCTTCAGCACGCTGGTCAGCGGGATGGCGTCGATCACGCGCACCTCACGCGGGTACTTGACCGCCGACAAATGCTGCCGGGCGAACTCGATCACCTCCGCCGGGCACGCGCTGCCGCCCTCGCGCAGCTGCACGAACGCCACGACCTCCTCGCCGTACTTGTCGTCGGGCCGGCCGACCACGGCGGCCGCGGCCACCTCCGGGTGCTGCACCAGCACGTCCTCCACGTCGCGCGGGTACACGTTGTAACCGCCGCGGATGATCAGGTCCTTGATCCGGTCCACGATGAACAGGTAGCCGTCGGCGTCCAGCCGGCCGACGTCGCCGGTGTGCAGCCAGCCGCCGCGCATGGTCCGGGCGGTCTCGTCCGGCGCGTTCCAGTAACCGGACATCAGCACCGCCCCGCGGACGCAGATCTCGCCGTCCTCCGCCGGCCCGGCGGCGGTGCCATCCGGCAGCTCGATCCGGACCTGCACGCCGGGCGCCGGCTTCCCCACGCTGCCCGGCCTGGCCTGGCCGAGCGGCGACGTCGCGATGATCGCGGCCGTCTCGGTACAGCCGTATCCCTCGGCGATCTCCAGCTGCGGCAGCCGCCGCTGCAAGTCCTCCGCCACCTGCCGGGGCAGCGGCGCGGCGCCGCTGATGATCCGGGCGAGCGCCGACAGGTCGTAGTCCTCCAGCGGCTGCTGCAGCAGCATCGCCAGCATGGACGGCACCATCGTGCTGACGTTGACCCGGTGCTCGGCGGCCAGCCGCAGCCAGAGCGCCGGATCGAACCAGCGCATCAGCACCGACGTGCCCGGATCGGGGGCGTGCAGGCTCATCACGCTGACCATCAGCCCGTAGACATGCGACAGCGGCAGCGGCAGCAGCACCGAGCGCAGCGCCGGGTCATAAGAGGCGGCCGTCGCCGCCCAGGCCGACGACGACAGCGCGTCGTGGCTGATCATGACGCCCTTGGACCGGCCCGTCGTGCCGCCGGTATACAGCAGGGCCGCCAGCCCGGCCGGATCGGAGTCGACCAGGCCGGCCTCGGCCGCGCCCTCAAGGTCGGCGAATGACAGCAGCGCCGGCCCGTCTGCCGACGGGGCGGCTTCACCGGCCACCACCACAGCGCGCAGGCTGTCCAGGCCGACGCCGGCGGCGAGGACCTTGGGCAGGAACTCGGGCGTGGTCACCGCCATCGCGGCGCCGCTGTCACGCAGCACGTGGCGCAGCTCGTCCTCGCTGAGCAGGAACAGCACGGGCGTCGTGACCGCGCCAGCCCGCCAGGCAGCGTGGTAGGTCACGCTGACCTCGGGGCAGTTAGCCATGCAGATCAGCACCCGGTCGCCGGGGCGCAGCCCGGCCGCGGTCAGGCCGCCCGTGAGGCGGCGGGCCCGCTCGGCGAGCTGCGCCCCGGTCCAGCGGGTGCCCTCGTAGAAGAGCAGGGACTCGGCGCCGGTCCGGTCCCACGACTGCTCGGCCAGCCGCTGCAGGCTGGTCCCGGTCGAGGTGGTCACCATGTCTGTCGTCACGTCACGTCCTTACTGCCCGGCTGATGCTGATTATTGCCGCACGCCGCCCGCCGAGGCCAGGTCAGGAGGAGAGGCGGAGGGCGGCGGTCACGCCGGTCCACCGTCCTACCCCGTCGCGGTCGGTGCAGGCGGCCAGGTCCTGCCGCTGCAGGTGCCGCAGGTGCGAGAGGACCTCGCCGATGGCGGCCTGGCGGGGGAACCCGGACAGGTCTTCCCACCGCCTGGCCCAGGACACTCGCGACGCAACCTGCCAGGTTGACAGGTCCGATGAGGGCGAGCCAAGCACCCGGCCGATCTCCTGCAGCCGCTCATCATGGTGCGCGGCCAGCACGTCCAGGCGGGCGTCGAGATCGCGGAACCGGTACTCGTGCGCCGGCAGCACCTCGGCCGGCTGTATCCCGTGCAGGTCGGCCAGCGACTGCAGGTAGTCAGCGAGCGGCTCGGAGGTCATGTCGTAGATCGAGATGTTGGGCGTGATCCGCGGCAGCACATGGTCCCCGGTCAGCAGCAGGTCCCGCGTCTCGTCATGGAAGCACAAGTGACCTGGCGTATGGCCCGGCGTCCACACGGCGCGCAGCCGCAGTCCCGGCACGTCGACCAGCCGGTCATGCCCGAGCGTCCGGTCGGCGCGCGCCATCCGCTCCGGCTGGGCACCAGCACCGCGGGCCGAGGCCAGCTCGGCGACATGCTCGGGGGTGGCGCCGCACCAGCGCAGGAAGGTCAGGAACCTGTCCCGCTGCGGGGACATCTCGCCGGCCAGCCCGGCCAGCCAGGCATCCTCGCGCTCGTGCATGCCGATCCACGCGCCGGACCGCTCGCGGACCGCGCCCGACAGGCCGTGGTGGTCGGGGTGCACGTGGGTGACGAGCACGGCGGTGATCGCCGTCATGGGTATCCCGCAGCTGTCCAGCCCGGTCGTCAGGGCCCGCCAGCTGTCGGGGTGATTCCAGCCCGTGTCGACCATGACAAAGCCGGACTCGTGCTCGATCAGGTAGCTCAGTACGTACCGCAGCGGGCTGTTCGGGATGGGCACCGGCACGGACCACACGCCGCTAGTCACCTGCTCGACCGGGGGCAGCTCGCGCCGCCGCCATGCCGCCAGCTGCCGCGTGCCGCTTACCTGCATCCGCTCAGCGTCCTCTCCGCGGGTCCGGCGCAGAAACCAGAATCAGTATCACGTCGGGTGCCGCCCGCTCGCGAACCTGGTCCGCAGTCCTGGCCGCCAGCGCCCTGACCGTAACCGGTGACCGGTGGCGCCGTTGACACCGGATCTTCCGCTATGGTTCGCTCGGGTCCAGGCGAGAAGTGTAATTGATTTCAGTTTGCTCGCGAGTGGCGCTCGTGGCCCGGCAGGCGCGACAGCAGCCAGTGCGCCAGTGAGGGGCTGCCGGATGAGTCAGCAGACAGCAGGGGACTTTGCCCGGCGGGCGCGCGACTGGCTGGAGGCCAACGCGCCCAGGCGCCGGGCGGACGCGCCCGGAGGCGTCGACGAGGAGGGCGGCACCCCGGCGAGCATCACGGAGCAGAAGGCCTTCCAGGCAAAACTCTACGATGCCGGGCTGGCCGGGATCACCTGGCCAGCCGAGTACGGCGGCCAGGGACTGACCAACGCCGAGCAGATCGTGTTCAGCCGCCTGGCCCGCGACTACGACCTGCCGGTGGGCGCGTTCGTGATCGGGATCGGCATGCCGGGGCCGACGATCCTGGAGTGTGGCAGCGAGCAGCAGAAGCAGCGTTACCTGCGGCCGATGCTGCGCGGTGAGGAGATCTGGTGCCAGCTGTTCTCCGAGCCCGGCGCCGGGTCCGATGTTGCCAGCCTGCAGACCAGCGCGGTCCGCGACGGGGATGGCTGGGTGCTGAACGGCCAGAAGGTGTGGACGACCGGGGCTCACTACAGTGACTTCGGGGCGGTGCTCGCGCGCTCCGACCCCGCGCAGCCCAAGCACAAGGGCATCAGCATGTTCATCGTCGACATGCACGCGCCCGGCGTGACCGTGCGCCCGCTGCGGATCGCGACCGGCTCGGCGCCGTTCAACGAGGTCTTCTTCGACAACGTAGCGCTGCCTGCGGGCTCGCTGATCGGGACGGACAACAAGGGCTGGGACGCCGCGGTCGTGATGCTGCGCAGCGAGCGCATCGCCATCGGCACGATGACGGCGTCGCGCAGCAGCCCGCTGTCCCACGAGTCGCTGGCCGCGCTGGCCGCGAAACTGGGCCGCGGCGGCGATCCCGCCGCGCGGCGCGGGCTGGCCGAGCTTTATGCCAGGGAACGGGCCGTCGCGCTGTTCGGGCAACTGCTGCGCGAGCAGGCCATGTCCGGACGGGATCCGGGCGCCCGGGGCTCGGTCGCGAAACTGGCTGCCGCTGAGCTGTCCCGCTTTGCCGCGAACGTGGCCGCCGACGTGCTGGGCGATGCGATCGCCGGCACGGACGACGACGAGGTGCGGGCGGTGGCCACCGCGATCGTGGCCGTGCCCGGCGCCGCCATCGCCGGCGGCACGAACGAGATCCAGCGCAACATCATCGGCGAGCGCGTCCTCGGCCTGGCCAAGGACCCCGGCGTCGATCGCGATACCCCGTTCAGCCAGCTGCGTGTCGGCACGCAGAAGCCCGGCTCCGGCCAGTCGCCGGGAGGCCCGAGATGACGCTGATCCTGACGGCCGAGGAAGAGTCCCTGCGTGACTCGGTGCGGCGCTTCGTCGCTGACCGGAGCCCGCTGACCAAGGTCAGGGACCTGATCGCGGCGGGCGAGCCCTACGACGCCGAGGTGTGGAAGCAGCTGGCGGCCCAGCTCGGCCTGGCCGGGCTGATCATCCCGGCCGAGTACGGCGGAGCGGGCGCCGGGTGGTCCGCGCTCAGCACCGCGCTGACGGAACTCGGGGCCGGGCTGGTGCCCTCGCCGCTGCTGGCCGTGAGCCTGGCCGCTGGCGTGCTGCTGCAGCTGGATGATGACGGGGCGCGAGACCGCCTGCTGCCCGGCATCGCGGCCGGGGACCTGATCGTCACCCTCGCGGCGGTGGCGGACGGCGGTCAGGTCATCACCTCGGGCGACGGCGATGACCTGCGGCTCAGCGGCGAGCTGTCACCGGTGCTGAACGGCGCGCAGGCTGACGCCTTCCTCATCCCGGCCAGGCGAGCGGGCGGCACGGTGCTCTGCCTGGCGGACCGGGAGGCGGCGGGCCTGACCGTCACGCCGCTCACGACCGCGGACCACACCCGCGCGCTGGCCCGGCTGCGGCTGGACGGCGCGCCCGCCCGGCCGCTGGCCGGGGACGGGCCGGCTGCGCTGGCTGCCGCTGGCGACCTGGTGAACCTGGCACTCGCGGCCGAGCAGTGCGGCGGCATGGCCGCGTGCCTGGCCATGACCGCGGAGTACGCGAAGATCCGGGTGGCTTTCGGCCAGCCCATCGGCGCCTTCCAGGCGGTGAAGCACAAGCTGGCCGACATGGCCACGGCGCGCGAGCTGGCCTATGCGGCGCTGCGCGCCGCGGCGGATTGCGCCGGCGAGCGGCCCGGCAAGTTCCCGGCGGCCGCCTCGGTGGCCAGGGTCACGGTGTCGGCGGCCTACTTCGAGGCCGCGGCCGACACCATCCAGCTGCACGGCGGCATCGGCTACACCTGGGAGCACGACGCGCACCTGTACTACAAGAACGCGCTGTCCGGGAAGGTGCTGTTCGGTGATCCCGGTGCGCAGCTGGACCGGCTGGCGGCGACGCTACGGCTGTGACGCGCACCGCTGGCCAGGCCGCGGCCGGCCGTGCCGCCGACGGCCTGGCCACCGCCGGGTCTCGCGCTGCCGCCCGCTCCGCCGGGACGCGGCCGGCCGGGACGCGGGCGGCAGCCGC